>ERZ1664511.27-NODE-27-length-35325-cov-18.890814_pt1 | contig 35325 bp, 56 predicted proteins | sample MGYA00575336_ERZ1664511 | MGnify/ENA primary metagenome ERZ1664511 (study PRJEB40874, sample SAMEA4040739) | Gallus gallus | biome: gut; material: content | place: India | collected 2016-01-01 | study: EMG produced TPA metagenomics assembly of PRJEB14491 data set...
AATTTCTGAAAGAAAAATGCCCCACCCTCACCCCGCCGAACGAGTGGGTGAGCGTAGAGGAAAGACTTCCAGAGGACGAGGCACGACAATACATCGAGGACGATCTGGACGGAATCGGCTACTTGTATCCCTGCCTGCTGACCTACAAAAGCCCAAATACAGAGCGAATTCATGTGGTCAGATTCTACTATGACATTATCCAAAAGTGGTTTGTGAATAACGGGGAGGAGCTTTGCGAAAAAGGTAGGTGCATCGCTTGGATGCCATTACCAACGCCGTATGATATAGATCATATTCATAAGATGTGAACGAAAATTCACAAATGTGGATGGGAGGTGATAAAGTGAAAATCGGTTTGATAGATGTTGACGGTCATAACTTTCCGAATATTGCGCTTATGAGAATTTCCGCGTATCACAAGGCGCGCGGCGATACCGTGGAATGGTGGTGGAGCGATTTTTTTCACTACGACATTGTGTACATGAGTAAGATTTTCTCCAATACTTACACCGCAGATGTGCCAGAACCGCTCAATGCAGACCGCGTAATCAAGGGTGGGACAGGTTACTGCATTCACCTTGGAGACGATGGGGAAGAACACTTTGACAAGAGCAAGAACACAGAGCTGCCGACAGAAATAGAGCGATGTTTCCCGGATTATTCACTATACCCACAGTTTGATTTTGCGGTAAGCATGACAAGCAGAGGGTGCCCGCGCGGATGTGCGTTCTGCCATGTGGCCGCAAAAGAGGGCCGCTGCGCAAAGAAAGTGGCCGATGTTAGAGACTTTTGGTGCGGGCAAAAGGAAATCAAGGTGCTTGACCCAAACATAACCGCCTGCCCAGAAAAACGCGACCTTATGAAGCAGTACATTGATACGCAGGCAATTATTGATTTCACACAAGGGCTTGACATTCGACTGCTAAATCAATACGACATCGAAGACATAAACAAAATGCGCATCGGTACACTTCATTTTGCATGGGACAACCCGAAAGACGATTTGGAGAGCAAGTTTTCTGACTTTGCAAAAGGATTCCGCAGAAAGTCCAATATAGGCATGGTATATTGCCTGACAAACTATAACAGCACGATGGAAGAAAACTTGCACCGCATTTATACGCTGGAGGCGCTTGGCTATGACCCCTATGTGATGATATACGATAAACCACACGCGCCAAAAGAAATCCGACAGCTACAGCGGTGGTGCAATAATAAAATAATCTTCAAATCGTGTCCTAGGTTTGAAGATTACTCACCGTAATCAGAATTGCCAATATAACACGCCACACGATATGTCGAAATAGAAAAGGAGTGATAAAGATGGCAATGCTGATTGATATGAATGTGTTGGAAAAGGAAGTACACCAAATGTATAAATTATTGTATGCATTGCGGCGCGAAGATTGATAATTAGGAGGGAAATGTATGAAAAAAATTCCTACGTTATTTGAAAGAGAGTATAAAGACCATAAAGTTGTCGGGATAAAGCCCGTTGTAACGAATGGTATGGAATGGGTATTAAATGGAAAAGGAATTGCGACTATAAAAATAGATGGTAGCTGTTGTGCAATTATTGATGGGGTTTTTTACAAAAGGTATGATGCAAAGAAAGGGAAAAAACCTCCTAAAGATGCTATACCATGTTGTGAACCTGACCCTATTACTGGTCATCATCCGCATTGGGTAAAGGTTGATCCAGAAAAGCCGGATGATAAATGGTTTATTAGTGCTTACAATAATTTAGAATATAAAAATGATGGAACTTATGAAGCGATTGGGCCGCATTTTCAAGGGAATCCATATGGGTTAAACGTTGATATTTTAGTCCCGCATGGGAAATCTATTGTTAATATTGATAGAACTTTCGAGGGAATCAGGAACTATCTTGAAACCCATGTAATTGAAGGTATTGTTTTCTGGAAAGACGGGGAACCAAAATGCAAAATAAAGCGTTCCGACTTTGGTTTCCAATGGCCGCAGAGGAGGATATATGAAAATTGATTTAATCGGCTATCCATACAACTATGATTGGATGGAAGTAAAACGCCGGGCGCTAGTGACTATCGGTAAATCACCAGCAAAACCGCCTAGTAGCGAATGGAAACATAGCATATTAAAGGCACGGCACAGCCCTATCCGCTATCTCATATATAGTTATTACATGGAAATCCCGTATTGGGTAAGCACACACCTGGCACGGCATGTCCATGCCCAGCCATATATTAAGAGCCAGCGTAACGACCGGCAAAGCGACTATGACAGGGACGCAGCTAGGCAGGATGCGACTATCTCTATGATATTTGATGTTAATGCCGAAGAATTGCAAGTGATTGCTAATAAGCGACTATGCCAGCAGGCAGCAGAGGAAACCCGGATGGTGGTATGGGAGATGTGCCGACTTGCGGAGGAAGCCACGCCGGAGCTACAAGGTTTGCTTGTGCCAATGTGTGAGCATTGCGGAGGCGTATGTCGCGAGATGCACCCATGCGGGAAGCGACTATAAAAAAATAAAAAAAGAAAAAGTTTAGAGAGACATTATTCCAACTATCACTATAGGAGGATATCATGGAAGATAAGATAAAAAAACCAAGAGGCGGTAAGTACTCCCCAGTTATAGGTGACAATGGCGTGAAAACACAGCCAGGAGACAACGCCAAGTATGCGGGGATCCTGTCAGAAATACTTAGATGGGGCCCGGTAGATAAGACAGACCCGGCAGCCATGGAAGAACGTTTCTGGCGGTATGTAGACCTGTGCGCCGCAAATGATATGAGGGTCACGAACATGGTAGCGTATCTCGCCATGGGGATCAATAAGGATGATGCGGATTCGTGGACGCGGCGCGGGTTGCGGACGAAAGCACATTACGATTTAATTAAAAAAGTTCGTGCATTTTGTTCAGCGTACCGGGAGATTCTTGGAGCGGAAGGCAAGCTAAACCCGGTCACCCTGGTGTGGTGGCAAAAAAACTACGATGGGTTTGTAGACAAAACGGAGCTTGTGGTCGCACCGCAAAACATGCTTGGCGAAAAGCCTGACATGAAGCAGCTGGAGGAACGCATAGCAGCCGCCCTGCCGATCCATACGGATGACGGGCAATAAAAAAGGCCAATATGCGCCCAGGCGCACACGGCCAAAAATAAGGCAAAAAAACAGGCCCGTTATGGGCCTATTTTTGCAGTCTTAAAAGATTGGCGAAGAATGAGAATATGAACACGATGATGAGCCATAGTAGAACGAGAATAAATTTGAAAAATTTTGCCATGCGTCAATCCCTTTCCGGGTACAGGTCTTTGCCCACCGTGATTTTCCAATGCTCCGGGAAATCGAAGTCTTCATAGATCGGCGTGACTTTTAGCACTTTTCTTACGCTGTGCGCGTAGTAGGCGTTGTTGTTTGTGGTTCCGCGCCACCCGTGATATCTTTTGATGCTGGGGTTCATGTTCCCCTCCATTCCTTCCCCGTCCCATTTATAAGCGTACCAGGTAGAAAAGTTTTGGCTTGTGTTTACTTTTTCCACCAAGAAAACCAGGTCACCGATCTTAAACTCCGTGTCAGAAATAAAAGTTTTTTGCCTCATGTTTTTCTCCTTTCTGCTACTCCCGATTCAATAATATCATACATTCTCCCCGGCTGGCAGGTCAAGATTTTTCGCCGTCTCCCAGATAATCATCAAGGGAAGGATTAAAATAAACAGGATAATCAAGCGGGGGCCACCTCCTCATACAAGAACGTGGCCTGGTAGTAGCCGCGTATTTCACGCCTGATAGCCTTGCATCGGGCGGCGATCCTGTCCACCTCCTGGAGTTTGTGCATAGATTCTCGCGTTGGATAGGGGCCGGTGTAGTCGTGATCCGCTATCAGGACTGGAACGGGCCCGCGCCCGGTCATGATTTGATTGCGTCTGGTAGCAATACCTGCGGCGTTGATCCGCTTTTCGAGCCTGTCAAGTTTAGTCATGGTTCATTTCCTCCTTGTCATGGAGGGCCCGCCCTGGTATAATGGGCTTGCCCTGGTTTGGTTGGTTTCTGCTGGGGATCTCTGCCCTGGTCACTATTGCGAGTAGTGGCCGGGGCTTTTCTATGTTTATATGGTACCATATTTGCATTTAATTGTCAAGATTAACTTCTAAAGAATTTCAAGAATAATTGCAAAAAGCTGGATAACCTGGATACCTCGCGCTGCGCAGCACCCCCGGGGGGATATAGGGAAATAGGCAAGCCCGGGGTAAACTGCGAAACCGCACAAAAAAAGAAAAAGGCCCATATTCCCCATTGACTTTTACAGAAAAACATTGTACAATAAATACAACGAATACGGAGGGGATACAGCAATGAAAACGTACAAGAATGCAATTGGGTACATCCGGGTCAGCACAGAGGCGCAAGCTGGGGACGATAAATATGGCCTCGAGGCGCAAAAGGAAAAAATCCTGGTTTACGCGAACGAGAACGGCTACAACATTGTAGAATGGTTCTGTGACGAAAAGAGCGGGGCCAGTGATGAGCGTCCGGAGCTGAACAAGATATTATTTAATGAGGGGATTACCAACCCGCCGTTTGAGGCTGTCATAGCTTTTAAGAGCGACCGGGTAGCCAGGGACACGAAGTTATATTTTTATTATTTGTACGTGCTAGAGAAGCGGAATATCAAGCTATTAAGCACACAGGAAGTATTTCCTGAAGGAGATTTTGCGAACATCTACCGTGCATTGATGCTGTTTGTAGCGGAGCAAGAGCGAAAGAACATAGCGATCCGCACGGGGAACGGCAGGAAGGTAAAGGCGGCTGCTGGTGGCTACAGCGGCGGGCGGGCACCATACGGATACAAAGCGGAAGGGGGTAGATTGGTAATAAACGAATCGGAGCGGCCCATAGTAGAATTTGTATTTAGTGAACATAAGAAAGGGACGCCGATGCTAACTATAGCAGACAAATTAAATGATTTAGGCTATAGGACGCGGAAGGGAACCAGGTTTCAGAATACAAGCGTTCGCAGCATCATAAACAACGAACCGTTCTACAAGGGCATGTACAAGTACGGAAGCATGAATTGGGTGCGCGGTGTACACGAACCATTATTCAAGGAGGATGTATGAGCGAAAGAAGCAGCTTCACCATTCCCGACAGGGATTTACGGAATGTATGAATATACTAGAGCTTGTAAAAGCAGCAAAGAAGCGTGATCTAACCGACCATGGGGCATTATTGGATTATTTTGAATCCATAAGGCTATTGGAAGAAGAAGATTTCAAGACCGCGCATGAGCTAAACAAAGAGATTCGCAGAATAGCGAATGAAGAAATGATACGGCAGCATTCAACAGAAATGCTTGAAATAAGCAAAAAGGCCGTATTATTTGATGCTCCATACGATTTTGACGCATATTTGCGATATGTTGAATGGGATAGGCCAATAGATAAGCAATTTTACATCCCAAGAAGCCATTATTTGGGCAGATATGTGCAAGCCTACCAAGAGATATTGGATGGAAAATTAGATTTTCTATCAATATCAATGCCAAAAAGGACAGGAAAATCGCAATTAGGCATCAATTTTACCTGCATGTTGTCAGGGAAGGAGCCGGAAAAAGCCACGCTAATGGAAGGAACAGGAGATGATTTGGTAACGTCCTTCTATAAAGGCTGTTTAGAGTATATACAGCCACCAAATGATTATTTATTTTATGATATTTTCCCGGACTGCAAGCTGGTGCAAACAAATGCAGATAGTAAGACCATAAATTTAGTTAATAAATCGCGGTTTCCCACAATTATGTGTCGCTCAATAGATGCAAGGCAGGTAGGTTTATCAGAAGCAACGAATTTATTGTACCTGGATGACTGTGTAGATGGGCATGATGAAGCGATAAACAGAAATAGGCTTGATGCGAAATGGGAAGTGATTTCTGGCGATATTATAGGCCGTGCGATAGAAGGAACGCCAATAATTATATGTGGTACGCGGTATTCCATTTACGATCCAATAGGCAGATTGCAAGAGGAAATGCAAAAGCAAGGTAAGCGCATGAAGATATTGGAAACCCCTGCCCTTGACTTAGAAACGGATGAAAGCAATTTTGAATATATTAGAGAAGGTAAGCGCATATTCACTACCAAGTATTTTAGAGACCAGAGGGAAATGCTATCTCCCGAGCAATTTGAATCTGAATTTCAGCAGCAACCGTTTGAATCAAAGGGGATTTTATTCCCGGAAATGGAGTTAAACAGGTATTTTACCCTCCCGGTTGATTATGATCCAGATGTGATTATAGCGGTATGCGATACGGCAGAGGGCGGCGGTGACAGTGTAATGCTGCCGATTGCCTATATTTATGGGGATGATGTATTTATAGAGGATTGTGTTTTCGACAATAGTACGCCGGAAGTAACAAAGCCGCAATGCGCAAAGAAACTAATCGAACATAAAGTATCTGTTGTAACATTTGAAAGCAATAATGCCGGTACATATTATGCGCGTGATGTTGAAGAATTGATTAAGAGGAACGGCGGTAAAATAAGCATAAGGACAAAGCGCACCATAAGCAATAAGCAGACAAGAATTGAAATGGCATCAGACGGAATAAAAAAGCATTTTTACTTCAAGGATAAAAGTTTATATAAGCCGAACGATCAGTACGGCCTTATGATGCGAGAATTAACTACTTATACCAGAATGGGCAAGGTAAAACATGATGATGCACCGGACGGATTAAGTTTACTGGAAAATGAAATCAGAAACCTTTCCGGCTCAAAAGTAGAGGTTAGAAAAAGAATTTTCTAAATAATTGATTATTTAAGAAAAATATGTTATTATAATTAAAAGAGAAGGGAGCGATTACAATAAGAATCGAAATATTTTGTCCTAGCTGTGCGAATGCTGGGATAAAACGTAAACTAATGGAAGTAGATGAAAACGCATATGGAATCATCTATCCATATTGTAAGGGGTGCAAGAAAAACATAAGAATTGATTTACCATTAAAAAAATAAATTGCCAAGTGCTTAATTGTCAAGTGCGGTTCATAAAGAGCCGCACTTTTTTTGTTGGAAGGATGGGACAATGAAACCAGATTATTTTTTCGGTAGAAGAAAAATATATCTTACACAAGAGGATATCAATGCAGATAATATTATTTCTGTAGTGAATACCCTTCTGGTTGTTCATTCTGAAAACATGCTGGAAGAAGAATACCTATATTGGTACAGGCGCGGCCTACAACCTATTTTGAACAGGACGAAACAAGTAAGGCCAGAAATAAATAATAAAGTAGTTGAAAATCATGCGTCTGAAATAGTAGCTTTCAAAAATGGATATTTCTTAACTAAGCCTGCATTCTATATCGCAAGAAAAGAATCTCCCGATATAAACGCGAAAGTGCAGACTGCAAATGAAATGTTGTATATGTCCGGGAAGCAACAAGCCGACAATGAAGTTACAGACTGGTTTCACACTATTGGCTTGGGCGCATTATATGTTGAACCATACCAGGATTCAGAATGCCCCGTTCGGGCATATGCTTTAGATCCTCGTTCCGCGTTTGTTGCATATAGCCGTAGACCTGGGAATGAGCCTGTCCTAGGGGTCAATATGGTAATATCGGGTAGAACGGAAGATACAACCGAGCTGACTTTCGATGTATTCACCAAAACGAAATATTTTAAGCTGGCAGGCGGTTTCACAGGGACGATCATAACAGGAGCGCCGATCCAGGGTACTTCTTTTGAAGTTTTAGAAGAACGCGACAATATCTTAGGTGAAATCCCCATTATTGAATATCAATACGAAGCAAGCCGTATGAGTTCTTTTGAAGCCGTTATTCCATTGCTTGACGGCATAAACCAGATTGAAAGTAATCGTATGGACGGTATAGAGCAATTTATACAAGCATTGATGATTTTCTATAATTGTCAATTGGGTGATGATGAAAACGGCAATAAAATAACTCCGGCATATATCCGGGAAGCTGGCGCAATATTTTTGAAATCTATAGGCCAGGATAAGGCAGATTTGAAGATATTGTCTGAACAGCTTAACCAAACAGAAACCCAAGTGTTGGTAAATTATATGTATCAACAGGCCATGGCTATTGCAGGCGTTCCTACAGCAAATAATACGGCAAAATCTACTTCTGATAATGTTGGCGCAGTTTACTTAAGGTCAGGTTGGGCTACGGCTGATACGCTGGCAAGAAATACAGAAGATTTATTCAGAGTGTCTAACAGGTATTTTGACCGCGTATTTTTGAAAATACTTAGAATGAACGGGATTGTGGATTTGTCTATAGGTGATATAGAGCTGCAATTCACCCGGAATGAAATGGATAATTTGTTGGTTAAAACGCAAGCGGCCATGAATTTGAAGAACCTAGGGTTTAGCCCAGAATTGTCATTTGCAAAATCCGGTGTATCTAGCGATCCTGTTGCAGATGTAAATATGAGCAGACAATATATTGATAAACTTTGGGGTAATGAACAGAATCCAAAGCAAATAGACGAAACAAAGGTTGTTATTTGATTCATACCCATTGCCAAGTGCCAAAGTGCCAAGTGCTTATTATGCTTGGCACTTTTTTTGCGGCAGGGAAGCCGTTCAAAAACGCAAATGGTGAAGGAACACCTAAAAATGCAAGGAGGAACCTATGAAAATTGATACCAGCTCCATTGATGGATACCAGGAAATGACTACAGAACAGAAATTAGAAGCCCTTGAAAGTTTTGAATTTGAAGTTAAACAAAACGATCCAGGAGAAATCAAACGCCTAAAAGATGCGGTAAGTAGAGCTAACAGCGAGGCAGCCGATTATAAAAAGCAGCTACGCGCAAAGCAAACCGCAGAAGAAGCCCAGGCCGCACAAGCGGCGGAAGAACGCGAGGCAATTATGAAAGAACTGGAAGGATTGAAAAAGGATAAAGCTATAAGTTCCTTTCAGGCAAAATTTATGAGCCTTGGCTATGATGCTGAATCCGCCCATGAAGCGGCAAAAGCAATGGAAGCTGGCGATTATGACACCGTTTTTTCCGCACAAGCAAAATTTATCGAAGAAACCAAAAAGAATGCAGTGATCGATTCACTGAAAACGCAACCCGGAATAACTGGTGGAGCGCCTTTGAGCGGCAATAACATTGAAAATTCTACCGTTGCCGCATTCAGAAAGGCGGCCAGAATTTGAGAAAGGAGATATGAATGCCTTACAACAATACTTTTACTTATGCCCAAGATTTTTTGCCGATCTTGGATGAGGTTTATAAAATCAGTTCTCGAACCTCTATCCTGGATACCGCAAACGAGCGTGTACGCTTCATCGGCGCTGATACCGTAAACCTTTACACCACTAATATGGATGGCCTTGGCGATTATTCCCGGAACGCTGGTTTTGTTACCGGCTCTGTAACGGGTGCATGGGAGCCTTATAAGCTGTCCCAGGATCGTGGCCGTTCTTTCATGGTAGATGTCATGGATAATGATGAAACCATGGGCATGGCGTTTGGCACGCTCACAGGAGAATTTATTCGTACCAAGGTAACGCCGGAGATCGATGCTTATCGTTTTGCCAAGTACGCGGGTACTTCCGGCATTAGTCAGGCAACCCCAGCCGATATTGTGATTGGAACCACGGATATGCCCGCGCTGATTCAGGAAGCGGAAACCGTAATGGGAGATGATGAAGTACCGGAAGAAGGCCGCATTCTGTTTATTTCCGAAACCGGTTATGCCGCGCTTAAGGATAAAATCACCCGAATGGTTTTGAATGGCGAACGGGGCGTAGAAACTGCCGTTGATTACTATGATGGAATGCGTGTCATCAAGGTGCCGAAGGGCAGGTTTAATACTGGGATTACCTTGAATGATGGTACTTCTTCCGGCGAAACGAACGGCGGTTATACGGTTCCCGCAAGCACTTCTTACCCGATTAACTTTATGATCATTCACCCCTGGGCGGTAATGCAGGTTGTTAAGCATGTCGTTCCCCGCATTTTCAGCCCAGAAGTGAATCAATCCGCTGATGCGTGGAAATTTGACTATCGGATTTTCCATGATTGCTTTGTCGAAAACAACAAAGTCGCTGGTATTTATTTGCATAGAGCCGCAACGGCAAATAGCTAAGGAGGGATAGAAAATGGCGGAACTGGGCAATACCTTTTCTTTTACAAACGGATATGCGCAAATCCCCAATGTAGCGAAAGCTGCCAGTAGCACGCCTACACAGGCGGAATTTAATGCGCTGATTGATGCGCTGATTGATTCCGGACTTATGGCTCCTTCGGAGGGGGATTAGAAATGAAATGGGTTGGATTGGTCGTAAAACCTGAATCTAAACCTTCCGAGCGAGGACGGCCCAAAGGTACTACTACCAAAAAGGATGAATAAGGGATGGTGAGATATGACCGAACAAGAACAAATTGAATTGTGCATGGCGCTCATAAATGACGTTAATGTAACTGAATCACAGGTTTCGGCATATCTCGCTATTGCCGCTGCGCGTATATTGAATGTTTTATATCCGTTTGGGACTACAGTTACCGATGTTCCAAGTCAGTATTCCATGCTTCAATGCGAACTTGCAGTTCGCATGATTGCAAGGCGTGGAGGCGAAGGAGAAATATCCCATTCTGAAAATGGTATTTCCCGAACCTATTCAAATACAGACGATGTTGATTTGTTGCGCACCATCGTACCGTTTGTGGGGGTTACCAATGTTTAATTTAGCAAGAAATACCCAATTGGTTAACTTCAAATTGTACACAGGAGAGCAAGAAATCATAGATGAAAACGGGTATAAGACAGGATCAATAGTCCCGCAATATGGGGAAATGCAAAGCGCGTACTTGTCAGTATCCCCGAATAAAGGGAACGCTGATTTACAAATGTTTGGAACCCTAGAAGGGTATGATCGAACAATGGTAACGGCGGATATTACATGCCAAATAAATGAAAATTCCATTTTGTGGGTTGATGGTCAGAATACGGAAGGGCCGCATAACTACTTTGTTAGGAAAAGAGCACCCTGGAAAAATAGTATAGCATTTGCTATCAAGCAGGTTGAGGTTTCCAATGCAACATCGAATTAAGGTTGGCCTTTCTGAAAAATCCATAGATAACGCCATTTCAGAATTACAGGCGTACAAAAAAAATCTTCCCGTATGGGCGGATGAAATCTGTAAACGGTTAGCTTTTATGGGTGCTACGAAAGTAAGCCTTGGATTTTCAAGGGCAATATATTCTGGCGATAAGGATGTTGAAGTATCAGTAGAGCCAATTCAAAATGGCTATTCCATAAAAGCAAATGGCGAATCCGTATTGTTCATTGAATTTGGCGCAGGTGCTACCTATGGCTATGGGCATCCAGAGGCAAAGGAATATGGCATGGGGCCGGGAACATATCCAGGGAAAGGACATTGGGATGATCCTAGTGGTTGGTGGATACCGCAAGAAAAAGGCGGCGGTCATACTTACGGAAATCCACCGGCAGCCGTTATGTTTCATACAGCTAACGAATTGAGAGATTCTATCTACGAAGTTGCAAGGGAGGTAATAAATAGTGGTAGACATTGAAAACGCCATATTTAACCAAGTTGCAACGGCCTATGACGCGAGTTTCCCGAATGGGTCTAGGTACAGTGAGGCTGTGGAAACACCGGCTAATTTCCCCGCCCTAATCCTTTATCAGGAGGATAAGGCATCTAGTGGTTATACAAACTTACCGGCTGACAAAATTACTCTAGCCGTTGAAGTATATAGCAATTTGGTTTCCGGCGGGAAGCAACAATGCAAAAGCATTATGGAGCTTGTGCGGAATACATTAAACGGATTCGGAAAATGGGAATTGGTTTTTGAGAACCAAATTAGAAATGCTGATGAACGAATTTACCGGATGCGTGCGAGATATCGTGGTATTGCCGTTCAGGAATCCGAAACAACCGATGAAATAACGGTACGTATTTATAAGAATTAAAAGGAGGTAAACGATGTCGAGAATTGACCTAAGTTCTGCTGGCGTTACGTTCCAATATTGTGTTGAAACGACTGCCGGTACACGTCCTACAACCGGATATACAGTATTGACCGGTATTACGTCTATTCCCGATCTTAACCCTGAACCGTCCAACCTTGAAACCACAACGCTTGATGAACTGGAATATAGAACTTACATTCCTGGCCTAAAAGATGTTGGTGGCGCAATCGCTATTGGTGCAAACAACACCCAGGCATTTCAGACTGAATGGAGCACTTTGGTAGAAGCGGCGGAAACCGGTAAGGGAACCGGCCTAGCTACATGGTTTGCTGTGGTTATTCCCGGCCTAACTGATGCATTCTATTTTGCAGGCACCCCCTCCCCTCTTGGGCTATCTGCAATTGAAGTAGATAGCGTGTTAAGCATCGAGGCATATATTACCCCTAGCTCTATTGCAGGCTGGCAGACCGCGCCGACAGAAGAATAAAGAAACGCGGGACAGCAGGCGCGCCTGTTTCTATGGCCTTATCCCATAGATTACCGCTTTCAAATAAAAATCTGATAAGGAGATAAGTATGGCGAAGAAAGAAGAAAGAATCAAACCGATTGTAATTACCTTGGACGATGGCACGTCTTATACGCTTACATTTAATCGTGAAAGCGTAAGATTTGCTGAATCTCGCGGATTCAAAATAGATGAATTGTTCGATTATCCTCTTACGAATATACCTATGTTTTGGTTTTTAGCGTTTAGGGCAAACCATAAAAATGTTGCTAGAAGTAAGACGGATAAAATTTTGGAAGATATGCACGGATTGAGCAAAGATGTTCTGGAACGATTGTTTCAGCTTTACCATGAGCCTTATGATTCCTTGGTTGTTTTGGATGATGATGCAGAAAAAAAATCCAATATAACGGTGGAACTGTAAGCGAAAATGTAAGTTGCACCGTTATTGATTATACTGAAATTTTTGAAAAAAACTGCCCTTATTACATGGCAATGGGAATGTCATGTGATGAATATTGGAATGGTGATCCTGCTTTAGCAAAATATTATCGGGACGCATACAATTTAGAGCGGCAAAGAAAAAGCGAGGAAATGTGGCTACAAGGATTGTATATCTATGATGCGGTTTCTGTTGCATTAAAAAATGCATTATCAAAAAAAGGGACGCGCCCTCAAAAATATATGGAAGAACCGTTACGGATTACACCGCTCACTCCCGAAGAAAAAGAAATTAAAGCGAAAAAAGAACGGCAAAAGACAATTGAGTATTTCAATAAAATGGCCAAAAAGTGGAACGGTAGAAAGGAGGTAGAAGATGGACGTAACAATTGATGGAATTGTTATTGATATTCAAGGAAGTTCTCAATCGGCAGAAAGCGGAATTGAAAGAACAATTAACGCCTTGAAAGAATTGAAATCAACGGTTCAATCTTCTATTAGTGGTGTTAATTCCTTGCGCGTTCGCTTTGACCAATTAGGAAATGTAAAAGGTGTAACGGCAACATTAAAAAACTTATCAGATACCGTAAAACGGCAAAAAGCTGATTATTCTTCCCTGGCTGAATACGTAAAAGATGTTGCCGCCCAATATTCTGCGCTTTCACCAAAGGCGAAACAGGCAGCAAAAGACGCTATAAAAGTTGCAGAGGCGTTGAATGGATTATCCGGGAAGCGTGCTAATGTATCTACTGGCGAAGCATCTGGTATGTTGTATGACCTTTCGAAGGCATTGTCGAAAGGGAATTATAATACAGAACAAATACAAGATATTGCAAATGCATATGCTATATTACCTCCTGAAATTAAGAAGGTAATTGCGGCGAATGATAAATTGCAAAGCTCTAATACAAAGACTGGTAAATCATTTGCTTGGTTTTTAACAAAACTAGGCGCTGTAACCTATATTATAAACCGCATTGGAAAATCTTTATCATCAACAACAAATGAAAGCAATAAATATGTGGAAGATTTGAACTTGTTCACTGCTGCGATGGGTAAATATACCGAGCAGGCAAAAAGTTATGCCGAAACAGTAAGTGAAATAATGGGTATTGATCCGGCTGAATGGATGCGAAACCAAGGCATATTTATGACATTGGCAACCGGGTTTGGTGTGGTTTCCGATCGAGCAGAAATAATGAGCCGGAACTTAACACAATTAGGATATGATTTAGCATCGTTCTTCAATATTGGCGTTGATGAAGCAATGCAAAAACTTCAATCTGGTATTTCTGGTGAGTTAGAGCCATTGCGTAGGTTGGGATATGATTTATCACAAGCTAAATTAGAAGCTGTTGCCTTATCGCTTGGAATAGACCAGAGCGTTTCTTCTATGAACCAGGCGCAAAAGGCCCAGCTACGCTATTATGCGATTTTAACGCAAGTAACTACAGCACAGGGAGATATGGCTAGAACATTAGAAGCGCCTGCAAACCAATTGCGCATTTTCAGAGCGCAACTGACGCAAACTGCCCGTGCAATTGGTAATATATTTATTCCTGCTTTGAACGCTATATTGCCATATGCCATTGCTGTCTTAAAAGTAATAAGAATGATTGCAGATGCAATAGCGAACTTCTTTGGTTTCAAATTGCCTGAAATTGATTATTCTGGAATATCTAGCGTTGGTTCTAGTTTTGATGATGTTACAGACGCGGTAGATGGCGCATCGGATTCAGTTAAAGAACTAAAAGGACAGCTTGCCGGATTTGATGAAATAAACCTAATAGCACAAGAGACAGGAAGTAACGGAAGCGGATCAGGGCTAGATAATGCCGGAAATGATTTTGGCTTTGCGCTTCCTGAATATGATTTCTTAGGCGAAGCCGTTGCTTCTAAGGCTAATAAGATATTTGAAGAATGGAAAGCAAAGCTAGAACCATTTTTCAAATGGGTAAAAGAAAATTTTGATGAAATATTAAAACTGGCAATTGTCATAGGGTCTACCATATTAGCTTGGAAGGTGGGAAAGGGTCTTATATCATTTTTAGATTCATTTTCTCTACTTCCTAATTCTGCATCTATTTTATCAAAGCTATTTAGTGGCGCTTTGGTTGCAGGAAGCGGATCCGTATTGGCGCTAGGGCTTATTGAGGCGTTCAAGGAAGGATTAAGCGGTTTCAATTTCTTTGAAATTTTGCTTGGCGGATTATCGTTGACCGGTTCCGCCGCTATGCTTGGGAAAACGTTTGGTTCTACCGTTACTGTTTTCGGAACTACTTTAAGTAGCACATTGTTTGGTGCTGCTTTAGGAGCAATTGCAGGCGGCGTACCAGGATTTATCTTGGGCGTATATGATGCAATTACAAACGGGCTTGATACTTTAAGCGCAATTTTGATTCCTGCATCCTCTACTTTGGCTGGTGCCGGGATCGGTGCTTTAATTGGTTCTGTTGGAGGCCCATTAGGTGCTGCAATTGGTCTGGCAGTTGGCGCACTTACAGACTTAGTCATCTATCTTGTTCAAAATTGGGAAGAAGTATCTGCATGGGCCGAGCAAGTATGGGCAGAAATTCAATCTATTTATGGTTCTATTTCTGAATGGTTCTATACAAATGTAATTCAGCCAATTGGAAATTTTTTCGGTAACATTTTCGAGAAAATTTCCGGGTTCTTTGTTGGGATATGGGAGAGCATAACAGAAATTTGGGGCAATGTTTCTTCGTGGTTTGATGAAAATATTATTCAACCTATAAAAAATGTATTTGAACCTGTTGCAGAATGGTTTAAAACATTTTTTGAAGGATGTTGGATAATTGTTCAAGCAGTTTGGAAGATTGCATCTACATGGTTTGATGAAAATGTTATCCAACCTATTGTAAATTTTTTCAAAGGTATTTACGAAGATGTAAAAGAATATTTTACAGATTTATGGACTGATATAAAAGAAATTTGGGCTGTTGTATCGAATTGGTTTGATGAAAATGTAATTCAACCTATTGTAAATTTTTTCAAAGGTATTTACGAAGATGTAAAAGAATATTTTACAGATTTATGGACTGATATAAAAGAAATTTGGGCTGTTGTATCGAATTGGTTTGATGAAAATGTAATTCAACCTGTTGTTTCATTTTTTGAAGATGCCGTTGATTCTATAGCAGGATTTTTTGAAGAGCTATGGATGGGAATTAAAATCGGTGTTGCAAATGCAATGAATAGCGTTATATCTGCAATAGAAAGCGCATTGAACTGGATTATAGACGGTATTAACAAACTTATATCAGGATTTAACAGCGTGGTTCAATGGGCGGCTGATGTTATCGGAGCTGATTGGGGCGGCCTAGGACAAATTGAAAGGGTATCATTTAGCAGGGTGCAAGTATACGGATCGGGCGGATTCCCGGAAGTTGGCGAATTGTTCGTGGCGAATGATTCTGGGCCTGAGCTAGTAGGAACCGTAAATGGAAGAACAGCAGTTGCTAATAACGATCAAATAGTAGAGGGTATTGCGCAAGGGGTAGCCAGCGCACAAGAAGAACAAAATAGCTTATTGAGAGAGCAGAACAATATTTTAAGGCAGTTGTTAACCAAGGAAGGACAAGTAATATTCCCAATGAGCGTTGAATCAGGCCGCGCCGTGCAACGCGCATTGAACATGTATAACGTGGCAAGGGGGTTAACATGAGGCAATATCACTATAATTTAGGATTTGCGGTAAACGGAACCCCTTTGCCCGATCCTACGGCATTCAGCGGGGAAACGTCTGATTTAGATATTGCAGCCGAACGCGATACAACGGGATTGTTGCATCGTGAATGGGTTGCAAGGAAAGTTCCCACGTCCATTGAATGGAAGAATATTGGGTGGGATATGTGCCAAACAATCTTGCAGCTTGTAAATACCCCGTCATTCCAGTTTACTTTTCCAGACCCCAATATTGGAATGCTTAGAACAGGCACGTATTATGCAGGAGACAGGAAATGGTCTGCCGTGTGGTTACCGGCAGGGGGAGAATGGATAGCTACGCTAAGTTTTAGCGTAATTGAGTATTAAGGAGCGCCTATGTATAGTACAACAGAACAATTTCATATTGCGGTACTTGGTAATTCTCCAAAAGAAAGAGTTCTGTTTTCGTTTACGGATGGGACAATTTTCACGAATGAAGATGTGATGGCAAGCCCTGGTGTAAAAATCATGGAGGCTGCTAATTTAGAAGAAGAATTAACGATAGGGGCTTGCCCATCATCTAGTTTATCCGCAACGATAGCAAATTATCAAGGCTTGCTTTCAGGATTTTCCTTTGGTGAGTGCAAGGTGTCTATTGGCGTTCGCACAAGGAAAAACGTATATCCGCTTGGTTCTGGCAATGTGTCCATCTTAATCAATGGTGTTAGAATCGAGGGTAACACAACGCAACCATATTTGACGGCTGGCGGCAGTGCTACGCAAGCACAACCCCCATTCCCCGTCTATTCCATTCTTGCAAGCGGGTACAAATTGTATTGTATCAGCGAGGATGGGCAAGTATGGGAAACAGAATGGGCAGACGGGCAAACCTGGAACGATGTTGCAGATGATACCTGGGTGGAATTAGAAGATGTTACCTGGGAGGAATTGCAAGGTGTTTATGCGGAAAGCGGCCAATTGTTTGAAGTAAATGACTTTATGACCGCTAAATTGACGAAATGGGCCGCTGATAAAAAGGCTATTGTATTCAACAATAATATATTAAATGAGTTTTACCAAGATGGAAGCGTAGAAACATATGAATATGTCCCTATGGGAGTATTCAACATTACAACGCCAGAAAAACGGAAAGTAGACCTAATAGAAATCAATGCTTACGATAAAATGACGTTGTTCGACATAGAGGCTGATGATTTTCTTCCTGGACTTACTTATCCGATAACGCTTGGTGAAATATACGATGAATTATGCCAATTTGTTGGTGTGAAACATGCTACGCAAACATTTATCAATAGCACCAGGAGCTTTTCACAATCTCCTGTTCAAACAACGGGTATAACGGCAAAGGATATTTTGAAATGGATTGCAGAAGCGTCTTGTACTTATTCCCGCATGACCAGAGACGGGGAAAATGAACTTGCCTGGTTCGCCCAAGCGCAAATTGTTTGGCCGGATGGGAAAACATGGGAAGAAATTTCAACGTATACTTGGGATGAATTATCAGATTACACGTGGAACATTTTAGCTGGTGTATATCAGCAAGTTCTTCCAGATGGTCAAACGCAAGCCATATATAATTTGCCGATGACGCAATATTTCAGCGCCACCATAGCAGAATATCAAGTTGCGCCGATAGACAAATTACAAGTAATGGGAACTGAAAATGATATAGGTGTGATTGTTGGTACTGGCACAAATGGCTATAGCATTGTAGATAACCCGTTTTTGTATGGTGAAACAGATAACGAAGTCCGGCCATATGTGGTATTGATTTTCAATCAGCTTTCCCAATTTGCAGCATTTTCCCCAGTTGTGGCAACAGCCGTATGCGATTGGTCAATAGAAGCAGGAGATATTATTTCTATTGATACAAAAGACAAAACCTACAATTTCCCTATTTATTGTCAGACTATAACCTGGAACGGGTGTGCAAGGGTATCTTATGAAAGCACAGGAACCGAATTGCGCCCTGTTATGAGCCAAGTAAACAGAACAAAGCTAGCCCAAGGCCGTCAAATACATGAATTAGAAGTAACAATAGATGGCCTTTCCAGCGAAATTTCAAATACAGATGGAAGGATAACGGCTTTAGAATTAACGGTTAATGGTCTTGAATTGTCTGTTAGTAATGGCTCAACCAGTAGCACGTTGTCACTTAAAGCAGGGGAAACTACTTTATCTAGTGCAAATATTACTTTTACGGGGATTGTAACATTTAAAAGTTTATCTACGGCTGGTGCGACACAGATAAATGGTTCCAATATAACAACCGGAACAGTAGCAGCATCCAGAATTGATGTAAATAATTTGTATGTAAAACACTTAAACGCGGCAGACGGTACGTTTACAGGATCATTATCCGCAGTAAATGGAACCTTCCAAACCTTAGATGCAGTTGGCGGACTTATCCATTTTGGCTATAACTATATAAGCATAAATAGCGTTGAAATTGGATTTGTACCCGGTTATTCACAGATATGTATTATTGGCCCTGGTTATGAAGTTGGTAATATTGGAAGTGGAAATAGGCCTTGGAGCCAATGCGTAGCTAGATACTTATATAGTTCAAGTGGCAGCGTAAATTCCTATTCTATGCGGTCTTTGAAAAAAGATATAACACCATATTCATTAGATGGTGATTTGATAGATAATTTTGAACCTGTTTCATTTATTATGAAGCGCGATAAAGACCAAATACGACAAATAGGGTTGATTGCTGATGATGTGTTGAATATATGCCCTGAATTAGTATCTGAATTTAAAGATGATGGTATGGACGAAGCAATATTAACAATGGATTATGGGAAATTAAGCGTTGTTCTGCTAGATGAAATAAAGAAGTTACGCGCAAGGGTAAAAGCCTTAGAAAAAGGAGTATAGCATGATCGAAACATTAAAAAATATGATTGCAGCGTTGGAGCAACTAGAAGTAAAGGGGAAACAAAATCACATAATTATTATTGCTTGCTTAAATGATTTGGAAAAAATGTTAAAGGAGGCAGAGGAATGTCAACCTTAACCCCTAACCTTGGGCTAACAAAACCTTCTGGAACGGATTATGTAGCCGTAGGCGTATTAAATGAAAATATGGATATTGTGGATTCTGCCGTTGGTAACCTGGGCCAATTGCAGACCGCAAATAAAACTAACTTAGTATCTGCGATAAATGAAGCGAGAACTGCTGGTCAATACCCTCCATATATTGGGCCAAATGGAAATTGGTATCAATGGAATAGTTCCATGGCGCAATATGAAGATAGCGGTACTAAGGCGCAAGGGCCGAAAGGTGAGCAAGGAGAACAGGGAGAACAAGGTGAGCAGGGAATCCAAGGGCCTACTGGCCCGCAGGGTGAAACAGGGGCAACCGGCGCGACCGGCCCCCAGGGTGACCCTGGCGTTGCTGCTACTGTATCTGTAGGCGGTACAACAACAGGAGAGCCAGGAACAGATGCGGAAGTCGTAAACATTGGAAGCACAAACGCGGCTGTTTTAGAATTTACAATCCCGCGTGGCGAGCAGGGTATCCAAGGCCCCAAGGGCGATACCGGCGCGACCGGTGCCCAAGGCCCCCAGGGCGAACCTGGCGCGGTGTTTACCCCTGCTGTATCGGCAGAGGGCGTGCTGTCTTGGACAAACGATGGAAATTTGCAAAATCCTGACCCGGTAAACATCAAAGGCCCCCAAGGCGAACAGGGCGAAACCGGCCCTACCGGCCCACAAGGGATTGAAGGGCCGCAAGGGCCGAAAGGTGACACGGGAACCGGCCTTGACATAAAAGGAACCTACGACACCCTAGAAGCACTGCAAGCCGCAGTCACCCAGCCAGCCCAGGGAGACATGTACAATGTGGGAACGTCTGACCCATACACCGTCTATATGTGGGATACAACAACGGAGCCGGGCCAATGGCTAAGTCAAGGCCAGCTCCAAGGCGCACAAGGCCCGGCAGGCCCACAAGGCCCGCAAGGGCCGGAAGGGCCGAAGGGTGAGCAAGGTATCCAAGGTGAGCAAGGCCCCCAAGGTGATCCTGGCCCAAAGGGTGATACCGGCCCCCAAGGCCCCGCAGGCCCGTACTTTCTCCCGGCAGTATCGCAAGATGGCGATTTAAGCTGGACGAATACCGGCAGCTTGGAAAATCCTTCCACCGTCAACATCAAAGGCCCACAAGGTGAGCAAGGTATCCAAGGCCCTACCGGCCCGGAAGGCCCACAAGGCCCTATCGGCCCCGCTGGCGCGGACGGCGCTACCGGTGCCCAAGGCCCGGCTGGCACTACTTTTACCCCGGCAGTTTCGGCGGACGGGGTGCTTAGTTGGACAAATGACGGGGAGCTGGAAAACCCTGACCCGGTAAACATCAAGGGGCCACAAGGCCCGGAAGGACAGACCGGCCCGGCAGGCCCGAACGAAGTAACCACCAGTACGGCCACCACCATTACCGGCATTCTTAAGGGTACGGGTGCAGCAATCGCCCAGGCTGTATCAGGCACGGACTACGCCCCGCCCTCCCAGTCCATCACGGCCACGCTCACGTCTACTGTATGGGCCGACAACGCTCAAACCTTGACGGTTTCCGGCGTAACGGCTAGCAGCAACGGCCTGCTGCGCATTGCCCAAACCGCAACGACCGAGCAATTCACCGCCTGGGGCGCGGCCCTTCCCCGCATCACTGCCCAGGCGGCAGATTCCATCACCGTGACCATATCGGGCACGGTGCCTACTGTAGATATTCCCGTGGAGGTGGTGATTTTATGATACAGGTAGACGGAATCTTTGTGCAGCAGGGTGGCGGCGGCGGAAGCATAGCCTTTGATGTACAGACGGCGGAGGCCCTGCCCGGCACGGTGGTGGATGGGCAGATCGTAGTGCTTACCGGAGTAACCCCGCCAAAAGTCACCTTTTCCTATACCGTGCCCACCGATCCGGCAGCTGGTGACATATGGATTCATATCGTGGACAATAGCGGCTACGCCATCACCAGTGGAGATAATCAGGCCGTGGTAATCACCCCTGGCGTGACCATGCAATATGCAGACGGGGCTTGGGCATACCGCAAAGCATATGCAGGGGTGAGCGGAGCATGGAAGATGTTTAGTACAGATACTCCCCTTATTGACGCTACCTGGGAGCAGGTTGTAGGCATTGCCAACAGCGGTGAAGACGTGTCCCAATTTTGGGCCATAGGAGACCGTTGCCCCCTGATCCTGACCGGAGGGGAAACGGTGTATGCGCAAATTGCTGATTTTCTCCATGATAATCTGGCGGATGGAGGCGGCCTTGCAGCCATTACTTTTTCCTTTGAGGACTGTATCTCCACCATCTATGGTATGAATGCCAGCAACACCAACTCAGGCGGATGGAACGGCAGCAGAATGCGCACATCTACCCTGCCTGCCCTTCTGGCCCAATTCCCTGCTGTATTGCAGGATAGTGCTGGCATTAAGACAGTGAATAAAATCGCTTCCGCCGGGAGAGAAAGCAGTAATTTGATTACCAGTCCTGACAGGCTGTGGCTGTTCTCCGAAGTGGAAGTAACGGGCAGCGCTCGGTATTCCGCCTCCGGCGAGGGAACCATATACCCTCTGTTTTCAACGGCAGCCAACCGCAGAAAGGGGATTGGCGCAGGGGGAGCGGCTGCCATTTGGTGGCTGCGCTCTCCGCGCGTCAGCAACAGTAATGACTTCGTCGGCGTTACGGCGTCGGGGAGCGTCAGCGGCAGCTACGCCAGCAACGCCTATGGCGTTGCCCCCGGCTTCTGTGTTTGATCTATGTTTTATCTTAATAAATCGCCGCCCCTTGTGGGCGGCGGAGAAGGATGGATAGCTATGTCCGTACGAAATTCCACACAAGGGAGGTATGTACTTGTATCGCGTGATCTTACATGGGGCGCAAATCGCCCTAGAGGATAATCTCGCATTCGTGCGAAAGCAGGCAAATGGATTTGTAGTGCGTTGCAGCGAGGAAGAGGCCCAGGGCATAGTGGTGGGCGATAGCGCCATATATCACTTATATGGCAAACCAAGCCTGGATGGGGCGGAAACGGTATATGTAGAAGAGTTCAGCGGTCAAAGCCGCTTGGCTGCGATTGCCGCAGACCTCAACGAAGTGCTTATAGCCGCCCGAGAAGGGCTTGTCTCGATCCCTACGCCCGGTGATGCATGGTCTGCCGAACTTCGGTATATCGCCGGTGACACCGCCACGGTGGACGGGATATCCTATACAGCACTGCGCTACAGCAAGGGCAAAAATCCACCCGATAGCCCAAATCACTGGGAGGTCACGCAGGCACCATCTCATCCGGCGTGGGATAGCATAGAGGACGGCACTGTCATCATGGAGGGCGAGATCGTCACCTGTGACGGCGCAACCTGGCAGTGTACGAGCCAGCATATAAAGAGTATCGTGTACAAGCCCAAAGCTGGAAGCTCCAAATGGCAGCAAATTTAAGGGCGTTGCCCTAACTATAAGGAGGAATTATGCGAAAAATTCTATTTCTTGCCGTGGCATTGGTAATGCTTATCGCATTGCCGGTATCTGCCCTTGACCTGGGCAAGCTGACCATGACCGTCCAGCCCGTGGACTATGTATCCGCGCTGGCCGGGATTGCCAAGCCGGTATCTAAGACCTATGCCGCCAATGAGCGGTACGCGGTGGCGGTGACGGTCAATGTGCCGCAGTATTATGACGTAACCAACCTACAGATTATCGGTGAGCCTACCAATTGCACGATTGAGACCGGCGAAATTAAGTTGGAGACGGGCACTTATCTTGTGACAGGCACGGTGCTGGCCCCTGGCGCGTCCATCAAGATTACCTTTCAAGACAATGCCATTTACACGGCTTCCACCGCCGAACAGCTTTACCAAGCCATGCAAAATGACCGGACGATTTCGGCGGCGGCGTCCCTGGGCCAGACCTATACGCAAGAATCTACCGAACAGCCGTATATTAACGGTATCCCGCAGACCGGTGACCGGGCGGGCGTGGCTGGCCTGGTGCTGATCGTGGCGGCAGGATGTGTATTGGCTATTAGGAAGCGGGTAAAGGCATGAAAAATATCATGGAATTTATGCGGTGGGCGGCGTCTCACGCCTCCCCCGCCCGCATCCCATCCGGCAGTACGCTGTGTGTGCCCATGTCCGAGGTAGGCATTGACGGGATATGGGAATATTTGTACGGAACTACCGGTGCGAAATGCACCCAATCTTTGCTGGATAAAAAATATAACCAGTATTATAAGGATTGGGGATGGTCTAAATCCGAGTATGCAGCCGCTACGGCTGGCTGGGTATCTCGCGGCGTAATGGTCTGTGACTGCCAGGGCCTTGAAGATTACTTTGCCGGGCGTGACACGAACGCCAAGGGAAATTATGCAAACCTCTGCGAAAACAAGGGCAAAATCAAAGACATTAGCCGCGCCTATGTCATCGGGGAGGCCCTCTTTTGCGGCAGCCGTCCAAGCAACATCAATCATGTGGGCTGGGTGGCTGGCTGGGCACCGGACGGGGAATTGCTTGTCCTGCATGAGCGCGGTCTATCCCATGGGTGCGTTATCGAGCGGATCGGCAGCAGCGGTAAAAGCTGGACGTATCGCGGCTTGATGACTAAAAGATATATTTATGGCGAAGGAGGCACAGAGGAAATGCCAGAAAAACCGTCTGAAACGAGCGGAATTACTAAGCTTACTATTACCTCGCCTTATATGCGCGGGAGCGCTGTAAAGGCGTTGCAACAGGCCCTAAATGGTTTTGGGTATGACGCTGGTAAAGATGATGGTATTTGCGGCCCGGATACCATGTCGGCAATCGAGGATTTTTGTGCGGTGCAGGGAGGTGATCAGCCAGATGTGGATAATTTCGAGCTGCCGCAATCCATTGCTGCATCCGTAAAAATCGGGACGATAACTTATACGGGGGAGCTGGTCATGTAAATGGAACAATTGTTTTACATCCTGAGCCTTACCCCTAGCATCGTCACCACCATGCTTGTATTTTACATGCAGCGGCGGCAGAAGCGGCGCGATCAGGAAGCAGCAGAAATGCACGCAGCCCGGCAGCGCGAATATGAGCTTAAAACCGCTATGGATATAGCCGTGCGGGATATGGCCTATATAACCGCACTTTATGTAAGAGACGGCAAAACTAATGGCGATATGGACAAGGTTATCGGAAAATATCTTGATGCAAAAAAGGAATGGAAAGCTTTTATGCTTTCACAAGGACACGAACATTTATTAAATGACTAAGGAGGAAAATATATGAATTGGAAAGTAAGGTTTAAGAACCCCGTTTGGCTGACTGGCTTTATTAGCTTCATCATTGCCACGGTCTACCAGGTGCTTTCGCTGTTTGACTTCATCCCTGCCGTACCGGAGGAAACCTGGACGCAGTTTGCGGCCATGGCGATTCAGATTCTAACCTTGCTGGGGGTTTTGGTTGATCCTACTACCAAGGGCTTGGGTGATAGCCAGCGGGCCATGACCTACGATAAACCTGCCGAATAATGCACGGGGCCGAAAGGCCCTTTTTTCTGGCAACCTTTTGGCAACCTTTTAATTGCCATTCATTTTTATTTCATTCAAAAAAACCTAGATAATTAGGCAAAAATAAAAGCATGTTCAACTTAATTGAAACAAAAAAAGTGGCTTGCGCCACTTTTTATTTTTATTGTAACCGTTTGATTTTTGCCTATTTCTCATGATATAATATAAATGCAGAAAGTTTCCGTTTCTCCTTCTGCACCCCTCCCTTCAATCCACGGCGCATCCTCTCTGCCGTGGATTTTTTATTTCAATAATTCAAGTTCATCATCTGTTAAAATTTTATGTCTCCTATTCCATGATAATATAGCAATATTTACAAATGTTTCGCATGTTCTCATTTTACATTTTTGACATTCAACATAACCAATTTTAATTTTCCCGTTCATTTTTTCGCTTGTATATATAACTTTAGGTGCTCCAAAGCAGCTTGGACAAGCTAATAACTCATTCCTTTTTGAAATTTCTATTTGAGAATCAAAATCACCCAAGTATGCCATTTTTGTTAAATCCATTTCTTATATCTCCCTTATTTAATAATATGCGTAAATGCCACGGCCAGGCCGATGACATGCACATTCGCTATTTCTTCTCCGACATATACCAGCGGGTCATATGCTGGGTTTTCTGCGTTTAACATTACAGTATTGTCTGCCCATTTTCAACCGTTTCCTGTTTTCTTATATACACGATATCCCCATCGTTTATCCCGGCGTTTATCATGCTGTCACCTTTGCAGGAAAGGGCATAGTCGGCCTTTATGTGCCCTGGAAGGTCTATATAATTCATCCCTTTCTAATAAAATTGTATCACAGTAAGTAGATAAATGCAATAAAGTTTCCAAAATAATTACACAAAAAGTTCTTGACAATCTACTTAAAGTAGAGTATCATATATGCAAACCTAAGCATGGGAGGTGAAAAAATGCAATATACTGTAAAGCAAGCAAGGGTTTTAATGGATTTTACGCAAGAACAAATGGCTGAAAAAATGGGTATTTCTCGCTGGACATATAGAAAAATTGAAGAAAATCCGGAATCTGCAACGATTAAGCAAGCAAAGCAAATTGCAAAGATTACGCAAATCCCAATTGATAATATTTTTTTTGCAAATGGGTCTACTTAAAGTAGATATCCCGTGCAAATCCTGAAAGACCCAGACTTCCACAGGGGTGCACATCATGACAGAAATATAAACCGCATCTTTTGACGGATGTATCCGCGCGATGGTATCGGCGATCGTTGATGAAAAACTTAGCGAGATAAATACCCGTGGTGATGCTATGGCCCGTCTGCATGGCGAGTACGTAAAGATTGGGGAAGCAGCAAAAATAATGGGCGTAAGCAGGCCCACGGTGGAAAAATTGCGGGATGAAGGATTGCTTGATTATGTGCCCCGCGTTGGTGTGTCGGTTAGGAGCATTGCGGAGCTGCCAGCGCGGACGGTCGCACATAAAAAAGAAACGCGGGCAAGAGCATCATCTTACAGGATTAAGCCATAGGAGGGGGTACATGGAACGGAAAGCAAAAGAGTATGTGGAGGTAATACGGACGGTTGCGCCCAAGTACGATAAGCAGCTTCACAGTAAAATTCAGCGGCCAGGGTTATATGGGATCCGTTTAACCCCGGCGGCAGAGGCAGCAATCGTGGTAGCGTTTGGAGAGCCGTATAATCGCGCCAGGGTGGATAAGCATAAGTTAAAGGCAAAGGTGCAGTGCCGGTTAACAGAATACGAAATAGACCGGTTGCAACAGGCTTTACAGGCCGATGGGTTCTTAACCATGCAGGATTGCCTGTCTCATTTGATACGGGCCTACACGGAGCGGATATGCGGGGCAAAGTGATGGTGCGGAAAATTGCCGGGGTGGTGGGATTGGTGTTGCTTATGGCTTCTGGCGGCGGCACCGGGGCGGCGATTTGGGCATGTGCAGTGCCGGGAATGGTTTTGATTATTTTAGCAGGGAGATAAAAAAATGGAGTGGTTTCTATTAAAAAAGGCAGCGGATCAGGAACGGGAAGAAATTCCAATGCCGGATTTATTTAGATTTATAAGCAAGGATGTTGCGCAAGGGGAGAAACGATGAAAAAGTATACCATAGAAGATTTTGATAAATTTGAGATTATTGATGGATATATAAACTGCCCTCGTGGTGATTATTCAAGCATAAAGAAATTCCCTGAAAAATGCAGATTCGGTGCGTGGTGCAGATTCGGTGCGGGGTGCAGATTCGGTGCGGGGTGTATCTTTGAGGGGTGCAGCTTCGCAACTGTGTGCATCTTCGGTGCGCGGTGCAGCTTCGGCGAGGGGTGCTGCTTTGGTGATCGGTGCAGCTTCGGCGAGGGGTGCAGCTTCGGTGAGCGGTGCAGCTTCGGTGCAGGGTGCAGCTTCGGTGAGCGGTGCAGCTTCGGTGCAGGGTGCATCTTTGAAAATAATCGTATTAAAAATGGAAAATACTTTGCTTGCGACAGAATTGGAAGCGAAAAGCGCAAAACGTATTTTTTCATGGATGAAACCGGGAAAATGTTTGTCCGCGCTGGGTGCTTCTTTGGTACGCTAACTGAATTTATTGCACAGGTAAAAGAAGTTCATGCAGGAACAAAGTTTGAAAAAGAATATTTAATGGCTTGTGAATTAGCGAAGGTCGTTTTGGAGGAAAAAGATGAAACTATATGAAATATCGGAAAATTATCGGGCCTTTATGGCCGCTGTAGATTCCGGTGAAATACCGGATGACGCGGTTTCCGATACGCTTGATGGGATTATAGACGATTTTGAGAAAAAAGCAGATAATATTGCTTGCCTTATAAAAGAATTGCGTCTTGATGCGCAAGGAATAAAAGAGGAAGCCGACAATCTATATGCCCGCCAGAAGCAAAAGCAAGCCGCCGCCGATAGGCTTTCCAGATACTTGCAGGCCAATATGCAGGCCATTGGAAATGGAAAAATTGAAACGGCCAGGAACAGGATTGTAATTAAAAAGAATCCTATATCCTGCAAAATCGTTGATGAGGATGTAGTTTTAGGGTTTCTTAGCATGCACCACATGGAGGACTGCATCAAGCGCGAGGTAAGTATCAAAAAGCGTGAATTGCTTGCGCGGCTGAAAGACGGTGAGGAAATCCCCGGGGCAGAATTGGAAGCTAGCGAAAGGATAGAAATCAAATGATGGACTTATACGAAAAATTTAGGTCTGTACCGGAAACCGCGAAAAGGGAAATTGAAGCCGGGCGGCTAAAAGGAAAGACGGATATCAATCCCATGTGGCGGATTAAGGCTCTTACTGAAGCATTTGGCCCATGCGGAATTGGATGGAAATACAAAATCGTCCGAGAATGGTTAGAGAATGGCGCAAATGGGGAGATCGCCGCCTTTATGGACATTGAGTTGTATTACAAACTTGATGGTGAATGGAGCGAGGCGATACCTGGCACAGGAGGGTCGACACTTGTTGCTAAAGAAAAGAACGGCCTATACACTTCGGATGAATGCTATAAGATGGCGCTTACTGATGCTATATCCGTTGCGTGCAAGGCGCTTGGTATTGGAGCCGATGTGTATTGGGGAGCAGATAGGACGAAATATGGCGCAGCGCATGATGATACGAACGCGCCAATCATAGAGGAAATAATTACTTTATGTGGCGGGGAAAAGATTGCCAATGCCGCAAGCATGAAGCGGTACGGAAAGCCATTACATGCTTTGGAACTTACGGAACTTAGCGCGATCCTTGATAAGCTGCAAGGAGGTTCATAAATGGAGCTTTGGCAGGAAATCATGGATGAGCAGCGCCTACTTGATAGGGCCGTGCGGGAGCTAAAGCCAAGGGGTAAGGCCCGGGCTCAAGCGGAGCATGATTACCGTGTTGCACTATCGAAAAGGCTTATGCTATTACGCGCAGAAGGTAATGCAGTTACGCACTTGGCTGATATTGCTAAGGGAGAGCCGGAAATCGCAGAACTCCGGTTGCAGAGGGATATCGCAGAAAGCCTATACCAATCCGCCCTGGAAAGCATCAATGTACAAAAGCTAAAAATCCGTATCTTGGAAGGGCAATTAAGCCGCGAATGGGGGAATACCAAATGAAATCCAGACGGGCAAAGGCATGTGATATTACGCGAGACGTAAAGCGGGCTGTCTACCAACGGGATGAAGGATTGTGTGTGCTTTGCGGGAAACCAGGGAATCCTAATGCGCATTTTGTTGCCAGGTCACAAAATGGTCTTGGAATAGAGGAAAACATTGTTACGCTTTGCCAGGATTGCCACAGGAGATTTGACCAAACAGAAGCCAGAGCATTTATCCGGCCAGTGTTGGAACGGTATCTTAGATCAAAATATCCTGATTGGGATATTAAAAAACTATATTACAGAAAGGCAGACGTATGAATAAGATCATCATAATAGGACGGCTTACATCCGATCCGAACCTTAAGGCTACAAGCAGCGGAATTGCGGTATGCTCCTTTACAGTAGCGGTAAACCGTCCAAAAAATTCAAAAGGTGAAAGTCCGGCAGATTTTATCCCGGTGGTAGTTTGGCGAGAACAAGGAGAATCTTGCGCAAAATATTTGACAAAGGGTATCCGTGTTGCCGTATGCGGCGCATTACAAAGCCGTACATATGAAAAAGACGGAATAAAGCGAACGATATATGAAGTGCAGGCAGAGAGGGTTGAATTTTTGGAACGTAAGGCAAAAGAAGATCAGCCTGTGGATCAAAAGGTGGAAGAATTTCAAGATATTTCGGATGGCGATTTGCCGTTTTAGCCGGGGTGATATGTCATGCCAAACCGAGTATTAAAGGATTCGATCAAGCGCAGCGCGCAAGTTGATTCCCTGACCTGGTTCGAAGAAGTTGTGTTTTATCGGCTTCTAGTCACGGCTGACGACTTTGGATGTATGGATGGGCGGCCCTTGTTGCTCAAAAGCGAGCTTTTCCCAATTAAGGAAGGGGTTACGAAAAAAGCGGTGGAAGATGCGATCAACCGGTTGGCCTCTGTCGGCCTGCTTCAAAAGTACGAAGTGAGCGGCATGCCTTATGTGTGCTTTCCCAAGTGGGAGCTGCACCAGCGGATCAGAACGAAGCACCGCAAATATCCAGCCCCGCCGGAATGGAGCGAAGCACTTGACAGCAATTTGCCGCAGATTGCCGCAGATTGCGGCAGATTGCCGCCTGAATCCGAATCCGAAATAGAATCCGAATCCAATCCGAATCCGAAAGAGAATCCAAACGCGCGCGCGGCGCGCACTCCCTTCCGACCGCCCACGGTGGGGGAGGTAGAAACATACTGCCAGGAGCGGCAAAACGGCGTGGACGCTTCCCGCTTTGTGGATTTCTATGCCTCCAAGGGATGGAAGATAGGGTCTTCGCCCATGAAAGACTGGCGCGCAGCCGTGCGGACATGGGAGCGGCGCGAATCCAAAACGCAGGATAAATCCGCGCCAATGGAAACGAACCGATTTGCAAATTTGGAGCGGCTATATCGACAATTCGGAGGCGATCAATGACACAGCAAGAAACTATAAAGCTATTTGCGTTGATAGCGGCGGCATATCCAAGGGATAAAGCATTTATATCTGCATCTGCGCCAATGGTTGAATTATGGACGCGGCTCTTGGCAGATATCCCGCTTTCGGGAGCAGAGGCAGCTATAGCTTCCCACGTAAACACCTCACCCTTCCCTCCATCTATTGCGGAAATCAGGGCGTGGGCGGTTGGCGGCCAGTGTGAGGGCGAAGGTGCGGAGGCATGGGGAAAGCTCATGCAGGCTGTTAGAAAATACGGGTGGTGCAATCAAGCAGAGGCGAAAGAGTATTTAGGGCCTGAAATTTGGGAAGCCATGTTGCGAACTTTCCCGAGCTGGTTGGCATTTTGCATGAATGAGAACATGGAGGCGAACAGGGCACATTTTTTACGGATGTGGGAAAGCATGGCAAAGAAGGAGCGTCTTAACAGAATGCTTCCTGGCGGTCAATCCATTGCCGGGAGATTGGAGGGTGCATGACGCAACAAGAGCGATCGGAGCAGATAATGCTAATGGAATGGGCTGAGCTTATGCAACGGAGATTACCGGCGCTCAAATGGCTATACCATGTGCCAAATGGCGGCAAGCGAGACCCTTCTACAGGGGCACTCCTGAAAAAAATGGGGGTCAAAGCCGGGGTGCCGGATTTGTGCCTGCCGGTGCCGGTTGGCATGTATCACGGTCTGTACATTGAGCTTAAAATTGGCAAAGGCCGCCCGAGCGACCGACAAAGGGAGTGGATAGCACATTTGTGCGAGGCTGGATATGCAGTGCATATTTGTTATGGATTCAAAGAGGCAGCAAAAGTAATTTTAGATTATTTGGGGGTTCGTCATGGAAACGGTGTATGAGCTTTTAACAATTTGGCCTGGCGGCGAATATATTCATTTTTCAACAAAAAATAAAAAAGATATATGTAAAAAATATAACAGATGTAGGGAACAGACGGTGCCTATTAGGATAAGAGAAAATGGACGGATATTGACCATCCGGGAAGCAGACGAATTGTGCGGTGAAAAGTGGCCGGTTGTTGAGCAGCTTGTTAAGCGCAGAAAGCCGCAATATTCATATCAAAAAAAGCCAAACGTTAAGGCGAAAGCCGTAGCAGAAATTTCAGAAGATGGAGAAATTTTGAGGGTTTTTCCAAGTGCTGAAAAAATGGCCGATGCGATAGGAATATGCTGGTCATCTGCAAGTGAATGGGCGCGATCCGGTAAAATGCGTGAAACAGGATGCATATATCGATATTTGGAGGACATGAAAAATGAAAGTAATGCTTGATGAAGGAGCGTACATGCCGACACGGGCACACAGCATGGATGCAGGGCTAGATTTGTATTCTCCTGTTGATGCATTGCTAATGCCGCAGGCAAGTGCAGTGATTGATACCGGGGTGCATGTGGAGCTGCCGCCTGGGAGCGTGGGGTTTTTGAAGTCAAAAAGCGGCCTGAATGTCCGGCACGGTATTTTAGGCGAGGGTGTGATTGATGCAGGCTATACCGGCTCTATCCGGGTAAAGCTGTACAATCATGGTGGCGATACATATAAAATCCGGCGCGGGGACAAGATCACCCAGCTTGTGATCCTGCCGGTAATGCTTTTGAATTTGGAGCAGGTGGAAATGTTGGAGGATACTGATAGGGGGGCGAATGGATTTGGGAGTACAGGGAGATAAGCGCACGCGCCTACCTGCCGCTTCTCGCGAGGCATTAAACGCTTTGGCGGCCATACACACATTGTTATCCGCTTACGAAAATCAATTTATAGCGTTGTTTGGGCGGGTAGGCAAGGAAGATGATTACTGGAAAATCAAAAGCCTCTTAGAAACGGATTTGGACGCTATATTGGATACAATCCCGCTAGAGCAGCTTAAGACTATCAAGCACGCGATAGATATAGCGACCATCCATGTAGGCGTAAAATCCGCCGGGAAAAGGCCGCCTGATATGTGGGTGATATCCTACGATGATTTAGCAGACCTGGCCGAATACGCCACAAAAACTAATTGCATGGCGTGTAATCAGATGCACAAGCCATGCCGGTTGCGGGAGATTCTTAAGGAATTGCCGATACAGGGCGTAGAAAAGCTTGTTGTGGGGTGTTGGGAGGATTAGAAATGGATGATAAAATCTTAGCTTTATTGGGTGACCGATCCGCACAGGAGCGGATCACGGAGAGAGGGGAATTACTGCCGTGTCAGTGCGGGGGTAATGCGGAATTGGTATTTCAAAAAAGAGGATCGCTATTATTCTACAAATACGATCTGTATACAGTGGAATGTAAAAAATGTGGCATGATCTCTAATGTATACATAGGAAATGAAACAGCGATAAGAAATTGGAACACCCGCGCACCAATACTTAGCGCGAAGGAATTGGAGATGCTGGAGGGGATGAAATGAGTAGATATGACGTTTTATTTCTGAACGGAAGATCTCTAATGTTCTGGGCACTTGAATGGTTTTCAATGAGTAACGATGCATTTTTTGCTTGTTATGGGTTCAATTTTAACCCTCACAATTATCCAGGACTTTATGAGCAAGCGAGGGCACGATATTTTTCGAAGGAGGCCCAGCCATGACGCGGGAAGAAGCGATTACACAGCTTGATCTTCTGCTAGAATACTGCGAAAGCATGATGACCAGCGAATATCCTGTGTGGAGGCGAGATTGCGAAGCGCTACAAATGTTGATTGCCGCCCTTCGCCCCGTCAGCCGGGAGCGGGTGGAACTCTATACAAATCGTTTGTGGCCGGGTTGCCCAAGATGCAGTATGACGAAGGATGAAGCCTTTGATGCTGGTGGAGCGCATGAGGTCAGAGTATTAGGCGATTCCCTCTACTACTGCGATAGCAATTATGGATGGGAGGGAGAGAAAATCGGATACTGCCCGTGGTGTGGGAAACCGCTAGGAAAAGCTACTGAATTGAAACACATTGAAAAGCTGGAGGTATTGTTAAATGATTAGCCGGGAGCAGGTGGAGAAGGTGTTTCCCGGGTGTCGGTCATGCAAAAGCTGCCGGAGTTGTGTGTTCTCCATACATCAACTTAAAGATATGCCCTGCAAAAAATGCGACCCAAATGCAGAGTGCGTACTGACCGAGTATAAACCAAGTAACTTTTGCCCAGTATGCGGGAAGCCACTAACGGACGAGGCCGTGGAGATGGTGATGGAGAGATTGGAGGCGCTATATGAAAAAACCGATTGATATGACACCTGTATGTGATAAATGCGGAAAGGAAGCCCCGATAGACCATGAAATGTCTACGGCTCAGTGGAAAGTATACCGAGTAAAAGAGCCGTGTGAGTGTGGGGGCTGTTTTAAGCCGAAATTTATGTTGGAGGCGCTGAAAGATGGCAAGGGCGATTGACAGCGAGGTGGCGTTCCGATTCCTGACGGAACAGTTTGTGAAAGAAACCGGGGCGTTTTCCAAAGGCGTAAATAAGGGGCTGAATATTGCCGGGTCAGCCATGCGGAACCCGGATGCAATCCCCACCCTCACCCCGCCGAACGAGTGGGTGAGCGTATATGACCGGCTGCCGGAACCTGGTGAGCGAGTGCTTGCTACGGACTGCGGATTTGTCGGCGAGTTTTACATCAACAAGCGTGGGAAATGGCAGCGATACAACGTTAATTGTTCTGAATTGCTTATGGCCTTGGACATTCTGTATTGGATGCCCCTTCCCGCACCGCCTGACCGCCGCCCGCCGGAGGGAGAAGTATGAATGAAAACATACAGGCTCTTTTTGAAATGGGCAAAATTAAAGCTCCAGTCGAGAAATTAGCGAGGGAGTTTTGCAGAAACAGCAAAATAGGAAAATATAAGTGCGCTGTAACAACTCGCTTTGGATTTTTTTGCGATTTGTGCCTGGAGGACGAACTGTTACATCTAAAATCTGTTGGAGTACATACAGTCGCGTCCTGCTGTGGACACGGGAATCCAGAGCTTGCTTCGATTTTGACTGTTGGGGAAAACAGCAGGGAGGCCATGCAAAATATGGGCTATGAGTTGATAGGCGATCTCTATGGGCAGGATAACTGGAGACCGAAATCTATGCTTTTATATAGCCCGCCGGAGGGAGAGGAGGACACATGAGCTATGACATTTATTTGGCAGACCCAGCGACACACGAGCCGCTGAAAGATGCGGATGATTGATGCGGATGCATTCCGGCAATGGTGGCTGGAAAATGGAGAAAACGAGTATGTGTATGATACAAATGCGATTTTGGATTCTATAGACAACTGGCCCACCATTGCCCCACCAACCGAATGGATATCCATAGAGGACAGGCTTCCGGAGGAATGCGCTGATATCCTTTTGTGTCGAAAAATATTAAAAATCCCGGAGATAGGAACTTATCGACAAGCGCGTTTCTGGGTATATGATGAAATTGGTGATGTTTACCAAGTGGATGACATCACCCATTGGATGCCCATACCAACGCTGTATGATATAGATCATATTCATATATCAGAACCGCCCGAAGGCTAGAACAGGAGGCGCTGAAAGATGCGGATGATTGACGCAGATGCTGCTATTGCATATCTGGAAAATCACAAGAAGGTAGCAAAAGAGAACGGTTTCATTTTGGCCGCAGATGAAGATGCAATCATCAAATTTCTGAAAGAAAAATGCCCCACCCTCACCCCGCCGAACGAGTGGGTGAGCGT
>ERZ1664511.31-NODE-31-length-33601-cov-8.700411_pt1 | contig 33601 bp, 24 predicted proteins | sample MGYA00575336_ERZ1664511 | MGnify/ENA primary metagenome ERZ1664511 (study PRJEB40874, sample SAMEA4040739) | Gallus gallus | biome: gut; material: content | place: India | collected 2016-01-01 | study: EMG produced TPA metagenomics assembly of PRJEB14491 data set...
ACCGCCGCATCGTCATGGCGGGAGCAGGCGCAGCAAAGGAGGACCAGACAGGGGAGCAGTCGAAAGATTTTCATGGGCTGTTCGGGTATTCGTTGTTCGTTTCGAAAATTCCAATGCAACAAAAGTAGGAAAAATTATTCGAATCGGGTCCCCTTCTCGGGCTGTTTTCCCCGAAAAGGCGCTCTCCCGGTGTGATCCGTTGGCGTCGGTTCTCTTTTTTTGGGTGGAAATTAAAAATATTTACGATGATTCGTTTGGTTCGCAGAAAGATTTTATTACATTTATGCCGTCAAAAAAACAGATCGAATCATGAAAAGCAAGCGAATATTCTGGGTAACCCTTCTGGCGGCCTTTCTGGCCTGCGGTATGTTGGCCTCGTGCGGCGGCGATGATCATCAGACGCCTCCTGCGCTTTCGGGCGACGGCGGTGATGACGATGGCGGCGACGGCGGTGATGGCGGCGATGACGGACAGGACGAGGACGGCTATCCGGCCGGCCTGACCGTCGAGACCTTTACCGACGAGTTGTCGGGCGGCGCGCAGTGCCTCGGCTTTTATGCCGTGGTCGATTTCAAGACCAACCCCAAACTCCTTTTCCGTCCGAAGTTCTCGGGAGCGAAGACGCCGACGACCTATTTCTCGGATTTTGCAGAGTCGGGCGACGGTACGCCCTATGTGGTGGTGAACGGCGGCTATTTCGGCGGTACGACCTCCGTCAGCCTGCTCGTCGAGGAGGGCGAAATGAAGTCGATGGCCGCCCAGTCGGATGTCTGCAACGGCCAGACCTACTATCCCGTGCGTGCGGCTTTCGGTCAGATGGCCGACGGCAGCTTCGAAACGGCGTGGGTCTATTGCCTCCGGGCGGCGGACAACCGCTTCTATCCCTATGCCTATCCGTCGCCGCTGGACAACGACGAGCGCACGGAGACCTTTATGCCCGAGCCTCCGACCGCTTCGACCGAAGGCGCTCATCTCTGGGAGGTGGAGTATGCCATCGGCGCCGGTCCCATGCTGGTATATGACGGGGAGAATGTCGCCGAGGAGAACTACTGGAAGGAGGTCTTCGAGCATGGCGGTGTTTCGGGCATGTCGCGCCATCCGCGCACGTCGATCGGCGCCACGGCCGACGGCAAGCTGATCGTTCTCGTTTGCGACGGCCGCGGCAAGCGGGGCAGTGCGGGCTTCACGCTTCCCGAGCTGGCCGACAAGATGATTTCGCTGGGATGTGTCCGGGCCATCAACCTCGACGGCGGCGGTTCCTCGACCTTCGTGGGCAAGGACGGTGCGGTGCTCAACATGCCCAGCGATACGCAGGGCACCACGCTTGAGGGTGCGACGATCGTACAGCGGCGAATCCCCACGGCGGTGGTGATTGCCGAGGCGAAGTAACGACGAAGGCCCCATCCGGAACTGCCGGACGGGGCCTTTTCGTCTGAAGGAGCGGATTCCGGGCTTCTCCGATATGCGAATTGTTCTTCAAATTTGTCAAAATCAGATAAATTATCGTTCGGTGATGGCTTTATCCGGGAAACTTTCCTATCTTTGTGTGCGATTTCGGAAAAATAGTAATCAAAACAAAATAACGCTATGGAAAACAAACTTCAGGAACTGACCCGGAAACTGTACGACGAGGGTTTGGAGAAGGGCCGTGCCGAGGCCGACAAGGTGCTGGCCGATGCCCGCAAGGAGTCTGAAAAGATCGTGGCCGACGCCCGTGCGGAGGCTGCGGAGATCCTCCGCCGCGCCAAGACCGAGGCCGAGGATGTCGGAAAGAATACCATGACGGAGATCGCCCTGGCCGGCAAGCAGGCCGTGGCGAAGATCAAGTCGGAGATCGCCTCGCTGATCGTGGCCAAGGCTACGGCGGAGGGCGTGAAGCAGGCGATGCTCGATCTGGAGTTCATTCGCGAAATGCTGCTCGCAATGGCGAAGAACTGGAGCGGGAGCGCTTCGGGCAAGGTGGAGCTTGTGGCGCTGCTGCCCGAGGCGGAGCGCAAGAAGCTCGACAAGGCGTTCGACGCCTCGGCCAAGAGCCTGCTTGCGGCCGGTGTCGAGGTCGGTTGGTCGAAGGAGGTGAAGACGGGTTTCAAGGTCGGCACCAAGGGTGGCGGCTACTACATCTCGTTCTCCGACGAGGATGTCGAGAACCTGCTTTCGGAGTATCTCCGCGACCGAGTATCCCAGATGTTGTTCAAGGCTTAGGCGATGTTTGCGACCGATTATTATTGCCTGGTAGCCGGGCTTCGGGAGTATGCGCTCGAGGCCGACACGAAGGGTTTCGATGCCCGGGCCCTCATCGACGAGATCCTCGAAGGGGTTTCGGCACGCGATGCCCGGCAGGTGCGCCTGCTGTACGGCTACTACGACTGTGAGAACCTATCCTCGCTGCATGCGGGCCGCACGGCGCACAATCCGCTGGGCCTGCTGACGCGCGAGGAGCTGGAGGAGGAGCTCAAGAGCCCGAAGCGGCTTCCGGAGCCCCTGGCCCGTGTCATCCGGGCCTATGCCGACCCCGAAGGCGAGGATGCCGAGGAGGTGGATACGGTGCGGCCGTTCGACCGGGCGCTGTTCGAGGCCTATTATGCACTGTGCGAAGGCGCGGAGAGCCGTTTCCTGCGCGAATGGTCGGCTTTCGACCGGACGCTGCGCAACATTGCGGCAGCCATCTCCGCCCGTGCGGTTTCCCGCCCGGTCGAGGAGGTGCTTGTGGGCGGCGGCGAGGTCGTCGAACAGCTGCAGCGCAGCTCGGCGGCCGACTTCGGCCTCCGGGGCGAGCTCCCCTGTATCGATGCGGTCCTTGCGGCCGTGAACGAGGAGCAGAACCTCCTGGAGAAGGAGCACAAGATCGACCGCATCCGCTGGCGCGAAGCCGAGGAGCTCTCCACGTTCGACTATTTCGACATCAACGCCATCCTCTCCTACCTGGTTCGGGTGAACCTCGTGGCCCGCTGGTCGCGGCTCGACGCGGCGCGCGGCCGGGAGTTGTTCGCGCGCCTCATCGAATCGCTCGATGCCCGCAAACTGATTGAAAATAAACAATAAATATACGATGAAAACAACGGGAAGTGTAAACGGTATCATCTCCAACATCGTGATCGTCAAGGCCGACGGCGCCGTGGCGCAGAACGAGATCTGCTATGTGCACGCGGGGGATACCAAGATGATGGCCGAGGTCATCAAGGTCATAGGCGATGCGGCCTATGTGCAGGTTTTCGACAGTACGCGCGGTCTGAAGATCGGCGACAAGGTCGAATTCGAGGGACACATGCTCGAGGTAACGCTTGCCCCGGGCCTGCTGTCGCGCAACTACGACGGTCTTCAGAACGACCTCGAGAAGATGGAGGGACTCTTCATCGCCCGCGGATCGGTAACCGATCCGATCGACTTCGATGCCGAGTGGGAGTTCACGCCGCTGGCCAAGGCCGGCGACAAGGTCTCGGCCGCGTCGTGGCTGGGTGAGGTCAAGGAGCAGTGGGTCATGCACAAGATCATGGTCCCCTTTACGATGACCGACACCTATACGGTCAAGAGCGTCGTCGCTGCCGGGAAATACAAGGTAACCGATACGATTGCCGTCGTTACGGATGCCGAGGGTCGTGAACATGCGATCACGATGGTGCAGCGCTGGCCGGTCAAGCAGGCCGTGCGGTGCTATACGGAGAAGCCGCGCCCGTCGCGGGTCATGGAGACCGGCGTGCGGGCCATCGACACCTTCAACCCGATGGCCGAGGGCGGTACGGGCTTCATCCCCGGACCGTTCGGTGCGGGCAAGACGGTGCTTCAGCACGCCATCTCGAAGCAGGCCGACGCCGACGTCATCATCATGGTGGCCTGCGGCGAGCGTGCCAACGAGGTGGTCGAGATCTTCAAGGAGTTCCCCGAGCTGGTCGATCCCCGCACGGGCCACAAGCTCATGGAGCGTACGATCATCATCTGCAACACGTCGAACATGCCCGTTGCGGCGCGTGAGGCGTCGGTCTACACGGGTATGACCATCGGCGAGTACTACCGTTCGATGGGCCTCAAGGTACTCGTCATGGCCGACTCGACGTCGCGCTGGGCACAGGCGCTGCGTGAGATGTCGAACCGTCTGGAGGAGCTTCCGGGACAGGACGCCTTCCCGATGGACCTCTCGGCGATCATCTCGAACTTCTATTCGCGTGCGGGTCTGGTGCGCCTTACCAACGGCCAGACCGGTTCGGTAACCTTCCTCGGTACGGTGTCGCCTGCGGGCGGTAACCTCAAGGAGCCCGTTACGGAATCGACCAAGAAGGCTGCGCGCTGCTTCTACGCCCTTTCGCAGGGACGTGCCGATTCGAAGCGCTATCCGGCCATCGACCCGCTGGAGTCCTATTCGAAATACCTCGAGTATCCGGAGATCCGCACCTACCTCGACGAGCACATCGAGAAGGACTGGGTGGATCTGGTCTATGCCGGCAAGACGATCGTGCAGCGCGGCAAGGAGGCCAACGACCAGATCAACATCCTGGGCGACGACGGCGTGCCCGTCGAGTACCACGAGCGGTTCTGGAAGTCGGAGCTCATCGACTTCGTGATCCTGCAGCAGGATGCCTTCGACGACATCGACGCCAACTGCCCGATCGAGCGTCAGAAGATGATGTACGAAATGGTGCTGGAAGTCTGCCGGAAGTCGTTCGACTTCTCCGATTTCGAGGAGTGTTCGCAGTTCTTCAAGGGTCTGATCAACCTCTTCCGTCAGATGAACTATTCGGAGTGGAAATCCGCGAAGTTCGAGGATTACCGCAAGCAGATCGAAGCGTATGTGGACGCAAAAACGAAATAAGCCATGACAACACGAGCATTTCAGAAGATATATACCAAGATTGACAACATCACCAAGGCGACCGTAACGCTCAAGGCCCAGGGTGTCGGCAACGACGAGCTGGCCACCGTGGGCGGCAAGCTGGCGCAGGTGGTGAAGATTATGGGCGAGAACGTTACGCTGCAGGTTTTCGCCGGTACCGAGGGCCTGGCCACCGACTCGGAGGTCATCTTCCACGGCGAGCCCCCGAAGCTGCGCGTTTCGGACAACCTGGCCGGCCGTTTCTTCAACGCCTACGGCGAGCCGCTCGAGGGCGGCGAGATCGTCGAGGGTGAGGAGCGCGAGATCGGCGGCCCGACGGTGAACCCCTTCAAGCGTATCCAGCCTTCGGAGCTGATCGCCACGGGTATCGCCGGCATCGACCTCAACAATACGATCGTTACGGGTCAGAAGATCCCCTTCTTCGCCGACCCGGACCAGCCCTACAATGCCGTGATGGCCAACGTGGCGCTGCGTGCCAAGGCCGACAAGATCATCCTGGGCGGCATGGGCCTCACGAACGACGACTTCCTCTACTTCAAGTCGGTCTTCGAGAATGCCGGTGCGCTCGACCGTATCGTTTCGTTCGTCAATACGACGGAGAACCCGCCCGTGGAGCGTCTGCTCGTTCCGGACATGGCGCTGACGGCCGCCGAGTACTTCGCCGTGGACAAGGGCGAGAAGGTGCTGGTGCTGCTCACCGACATGACCCTCTACGCCGATGCCCTGGCCATCGTCTCGAACCGTATGGACCAGATTCCCTCGAAGGACTCGATGCCCGGATCGCTCTACTCGGACCTGGCGAAGATCTACGAGAAGGCCGTGCAGCTTCCCAACGGCGGTTCGATCACGATCATCGCCGTAACGACCCTTTCGGGCGGCGACATCACGCACGCCATCCCCGACAACACGGGTTACATCACCGAGGGTCAGCTCTTCCTGCGCAACGATTCCGATACGGGCAAGGTGATCGTCGATCCGTTCCGTTCGCTGTCGCGTCTGAAGCAGCTGGTTATCGGCAAGAAGACGCGTGAGGACCACCCGCAGGTGATGAACGCCTGCGTGCGCCTCTACGCCGATGCGGCGAACGCCAAGACGAAGCTCGAGAACGGTTTCGACCTTTCGGACTACGACGAGCGTACGCTGAAGTTTGCCCACGACTACTCGGAGAAGCTCCTCGCCATCGACGTCAATATCGACATCACGGAGATGCTCGACACGGCGTGGCGGCTCTTTGCCAAGTACTTCTCGAAGGAGGAGGTCGGCATCAAGGAGGAGCTTATCAAGAAGTACTGGAAGGAGGCCTGACGGGGCCTGCGGGCGGGATGCCGGTGAGCGGAGTGTGCTCCCGGCGTTGCCCACCGGAAAAACAGAACGATTATGGCAATTAAGTTTCAATACAACAAAACCTCGCTGGGCGAACTCGGAAAGCAGCTGAAGATGCGCCAGAAGGCACTCCCTACGATCAAGAGCAAGGAGTCGGCGCTGCGTACCGAGGTCAAGAAGGCGAAGGATGCTGCGGGCGAACTGCACAGGAGGCTCGATGCTCTGATGGCCGAGTACGACTACATGGTTTCGCTCTGGGGCGAGTTCGATCCCGGGCTGCTGCGCGTGGCCGACGTGGAGCTCTCGACGCAGAAGATCGCGGGTGTCCGCACGCCGGTATTGCAGGAGGTGCTTTTCGAGGAGCGGCCCTACGACCTCTTCTCGTCGCCCGTATGGTATGCCGACGGCGTAGCCCTGCTGAAGCGTCTGGCGCGTCTGGGTATCGAGTACGAGGTCTCCAACCGACGCATGGAGCTGCTCGACTTTGCCCGGCGCAAGACCACGCAGAAGGTCAATCTCTACGAGAAGGTGCAGATCCCCGGTTACGAGGATGCGATACGGAAGATCAAGCGCTTCATGGAGGATGAGGAGAACCTCTCGAAGTCGGCGCAGAAGATCGTGAAAACCAAGCAGCAGAGTGCCGGGGAGGGCGCGATGTTATGATAGCGAAAATGACCAAATACGCGCTGGTGCTCCATGCGGCACAGAGCGATGACTTCATCGAGAAGCTGCGCGAACTGGGACTGGTGGACATCACCGTCTCGGGTTGGGAGCCCTCGGATGAGGACCGCCAGCTGCTGCTCGACATCGAGGGTGGCACGCGGGCGCTGGAGAGTCTCAAGACGTTCTGTGCGGATGCCGCGCGGTTCGATGCGAAGGCTGCGCCCTGCGCTACGGGCGAGGAGGCCTATGCGGTCTACACCAAGGCGCAACGCAGCGCAACGGCGCTGCACGCTGAACTTTCGCGTCTCGAGAAGAGCGCCGAGGAGCTGCGCCCGTGGGGTGAGTTCGACCCTTCGTGCCTGGAGGCACTCGCCGAAAAGGGGATCGTGCTGCGCTATTTCTCGGCGCCGCGCAACGTGTATGACAAACAGGTCGGGGTGTGGAGTGAGCAATATACCCTCTCGGAGATACACCGCTCGGATACTGCCGTGTGGTTCGTGGTCGTGGCGGCTCCCGGCGAGGAACTTTCGCTCGACGCCCAGGAGCTCAAGGCGCCGCGGATGGATATCCGCGAAGTCGAGCGGCGTATCGCCGAGACGCGGAAGAACATTCAGGCGCTCGATGCCGACTTCTCGCGTGTCGCCGTTTCGGAGAGACTTCTTGCGGGATATGTCGGCTCGCTCAAGGAGCGCCTGCAGGGCGTGCGCGTAAAGGCTACGGCCCGTCAGGAGGCCGAAGGCCATCTCGTCGTGATGGAGGGCTGGGCCGAGGCGGAGACTTCGGACCGTGTGGATGCCCTGCTCGACGCCTATCCGGGTGTGGTCTACCTCAAGGGCGACCCCGCCCCCGAGGATGATACGCCCGTGAAACTCAAGAACAACCGCTTCGCCCGGATCTTCGAACTTGTGGGCGACATGTATGCGCGGCCCAAGTACGGCACGCTGGACCTTACGCCCTTCTTTGCGCCGTTCTACATGCTCTTTTTCGGCATCTGCCTCAATGACGCCGGCTACGGTGCCATCCTGACGCTGCTGGGTGTGTGGATGCTTTCGAAGAACCGCCGCCCGGGCATGATGCGTCAGGCGGCGTGGTTCGCCACGCTGTGCGGCGCGGTGACCGTGGCCTTCGGTCTCTTCTGCGGCTCGTGCTTCGGCATCAACATGAAGGAGTGGTTCCCGTCGGTGCCGTTCTTCGATTTCCAGGGCAAGTTCTTCTCGATCGCCCTGGCTATCGGCATCGTGCAGATCCTCTTCGGCATGCTGCTCAAGATCATTACGATCTCCTCGACGGTGGGTTTCCGTTACTCGCTGGCTTCGCTGGGCTGGTTCCTGGTGCTGCTCTCCGCAAGTATCGCCGCCGGCCTGCCGATGCTCGATCCTTCGTGGGGCATTCCCTTCTTTACGATCTCCTCGCCGGCTTTCTATGCCGCGGTGGCCGTGGGCTTCGTGCTGATGCTCTTCTTCAATTCGCCGGGCAAGAATCCCTTTGTCAATTTCGGACTCGGCCTGTGGGATACCTATAATAATCTGACGGGCATCCTCTCCGACGTACTCTCCTACATCCGTCTGTTCGCCATCGGTCTTTCGGGCGGTATTCTGGCCACGGTCTTCAACGCCCTGGCCGACGGATTCGTGCCCGAAGGGGCGAATATCGTGGTGCGTCTGCTCATCATGATTCCGATTCTGCTCATCGGCCACGGCATCAACCTTTTCATGTCCACCATCTCGTCGTTCGTGCATCCGATGCGTCTGACGTTCGTGGAGTTTTACAAAAATGCGGGATTCGAAATGTCGATGCGATCGTTCGATCCCCTGCGCAAAATGGATCAAACCGAAAATCAATAACTAAAAACATTTCACAACTATGGAAACAACAACTGCAATTATTCTGGGCTACATCGGTGTAGCGTTGATGGTCGGCCTTTCGGGCGCCGCAAGCTGTATCGGAACCTCGATCGCCGGACAGGCTTCGGTCGGCGCCATGAAGAAGAACGGCGGCGCATTCGGTAGCTACATGATTCTTTCGGCCATCCCCGGTTCGCAGGGTCTCTACGGTTTCGTGGGCTACTTCATCATCAAGAGCTTCCTCACGGAGTCGATGACGATGCTGCAGGGTGCCGCTATCTTCGGTGCGGGCCTTCTGACGGGGGTTGTCTGCCTCTTCTCGTCGTACTATCAGGCCCGTATCTGCGCCAACGGTATCGCTGCCATCGGTAACGGCCACGACGTGATGGGTAAGCCTCTGATTCGCGCACCCTCCCCGGAGCTGTCCGCATTTCTGACGGTGGCTGCCACTTTCCTGCTCGCCGGTGCCATCTGATCCTTTCCGAACGGATATGGAGGCGGGACCGCTCGTGCGGTCCCGCCTCTTTTTCGTAGGAGCGGAACAATCTTTTTTGAGGCGAATCGTTTTTTCTTTGCTTTCGATTTGCGATCTTTGTAGAAACGAATTCTCGAAAAACAAGAAGATTATGACAACGACAACCCTTTGCCGCCTGTTGCTCGCCGCCGTCGGATGCTGTTCCGCCGTGGCAGTTTCCGCGCGCGACATCTTCCCGGGACCGGATCAGGCCCCGAAACCCCCTGTTCAGGCCGTTGCCGACAATACGCGGCTTCCCGCTGCGGTCTCGAAATACGCCGCGACGAACCGCCCGGCACCCTCCGAACGGCTCTTCACCTCCGAGGCCGTCGAGGCCGAGATCGCCCGCATCAAGGCGCTGCTGACCAACGCACGCCTGGCGTGGATGTTCGAAAACTGCTTCCCCAATACGCTGGACACGACGGTCCGCTGGACGCGTCAGGACGAGGCGGGCAAGGACGACACGGTGGTCTATACGGGCGACATCCACGCCATGTGGCTGCGCGACTCCGCGGCCCAGGTGTGGCCCTATGTGCAGCTCTCGCCACAGGATGAGAAGCTGCGCCGCATGATTGCGGGCGTTATCCGCCGCCAGTTCAAGTACATCACGCTCGACCCCTATGCCAACGCCTTCCTCGATCCCGAGGACCCGAATCCCGACACGCACTGGCAGAGCGACGGTACGCAGATGCGTCCCGAGGTCTACGAGCGCAAGTGGGAGATCGACTCGCTGTGCTATCCGATCCGCCTGGCCTACGAATACTGGAAGCGCACGGGCGACGCTTCGGTCTTCGATGAGCACTGGCTTGCGGCCATCGGAAACATCCTGCGCACTTTCCGCGAGCAACAGCGCAAGGAGGGCGTGGGTCCCTATACCTTCCTGCGCGTTACGGACCGCCAGCTCGATACGGTCTGCAACGTCGGCAAGGGCAATCCGGTGAATCCCGTGGGGTTGATCGCCTCGGTCTTCCGTCCGTCGGACGATGCGACGACCTTCCTGTTCCTCATCCCGTCGAACTTCTTCGCCGTAACGTCGCTGCGCAAGGCCGCCGAGATCCTTACGGAGGTGAACAACAAGCCGGAGATGGCCGCAGAGTGCACGGCCCTGGCCGATGAGGTCGCCGAGGCGCTCAAGAAGTACGCAACCTATGACCATCCCGAGTTCGGCGAGATCTACGCCTTCGAGGTCGATGGCTTCGGCAACCGTTTCCTCATGGACGATGCCAACGTGCCGTCGCTGCTGGCGATGCCCTACCTGGGCGATGTGGCGATCGACGACCCTGTCTATCAGAATACGCGCCGTTTCGTCTGGAGTGAGTCGAATCCCTACTTCTTCCGCGGCAAGGCGGGCGAGGGGATTGGCGGCCCGCATGTGGGCTACGACATGGTCTGGCCGATGAGCATCATGATGAAGGCCTTCACGTCGCAGGACGACGCGGAGATCAAGCGCTGCGTGGAGATGCTGATGACGACCGACGCCGGCACGGGCTTCATGCACGAGTCGTTCCACAAGGACGATCCCGAGCACTTCACCCGCGAATGGTTCGCCTGGCAGAACACGCTCTTCGGCGAGCTGATCCTCAAGCTGGTGAACGAAGGCAAGGTCGGCCTGCTTAATTCGATCACGATCGAGTAGCGGACCCCGTCCGGGCCGGTTGCGATCCGGCCGGAGAGGAAAAGCCCCTTCCACCCGAGTGGTGGAAGGGGCTTTTCGTTTGTCCGGGACGCGGATGGCGAGGTTATTTTCCGTTGCGGCGGGCCGAGCGGCGCACCTCGATATGCTTCCCCCGGGATCCTGCGCGGGTGTCTTCGTGATCCGGTGCCCCCTTGCCGCGGCGAGCGGAAGGGGTGTCGGGGAGCAGCAGTTCGAAGTCGAGCTGCCGTTTCTGCAGGTCGGCGCGCTTGACGCGGATGCGCACGGCGTCGCCCAGCGTCAGGCGGCGTCCCGTGCTGCGGCCGACGATCTCGTAGGCCGTTTCGTCGAAGGCGAAGTAGTCGCCCTCGACATCGCGCAGGAACGACATACCCTCGATGTGCGTCTCGTCCAGCTCGACATAGACGCCCCACTCCGTGAGGCCCGAGATGTGGCCCTCGAACTCTTCGCCGATGTGCTCCTTCATGAACTCGACCATCTTGTACTTGATCGAGGCGCGCTCGGCTTCGGCGGCCACGATCTCACGGTCCGAGGCGCGTTCGCACAGGGCGTCGATCTCGGTCTTGTCCACCGACTTCCCGCCCGCAAGGTAGTGGGCCAGCAGGCGGTGCACCATCATGTCCGGATAGCGGCGTATGGGTGAGGTGAAGTGCGTGTAACAGGGGAATGCCAGTCCGTAGTGGCCGATGTTGTCCGTCGAGTAGTAGGCCTTGGCCATGGCGCGCACGGCCATCGTCGATACGGCGTTCTCCTCGGTCGTACCCTTGATCTGCTTGAAGAGCTTGTTCATCTCCTTGGCCACGGCACGCCCCTTCGATGCCTTGAAGACGTGTCCGAAGCGGAGGATGAACTGCCGGAAGCGGTCGAGCTTCTCCTCGCTTGGCGTGTCGTGCACGCGGTAGACCATCGTGCGGGGCACGGCGCGGCCCTTTTCGCTGCGGCGGTGGCTGCAGAACTCCGCCACGCGGCGGTTGGCCAGCAGCATGAACTCCTCGATCATCTGGTTCGACTCCTTCTGCTCCTTGAAGTAGACGCCGAGGGGCTTGCCATCCTCGTCGAGGCGGAATTTCACCTCCTCGCGGTCGAACGAGATCGCCCCGTTGCGGAAGCGCTGGCGGCGCAGCTCCTGCGCCAGGCGGTTGAGGGTCAGGATCTCCTCGGCAAAGTCGCCCTTCCCCGTTTCGATCACCTCCTGCGCCTCGGCATAGGTGAAGCGGCGGTCGGAGTGGATCACCGTGCGTCCGAACCACTCGTCGAGGATTTCGAGCTGCTCGTTGAGCGTGAAGACCGCCGAGAAACAGAGGCTCGTCTCGTTGGGACGCAGTGAGCAGAGCTCGTTCGAGAGCCGCTCGGGGAGCATCGGCACCGTGCGATCGACCAGATAGACCGATGTGCCGCGCTCGACGGCCTCGTCGTCGATGACCGAGTGGGGGCGGACGTAATGCGTAACGTCGGCGATGTGCACGCCCACCTCCCAGACGCCGTCGCGCACCTTGCGCACCGAGAGGGCGTCGTCGAAGTCCTTGGCGTCGGCCGGGTCCACCGTGAAGGTCGTCGTGTCGCGGAAGTCGCGGCGCGAGGCGATCTCCTTGGCTGTGATCCGGGCGTCGATCGCGGCGGCGGCCTCCTCGACCTCGGGTTCGAAGCGGTAGGGCAGTTCGTATTCGGCCAGGATGGCGTGCATCTCCGTATCGTTGTTGCCGGCCAGTCCCAGCCGCTCGACCAGCTCGCCCACGGGGCTCTTGCTTCCGGGCTGCCAGTCGGCGATGCGGACGACGACCTTCTCGCCGTCGCGGATGTCGGGGTAGTTGCGCTTCGAGAGGTAGATGTCCATCGGCATGCGGCGCGAGTCGGCCCGCACGAAGATCTGATGGGCCCCGACCTCGGCAATGCCCACATAGGGCTTGCGGTTGCGCTCGACGATGCGGGTGATCTCGCCCTCCATACGTCCGTCCCTTCCGCGGTGGATGACGGCTACCTCCACACGGTCGCCGTCGAGGGCGTTGGCCGTGTTGCGCTGATTGACGAAGATGTCCTCCTCAAGTCCCTCGACGCGGACGAAGACCGCGCCCGAGGTAGTCATGTCGGCGATGCCTTCGTAATGGGGCAGATGCTGCCGCGTAAGGCGGTACTTTTCACGGGCGCACTCCTCGACGACGCCCTCCTCGAAGAGCTGTCCGAGAATCTCGAATGTCTCGCGGCGACCCTCCTTCGAGGCACCGCCCGAGACCGAGGCGAGCTGCTTGAGTGAAAACTTGTTGTTCGGGAACTCCCGGAACAGGGCGAGTATGGCGGACCGGCGGTCCTTGTTCGATGCGGCGCGCGAAGCACGCCGGCTGTTTTTCTTGTTCATGTTCATTGTTGATTGAGTATTTGCAACGCGAGGCGGCTCATGAAGCCGATGCCCGTGTCGATGGCCTCCTCCCGGGGGATGAATTGGGAGGTGTGGGTGCGCCCCGCCTCCGGGCCTACGCCCAGCCGGTAGAAGAGCGACGGATAGACGCGGCAGTAGAATCCGAAATCCTCGGCCGTGGTGCGCAGGGGCAGCATCTCGACCTTCAATCCCGCCTCCTTGGCGAGCGCCGTGGCCCGCTTGACGAGTACCTCGTCGTTCACCACGCACGGATAGCCCCGGCTGATCCCCACTTCGGTCGAAGTGCCGTGGCGCTTGTCGATATCCGCGGCGATGTTGGCGATGCGGCGGTGGATGATCTCGCGTTCGCGTTCGTCGAACGTGCGCAGCGTCCCCTCCATGCACACCTCGTCCGGCACGACGTTCGTGGCTCCTGCAGCCTCCACGCGTCCGATCGAGAGCACGCACTCCTCGGCGTTGAGGGCGATCAGGCGCGTCAGCAGCTCGGCACCGGCCGCCACGGGATCCTTGAGCTGGCTGCGCAGGGCGCCGTGGCCTCCCGTGCCGCGGACGCAAAGGCGCAGCTCGTCGCTGGCGGCCATGTATTTCCCGGCGCGGAATCCCAGCGTGCCGACCTCGAGCTGCGGCTCGACATGTTCGCCGATTACGGCCCGGATGTCGTACCCTTCGAAAGGCTTTTCGGCCAGCACGAGCGAGGCCCCTCCCGGATTGCACTCCTCGCCGGGCTGGAACAGCCCGAAGAGCGTGCCGCCGAAATCGGCCTCGGCGGCCAGCCGCTGCAACACGCCGTAGAGCACGGCGGCGTGCATGTCATGACCGCAGGCGTGCATGATGCCCCGGTTGCGGGAGCTCCAGGCCAGATCGGTCTGCTCGGTGATCGGCAGGGCGTCGATGTCGGCGCGGAGCACTACGGCGCGCCGGTCTTTGACGGCCCGGCGCCCCGGGATGCGTGCCAGAACGCCCGTGCCGGCTACCGGGGTGTGCTCGATCCCCAGCGCGGAGAGCTGTTCGGCGATGAAGGCCGCCGTGGCATGCTCCTGGAACGAGAGTTCCGGATGGGCGTGCAGGTGGCGGCGAAATTCGACGGGAGTCATTGTCTTTTTCGTTTATGGGTCTGCGGCATCCGTTTCAGAATACCGCCTTGACGATCTGTTGGATGTTGTTCGTGCGGCTCATCGTGTAGTAGTGCAGCACGGGAACGCCTGCGGCCATCAGCTCGCGGCTCTGGGCGATGGCCCACTCCACACCGACCTCGCGGACATGATCCGGATGGGCCTTGGCCTCGCGGACCAGCTCCTCGGGAAGCTCCACGGCAAAGGTCTCGGGCAGCACCTCCAGATGGCGGAGCGTCGAGAGGGGCTTGATGCCCGGGATGATCGGTACTTCGATCCCGGCTTCGCGGCAGCGGCGCACGAAGTCGAAGTACTTGCGGTTGTCGAAGAAAAGCTGCGTTACGACATACTCCGCGCCGGCGTCGATCTTCGCCTTCAGGTGGCGGATGTCGCTCGTGATGTCGCGGGCTTCGAAGTGCACCTCGGGATAGCCGGCCACGCCGATCGAGAATTTCGAGTGGTGGCACTCCTCGACCTCGCCGTCCACGAACTCCCCGCGGTTCATCGCGGCGATCTGCCGCACGAGATCCACGGCGTGGGCATGTCCCTGCGGATGGGGCATGAAGCGGCGTTCGTTCTGCGACTTGTCGCCGCGCAGCGCCAGGACGTTGTGCAGCCCGAGGAAATCCATGTCGATGAGTGTGTCCTCGATGTCGTATTTCGAAAGTCCTCCGCAGATCAGGTGCGGGACGACCTCGATGCCGTAACGTTGCCGGATGGCTGCCGAGATGCCCACCGTGCCGGGGCGCCGGCGCACGACATGCCACTCGATGCCTCCGTCGGGCAGTTCGGTCTCCTTGATCCCTTCGCGGTGGAACGTAATGTTGATGTAGGCCGGGTCGAAAGGCACCAGCGGGTCGATGGCTCCGAAAATCTTCTGCATGCCGTCTCCCTTGAGGGGCGGCAGCAGCTCGAAGGCGAAGCGTGTGCGTTTCGAGGCGAGGGCCTCGTTGATGATATGTACGACGTTCATGTTGTTTCGTGTTTCTTGCCGATCCCGGGTTACTCCACGTTGTTCGGGATCCATTTTCTGACCTCTTCGGCCGTCATGCCGCGACGTCGGGCGTAGTCGAGCAGCTGTTTGGTGTCGATCTTCCCCACGGAGAAGTATTCGGCGTCGGCGAACATCAGTCCGCAGAGCGCCTCCCCGGGGTCGATCATGCAGTTTTCTGTCAGGCGCATGCCGGTGGTGATCTCCGCTGCCAGCAGGTCGAAAGCCTCGCGCTTGAGCGAGTGGTCGGGCGAGGCGGGGTATCCGAAGGCCATGCGGCGTCCGCGGTATGCCTCGCGAATCGTCTGCTCGGGCGTGAGGGGCTCGCTCTGCTCGTAACCCCACATCTGCCGGCGCACGAAGCCGTGCACGGCCTCGGCGAAGGCCTCCGTCAGCCGGTCGGCCAGCAGCTTGGCCAGGATGGCCGAGTAATCGTCGCCCTCCGTGCGGAACTGTTCGGTGAGTTTCTTGAGACCGATGCCCGCCGTCAGGGCGAAGCAGCCGATCCAGTCTCCTTTCGGAGCGATGAAGTCGGCCAGCGAGCGGTTTTCCTCGCCGCGTGTCTGGTTGCGGAGCATTGCAAAGCGCCGTTCACGGCCCTTGCCGTCCGTGATCCAGATGTCGTCGCCCTCCGCGCGTGCGGGGAAGATGCCGACAACGCCCTGGAGCGTCAGCAGCCGCTCGTCGCGGATGCGCGCGAGCAGCGCCTGCGCGTCGTCGAAGAGCTTGCGGGCCTCGACGCCCCGCTCGGGATGGTCGAGGATCTCGGGATAACGCCCCTTGAGCCCCCAGGCCGGGAAGAAGAAGTTCCAGTCGATGTAGGGCTCGGCGTCGGCGACGTCGAAATCCGGGAAGACCATCCGCCCGGGGTGGAGCGGCACGACGGGGGTATGCTGCGGGGCTCCCTTGCGGGCCTTGCGGACCTCGACGATCGGGATGAGCGTGCGGGCGGTCTCCTTACGGCGGTATTCGTCGCGCAGCGTCTGCTGTTCGGCCTTCACCTGTGCGGTGTACGCTTCGCTGTCGGGTCCGAGCAGGCGGGCGAGGATCTGCGTATTGCGGCTGGCGTTGGGCGAGTGTACGACAACACCCGAATAGACCGGTGCGATCTTCACCGCCGTGTGGAGGTCCGACGTGGTGGCGCCGCCGATGATGACCGGGATGCGCAGGGCGCGGCGTTCGAGCTCCTCGCAGACATGCGCCATCTCGTCGAGCGACGGCGTGATCAGCCCGCTCAGGCAGATGCACTGCGCGCCCCAGGCCACCGCTTCGTTCACGATGCGCTCGGGGGCGACCATGACTCCCAGGTCGCGTATTTCGTAGCCGTTGCAGGCCATGACCACCGCGACGATGTTCTTGCCGATGTCGTGCACGTCGCCCTTGACGGTGGCGATCAGCACCTTGCCGGCCGTATGGGCCGAGGCTGCGGCACCCTGTTCGATGTAGGGGGTCAGGGCCGCCACGGCGTGCTTCATCACGCGGGCCGTCTTGACCACCTGCGGCAGGAACATCTTGCCCTCGCCGAAGAGCGTGCCGACACGCTCCATGGCAGGCATCAGCAGCCGGTCGATCACCTCCATCGGGCTGCCCAGCGTGCGGTAGCCTTCGAGCGCGTCCTCCTCGATATGGTCGGCAATGCCCTTGAGCATCGCATGGTCGATGCGCTCCTGGAGACTTCCGCCGCGCCAGGCGTCGGGGGCCTCGGCCGGGGCCGCTGCGGCCTCCTCGCGGAGCGTGTGGGCGTATTCGGTGAGCCGCTCGGCGGCATCCGCCCGGCGGCAGAGGATCACGTCCTCGACGCGTTCGAGCAACTCGGGTTCGATCTGGTCGTAGACCTGCAGCATCTGGGGATTGACGATGCCCATGTCCATGCCGGCACGGATCGCGTGGTAGAGGAATGCCGAGTGCATCGCCTTGCGCACGGCGTTGTTGCCGCGGAAGGCGAACGAGAGGTTAGAGACGCCTCCCGAAACCTTGGCGTCGGGCAGGTGCTCCTTGATCCAGCGCGTCGCGTCGATGAAGGCCTTGGCATAGCCGTCGTGCTCGGGGATTCCCGTGGCCACGGCCAGGATGTTGGGATCGAAGATGATGTCGCGTGCCGGGAATCCCGCCTCCGTCAGGAGGCGGTAGGCCCGTTCGGCCACCTCGATCTTGCGTTCATAGGTGTCGGCCTGCCCCCGTTCGTCGAAGAGCATCACCACGGCGGCGGCTCCGTAACGGTGGATTTCGCGGGCGCGGTGCAGGAACTCCTCCTCGCCCTCCTTGAGCGAGATGGAGTTTACGACGGCCTTGCCCTGCGTTACCTCCAGACCGGTGCGGAGCACCTCCCATTTCGACGAGTCGATCATCGTCGGCACGCGGGCGATCTCGGGCTCCGAGGCCATCAGGTTGAGGAACGTGCGAATGGCCTCCACGCCGTCGATCATGCCGTCGTCCATGCAGACATCGACGATCTGCGCCCCGGCTTCGACCTGGGCGCGGGCGATGGAGAGCGCCTCCTCGTAGTTGCCTTCGCGGATGAGCCGCGCGAAACGGGCCGATCCGGCGACGTTCGTGCGCTCGCCGACGTTGATGAAGTTGGCTTCGGGGACGATGCGCAGCGGCTCCAGCCCGCTCAAGCGCGTCTCGTGGCAGGCTGCGGGCAGCGGCCGCGGCGCGTAGCCCTCCACGCGTTTCGCCAGCTCGAAAATGTGCGCGGGGGTCGTGCCGCAGCAGCCTCCCACGATATTGACCAGCCCGCGCCGCATGTATTCGCACACCTCTTCGGCAAACATCTCGGGCGTCTCGTCGTAGCCTCCCATGACGTTCGGAAGCCCGGCGTTGGGGTGTGCCGAGATGCGTGTTTCGGCCTCGGCGGCCAGCCGTTCGAGATAGGGAAGCAGCTGCCGGGCTCCGTAGGCGCAGTTGAGACCGACCGAGAGCAGCCGGGCGTGCGACACCGAGACGGCGAACGCCTCGACGGTCTGCCCCGAGAGGGTGCGGCCGCTGGCGTCGGCCAGCGTTCCGGAGACCATGACGGGGATGGCCTGCCCGCGCTCGGCGCAGAGCGTGTCGATGGCGTAAAGGGCCGCCTTGGCGTTGAGCGTGTCGAAGACGGTCTCGACGAGCAGGATGTCCGCGCCGCCGTCGAGCAGGCCGCGGGCCTGCTCCGTGTAGGCCTCCGCCAGCTGGCGGAAGGTGATCTCACGCGCCGCGGGATTCGCTACGTCGGCCGACATCGAGGCCGTGCGGTTCGTCGGGCCCATCGACCCGGCCACGAAGCGCGGCTTCTGCGGATTGCGCGCCGTGAAGGCGTCCGCGGCACGGCGGGCGATCTCGGCCGCCCGTTTCGAAATCTCGTAGGCGAAGCCCTCCAGCGCGTAGTCGGCCAGCGAGACGGCGTTGGCGTTGAACGAGTCGGTCTCGATGATGTCCGCGCCTGCGCGGAGGTATTTTTCGTGAATCTCCCCGACGACCTCGGGACGGGTCAGCACGAGCAGGTCGTTGCATCCCTTGAGCTGCCCCTTCCAGTCGCGGAAGCGCTCGCCGCGGTAGGCCTCCTCGTCGAGGCCGTAGCCCTGCACCATGGTGCCGAAGCCGCCGTCGAGCAGCAGAATGCGCCGTTCGAGGCATGCGTAAAGGTCGTATGATGGATTCTTGATATGTGTCATGTTTTTCTGTTTCTCGATGTTGGTGGCCTCTCCGGACGCCGCAGCCTACTGCCGGATGATCTCGATTTCGAAGAGCTTGCTCCAGTTCTTGCCCGTAACGAAGATGCGTCCCGTCGCGGCGTCGTAGGCGATGCCGTTCAGCACGTCGGTCTGCGGCGTACGCTCCTCGGCGGGCAGCAGCCCCGTCAGATCGACGATCCCCTCGACGCGGCCCGTTGCCGGGTCGATGATGACGATCTGGTCGGTCGTGTAGACGTTGGCCCAGATCTTGCCGTCGATCCACTCCAGCTCGTTGAGAAAATCGACGGGCTCGCCCCGCAGCGTTACGGTCGTGGTCCGCTCGCGGCGGAACGTTTCGGGGTCGATCGTATAGAGATTGGCCGATCCGTCGGTCATGTAGAGTCTCTCGCCGTCGGTCGTCAGCCCCCATCCCTCCCCGGCATAGCGGTGGTCGCGGATCTTCTTCCGGGTCGCGAGGTCGTAGACGTGTGCCGTATTGGATTGCCAGGTCAGCTGGTAGAGCTTGCCGTCGAGCAGCGTGATGCCCTCGCCGAACTCCGTGCGCGGCAGGCGGAAGAGCACCTCCGCGCGGCCCGTCTCCAGATCGACGCGCTGCACGACCGAGGCGCCGTACTCTCCCGTGCCCTCCCAAAGCGCTCCGTCGGCATATTGCAGCCCCTGCGTATAGGAAGAGGTGGCGTGCGGGTGTACGGCCCGAATACGGTAGGTATAATAGACGGGCTCTGCCGTTTCGGCAGCGCGTGTCGCGGCAGCCGTACGGCCCGTGCGGGCGGCGGAGCCGCCGCAGGCGGAAAGCAGGGTTGCGGCAGCCGCGAGCATAAGTGCGATTCGTTTCATTCTCCTTGCGAAATAATCGTGCAAAGATACTTATTTTATGCCATACTGCCGCACGGAACTCCCGAATTGTATTGCGGGGCGTCGAAAAAAGCCTATCTTTGTCCGTTGAAACAACGATCCGAATCCCTATGTTGAAACGACTTTCTCTTGTTTGTCTGCTTCTGCTGGCCGTCTCCTTCTCCGTTTTCGGAGCCGACGGCGGCGAGATCGAGCGGCGCATCGCCGCTCTCGAAGGCGTTACGGAGACGAAGGCGCTCCCCTCGGGCGAATTCGCCGGAAAATACGAAGTTATGCTCGAGCAGCCGCTCGACTGGCGCCACCCCGCGAAGGGAACCTTCCTCCAGCGGGTGCTGGTGATGCATGTCGGCTGGGACCGTCCCACGGTGCTCATCACGCAGGGCTATGACGCCAACTTCGCCCTCCCCGAACGCTACCGCGACGAACTGTCGAAACTCTTCGATGCGAATATCGTCTTTGTCGAACACCGTTACTTCGACCGCTCGACGCCCGATCCGCTCGACTGGAAATACCTGACGGCCGAAAATTCGGCCCATGACCTGCACCGCATCCGGACGCTCTTCGCGTCGCTCTACCCGGGCAAGTGGATCGCCTCGGGCATCAGCAAGGGCGGTACGACGACGATGCTCTACGCCACCTTCTTCCCCGGCGACGTGGATATCTACGTTCCCTATGTGGGCCCGGTCTGCCGTGCCGTCGAGGACAAGCGTTTCGAACCCTATCTCGCACAGGTGGGAACCCCCGAGAGCCGTGCCGCCGTACGGGCCCTGCAGACGGAGCTTTTCCGCCGCAAGGCCGACCTGCTGCCCGGTTTCAGCGCCTTCTGCGACGAGAAGGGCTATACGTTCCGCATTCCCGTGGAGGAGATCTACGACTACTGCACGCTGGAGGTCGGTTTCGCCCTCTGGCAGTGGGGTTTCGACCCGGAAAAACTCCCCTCGACGGAGGCTTCGGATCAGGTGCTGCTCGACTTCCTGCTCGCCAGCGCCGGGCCGGACTATTTCTCGAAGGGCAGCGCGCAGGCTCCCTTCTTCGTGCAGGCGGCCCGCGAGCTGGGCTATTATCCCTATGATGCCGAGCCGTTCCGCGCCCACACGTCGGTCGATACGCGGGACTACCTACGCCGCATCTTCCTCCCCGAGGAGCTGCGCCATGTGAAGTTCTCGAAACGCCTGGGCCGCCGGATGACCCGCTACCTGAAACGCAACGATCCGCGGATGATCTTCATCTACGGCGGCGACGATCCCTGGTCGGCGCCCGGAGCCGCATGGGCCGCAACGCCCGACAAGCATAACATGAAGGCCTTCATCCAGCCCGGCGGCAGCCACCGCACGCGCATCCTGACGCTTCCCGATTCGATGCGCCGCGAGGCCGTCGGGACGCTGCGCGCCTGGCTTGAGGAGTAGCCGCCGCTGCCTGCGGAAGGGGTGGCGGTGTCCGTTCCGGCCTTTCGGACGGGGCTGTATGCCGCCTGCGAAAATAATTGTCGGTTTGCATTGCCGTTAATTCTTTTATTTCGTATCTTTGCAGCCCGATTCCGAGAGTGAAAACAATATAACAACCGATTCAATATGAATATCGTAAGAGAACAACGCGAGCAGAACACCTCGCTCATCAAGGTTACCGTGGGCGAGCAGGATTACGCGCAGGAGGTCGATAAGGCGCTGCGCGAGTACAAGCGCAAGGCCAACATTCCGGGCTTCCGCCCGGGCATGGTCCCCATGGGTATCATCAAGAAAATGTACGGCAAGGGCGTGCTGGCCGAGCAGTCCTACCGCAAGGCGTCGAACGCCGTTTTCGAGTATCTCCAGAAGGAGAATATCGACTATCTGGGCGATGTGATCCCTTCGGAGGAGCAGGGTGCCTTCGACTTCGACAACGGCAAGGAGTTCGAGTTCGTGTTTGAGATCGGCGAGGCTCCGGAGATCAAGCTCGACCTGTCGGAGAAGGACAAGCTGACCTACCACAAGATCAAGATCGAGAAGAAGATGCACGACGATTACCGTTCGAACTTCCTGCGCCGCTTCGGCCGTCTGGTCGATGCCAGGGAGGTTACCTCGGACGAGGCGCTGACCGTTACGCTCGACAACGGCGAGATGAAGGTCGAGGATGCCTACGTCGGTCTGATCTCGATGAGCGAGGAGGACCGCAAGCCCTTCCTCGGTCAGAAGGTGGGCTACAAGACGAAGGTGAACATCAACGAGCTCTACCGCAACCCGGCACAGCGTGCCGCCTGCCTGCAGGTCAAGGAGGCGGAATTGGAGGGCATCAACCCCGAGTTCGAGCTGGAGATCACCAAGATCCGCAAGTTCGCCGAGCCGGAGATCAACGAGGAGTTCTTCAAGATGGCTTTCCCCGCCGGCAACGTGAAGAGCGCCGAGGAGTTCGAGCAGTTCATCGACGCGCAGATCGAGTCCGAGCTGCGCCGCGAGAGCGACTATCTCTTCACGCTCGAGGTGCGCGACTACCTGGTCAAGAAAGCAGACCTGAAGATGCCCGAGGCATTCCTCAAGCGCTGGCTCTACACGATCAACGAGGGCAAGTTCACGATGGAGGATATCGAGAAGGACTTTGCCCAGTTCCTCAAGATGTTTACTTGGAATTACCTGCAGAAGCACTTCATCAAGGCCGACAACCTCACCGTAACGAAGGAGGAGGCGCAGGCCGAGGCGAAGGCGCTGGCTGCCGCCCAGTTCGCGCAGTACGGCATGCCGTCGGCTCCCGATGACATGCTGGCCGGCTATGCCGAGAAGATCCTCGCCGACAAGGAGCAGGGACAGAAGATCTACGAGAAGCTCTACGAGGTGAAGGTCGTCGATGACGTGAAGTCGAAGGTCAAGGTAACGGAAAAGGCCGTATCTGCCGACGATTTCGCCAAACTGGCCCAGGCACTTTAGTTTTTGCGGAAAAATCCGTAACTTCGGACTTTGCAGGCTTGAAGTTTGCAAAGTCCTTTTTTTGACAGAAAACGCACAAGCGATATGACTTCCGAATTTGAAAAATACGCCCGGCTGCACCGGGGCATCAGCTCGCTCCGGCTGCACGATTTCCAGTCGGTGAGCGCATCGTACGTTTCGCCGACGATCATCGAGGAGCGCCAGCTCAACGTGGCGACGATGGATGTCTTCTCGCGCCTGATGATGGACCGCATCATCTTCCTCGGGGCTCCGATTTACGACGATGCCGCCAACATCATCCAGGCGCAGCTGCTCTTCCTCGAATCGACCGATCCCGACAAGGATATCCAGATCTACATCAACTCGCCGGGCGGCTCCGTCTCGGCCGGTCTGGGCATCTACGACACGATGCAGCTGGTCAATCCCGATGTGGCGACCATCTGCACGGGTCTGGCCGCCTCGATGGGAGCCGTGCTGCTCGCCGCAGGTGCACACGGCAAGCGTTCGGCGCTGCCCCATTCGCGGGTGATGATCCACCAGCCGCTGGGCGGTGCGCAGGGTCAGGCCTCCGATATCGAGATCACGGCGCGCGAGATCCTGAAGACCAAGCGGGAGCTTTACGAAATTCTCGCCGCCCATACGGGCGCCCCGCTGCGCAGGATCGAGAAGGATGCCGACCGCGACTGCTGGATGTCGGCCAAGGAGGCCAAGGAGTACGGCCTGATCGACGAAGTACTCTCCAAACGTGAAAAATAATTCGAATGGCACAGCATAAAAACGGCAACGGCACGACGCCCCGCGACGGGGAGTGCTGCTCGTTCTGCGGCGCCCGGCGCTCGGAGGTGGAGATCATGTTCCAGGGCGTGAACGGCGCCTCGATCTGCAACAAATGCATCGAGAACGGTTACAAGATCATGCGCGACAACGACCTCGTCCCCAACGGGAAGGGGTACGCCACGGCGGCTCCGATGAAGATGGAGGAGCTGCTCAAGCCCGCGGAGATCAAGGCCTTCCTCGACCAGTACGTCATCGGGCAGGATGCTGCCAAACGCTACATGTCCGTGGCGGTCTACAACCATTACAAGCGCCTGGTTTATGCGCCGAAGGCGGAGGATGTCGAACTCGACAAGTCGAATATCGTGCTGGTGGGGCCCACCGGCACGGGCAAGACGCTGCTGGCCCGGACGATTGCCAAGCTGCTGAAGGTCCCCTTCACGATCGTCGATGCCACGGTGCTCACCGAGGCAGGCTATGTCGGCGAGGATGTCGAGAGCATCCTCTCGCGGCTGCTGCAGGTTGCCGACTACGACGTGGCGCAGGCCGAACGGGGCATTGTCTTCATCGACGAGATCGACAAGATCGCCCGCAAGGGGGACAACCCGTCGATCACGCGCGACGTTTCGGGCGAGGGCGTGCAGCAGGCGCTGCTGAAGATCCTCGAGGGTACGGTGGTGAACGTGCCGCCCCAGGGCGGGCGCAAGCACCCCGAGCAGAAATTCATCCAGGTCGATACGCGCAACATCCTCTTCATTTGCGGCGGGGCGTTCGACGGCATCGAGAAACGCATCGCCCAGCGACTCAACACGCGGGCCATGGGCTACGGACGCATCCAGGCCGATCCGATCGACCGGGGCAACCTGATGCAGTACGTTACGCCCCAGGACCTCAAGTCGTTCGGACTGATTCCCGAGTTGGTAGGACGCCTTCCGGTGCTGACCTACATGCAACCGCTCGACCGTACGGCCCTGCGCTCGATCCTTACCGAGCCGCGGAATGCCATCATCAAACAGTATGTGCAGCTCTTTGCGCTCGACGGCGTGAAGCTGGCCTTTGATGACGAGGTGCTCGATTACATTGTCGATAAGGCCGTGGAGTTCAAGCTCGGCGCCCGGGGGCTGCGCTCGATCTGCGAGGCGATCATGATGGACACGATGTTCGAGATTCCCTCGACCGATGCCCGCAAGTTCACCGTAACGCTGCCCTACGCGCGTCAGAAGGTGGAGAAAGCAAATATTCTGGAATTAAAGCAGGTCGGGTAGGTTTTTTTGTTATCTTTGTAGAGGCTTGTCGGGCCGATCGTTCCGGCGGCAGGCGAACCGATTGCTACACAGAACATTAAACAAAAAACTTCATGTCATCTACAAATTCCAAACTTGCGCGTGTCGCCGACAATATCCGCATTCTGTCGGCCGCGATGGTTGAAAAGGCGAAATCGGGCCACCCGGGCGGAGCCATGGGCGGCGCGGACTTCATCACGGTGCTTTTCGCCGAATTCCTGCGCTACGATCCCGACAATATGGCCTATCCGCACCGCGACCGCTTTTTCCTCGATCCGGGACACATGTCGCCGATGCTTTATGCGACCCTGTCGCTCGCCGGCCACTATACGACCGGGGATCTGCAGTCGCTTCGGCAGTGGGGCAGCGTAACGCCCGGGCACCCCGAGGTGGATGTGCTGCGCGGTGTGGAGAATACGTCGGGCCCGCTGGGCCAGGGCCATGCCATGGCGCTGGGTGCCGCGATCGCCGAGCGTTTCCTTGCGGCGCGCTTCGGGGAGTGGATGGCACACCGTACATACGCCTACGTCTCGGACGGCAGCATCGAGGAGGAGATCTCGCAGGGTGTGGGCCGCATCGCCGGCCACCTCGGCCTCTCGAACTTCATCATGTACTATGACGCCAACAACGTGCAGCTCTCGACCAAGGTGGACGAGGTGGATACGGAGAATGTTGCCATGAAGTACGAGGCATGGGGCTGGAACGTGCTGACGATCGACGGCAACAACGTCAATGCGATCCGTGAGGCGCTCGTGGCCGCCGAGAGCGAGATGGAGCGTCCGACGCTCATCATCGGACGCACGGTGATGGGCAAGGGTGCCAAGGGCCCCTCGGGCGAGAGCTTCGAGGACAAGGTCTCGACGCACGGACAGCCGCTGTCGGCCGCCGGTGCCGACGTGGCCGCCACGATCCGCAATCTGGGCGGCGATCCCGACGATCCGTTTGCCGTCTTCGAGGAGAGCCGCGAGGTCTTCGCCGAGCGCCGCGAAGCGTTGCGCGCCTGGGCCGCCGAACGCGCAGCCGCCGAGAAGTCGTGGCGTGCGGAGCACAAGGATCTGGCCCTCAAACTCGACCGTTTCCTCTCGGGCAAACTTCCCGAAATCGACTACAAGGCAATCGAGGTAAAGCCCGACGTGGCTACGCGCGCCGCTTCGTCGGCCGTGCTGGGCGTCTATGCCGACAAGGTCGAGAACATGATCGTCTCGTCGGCCGACCTCTCGAATTCGGACAAGACGGACGGTTTCCTCAAGAAGACCAAGGCCTTCGTAAAGGGCGACTTTACGGGTCGCTTCTTCCAGGCCGGCGTTTCGGAGCTGACGATGGCCTGCGTGATGAACGGCATGGCGCTGCACGGAGGCGTGATCCCCGTATGCGGCACCTTCTTCGTCTTCTCGGATTATATGAAGCCGGCAATCCGCATGTCGGCGCTCATGCGCCTGCATGTCATCTATGTCTGGTCGCACGACTCGTTCCGCGTGGGCGAGGACGGCCCGACGCACCAGCCCATCGAGCAGGAGGCGCAGATCCGGCTGATGGAGCAGGTACGCAACCATCAGGGCGAGCGTTCGATGCTCGTGCTGCGTCCGGCCGACGCCGACGAAACGGTTATGGCATGGAAACTCGCTCTTGAGGAGCACCGTCCCGTGGCCCTCGTGCTGTCGCGTCAGAATATCCGCAGCCTTAAAACGATCTCGACGAGCCGCCGCGAGGAGGCCGCGCAGATCGCCAAGGGCGGCTATGTGGTGCGCGATGCCGCCAAGCCGGCTGCCGTGCTTATCGCCTCCGGTTCGGAGGTCTCGACGCTTTCGGACGGTGCCGACCTGCTGGCTGCCGAAGGTATTCCGGTTCGCGTGGTGAGCGTTCCGAGCGAGGGGCTCTTCCGCGACCAGCCCCGCTCCTACCAGGAGAGCGTGCTGCCTGCGGGAGTGCCGCGTTACGGCATGACCTCGGGTCTCGAAGTGAACCTCCGGGGACTTGTGGGCGATGCCGGTATGATTCATGGATTCAATCATTTCGGCTATTCGGCGCCCTTCAAGGTGCTCGACGAGAAGTTCGGCTACAACGGCGAAACCGTGGCCGCCGAGGTGAAGAAGATGCTCGGACGGTAATTGTCGCCGACAGAAATCCTGTTCCGGGGCTCTGCGCATGTGGGGCCCCGGTTTTTTGTGGAAATATGCGGGGATGTTTTGCAAATCGGCAAAAACTCCTTATCTTTGCCGTCCCGTCTGTCAAGCGGGGAAATGTGGAAAGATTTGGACTGCTTGCAACCACAATAAAAAATCGCTAAAACAGCACGTTTTTTATTCCAACAGTCAATTTTTCCCATTTTATACGTTTAACCCTAAAAAACGGATAACAATGGGCTTTTTATTTACATCGGAGTCGGTCTCCGAAGGACACCCCGACAAGGTCTCCGATCAGATTTCAGACGCCATTCTGGATGAATTCCTGCGCCACGACGCCAATTCGAAGGTAGCGTGCGAGACACTTTGCACCACGGGCCTGGTGGTCGTTGCGGGCGAGGTGCGTTCGGAGGCGTATGTCGATGTGCAGGAGGTGGCGCGCCGCGTCATCGACCGCATCGGCTACACGAAGGGCGAGTATCGTTTCGACAGTAATTCGTGCGGCATTCTCTCGGCTATCCACGAGCAGTCGCCCGACATCAACCAGGGTGTCGTGCGCGAGACGGAGGAGGAGCAGGGAGCCGGCGATCAGGGCATCATGTTCGGCTATGCCTGCAACGAAACGCGCGAGTACATGCCCGCAACGCTGATTCTCTCGCACGTCATCCTCAAGGAGCTGGCGGTGATCCGCCGCGAGGGCAAGGTGATGCGCTACCTGCGTCCCGACGCAAAGTCGCAGGTTACGATCGAGTACGACGAGCAGACGCGCAAGCCGCTGCGGGTCCATACGATCGTCGTATCGACGCAGCACGACGAATTTATCCTCCCGGGCGAGGGCCTTACGGAGAAGCAGGCCGAGCAGCAGATGCAGGCGCAGATCCGCGAGGATGTGCGCACGATCCTCATCCCGCGTGTCAAGGCGCGCCTGGAGCGTGCCGGCGACAAACTTGCCGACCTGATTACAGGCGACTACATCCTGCATGTGAACCCCACGGGCAAGTTCGTCATCGGCGGCCCTCACGGAGATACGGGCCTCACGGGCCGCAAGATCATCGTCGATACCTACGGAGGCCGCGGTGCCCACGGCGGCGGCGCCTTCTCGGGCAAGGATTCCTCGAAGGTGGACCGCTCGGCCGCCTATGCCGCGCGGCATATCGCCAAGAATCTCGTGGCGGCGGGTGTCGCCGACGAGGTGCTCGTCGAACTGTCGTATGCCATCGGTATCGCGCAGCCGCTTTCGGTCTATGTCGATACCTACCGTTCGCAGCGTCCGGCGGCCCTCGCCGGAATGACTGACGGGGAGATCGCCCGCCGCATCGAAAAACTCTTCGACCTGCGTCCGGCGGCCATCGTCAAGCGCTTTGGTCTGAAGAATCCGATCTTCGAGGCGACGGCCTCCTACGGACACTTCGGAAACCGCCCCTACCGGAAGGTCGAGAAGGTGTGGGAGAACGGTCGCGAGGTCGAGCGCGAGATCGAATTTTTCGGCTGGGAGCGGCTCGACGCCGTGGATGCCATCCGTAAGGAATTCGGGTTGTAAGACGCTGACAGCGTGAAGTTTCGGGGCATTCTGTCGGAATGCCCCGTTTTTTTGAAAAAAAAACATACTAATCCGCCCTCCGCTTGCGTTTATCCTCAAAATGAATTTGAAAAACCAGCAGTATATGCAGTAAAATTGCCTCCGAAATAAATATAGTACAATTCAAAAACTCGATTTATTATGAAAAAGGCATTTTTGATTTTGGGTCTTGTCGCCGTGTCGGCCGTAGCCGGCGGTGCAACGGCCTGGGCCGTGGCGAAGAACAGCGACGGTGGCAGCGTAGAGTATGTCGAACGCGAAGTGGAGCGTACGCCGGCGCTGGGTACGCACTTTACCTCATATCAGAGCGAGAAATACCCCGACCTGACCTATGCGGCGGAGAATGCCGTGAAGGCTGTCGTCAATATCGAGGCGATCCAGCAGATCGAGATGCGGCGCAACCGGAGCTACGATCCGTTCCTCGAGTTCTTCGGCATCCCCCAGCAGTACGGCTACGGCGACGACCGCCCGCAGTACCGCGAGCAGCGTGCCGGCGGCTCGGGCGTCATCATCTCCGCGGACGGCTATATCGTTACGAACAATCACGTTGTGGACGGCGCTTCGAAACTGCGCGTGAAGCTCAACGACGGCCGTACGTTCGATGCCAAGCTCGTGGGTACGGATTCGGCCACGGATGTGGCGCTGCTGAAGATCGACGCCGAGGATCTGCCGACGCTGGCCTTCGGATCGTCCGACGCGCTGCGCCTGGGCGAGTGGGTGCTGGCCATCGGGTCGCCCTTCGACCTGCAATCGACCATCACGGCAGGTATCGTGAGCGCCAAGGCGCGTAATCTGGGCGCCATTCCCAACGATTTCCGCATCGAGTCGTTCATCCAGACCGACGCTGCGGTGAATCCCGGCAATTCGGGCGGTGCGCTGGTCAATACGCACGGCGAGCTGGTGGGCATCAATACGCTCATCAAGTCGCAGACGGGCAGCTACATCGGCTATTCGTTCGCCATTCCCGAGTCGATCGTCCGCAAGGTCGTGGTCGATCTGAAGGAGTACGGCGTCGTGCAGCGCGCCATGCTGGGCATCATGTTCCGTCCGGTCGATCAGGACTTCCTCGATACGGAGGGCAAGGAGCTGGGCATCGACCAGATCGGCGGTGTCTATGTGGCCAGCGTCGTCGAGGGCGGCTCGGCTTCGGAGGCCGGCATCCGCAAGGGCGACATCATTTTCGAGATCGACGGACTGAAGATCAACGATGCCGCGACGCTGCAGGAGCAGATCGCCCGCCACAGACCCAATGATAAGGTGAAATTGTCGGTAAAAAGAGGCGGCGACGTGAAACAATTTGACGTTACTTTGCGTAATAAGGCAGGTAAAACGGAATTGATCACCCGCGAGAGTGTCGATGTGGTCGAAGCCCTCGGTGGCAAGTTGGCCGATGCGGGCACGAAACTCTGCCGCGAGCTCGATATCCGGGGCGGCGTTCAGGTTGTCGGAATCAAGAACGGCGGTATCCTGGCCCGGGCACGCGTAAGAGAGGGTTTCGTCATTACGCATATCAACGACACGCCGGTTTACTCGCTCTCGGACATGGAGCGCATGACCGAGAAGATCCGCTCGATCGACGGTATCTATCCCGACGGTCGCTCGGCAAGCTATACGCTTGTGGAGTAGCCGCGGCGATCGGGGCGGGTTGGAACGTATGACTAATTTTTTGGAGTAGAGAGATAAGAAATGCGTCAGTTAAAGATTACGAAATCCATCACCAACCGCGAGAGCGCCTCGCTGGACAAGTATCTCCAGGAGATCGGCAAGGAGGAGCTCATCACGGTGGAGGAGGAGGTGGAACTCGCCCAGCGAATCAAGAAAGGAGATCAGGAAGCCCTCGAGAAACTTACGAAAGCGAACCTTCGTTTCGTGGTTTCCGTGGCAAAACAATATCAGAATCAGGGATTGAGCCTTCCGGATTTGATCAATGAAGGCAATCTGGGCCTGATCAAGGCCGCCGAGAAGTTCGATGAAACGCGCGGTTTCAAGTTCATCTCCTATGCGGTGTGGTGGATTCGCCAGTCGATCCTTCAGGCTTTGGCCGAGCAGTCGCGTATCGTGCGTCTGCCGCTCAACCAGGTGGGGTCGCTCAACAAGATCAACAAGGCCTTCGCCCGCTTCGAGCAGGAGCACGAGCGTACGCCGTCCCCCGAGGAGCTGGCTTCGGAACTCGAACTCCCGAAGGAGAAGGTTACCGACACGCTGCGTGTCGCCGGCCGCCATGTCTCGGTCGATGCGCCCTTCGCCGACGGCGAGGACAACTCGCTGCTCGACGTGCTGGTGAATCCCGATTCGCCCAACGCCGACCGCGGGCTGATCAACGAGTCGCTCTCGACCGAGGTGGACCGTGCGTTGGAGACCCTCACGGAGCGTGAGCGCGACATCATCAAGTACTTCTTCGGCATCGGCTGCTCGGAGATGACCCTCGAGGAGATCGGTGAGAAGTTCGACCTTACGCGCGAGCGCGTGCGTCAGATCAAGGAGAAGGCGATTCGCCGGCTGCGCCACTCGTCGCGCTCGAAACTGCTGAAATCCTATTTGGGCTGATCCCCGAAAGCAAGATAATGGAACGGCTCCGAAGCCTCTGCTTCGGAGCCGTTTTTTTGTCGGTGGCGGCGCTTCGCTGAATGTACCGTCTACCAGACGATGGGCTCCTTGCCGACCGAACGCAGGTATTCGTTGGCGCGCGAGAAGTGGCGGCACCCGAAGAACCCCCGGTATACCGAGAGCGGCGAGGGATGCACGGCCTTGAGAATCAGGTTGCGCTGCGGGTCGGCGATGGCTCCCTTGCGCTGGGCGTAGCTGCCCCAGAGCATGTAGACGATGCCCTCCTTGCGCTCGGCGATGGCGCGGACTACGGCGTCGGTGAAGGTCTCCCAGCCATGCCCGGCATGTGAGGCGGCCTCATGTGCGCGTACGGTCAGTACGGCGTTGAGCAGCAGCACCCCCTGCTCGGCCCAGCGGTCGAGGTTTCCCGTCGCGGGTATGGGGGTTCCGGTGTCGCTTTCGACCTCCTTGAAGATGTTCTGCAGCGAGGGCGGGAAGGGGATGCCGTCCGCGACCGAAAAGCAGAGCCCGTTGGCCTGGCCGGGTCCGTGGTAGGGATCCTGGCCGATGATGACGACCTTGAGCTTCTCGAAGGGGCATTTGTCGAATGCCCGGAAGATGTTGCTGCCCCGGGGATAGATGCGCTGCGTGGCGTACTCGCGGCGTACGAAGTCGGTCAGGGCGGCGAAGTAGGGTTTCTCGAATTCGGGTGCCAGAATTTCTTTCCAGTCTGCGGCGATCTTTACCTCCATGTCTTTTCTTTGCGGTTAATTCATGTAAATGTAGTAAAAAGTTGGCTCAATATCGCTAACTTTGTTGTCGATATGAAAAAATGGATGCTTTTGGTAGCCGGATTGCTGCTGGCAGCAGGCAATCTGGCGGCGCAGAACCCCGCGGGGGAGGTGCGCAACGTGATTTTCCTGATCGGCGACGGCATGGGCCTCGCGCAGGTTTCGATGCTCAAGATCGAAGGCGGCTACGAGCCGACGGCTTTCGACCGGGCCGAGGGCATTGCGCTGATCTCGAGCTATTCGGCCAACAACCGGGTTACCGACTCGGCAGCGGCCGGTACGGCCCTTGCTACAGGCGGCAAGACCAACAACTCCACGCTGGGTCAGACCCCCTCGGGCGAACCGCTTACGTCGATGATCCGCCGGGCTGCGGACCGCGGCATGGCAACGGGCCTTGTTGTGGTGGGCGCCCTTCAGGATGCGACGCCGGCGGCCTTCTATGCGCATGTCGAAAAACGCCGCGATACCGAGGGTATCCTGCGCGACATGCTGGTGTCGGACATCGATGTGATGATCGGCGCCGGATGGCGGAACCTCGGCAAGTCGTGCGACGAGGGCGGTGATTATGCCGAGGCGTTCGCGCGGCGCGGATACCGGGTCGTCTCCTCGCTCGGAGAGGCGGAGGAGGGCGAACCCTCGCGCCTGTTGTGCGCCGTCGATGAGAAGGAGACCCCGATCAAGGCTCCCGCGCGGGGCGATTTCCTGCCGCGTGCCGCAAAACGGGCCATGGAGCTGCTTGCCGAAAAGAGCGCCGGAAATGACGAGGGCTTCCTGCTGATGATCGAAGGCTCGATGATCGACGGCGGCGGACATGCGAACGATGCCGTATGGCTGTTGGCGGAGATGCGCGATTTCGAGCAGACGGTAGCTGCCGCGATGGATTTTGCCGACCGCACGCCGGGCACGCTGGTCATTGTGGCGGCCGACCATGAGACGGGCGGCCTGTCGATCTGCAGCGGCAATCCCGACTTCACGCTCTCCGAAAGCGGTATCGACTACCGTTTTGCGACGAAGGGCCATACGGGTATCCTGCTTCCGGTTTATCTCTACGGAGCCGGAGCCGAAGCCATCCACGGGATGATGGACAATACGGAGCTCGCGCAACGTATCATGCAGCTGCTCGACCTGACGGAAGAGTGATCTTCCGTACGATAGCGCAGACGGCGCCTTCCGAAGAGGAAAGGCGCCGTCTGTCGTTGCAGCCCGGAGCGGTTCTGCGGTGCGGCGATCCGCTTCTATCCGATGGCATCCGTTGCCGGAGTTGCGGTTTCCGGCTCTCCGGTCGGGGTCTTCGTCGCATTGAGCCGGAAATCGATCGGGATGGCGTATTTCAACCGCACCTTCTCGCCCCGCTGTTCGCCGGGCGTCCATTTCGGGGACTCGCGCAGCCGGCGGATCACTTCGTCCGAAAGACGCGTGTCGGGGCTCTGCAGAATTTTGATGTCCGTTATGCTGCCCTCCTTCCCGACGACGAAGGTGATGACCACGCGGCCCTGTATGCCGGCGTCAAGCGCCCCTTGGGGGTAGCGGAGTCCCTCCTGCACCCAGTTGCGGAAGGTGTTCAGATCGCCGCCCTGAAAGGTGGGCATCTGCTCGACAACCAGGTAGGGTTCGTCGTTGGTCGCTGCCGCAGCTGTGGTCGCAGCCGCCTGTTCCGGCTTTTGGGGAAGGCGGAAATCGATCGGAATCACATATTTGATCCGTACGAGCTTCCCCTGGTCCCTGGCGGGCGTCCATTTCGGGGACTCGCGCAGCCGGCGGATCACTTCGTCCGAAAGACG
>ERZ1664511.33-NODE-33-length-30001-cov-8.726274_pt1 | contig 30001 bp, 25 predicted proteins | sample MGYA00575336_ERZ1664511 | MGnify/ENA primary metagenome ERZ1664511 (study PRJEB40874, sample SAMEA4040739) | Gallus gallus | biome: gut; material: content | place: India | collected 2016-01-01 | study: EMG produced TPA metagenomics assembly of PRJEB14491 data set...
ACCGAAAAAGTGTATTACATTTGCACTCCGAAAGACCGCCAGACGGTCATATGGTGGATGTAGCTCAGTTGGTTAGAGCGTCGGATTGTGGTTCCGAAGGCCGAGGGTTCGAGCCCCTTCTTCCACCCGGAGAGCCGGACACGATGTCCGGCTTTTTTCGTTTCATAACCTCGCAACAGCCTGGCAGCCGGCATATTCTCCCGGCCAAAAACTCCTCCTCACGGGAAAAAATCACCCCCCCCACAAGGCTTCCATTCGCGATTTTTTTGTTACTTTTAGGGAAAATTTGAAGCCGGGCCGCTGTCGGTCCGGTTTCGGCGACACCCAACAAACCAAAACCAAACCAAATTCATTGTAACCATGAAACGGAACCTTCTCTCCCTGCTGCTGCTCCCGTTCCTGGCAGCCGCCACGATGCTGGCATCGTGCAGCTCCTCGGACGAGGATGTGGAGACGCCGCCGCCCGGCAGTGAAGAAACACCCCCGACCCTCACGATCCAGTCGCCCGACGACGGCAACGATCCCACGAAGGTAGAGATCGGACAGGGCAGCTACTCGAAATCCTACAAGATCGTAACGACCGGCAGCTGGCGCATCGAAAAGTCGGAATCGGGCGGCTGGCTCACCATATCGCCCGAATCGGGCAAGGGCGACGCCTCGGTAACCTTCTCGGCCGAGGCCAATGAATCGACCGCAACGAGGGAGGCCGAAGTCCAGTTCTACCTCGAGGAGGAGCTCGCCCATACCATGACCATCATCCAGGCGGGCAGCACCCCCTACCTGAACGTATCGCCTGCCGAAGTCGCCACGCTGCCCGTCGAAGGCGGCGACGTCGAGCTGACCGTCGAGACGAACACCTCCGGCTGGGAGTACACCATCACGGGCAGCAGCTCCTGGCTCTCGGAAAAGTCGCGCGAGGAGAACAAGCTCGTCCTCACGGCTTCGGTGAACGAGGGCTCCTCCAAACTGGAAGCTACCGTTACGATCTCGTCGAAGGACGACCCGACGCTCAAGCAGGAGATCGCCGTGGCACAGTACTGCCTGGTAGCCGACCTGCTCGACGTGGAGTTCCACAACGACGGAACGGCCACGGACCTCTCGCCGATGCACAACCAGGTGGAATATGTCCCGGGAGCCGCCCTGATGACCTATTACAACGACAGCTACGGACGTTACATCGCCCACTTCAACCAGACGCCCGGCACCAACATGTCGTCGAGTTATTATAAGGTAGACTATGCGGCCAACTCGGCGTTCCAGAATGCGCTCGCCGACGGGCACACGCTGGAGACGCTCGTCATGTTTGACGCCGAGAGCGACGGCTCGAAGGAGATCAAGCCCTTCAGCTCGATGCAGTCGGGCGGTACGGGATTCCTCATCACCACCTCGTCGCAGGGCAACTGCCTCACCTTCCTGCCCCACGTCGGAGGCTCCTACCGCTGGGCCAACAGCAACATCACGCCCGTACGCGGCAAGTACTACCACCTGGTCGGCGTCTATGACAAGGAGGCCCAGAAGGCCCGCATCTACGTCGATGGCGTACTGATGAACGAGGTCGATGCCACGGGCAGCTTTACGCTGGCCGGTTCCGGCGCCCGCTGGTTCTGCATCGGCGGCGACGCCGCCTCCTCCTACGGCGAGGCCTCCTGGAAGGGCGACATCGTCCTGGCACGCGTATACGACGCCCCGCTGTCAAAAGGAGCCGTGGAGATGCTTTGGGACAAGGTCAAGGACCGCCAGCCCCAGACCGGCACCATCGAGATCACGGATCTCTTCTTCCTCTCCTCGGCCAACGTACAGGCCGGTTCGGTCTACAAGGTCTTCGGCACGGGATTCCAGAGCGGCGACGTCGTACGCCTCGAGTCCACGAGCGACGAGAGCCGCAGCTATACCTGCGATTGCACGGTGGGCTCCGGATCGATCAGCATCACCATTCCCGGCGGGTTTGTCTCCGGGACCTACCGCATGGTCCTGCAGCGGGGCAGCACCCTCTACCCGCTCGGTCTGGTCGAACTGACCCTCTCGGACAACCCCACCTCGTTCGACAACATGCCCCAGGTAGTCGCCCACCGCGGATACCACACCACCAACGGAGCCGCCGAGAACTCGATGGAGTCCTTCCGGGCCGCCATCGAACTGGGCGTCTACGGCTCGGAGGCCGACTTCTACATCACCACCGACGGCGTCGTCGTCTCGAACCACGACCCCACGATCAAGAACAACGCCGGACAGACCCTCACCATCGCCAACTCGACCTACGACCAGATCAAGGACATCACGCTCTCGAACGGCGAGAAGGTCGCCACCTTCGACGACTACCTCGACATCCTGGCTACGAGTTCGAAGACGAAGCTCGTCATCGAGATCAAGGATCAGGGCGATGCCACGAAGAACGAACGCATCGTCGATGCCATCGTCGAGGAACTCCAGAACCGGGAGATGGTCGGCAAGATCGACCTGATCTCGTTCAACTACACGGTCTGCCAGCGCTTCGCCAAGGCCCTCCCGAGCGTTACGGTCGGCTACCTCTCCGGCGACAAGGCCCCGGGCACGATCGACCCGGCCATCAAGTGCATCGACTACAGCTACGGTTCGCTGCGCAGCAATCCGACGTGGATTCAGGAGGCGCATGACCTGGGCATGAAGGTGAACGTCTGGACGGTCAATTCGACCACCGACATGCTCGACTTCATCGCACAGGGCGTGGACTACATCACCACGGACTATCCCGTAACCCTCAAGGAGATGCTCGAGAAGCTCGCCGAATAAGGGCCGCATCCCGCAAAACGAACACGGACCGGAAAACCGGTCCGTGTTTTTTTGCATGCGGGCAACGTGGCGGGCAACGAAAAGGCGAAAAGGCTCGCGAAAAAGCCCGAGCCGCGGCCGGACAGCAACAAAAAAACGCCCCGCCACCATCGGGTGGCAGGGCGCCTTTTCATGCAACGGCAGGTATTACTTACGGTATACCTTCTTGTAGCCGTAGATAGCCTCGTCGCCGAGTTCCTCCTCGATACGGAGTAGCTGGTTGTACTTGGCCATACGGTCCGAACGCGACATCGAACCGGTCTTGATCTGACCCGAGTTCGTAGCCACGGCGATGTCGGCGATCGTCGAATCCTCGGTCTCGCCCGAGCGGTGCGACGTTACGGTCGTGTAGCCGGCGCGGTGAGCCATCTCGATGGCATCGAGCGTCTCGGTGAGCGAACCGATCTGGTTTACCTTGATGAGGATCGAGTTGGCGCAGCCCATCTCGATACCTTTCTTCAGGAACTCGACGTTCGTTACGAAGAGGTCGTCGCCGACGAGCTGGCACTTGTCGCCGATCTCGGCCGTCAGCAGCTGCCAGCCTTCCCAGTCGTTCTCCGACATACCGTCCTCGATCGAGTCGATGGGGTACTTGGCAACCAGGCCCTTCAGGTACTCGACCTGCTCCTTCGAAGAGCGCTTTGCACCCTTCTCACCCTCGAAGATCGTGTAGTCGTATACGCCGTCCTTGTAGAACTCCGACGAAGCGCAGTCCATGCCGATCATCACGTCCTTTCCGGGAACGTAGCCGGCCTTCTCGATGGCCTTGATGATCGAATCCAGCGCATCCTCCGTACCGTTGAGTGCGGGAGCGAAACCGCCCTCGTCGCCTACGGCCGTCGAGAGGCCACGCTCGTGGAGCACCTTCTTCAGGTTGTGGAACACCTCGGCGCCCATGCGCAGACCCTCCTTGAGCGACGGAGCGCCCACCGGACGGATCATGAACTCCTGGAATGCGATCGGGGCATCCGAGTGCGAACCGCCGTTGATGATGTTCATCATCGGAACGGGCAGCGTCTTGGCATTCGCACCGCCGATGTAGCGGTACAGCGGCATGCCGAAATAGTCGGCAGCGGCGCGGGCTACGGCCAGCGATACGCCGAGGATGGCGTTGGCGCCGAGCTTCGACTTGGTCTTCGTGCCGTCGAGGGCGATCATCGCCTTGTCGATGCCCACCTGGTCGGCCACGTTCATGCCGATGATGGCCGGAGCGATCACCTCATTGACGTTCTTCACGGCGTTCAGCACGCCCTTGCCCAGGTAACGGCTCTTGTCGCCGTCGCGGAGCTCGAGAGCCTCGTTCTCACCCGTCGATGCGCCGCTCGGAACGGCTGCACGACCGAAAGCACCGGATACGGTGCGAACTTCGACCTCAACGGTCGGATTGCCTCGCGAGTCGAGGATCTCCCTTGCGTGAATCTCTACAATCTGCATAGTTGTAATAATTTGAGTATATGATTTTTAATGCTTGCAAATCTTTTTGCACCGCAAAGTTACAAAATAATTGTGAATTGCGGATTTCTTTGCTGTTATTTTTTTCACGGTCTCCGTGCGGTCCGGTTTCGGGATTCGGACAAAAATCGTATCTTTGCCCCGCAGCAATGCACAACATACGACCAAAGACCTCCGCAACATGAGAAAAGTACTCTCTTTTTCCCTCTTCCTGATGCTGGGGCTCGTCGCGTCCCAGCTGTTGCCCGGGACGCTCGGCGCCGCCTACGGGAGCTTCAAGGCCACGGCCGACACCCTGCTGTACATCTGCCTCGGGTTCATCATGATCAACGTGGGCCGCGAGTTCGAGATCGACAAGAGCCGCTGGCGCTCCTACACGGCCGACTACTTCATTGCGATGGCCACCGCGGCCCTGCCCTGGCTGCTCATCGTCCTCTATTACATCTTCGTCCTGCTCCCTTCGACGCTGTGGACGGACCCGGCGGCCTGGAAGGAGAACCTCCTTTTGAGCCGTTTCGCGGCCCCGACCTCCGCGGGTATCCTCTTCACGATGCTCGCGGCGCTGAAGCTCAAGGAGAGCTGGATCTATCGCAAGATCCAGGTGCTGGCCATCTTCGATGACCTGGACACCATCCTGCTGATGATCCCCCTGCAGATTCTCATGATCGGCCTGCGCTGGCAGATGTTCGCCATCGTCGCCATCGTCGTCGTGCTGCTGGCCGTCGGCTGGCGCTGGCAGGGCACCTGGGACGTGCGCCAGGACTGGAAACGGATCCTGGGCCTCTCGGTCGTCGTCTGCGCGCTGACGCAGGCCGTCTACCTCGCCACGAAACACTGGTACGGCGCCGAGAACAGCATCCACATCGAGGTGCTCCTCCCAGCCTTCGTCGTGGGCATGCTCATGCGCCACCGCCATATCGACACGCGCGTCGAACAGCGCGTCGCAACGGGCGTCTCGTTCCTCTTCATGCTGCTCGTCGGCATGAGCATGCCGCTCGTAACGGGCACAGGGGCCGATGCCGCGGCAAGCGCTACATCCGTTACCGCCTCGCAGCCCATGATGCCGTGGGGAATGTTCGCGCTGCATGTGGTGGCCGTCTCGTTCCTCTCGAACCTCGGGAAGCTCGTGCCGCTGTTCTTCTACCGCGACCGGAAGCTAAGCGAGCGACTCGCCCTCTCGGTGGGCATGTTCACCCGCGGCGAGGTGGGTGCCGGCGTGATCTTCATCGCCCTGGGCTACAACCTCGGCGGTCCGGCGCTCATCATCTCGGTGCTCACGCTGGTGCTGAACCTCATCCTCACGGGCGGCTTCGTCGTCTGGGTCAAGCGGCTGGCCCTGAAGAGCTACACGCCGGAGAGCGGCGAGACGGCAAAAGCATGAAACGGCTGGCGATACTCCTTACTCTTCTGCTGCTTACGGGCGGCGCGACACTCCACGGTCAGGAGCGGGAGAAGAACCTCCTGTCGGTCCGCGGCGGACTGACCGTTGCCCACATGCGGGCGACGCTCGACGATCTTTCGGGCATCACCGGCACCCGCGCAGGCTATCACATAGAGGTGGCCGACGAGGTGCTGCTCCACCGGCGGCTGCCCCTCTACCTCGAAACGGGCATCGGCTTCACGAGCGGCGGCGGGAGCTACGACCGTCTCGCCCTGCGCCCGATGTATTTCCGCATCCCCCTGCTGCTCAATACCCGCATCCGCCTCGCCCGCGACTGGAGCCTGCTGGCCTCGGCGGGCGGCTGGTATGCCGTGGGGCTCGGCGGCAAAATCCGCAGCAGCACGGAGTGGTACGATCTGTTCGGGGAGAAGGGGGCTCTGCGCCGCGCGGATGCCGGCGTAAGGATGAGTCTCGGCATCGAGTGGCGGAGGCTGCTGCTGCGCGCCGGCTACGATCTGGGATGCCGCAACCTCCTCAAACGGGACTACACCCTGCCGTCGGACCCCGACGGCGATCTGGCAGCCCTGCATTTCAATACGCTGCGCAGCCGCAACCTCTTCATCGGCATCGGATACCGTTTCTGAAACCTCCGGTTGCAACACGAAAAGGAGCCTTTCCTCGACCGGGAAGGCTCCTGCTGTTTTTTCGGGTCCTTTTTCGGAACCGGCCGCCGCTGACGGCAGCTACCGGATCAGCACCGACGAGTCGCCGTAGCTCAAAAAGCGGAAGTCGTGCGCGAGGGCGTAGTCGTAGATGTCGCGCCACGCCTCGCCGACATAGGCCGAGACGAGCAGCAGCAGCGTCGATTTGGGCTGGTGGAAGTTCGTGATGATATGCTGCACGATGCGGAACTCGTAGCCCAGCGGGGTAATCATGATCTGCGTCGAGGCCTTCAGAGACTCCAGTCCGTGCGTCTCCATGTAGGCGAGCAGCATCTCGAGCGCCTCGCGACCGGTGAACTCCTCCGGGATGTCGTACAGCTCCCACTGTCCGATAACCTGTTCCGTCGCGGGATCGCCCGCCGTGCGGATGCGCCAGGCCAGTGCCGGGAGCGACTCGAGCGTCCTGACCGAAGTCGTGCCCACGGCCGTGATGTGTCCCCAACGCTCAAGCAGATGCGCCACCGTGGCGCGCCGCACCTCGAAGTGTTCGGTATGCATCGGGTGCTTCGCGGCATCGTCGTCCTTGACCGGGAGGAACGTACCGGCGCCGACGTGGAGCGTAACCTCCTCGAATTCGAAGCCGCGGCCGCGCATCGAGTCGATCAGCTCGGGCGTGAAGTGCAGGCCCGCCGTAGGGGCCGCCACCGACCCCTCGAATTTCGAGTAGACGGTCTGGTAGCGCGTGTTGTCGATCTCCTCGCTCTCGCGGTTCAGATAGGGCGGGATGGGAATGCGCCCGAGGTGTTCGAGCAACTGTCCGAAGGTCCGGTCGGCCGTCCACTCGAAGCGCACGATGCACTCGCGGCCGTGATCCTCCACGAGCCATGCCCGCAGGTATTCGGCCCGGCCGTCCAGCTCGAAGTTGATCTCCACATACCCCTCCTTCCACTTCTTGCGGTTGCCCACGATGCACGACCAGGCGCAGGAGCCCTTCACGGCGAAAGCCCGCTCGTAGTCGGCCGGGTCGTGCGGCTCGAGGCAGAAGACCTCGATGCGCGCACCCGAGGGCTTGTGCATGATGATGCGGGCGCGGATCACCTTCGTGTTGTTGAAGACGAGCAGTTCGCCCGCGGGCAGCACCTCGCCCATGTCGGCGAAGTGCCGTTCCGAAATCGCCCCGCCGCGCCAGACGAGCAGTTTCGAGGCGCTCCGCTCCGCGAGGGGGAATTTGGCGATCCGTTCATCGGGCAGGTCGTAGTCGAAACGGTTTATGTCGATATGTCGCTCCATTTTGCCGGAAATTGTGCGGCAAAGTTACTATTTTTTGTAACTTTGCGTCGCTTAAAGGTCAGAAAACAATGAAAACCGACTTTCTGGTTATCGGTTCCGGCGCGGCGGGCCTCTCGTTCGCGCTGAAGGCCGCCGCCCACGGGCACGTTACGATCGTTACCAAGGGACGGATCGAAGAGTGCAACACCAACTATGCCCAGGGAGGCATCTGTTCGGTAACCTACGCCCCCGACACGTTCGAGAAACACATCCACGACACGCTGGTCTGCGGCGCCGGGAAGTGCGACGAAAAGGCCGTGGAGCTGGTCGTGCGCCGCGCGCCCGAACTGATCCGGGACCTCATCGCCTGGGGGACGCGTTTCGACAAGACCCCCGACGGGCGGTTCGAACTCAACCGCGAGGGCGGCCACACCGAACACCGCATCCTCCACCACGAGGACCTCACGGGCGCCGAGATCGAACGCGCCCTCGTCGAGTCGGTCCGCAAGCACCCGAACATCACGGTGCTCGAGCACCACTTCGCCGTAGACCTGCTCACGCAGCACCACCTGGGCGAATTCGTAACCCGCCACACGCGGGGTCTGACCTGTTTCGGCGCCTATGTGCTCAATGAGCAGACCAACGAGATCGAGACGATGCTCGCCCGCTTTACGATCGTCGCCACGGGCGGCTGCGGCAACATCTACTCCTCGACCTCCAATCCGGTGGTCGCCACCGGCGACGGCATCGCCATGTGCCACCGCGCGAAGGCCATCACCGAGAACATGGAGTTCATCCAGTTCCACCCCACGACGCTCTACAACCCCGGCGAGAAGCCCAACTTCCTCATCACGGAGGCCATGCGCGGCTTCGGCGCCATCCTGCGCCTGCAGTCGGGCGAGGAGTTCATGGACAAGTACCACCCGATGAAGTCGCTCGCGCCGCGCGACGTCGTGGCCCGCGCCATCTACCGGGAAATGACCCGCCGCGGCGAGGACTTCGTCTATCTCGACGTAACGCACAAGGACCCCGACGCCATTCGGAGCCACTTCCCCAACATCTATGAAAAGTGCCTCTCGATCGGCATCGACATCACCAGGCAGTGGATTCCCGTAACGCCTGCGGCGCACTACTGCTGCGGCGGCGTACGGGTCGATACCAACGGACAGACCTCCATCAAGCGGCTCTACGCCCTGGGCGAGACCTCCTGCACGGGACTCCACGGCGCGAACCGCCTGGCGTCGAACTCGCTCATCGAGGCGGTCGTCTACGCCAACCAGGCCGCCCGCCACACCGCTTCGCTCATCGACAAGGTCGATTTCCAGGAGGGCATCCCCGACTGGGACTTCGAGGGCACGCAGCATACCGAGGAGATGCTCATGCTCATCCAGTCGAAGCGCGAGGTGCAGCAGATCATGTCCAACTATGTGGGCATCGTACGCTCGAACCTCTCGCTCAAGCGCGCCATGCGGCGCCTGTCGATCCTCTTCGAGGAGACCGAAGAGCTCTACAACCAGACCAAGCCCAACCGCGAGCTGTGCGAACTGCGCAACATGATCGCCGTGGCCTACCTGGTCATCAAGCAGGGCCGCGAGATCAAGGAGTCGGTGGGCTGCCACTACAATATGGATTACCCGAAAGCATAATACATGACCTTACAGGAAGAGATCACACGCCGACGGACCTTTGCCGTCATCGCCCACCCCGACGCGGGTAAGACCACCCTCACCGAGAAACTGCTCCTCTTCGGCGGCGCCATCCATGTCGCCGGAGCCGTCAAGAGCAACAAGATCAAGAAGGGAGCCACCTCCGACTTCATGGAGATCGAGCGCCAGCGAGGCATCTCGGTGGCCACCTCCGTGATGGGATTCGAATACGAGGGACGCAAGATCAACATCCTCGACACGCCGGGACACGAAGATTTCGCCGAAGATACCTACCGCACGCTGACGGCCGTCGATTCGGTCATCATCGTCATCGACGGCGCAAAGGGCGTCGAGGCCCAGACGCGCAAGCTCATGGAGGTCTGCCGCATGCGCTCGACGCCGGTGATCGTCTTCATCAACAAGCTGGACCGCCCCGCGAAGGAGCCCTTCGACCTCCTGGACGAGGTCGAGAAGGAGCTGCACATCCGCGTGCGGCCGCTGGCCTTCCCCATCTCGAACGGCCCGACGTTCAAGGGAGTCTACAACCTCTACGAAAAGCAGCTTTCGCTCTTCACCTCCGACGAGAAGCTCACGGCCGACGCCTCGACGGTCGAGATCACGGACCTCGCCTCCGCGGAGCTCGACGAGCGCATCGGCGCAAAATACGCCGACCAGCTGCGGCAGGACGTCGAGCTGATCGAGGGCGTCTACGACGACTTCGACCGCGACGCCTACCTGCGCGGCGAGCTCGCCCCGGTCTTCTTCGGATCGGCCGTGAACAACTTCGGCGTGCGCGAGCTGCTCGAATGCTTCATCCGCATCGCCCCCTCGCCGCGTCCGGCGCCCACAGAGACCCGCACCGTGGAGCCGGCGGAGCCGAAGATGACCGGCTTCGTCTTCAAGATCCACGCCAACATGGATCCCAACCACCGCGACCGCATCGCCTTCCTGAAGATCTGCTCGGGAACGTTCGAGCGTAACAAAAACTACCTCCACGTCCGCAGCGGCAAGCAGATGAAGTTCTCCTCGCCGACGGCCTTCATGGCCGAGAAGAAGTCGGTGATCGACTTCGCCTACCCGGGCGACATCGTGGGTCTGCACGACACGGGCAACTTCAAGATCGGCGACACCTTCACCGAAGGCGAGAAGCTCCGATTCACGGGCATCCCGTCGTTCGCGCCCGAGCAGTTCCGCTATATCGAAAATGCCGACCCGCTGAAGTTCAAGCAGCTGGCCAAAGGCATCGACCAGCTCATGGACGAAGGCGTCGCGCAGCTCTTCACCTCGTCGCTCAACGGCCGCAAGATCATCGGCACGGTGGGCGCCCTGCAGTTCGAGGTGATCCAGTACCGCCTCGAACACGAATACAACGCCTCGTGCCGCTGGGAGCCCATCTCGATCTACAAGGCCTGCTGGATCGAGAGCGACAACGCCGCGCAGCTGGCCGACTTCAAGCGCCGCAAGCACACCAACATGGCCGTGGACAAGCACGACCGCGACGTCTTCCTGGCCGACACGAGCTATGCGCTGGCATTGGCCCAAGAGAATTTCAAGGAGATCCGCTTCCACTTCACCTCGGAGTTCTGACCCGGACAAGGATCCGCGACCGAACGAAAGGCCGCAACACACGAGTGCTGCGGCCGTCGCAGTGCAAGCATAGCCCTGCAAGGCAAAACGATCCGTTTCGTTACAGCCGATTTGACATGAAACCCATACTTCTGGAGAATGCCGGATTCCCCGATCGCCTGCTTTACACACTGTCCGTCATTGCCGGAAACTCCGTGGCCAATCTCTACCACAACCAGCCGTTGCTGGAGATGATCCGCGAGGTTCTCGGGGCTACGGACCTTACGGCCAACCACATCATCCTCTATTCGCAGTACAGCTATGCGCTGGGGTTGTTCTTCCCGATTCCGACGGCCGACCTTTACTGCCGGCGGAGAATTCCATTCATCGGCTTCACGCAGCTGATTCTCGTCCTGCTGGCCACAGCCTCGCTCGCCATCACGCTCCGGGCCGGAAAGCAACAGCCCGCAAAGGCGGGAACAGGCCCGACGGAAGGCTATTGGAGGATGACCTCGACCTTCGTCTGTTCCGAATCGAACATCGAGCGGCCCACACCTGCCCCGATATAGGTGGGATCGCAAACCGTATAACGTTTTCCGCGCACCTGGACGTAATCCCCGGGGACCTCTTCGTCTTCGAAATGAACGGCCGTAGCCACATGCCCGGGATACTGCAGCAGAACCACGTCGAGGTCCAACAGTTCCCGAACCAGCAAGGCATAGAGCACCGCACGATCTTCGCAGTCGCAATACGGATAAAAAAGCGTCTCTTCGGCAAACAACGGCCGCTCGTAACCGAACTGTTCGAGATCCGTCCGATACGGGAATGCCGTCTGTACGAAGTCAAGCAGCATACCGGCAGCCCGGAGAGGACTACGGCCCTCCAAGCTGCGGAGCAAAGCCGGATACAATGTGCGCTGCACGGCATTCCCCACGGCAGGAATCTGGTATACTGCCACATCGCAACACGGGAAAAGGGCGTAATAATTCACCAGATTCAGACACACGCCCACATCGGCCTGCATGTCGGGATACTTCGCCGACACCAGATGACGCAAAGGTGCGGTCCGCTCGGGAAGATTCGGGACAGAAGGCCGCATGACGAGCAGGCGTTCTCCCGGGAAAGCCCGGTCGAACACATAATATCCGTCCGATCCCGAGCGATTGCCGATGACAAAATATTTTTCCCCGTTCAACTCGAGATAACGGCAACCGTACAGCATGTCCGACGACGGAAGCAACAGAATCAGGCGCTGTCCAGAACGGGCCATGCGCACCTTATATCCCGACTGCACCAGAAGATAGGTCTGCAGAAGAACCGCCTCGTTCTCCTCTCTTTGGTCGGAATACCATGCGGCCGTCAAAGCCTCCAACATCTTCAGATACCCCCAATCATCGAGCCGCAGGACATTCCGAAGCTCCAGACAGTCATCCGTAACCGCACGGTAGGCCGAGAATGAGAACTCTTCCCACAGGGCAGCCACGGAATTTTCGGAAACGTCGCGCAAACGGGGCTTCGGACCACGGACTCCGGAAACCGCATATTCCGTTCCGACAAACGTGAAAGAGACCTGCGGACCGGTACGACCTAACGGCCTGGAAACCGGCACTCCATCGGACGGTGTCTCCGCTGCCGGACGGTCCGGGGCAACAGGCCCAGGGAGGTCCCGAGTGTCCACAATCGCTGCAACCGGAAGTGCCCGAGGCTTGTCCGGAACCGCCGCAGATGGCGTTTCGGGAAGCCGGGGTGCCGGCTGCGGCTCGGCCTCCACCGCCGGATGCTCCGGTGCCTGGATCCATCGCTCCCGCATATAGCGGGCATATTCCACATTGCGGGCATCGACGTACTCCTTGTATGCCTGCGTGCGTTCCCGGAGAAACTGCTCATAACGACTACGCAGATCCTGCGCCGCTGCGGGTGTTCCGGCAAGGAACGCAACGGCAAGAATCATATGGACGGAGGTTTTCATGATCGGATCGAGATGATAAACATAAAAAACGGCGCCCGCTCCCACAATCGGGAACAGAGCACCGCGTTATCGGCTTGCAACTCCCTATCGGTTCGAATATTCAGCGAGTTTCTGCTCGTAAAGTTTCTTGAACTGGTCGAATTCGAAATCGGACATCAGTTTTTCGTCCTTCTGCATCTGATCGAGCAGGCGCTCCTTCAGTTCGCTCTTGCTCAACTCCATACAAACATAATGGCGATAATCGCCATTGGACTCCTTGTAGAATTTCTCATCCATGAGCGTCATGCCCGACACCGTCTGCTTCACGATCGAGTAGGTAAGTTCCGTTACTCGCTCCTCATAACTGCGCGACTGCTGGCTGGGCAGTTTCTGCGATTTGGCATAGTTCTCCATAACTGTCGCCACATCCGTCTCAACGGCGGCGGCGATCTCCTGACGGGCATTCTGCATGGCGATCTTTTTGGCCATGGAGCGCTCTGGGCTCACTCCGCTCTGCACCGAACGATAATACTCCGCATCGCTCTTGTACTGGGCCCCGCTCATAGGAAGCGCCTGCTCCACGAGATCCTGATTCATAGCCCGCTGCGCCTTCTTCGACGACGAGCAGGAGGGTATGACTGCCAACATGGCCAGCACGCCTGCGACAAGCAACTGTTTCTTCATAGCATACCTGAATTATCGGTTAGTAAAATTGATTTTATACGGCAAGTTGAACGGGACATCGGTCTCCCGTCCGTCCGGGGCGACGATACGCAGCGTACCGCGGGCCAGCACCTGCTTCCGATCGGAACCGACGATCGGAACCGACGCCGTGAAACGGAGCATATGGACCCCCTTGTGCTCGAAGACATAGTCGCCGACGGCAAGAGCCCCATGAATGGCTTCGCCGAGCTCCGGAATCCGAATATCGACATGGCGCACCTCGAAACGGGTCTCCGTATTCGAGCGCAGCGGCACGCTGACACGCCAAACGGCGACGCTGTCCGCACCCGGGTCCAATGCGTCGATCTCGATCGTCCCGAACGGACGCACCGAAACCTTCTCTTCCGAAGGATCGAAGACGACCCGATGCCGCAGCCGCTTTCCTCCGAACGTATAGGTCATCTCGATTGTATTCTCCTCGCCCTCGACGCCGGCCTCCTCGTAAAGCAACGCATAACCGCCGTTTCCGAGAGAGACCGTACGCAGATCGGTGGCATAGCCGCTCTCCAGACGCGGCGCCCGGTCCGAGGTTACCGTCCGGCCATGCAGCATCAGATGATAGCAGTAGCAGCCCAATACAGCGCTGTCCGCAACGACCGACACCTCTCCGCACGCCTGCCGGCACCGTTGCTGCAGATTGACGGCCCGGTTGTGGCGGTCCTTGTCGAAAAAGTAGTCGATCAGCGGCTTGAGCGCCGTTGTAGTCTGCTCGAGGAAACTCAAGTCCGTGAAATGGCCGAATTCACGCTCGAAACGCCACAACTGCTCGTAATACGCATCATCTATCTCCCGGAATGCGGCAATCGCCTCGCGCCGTTCGAGTTCGGTGAAGGGATACTGCACATAATAGATGTAGTAGTACCTCTTCTCCTTCTTCACGAAACGCCGCTCCCAATACACATCGAGAGCCCGCGAGAGGGATATCCCGCTCAAATAGGGAATCGAAGCTCCCGTCGTTCCGACATCGGACGCATACCTACCGAGCAACGTAACCACCCCGTCGCGCGACACCTGTTCCTGAAAAAGGCGCTCCTCCGAGGTGATGTTCGATGCGATAGTCGTGAGAATATGCTGTCGGATGTCCACCAGACACTTTTTCTGCGCCTCGTCGAGCGCCGGGGCGGTCGCCGATACGGAAAAATAATCGGCACACGATACGCCCAACCACGCGGGGGCCTTTTTGGCGCTCCGCTCGACCACCTTCTCCTGGGCCGCTCCCGTAAGGGAGCCTGCCAGCAGAAGCACAAACAACAGCAGCCGTTTCATGATCATTCGGTTTTAGACTGACCCGAAAGAGCTGCATTGAGCGCAAAGAGCCATCCCACCACGGCCAAGGCATTGACAATGATTACCACGGGGAAAGCGACCTGCAGCCAGGTGAACACGATATCCAGCGGGAACATGACGGCCAGAAGGATCGCCGAGACCGTGGGAAACAGTACCGTACGGTTCGATCCCGTCGCAATCCGGATCGCCAGGACCGATTCCAGAAACAGCCATGCGACGATCGCCGAGATCAGTGCATACTTCGTAACGGCTCCACATGCCATGTAGCCATACAGCACAAGGCTGCCGAGGATCAGGGCCAGAAGGGCCGGAATTGTCTTAATTTTCATAATTCATTACATTTACATTTGAGGCAGTACAGGAGGTACGGGAGGCACCGGAGGGAAGAACGCGGCAAGCTCGGTTACCGCTCCGGCCTTTTCCCAGGCCGCCATCCCCTGCTTCCAGACGAGCGTATCCCGCACGATGCGGCCATCGGCAATCATCTGTTGGATCACCTCCTGCGCATACGGACCCGTCTGCTGACCGTTCACGGCCACATAATACATCGATTGGGTCAGAGGGGGCGGAGTCTGCATCGGCTGCGGAGCCATGCCGCCCTGCATGCCGCCCATCATGCCGTTCATCATGTTGGCCATATTGCCGCCGACGGCACCGCCGAGCATCATACCTGCCATCATGCCGGCAGGATTCAGCATGTCGCCGCCGCCTCCGCCGGCAGCTCCCAGCTCTCCAAGGCTTTCGGCGGCCGTTTTGGCCACATCGGCCTGAAGATTCAGCCGGTGCGCCGCGAAATAGTCCGTTTCCGCACCCAGATTCTGCCGTTTGAACTCCACTTCACGTCCCATGCGCAGACGCTCCACGGTATCCTCGGTACGGGCTTTGGTGATCTCGGTTACTTGGGCCGTGGTTACCTCGTAAAGATCGGCATATCCCTCCGACTCCTTGTCAAGGGCAATCTCCGAAAGGTCCAGGCGCTTGAGGTTCACTCCGAAATCATCCTGCAGCACCGAGCGCAGCTTCTGTTCGACCATGACCGTAACGGTGTCGATATGCCGCTCGATCTGCAACAGGGGGACCTGCCCCTGCATCGGCGCATTCGTAACCACGGATTTGGTATACCGCACCACCGCGGCACGAACCTCTGCCGCGAAATCATCCATGTCGAACTGGATCATCCTGTGCAACGAGATGAACGCCTTGTAATCGGTGATATTGAAGAGCAACTGTCCCTTTACCGTTACAGGAACGGCATAATCCAGGAATCGGGGATCCGCCACATCGAATGCCGGGATAAAGAACGACACCCGGATGTTTCCCGCCAGGTTGATGAAATAGATCTCGGCCTGAAAAGGGGTGTCTCCCCCGTAGGCCATTCCCAGAATACCCGAAAGCACGGGGAAGTTGGCCGTCTTGAGCGTCGTATCGAGAGGACCCTCGAAATAATCCATCTGTTTGCCGTCATTCTGCCGATAGACGAATACGGCGACCTCTCCCTGCTTGACCCGGAGCGTACTGCCCCTCCGGATGGCATTCTCCCGGCGGCTGGGGACTCCTGCCGGAGACCATTTCCAGACCAGATAGTCCGATTCGTCGCAGAGAATCACATCCAGAATGCCGCCTTCCGCTTTATGTAATTATATATTTTCTGATTTAAAATAGTAAATTTCTTCCAATATTCCAAATCTAGAACTTGGTCTATGTAAAACAACTGACCTAAATGTAGCAACTAACTAAAATATAAAAACTATGGATAGCAGCCTTCCATGTTCCATTTATGTTCCACGGCAGCGGCGAAGGGCAGGCGCAACAACGGAAAAGGCTCGACAATCATGTGATTGTCAAGCCTTTTCTTCAGTCGGGGTGACTGGATTCGAACCAGCGACCACACGCCCCCCAGACGTGTACTCTAACCGGACTGAGCTACGCCCCGATTCCGCCCGCCGAAGCCTGTTAGCCTCGGTTTGGGACTGCAAATATAGTACATTTTTCAAAAAAAACATATTTTCTCCCGATTTTTTCTACTTTTGCAAGGATATTTCGCCGTCCGGGACCTGCATACAGAGAGATCCGAGCCCCATCGGCACGTCCAGCACGCTGGTTATCAGAATAATGGGAAATACCCGGATCATCTGTCGCGCGAGGCCGAAGCGAATATCCGACACATATTTATAATAGATGTCCCGAACTTCCCTGATATTCACGTTGCTCACGCTGCTGCTCGCGGCACTCTTCATCGCGGATCTCGCCGTGGGTTCGGTCGCCATCGCCCCCGGGGAGGTGTGGAATGCCCTGACGGGTGGTGCCTGCGATCCCGCAACGCGGGACATCATCCTCAAGATCCGCCTGCTGAAGGCCATCACGGCGCTCGCCGCAGGTGCGGCACTCGCCGCCAGCGGCCTCGAAATGCAGACCCTCTTCCGCAACCCGCTGGCCGGCCCCTATGTGCTGGGCGTCAGCTCGGGAGCATCGCTCGGCGTCGCCCTCTTCCTGCTGGGTGCTCCGCTGCTGGGAGTGGCCGGGAACTCCTTCCTGCAGTCGATCGGCATCGTCGGCGCCGCATGGCTCGGTGCAGCCCTCGTGCTGGCGGCGATCCTGGCCATCAGCCGCCGCATCAAGGATATCATGGTCATCCTGATCCTCGGCATGATGTTCGGTTCGGGAGTCAGCTCCATCGTCGAGATCCTCCAATATCTCTCCAACGAAGCCGCGCTCAAGACCTTCGTGATCTGGAGCATGGGATCACTCGGCGACGTTACGGCCGACCGGCTCGCCCTGATGCTGCCCGTACTCCTCGTAGGCTTTGTGCTGGCCGTAGCGGTCATCAAACCGCTCAACCTGCTGCTGCTCGGCGAAAACTACGCCCGCACGATGGGCCTCAACGTCCAGCGGACCCGTCTGCGGATCTTCCTCTCGACGGTGCTGCTCGCCGGAACCGTTACGGCCTTCTGCGGCCCCGTGGGATTCATCGGGCTCGCCGTGCCGCACCTGGCACGCATGATCTTTGCCTCGGCCGATCACCGGATTCTCATCCCCGGGTCGATGCTGGCGGGCGCCGTACTGCTGCTCGTCTGCGACCTGGCGGCCAAGAGCCTTACGCTCCCGATCAACACCATCACAGCCCTCATGGGCATTCCCGTGGTCATCTATGTCGTAACCCGCAACCGCAACCTTTTCCGATGAGTATCTCGCTCCGACATATCACCCTGGCCTACGGCCGCCGCACGCTGCTGGAGGAGGTCTCCGCGGAGTTCGCTCCGCAAAGCCTCACGGCCCTGATCGGCCGCAACGGCACCGGGAAGAGCACCCTGCTGCGGGCCGTCGCGGGACTGAATCCCGCCGCGAAGGGCGAAGTACGCCTCTGCGGCCGCACCCTTGCGGAACTTACACCGACGCAGCGCGCCGCAACCGTCAGTTTCGTTACGACCGAGCGGGTGCGGATCGCCAACCTCGCCTGCGAGGATGTCGTGGCGCTGGGGCGGGCTCCCTACACGAACTGGATCGGGCGGCTGCGTGAAGAGGACCGGCAGATCGTGCACCGCGCGCTGGAGCAGGTCGGAATGGGCGCCTTTGCCCGCAAGACGATGGACCGCATGTCCGACGGGGAGTGCCAGCGCGTAATGATCGCCCGGGCCCTGGCACAGGACACACCGGTCATTCTGCTCGACGAGCCCACGGCCTTTCTCGACCTTCCGAACCGCTATGAACTGGCCGTACTGCTGCGGAGACTGGCGCACGAGGAGCGCAAGTGCATCCTCTTCTCGACGCACGACCTGGATATCGCCCTTTCGCTCTGCGACGCCGTGGCGCTCATCGACACGCCGCAGCTGCACCTGCTCCCGGCCGACGAGATGATCCGGAGCGGATGTATCGAACGGCTCTTCGCCGGAGAAAACGCCTGCTTCGACGCGGCGACCCGTACGGTGCGTCTGCGCTGATTGCGCGGCAGATACCCGCCCGGTCCTTTCGGCGAAAAAACAATTTTTTCACCATATTTTTTGCACAACTCACTTTTTTGCTTACCTTTGCACCGCTAAAGCGCCCCCTTCGGGGATTCGCAATAGTGGTAGAGGCCCATTCGTCTATCGGTTAGGACGCAAGATTTTCATTCTTGAAAGAGCAGTTCGATTCTGCTATGGGCTACACGAGGGGTGCCGACGGGCGGCGCACGTTCCGCAAAAGGGATGGAGGCGAAGCCGGAAGGCATCCTACGGGTAAGATGATTTCAGGAGCGGACCGATGGTCCATCCGCACGCAGCCACGGCTGTTCCGACTACGACAAACTGAAAAAGTAAAAAAATAAACTTACAACGAATTATGGCAAACCATAAGTCTTCGAAGAAACGGATCCGCCAGACGGTTACCAAGCGGGCTCACAACCGTCTGTTCCACAAGACGGCACGCAACGCCGTGAAGGCCCTGCGCGCAACGACCGAGAAGAGCGCCGCCGAGGCGCTGCTCCCGAAGGTAACGTCGATGCTCGACAAGCTGGCCAAGCACAACATCATGCACAAGAACAAGGCCGCCAACCTCAAGAGCGCCATCCAGCTGCATGTGAACGCCTTGTAGGAATTCCCGAAAGGATATCCACAAAAAAAGCTGCTCTCGCGAGAGCAGCTTTTTTGTTTTCGGGACTCTCCCGTTTATTTGAGTCCGTCGATCACGGCGGCAATCCGGTCGAAGACCTCGTCCATCGTACCGACACCGTTCACTGAAGCATACTTGTGCTGGGCGGTATAGTAGTCCGCCACGACGGCCGTCTGCCTGTGGTAAACCGCCAGACGCTCGCGGATCACCTCCTCCGAAGCATCGTCGGCACGGCCCGAATCCTTGCCGCGCAGCAACAGACGCTTGACGAGCTCCTCCTCGGGAACATGGAGGTCCACCATGATATCGACCTTCAGCCCCTCCTTTTCCAGGATGCGGTCGAACTCCTCGGCCTGCACCGTCGTACGGGGGAAACCGTCGAAAATGCAACCCTTGGCATCCTTGTGTGCGGCGACGTAGTTGGCGATCATGCCGATTACGATCGCATCGGGAGCCAGCTTGCCCTCCTTGATATACTGCTCCATGCTGCGGCCCAGCTCCGTGCCGCGGCGGATTTCGTCGCGGATCACCTCGCCCGTCGAGACGTGGTCGATGCCGTAGTGCTCCTTCAGGCGCTGTGCCTGTGTGCCCTTGCCGCAGCCCGGAGCACCGAACAAGACGATGTTTATCATTTTCGTATCCGTTTTTGTGATTGAACGGACAAAATTACGCTAATTTTTGAGAAACGGCAAAGAATCGTTAGTTTTGTCAAAAATTCGACACCATGGAGTCCAAGAAACGCACCGAAATCTCCACGCTCGGGCAGTTCGGCCTCATCGAACGCCTCACGCGCGACTTTACACCCCGTAACGACTCGACCCGTCAGGGCGTCGGCGACGACGCGGCGGTCCTCACGCCGCCGGCCGGCGAAGAGCTGCTCTGCACGACGGACACCCTCTTCGAAGGGGTTGATTTCGACCTCACCTATTTCCCGCTCAAGCACCTCGGGTACAAGGTCGTAACGGCCGCATTGAGCGATCTGGCGGCCATGAACGCCACACCGTCGCAGCTGCTCGTCTCGCTGGGCGTCTCGGCCAAGCTGCCCGTCGAGGCGCTCGACGACCTCTATGAAGGGATCCGTTTCGCCTGCCGGGAGCAGGAGATCGACCTCGTGGGCGGCGACACGCGCGCCTCGATGACCGGGCTGACGATTGCCGCGACGGCACTCGGACACGCCCCCCGGGAGCGGATCGCCTACCGCCGGGGCGCCAGGCTCCACGACCTGATCTGCATCACGGGCAACCTCGGGGCCGCCTACATGGGGCTGCGGCTGCTCGAGCGCGAGAAGCGCGTGCTGGCCGACGTGGCACAACCCGAACCCCAGTTCAAGGGATACGAATACCTGCTCGAAAAGTACCTCAAGCCGCGGCCCCGCACCGACATCATCGACCTGCTGGCGCAGGAAAAGATCCAGCCCACGGCGATGATCGACCTCACGGACGGACTCGCGAGCGACCTGATGCAGCTCTGCAAGGCTTCGGGCTGCGGCGCCCGCATCTACCTCGAGCGCATTCCCATCGCGCAGCAGACCACGGCCCTCGCCGAAGAGATGCACGCCGACCCTGTCGTGGCCGCGCTGAACGGCGGCGAGGATTACGAGCTGCTCTTCACCGTGCCGCTGGCCCTGCAGGAGCAGGTCATGCGCCTCGGCGTGGTGGATGTCATCGGACACATCACCGAAGCGTCGAAGGGCTGCTATCTCGTAACGCCCGACGGCGGCGAGATCAAACTGAAGGCACAGGGATTTCCGGAACAATAGCCCCCGTCAGCGGCGTCCGCCCCCGAAGACCACCCCGATGGTCATCATGAGATGGTTGTTCGCCCGCTCGGTCCACACATAGCCGAGCGTCAGGCGCAGGTGGCTCCAGCACTCCACGCCTACGCGGGGCATGGCCCCGAAACGGGCAGACCACTCGGCAGCGGCATCAACCGGCATATCGGCCCTGGGACCGACAAACACGATACCGAACCCCGCACCGAAAAAGCACTCCACGCGCCGGGCCACTGCCAGGTTGTAATCGACGACTCCCATCATCCGGGACGAGTTGTAGAATCTGGCGGTGCAGCTTGCCCGGGGTTCCCGCCAATAGAACGAGCCGAAGAAATGCAGGCCCACGTCAAGCGGCGTACGCCGCAGGTTGTAACGGTATTCAGTGCCGGCGCAGAAGCCCATACGCATGTTGGACTGGTCCGCCAGCCGGGCATAGCCGAAGGTCGCGCCCCAGGCCATCTCGACCTCGAAACGCCGCACGTTCCGACGCACCTCCGTCGTGGAAACCGCCGTCTCCTCCGAGCCGTTGCCGGGCTCCTGCGCCCACGCCCCGCACCACAGCCCGAGCGCCGCAAACAGACACAACCATCCCTTTTTCATACCTCCAGCATTTTACAAACGGAGCAAAAATAGGAAAAAAGGCAGAACCGCCACAGGATGAGCGAAAAATCCGGCGCAAATTTTTCATTTTCCGATTTATTGCCTATCTTTGCGGTCCCGAAATGGGATTAACAAACTAATTTAAAGGTATCATGAACAATTACGAAACCGTTTTCATTGTCACGCCGGTCCTCTCGGATGCCCAGGTGCAGGAGGTCGCTGACAAATTCCAGGGTGTCATCACCGAAAACGGCGGTCAGATTGTGAACAAGGAGTCGTGGGGCCTCAAGAAGCTCGCCTACCCCATTCAGAAGAAGACCACCGGTTTCTACTTCCTCCTGGAGTTCACGGGCGAAGGCTCGCTCATCAACACGCTCGAGACGCAGTACCGCCGCGACGAGCGCATCATTCGTTTCTTAACTTTCAAGCAGGACAAGTACGCCGTAGAGTACTCGGAGAAACGTCGTGCGAAACTTTCTAACAAGCAGGAGGAGTAAGCCATGGCACAGGAGAACAAAGCACAGTCGGAAATCCGTTACCTCAACCCCGTATCGGTAGACGTCAAGAAGAAGAAGTACTGCCGCTTCAAGAAACTCGGCATCAAATACGTCGATTACAAGGACGGCGAGTTCCTCAAGAAGTTCCTCAACGAGCAGGGCAAGATTCTGCCCCGCCGCCTGACGGGAACCTCGCAGAAGTTCCAGAAGAAGGTGGCCCAGGCCGTAAAGCGCGCCCGTCATCTGGCCATTCTGCCCTTCGTAACCGATTGCATGAAATAATTAACAGGGAGGACAAACCATGGAAGTAATTCTGATCAAAGATATGGAGAAGCTGGGCTACGCCAACGACATCGTGAACGTGAAGCCCGGTTACGCAAACAACTACCTGATCCCGCAGGGCTATGCGAAGGCCGCTACGGCTTCCGCCAAGAAGGTCCTCGCCGAGAACCTCCGCCAGCGCGCCCACAAGGACGCCAAGATCCTCGCCGATGCCCAGGCTCTGGCCGAGACGATCTCGAACCTGACGCTGTCGCTCGCCGTGAAGGCCGAGGAGGGCAAGCTCTTCGGTACGGTTACGGCCAACGACCTGGCAGAGGCCCTCGCCGCCAAAGGCATCACCGTGGATCGCAAGCAGATCTCGGTGGACGCCATCAAGACCGTCGGCGAATACGAGGCTACGGCCCGCCTGCACAAGGAGGTCAAGGCTACGATCAAGTTCTCGGTTACGGCTGCCGAATAAGGCGCACGGACCGCACCAAACGAAGGGAGACCTGCAAAAAGGTCTCCCTTTTTTCATGCCGTACCGTTGGTTTTCCACGCCGTCCGAAGTGAATCACACGCCGCGAAGCCCAAACGGCAGCCGCATACCGCCCGAATAATACGGCCATAAACCCATAAGCCCAAGCCGGGGACATCCAGCCACAAACCATACCGTCAGCTGCATCCGAAGCCCGAAAGCCCGGATCCCGGACCAGCATCCGGACCCACACCCACACCCACACCCAGACCTCCTCCGGATCAGCACCCGGACCACACCCGAACTGCACACCCAGGGTCCGCAGCCCGAAATCAGCACGTTCAAAACCGGCATATCCAGGGCCCACGCACCCGAAGTCCGCACGTCCAAGGTCCAAAACGCGAAGTCCGCAATGCAAGGTCCGCAGAGGCTGTTGGAGGAGGCTCTTCCAACAACAAAAAAGAGCCGCGGGCCCTCACGGGTCCGCGGCTCACGGTTTTACGGGATCGGCGATCCCGCATACGCCCGGAAGGGAATTACTTCTCCTCCTTCTTGGCGGCAGCCTCCATGGCGCTCTTCAGAGCGGCCAGACCGGCGATGTCGCCCAGCGTCGTCTTCTCGACCGAAGCGTTGATCTTCTTCACGGTCGATTTCGTAGCGTCGGCAGCAGCGCGCTTCTCGGCCTTCTCGGCTGCGGCAGCCTCCTTGCGTGCGTCATCATAGGTACGCAGGTGCGAGAGGGTGATGCGCTTGGTAGCCTTCGAGAACTCGATCACCTTGAAGTCGAGCTTGTCGCCCACCTTCGGCGTCGTGCCGTCCTCCTTGACGAGCTGGCGCGACGGGCAGAAGCCCTCGACATTCTCGCCCAGTGCTACAACGGCACCCTTGTCGGTCATCTCCGTGATCGTACCCTCGTGAACGCTCTCCACGGGGAACTGGTTCTCAAACGCGTTCCAGGGATTCTCCTCAAGCTGCTTGTGGCCCAGCGAAAGGCGACGGTTCTCCTTGTCGATCTCGAGCACTACGACGTCGATGTCAGCACCTACCTGGGTAAACTCACCCGGGTGCTTCACCTTCTTCGTCCAGCTCAGATCCGAAATGTGAATCAGACCGTCGATACCCTCCTCGATCTCTACGAAGACACCGAAGTTCGTGAAGTTGCGAACCTTGGCCGTGCACTTCGTGCCGACGGGATACTTCACCTCGATGTTCTCCCACGGATCGGGCGTGAGCTGCTTGATGCCCAGCGACATCTTACGCTCCGCACGGTCGAGCGTCAGGATAACGGCCTCGACCTCGTCGCCGACCTTCATGAACTCCTGAGCCGAACGCAGGTGCTGGCTCCACGACATCTCCGAAACGTGGATCAGACCCTCGACACCCGGAGCGATCTCGACGAACGCACCGTAGTCGGCCATGACAACCACGCGGCCCTTGACCTTGTCGCCGACCTTGAGGTTGGCATCCAGCGCCTCCCACGGATGCGGGGTGAGCTGCTTCAGACCCAGGGCGATACGCTTCTTCTGATCGTCGAAGTCGAGGATCACGACGCGGATCTTCTCGTCGAGCTTGACGATCTCTTCGGGATGGTTCACGCGGCCCCACGAAAGGTCCGTGATGTGGATCAGACCGTCCACACCGCCCAGATCGACGAATACGCCGTAGGAGGTGATGTTCTTGACGGTGCCCTCGAGGATCTGACCCTTCTCGAGCTTCGACATGATGACCTGCTTCTGGGCCTCGAGCTCGGCCTCGATCAGCGCCTTGTGCGACACGACCACGTTGCGGAACTCCTGGTTGATCTTGACAACCTTGAACTCCATGGTCTTGTCTACATATACGTCGTAGTCGCGGATGGGCTTCACGTCGATCTGCGAACCGGGCAGGAAGGCCTCGATGCCGAAGACATCGACGATCATACCGCCCTTCGTACGGCACTTGATGTAACCCTTGATGATCTCGTCCTTCTCCAGGGCCTCGTTCACACGATCCCACGACTTGAGCTGACGAGCCTTCTTGTGCGAGAGGGCCAGCTGGCCGTTCTTGTCCTCGGCCGACTCGACATAAACTTCGATCTTGTCGCCGACCTTCAGATCGGGGTTGTAGCGGAACTCCGAAACGGAGATCACGCCTTCGCTCTTATAGCCGATGTTTACGAGAACCTCGCGCTTGGTGATGGCCGTTACGGTTCCCTCGACCACCTCGCCGACAGCGACGTTCGAGAGCGTCTTGTCATACGCCTCGGTGATCTGCTCCTTCGACTGATCGTATACGCCCAGGTCGTTTTCGAAGGCGTTCCAGTCGAAATTCTCGTTTGCGACTACATTCTTTACTTCTTCCATTGTGGAAATGCTTGCGATACAATCGCTCGTTAAATGGTTAATAATTAATTCATTGCCCGCGTTTGCGCCCTTCATGCGCGTGCACGGGACTGCAAAGATAGCGCTTTTTCGCTGAAAATCAAAATTTCAGCGTTTTTTCGTCTCGGGACGAACCACCCGCTGCCGGGGCCGGTTGTCGGGCGCAAGCGGCGAATCCTCCTCCAGTTTCTCGAGCAATACGTCGGCGACCTTTTCCGAGGTGATCTCCCCCTCCGTAAAATGCAGGTCGCGGTAATTCTTGAAGGCGTAGTCGCTGATGGCCACCCGATAGGAGCGTCCCTCGCGCAGGGCCGGAAAACGCACGTCGAGCGCATTGTCCTCACCGTCGGTCAAAATCTCGTAGGGCGTCGTCGAGATGAGGTCGATACGGTGCGCCTCCTTGCGGTTTTCCGTGTCGTTGTATTTGGCGAGGATCATGCGGCGCATGTCGGCCGGTGTCATGCGCATCACGGCAATCCGGCTGTCGAAAGGCTCCAGATCGTAAACCCGCGCCGTGCTCATGCCGCCCTCCGGAATCGAGTCGAGGCGTACGCCGCCGACGTGGTAGAATCCCACCTCGGCATCCATCTCGTCGGTGATGGCATCAACCATCCAGTTGGCCACGCCCCAGCCGTTGGCCGCACGGGCAAACGACCCGACCGGGCGGTTCAGCTCCGGGTCGGCGTAATAGCGGTCCACCTCCGCCTGATACGCCGCATCGGGTTCATAGCCGCCGAGCGGCACGAGGCGGTAGTCGATCCCGGTAATCCGGCGTCCCAGCAGGCGGATCGTCGTTACGCCGACATGTTCCAGATTCTTGCCCGTCTGTGTGAGCAGCGTGCCGTTCACGACCGTATCGCGCCGTTCATGGGTATGGCCGCCGATCACCACGTCGTAGCGGCTCTCCCTTGCGAGGAGCTCCGCATCGCGGTCGTCGCCCATGTGCGAGAGCAGCACCAGCACATCGACCTGCGGGCGCAGCTCTTCGGCAATACGAATAGCCTCCTGCTGGGGGTCGGGGAACTCCAGCCCCTCGAAGTTGGCGGCATTGCCGGCCGGATGCCCCGGACCTTCGTAGTTGGTTACCACTCCGACAAAGCCGATGCGGAGCCCGCCGCTCTCGACCACCGCACAGGAGGGCAGCTGCGGGAAGGTGCAGGTATCGCTGCGCAGGTTGGCGCATACGACCTCGAAGGCCATGCTGTCGATCATGCGGCCCAGGAAGGCCTGTCCGTGGTCGAACTCGTGGTTGCCGAGCGTGGCAACCCGGTATCCGAGGCGGTTCATCAGGGCGATTACGGGCATCCCGGGCGAGGGGGCCTTATCGACATAGGCGTTTCCGGTCCAGCGGTCCCCGGCATCGACCAGCAGGGCGCCGGGCAGCGTGTCGCGGCACGCCGCAACGGCGGCCGCCAGCCGCGGAAAGTGCTGAATCCGGGCGTGCATGTCGTTCGTGGAGAGCAGGACGATCGTCCGCTCGCGGGGTGCGCAGGAGGCCGTGCAGGCCACAACGGCAAGCAGGACCAGGCGAATCCATCTTTTCATCATACGATCTCGAATTGAGTTGCCAAAGTTACAAATTATTTCTACCTTTACCCTGCATTAAGCGCAAAAAACACCTTATGACCGATCCGATCCGCATCATTTGTGAAAACCTCGGCGGCGAGCTGGAGGTCCCGATGGGAACCACGCTGCTCCAGATCGCCGGACAGATCACACCGGGTCCCCGGCCGTTTCTCGCCGCCCGGGTGAACAACCGGCTCAAGGAGCTCAACTACAAGATATACACCCCCGTTACGATCCGCTTCGTGGACATCACCTCCTTCGAGGGCATCCGCGTCTACCAGCGCACCTCGTGGTTCCTGCTGCAGAAGGCCGTGCGCGACCTCTATCCGGGACGCACGCTCCACATCCGCCACTCGATGGGCCAGAACGGCTTCTACTGCGAGATCGACGGCATCGACTCCTTCACGAAAGAGCAGACCGAGACCCTGAAACGGCACATGCGGGAGCTGGTCGATGAAGACCTTCCGATCCGCCGCACAAAGGCCCTTACGAGCGAGGTCCGCGCCCGCTACGCCGAAGAGGGTTTCACCGACAAGATCGCCCTGCTCGACTCCCGGCCGCGCCTCTACAGCGACCTCTACACACTCGGCGACACGGCCGGATATTTCTACGGCTCGCTGGCCCCCTCGACGGGCTATATCCGCCATTTCGACCTGGAGCCCTATTACAACGGCTTCTACCTTGCCCTGCCGCTGCGCACCGACCCCGACCGGATCGTCCGCACGGTCCATCAGGAGAAGATGTTCGGCATCTTCCGCGAATACCAGTCGTGGGTCCGCATCATGGGGGTTCCGACCGTCGGCGACGTCAATGCGAAGGTCCTCGCCGGGGATGCCGGCGGCATGATCAAGCTCGCCGAGGCCTTCCACGAACGCAAGTTCGCCGAGGTGGCCGACGCCATCCTCCAGGCCAACCTCTCGCGCGGCACGCGCATGGTGCTGATCTCGGGCCCCTCGTCGAGCGGCAAGACCACCTCGGCCAAACGGCTGGGCATCCAGCTCGGCGTATTGGGACTCAACCCCGTGCTCATCTCTCTGGACGACTACTTCGTCGATCGCGAAAAGACCCCGAAGGATGCCAACGGCGAATACGACTATGAGGCGCTCGAAGCCATCGATCTGGAGCTCTTCAACGACCACCTCGGACGGCTGATGAAGGGCGAGAGCGTCGATATTCCCCGTTACGACTTCATTACCGGACGCCGCACCTGGCACAACGCCCCGCTGACGCTCGACGCCCGGTCGATCCTCATCATCGAGGGCATCCACGGCCTCAACCCGCGCCTGACGCCCGCCATTCCCGAGGAGCAGAAGTTCCGCATCTACATCTCGTGCTTCACCTCCGTGGCGATGGACAACCTCTCGCGCATCGCCACGACGGACAACCGCCTGCTGCGCCGCCTCACGCGCGACTACACGCAACGGGGCTCCGACGCCCTGGCGACACTTTCGCGCTGGGCCTCCGTGCGCCGCGGCGAGGAGAAGCACATCTTCCCCTATCAGGAGAATGCCGACGTAATGCTCAACTCGTCGCTCTTCTACGAGATCTCCGTGCTGCGGCCCTTCGCCGAGAAGATCCTCCGCGAGGTGCCCGACACGGTACCCGAATACGACGAGGCGCGCCGCATCCTGAAATTCCTCGACAACTTCATTCCGATCCCGCCCGACGAGATTCCGCCGACGTCGATCCTGCGCGAATTCATCGGCGGCAGCTCGTTCAAATACTGATCCCGACCCGACACACCGACCATGAAACCACACCGAATCCTCACCTTCGCCGCTGCGCTGCCCCTTGCCGCGCAGGGCACGGCCCGGGAACAACTCCCGGCAGCGGCCGCCGACTCCGTATCGCGGCCGAACATCCTTCTCTTTCTGGTCGATGACATGGGCTGGCAGGACACCTCCGTGCCGTTCTACGAGACGCGGACGCCGCTCAACGACCGCTACCACACGCCCAACATGGAGCGGCTGGCCTCGCTGGGCGTACGTTTCACACAGGCCTACGCCTGTGCCGTTTCGTCGCCCTCGCGCTGCAGCCTGATGTCGGGAATGAACGCCGCACGCCACCGCGTCACCAACTGGACGCTCGACTACGGGCGGCCGACCGACGACCCGAGCGACGTGCTGCTCCTTCCGGAGTGGAACTGCAACGGCATCCAGCCCGACACGGTCGCCTCGGAACACAACACCCGCAACGCCACCCCCGTAACGACGCTCCCGCAACTGCTGCGCGAGCACGGATACTGGACGATCCACTGCGGCAAGGCGCATTTCGGCGCCAAGACCACCCCGGGGGCCGATCCCCGGGCAATGGGCTTCGACGTCAATATCGCCGGCGGGGCGAACGGTGCCCCGGGCAGCTACCTCGCCTCCCGGAATTTCGGACAGGGATCGCCGCAGGAGGTGCTGGGGCTGGAGAAATACTTCGGCACGGACCTCTTCCTGACCGAGGTGCTGACCCGCGAGGCGATCGAGGCGCTCAAGGAGCCCATCGCGCGCCGCCAGCCCTTCTTCCTCTACATGTCCCATTACGCGGTGCATATTCCCTATGAGGAAGACACCCGCTTCACGGCCTCCTACCGGGGCCGCTACGATGCGCAGCTGGGCGCCACGCTCAACGAAAACGAAGTGCGCTACGCCGCGCTGGTCGAGGGCATGGACCGCAGCTTGGGCGACCTGCTCGACTTTCTGGAGCAGTCGCCCGAGACGGCCCGCAACACGATCATCCTCTTCATGTCGGACAACGGCGGGCAGGGACTCAACAACGCCCGGCAGGGGGTCGAAAACCGCGACCAGAACTACCCGGCACGCGCCGGCAAGGGTTCGGCCTTCCTCGGCGGCGTGCGCGAGCCGATGCTCGTCGTCTGGCCGGGCGTGGTGCGCGGCGGCACGACATGCGAACAAACCGTGATGATCGAAGATTTCTTCCCGACGATCCTCGAAATGGCGGGCGTCGAAGCGTACGAAACGCGGCAGACGACCGACGGGGAGAGCTTCGTCCGCGCCCTGCGCAACCCGTCGTCGCTCCGTGCGCGGCCGATCGTCTGGCACTTTCCGAACCTGTGGGGCGAAACGCAGGATTTCGAGGAGGGATACGGCGCCTATTCGGCCTACATGGAGGGGGACTACCACCTGATCTA
>ERZ1664511.38-NODE-38-length-27963-cov-10.236778_pt1 | contig 27963 bp, 20 predicted proteins | sample MGYA00575336_ERZ1664511 | MGnify/ENA primary metagenome ERZ1664511 (study PRJEB40874, sample SAMEA4040739) | Gallus gallus | biome: gut; material: content | place: India | collected 2016-01-01 | study: EMG produced TPA metagenomics assembly of PRJEB14491 data set...
AATGTGATTCATGCAATCATCAATATTGATTTCTGAATAGAAATAATTTGTAGAATTAAATCGATTGTAGATTTATCGATTTACCGGACCATGAATCCATGCTTCAAACTCGCCGTCAAACATAGGTATTTTATTGATACCATAAGACCATGCTTGAACATAATACAATAACTTCTGCAACTTTAAATTTATTAAAGACGCAAATCTATCTTCCGATTTTACTCGTAAGGTAATGGAGTCTGTTATATCGTGTATTGAGTTCATCTGAATTATGACTATATCAATTTCAATGCAAAGTTAATATCTTTTTCTAATATAACAAAATAATGAATTGAATTGATGTGATTTATTCTAATGAATTTGTTTTTTATCTCCTCATACGATCCAACTCATCATCGCGCAGCATCCTCTCGTTCAATTTCTCCTGCATTCTGTCAAGGAAGTAGGTGCGGCTTTCGTTCTTCCGGCGTTTGATATCGGTGTAGAAACGGTAGCAGTCCTTCGACTCAACCCCGAATATCTTGTAAAGGAGCGGGGCAAGCTGTTTGAGCGGCATGTTGCCGTTGTTGATGCAGCCCATCTCGTCGATGCCGTAGATAAGTTCCACGAGGTCGATGGCATTGCCCGTCCATTGCAGGAGGCTGGTGGCGGTTTCTGTTGTGTTGTTGGCGGATATCAGTGGCGGCACTTGGGGCGTGGCAAGGAATTTCTGCATCTTCCTCACGAAAGACAGGGCCTTGCTGACATAGGCGGCAATCTCTCTCTTTTCTTCTGACAGGTTGCGCACGGGATGGTGCTGCAACTCGATTTCGATGTAGGCAAGCGCGATGACGGTAAGGTTCGCGTCCATGCTACCGTTACACAGTTCGATCACTTGGGTGGCAAAAGCCGTGTATGCCGTTTCCATATTGCAGTCACCGGCTTCGTTTATCAGGCGGAAAAAGTCGGTTTCCGCCAGCAAGAAATAATTCATGGTTCTGTCAATTTTGAAAATTACACTTTGTTTTCTGCGTGCGCACATGAATATAATTGGCAAAAAACGCGGCAGAAAATAAAAAATCCAACACTCAATTTTACAAAGTACTGGATTTCAGAGGTATAAAATTCAATATTTTTTCACAAGGACAAATTATCTCCGACTTAAATTGTTTGTAATCAGAACATTTATTCTATTCCTGAAAATAGAAATGTATGCTTGCCGCACATTTTGGCTATCTTGCTTTTTTATCAAGGATATAGATAATGCGACATACACCGTTGGAATAGCTTTTCAAGGAGGAAAGCGTCCAGTGTTGCTCTGGCAGAGCCGACTTAAAAAAATGTCGTCCGCTTCCGGATATGAAAGGAACGGTGTATAGTATGATTTCATCCACAGCGTGCATACGCAGTAGTCCGTTTATATAATCTGCCGTATCCAGTGTGGCTTCCGCGAGGTAACGGATGTTTGTGCCGTCTTTTCTCCATTCGTGCAGCATTGAAATGGAATAGTCCGGTGTCACACGGTAAAGGGCTTTCTTCCTGATTTCATCAAGACCGCAACGGTCAAGGCACAAATCCTGATGTGCTTTATCATATAACTCTGAAGAAAGACATCCGTCCATCGTCAGTACGGCGAGAATCTGAACTTTACCCATAATCGTTTCCTTTCGTTAGGCAAGGGTAAAAAAGTAGCGTGCAATTCACACTACCTTCAAGCGATGGCTCTGGTAAAGCCTTTACGGAGAGTACGTGAATGCACGCTATGCGTAAGCATAGCATAAGCATCACGCAATCGTCTCCGTAGTTCCAATTTACCAGATTTTCGCTTGAAACGCCTTGCGGTCTTATCCTATATGTTGGCGGCGAAAAGCTCCTGCCAATCGCCGTTTTTCTCAAATGTTATGCAAAGATAGCCAAATTCAGTGAATTACGGGCTATGATTGCTTGAATTTATATTTAAGTCCATACTCTTCAAGTTTGCTGTATAGTGTTGTCCTGCCTATGCCGAGCAGTTCTGCGGCGACACTCCGGTTGCCGTTTGCCTGTTTCAACGCACGCAATATCCGCTCCTTATCCTCCGCGTCATTGCGCAAGGCGAAGCTGACAGTAGAGGTCGGTTTCGTCACGGCAAGTTCCAGATGCTCTTTCATGACAACACCTTCCTGCGCCTGCAATACAGCACCCATAACTTTCTGCCGAAGTTCCCGCACGTTGCCCGGCCATGCGTGTGTCAGCAACGCTTTACGTGCTTCGGAACTGAACCCGCTCACGCTACACTCCAGCTCTCTGTTTGCCATATCACGGAAGAACTCTGCCAGCGGCATGATGTCTTCCTGACAGTCACGCAACGGAGGAACGGTTATCCCGAAGTCGTGCAGGCGGTACAGAAGATCCTGCCGAAAACGCTTTTCATTCACCGCTACTTCCAAATCTTCATTGGTAGCAGCGATGATGCGGACATTGAAATTCCGGTCTGCCTTGTCTCCGACCGGGCGATACCGCCTCTCCTGTATGGCGCGGAGCAACATCTGTTGGGTTTCCAACGCGAGGTTTCCTACCTCGTCCAGAAAAAGCGTGCCGCCTTCCGCCTCATGGAAATATCCTTTCTTGGCATTGTCCGCACCTGTAAACGCTCCCTTGACGTGTCCGAAGAAAGCCGACGGTGCAAGCTCTTTGGAGAGTGAACCGCAGTCCACCGCCACAAATGGCTTGCCTGCACGTTTGCTCTTGTCATGCAACAGATGGGCAATATGCTCCTTACCCGTGCCGTTCTCACCAAATATCATCACGCTCATGTCGGTGGCGGCTACCAGCCTTATCCGGTGCATGATTTTCTGAAAAGCGGAACCTTCACGGGCGAATACAGGCATACGGCGTTGTCCTGCCTGACGTTCTTTCAGTATGGAACGGATCAGGGGGACAAGTTTATCCTCCACAAGCTGTTTGGGAATATAGTCTATCGAGCCGAGTTTCATGCTTTCCACGGCGGTATTAACTTCGGCGTAGTCGGTCATAATGATGAAGGGCTGCATCTTTCCCTCCTTTCGCATCCAGCACAAAAGGTCTATGCCACTGCCGTCAGGCAGACGCAGGTCGGCAACCACGATATCATTATCTGTTGCCTGTTGCAGATGTTTCTTCGCGGTTGAGAGGTGGTAAGCCTTCATATTGCGGTAGCCCTCCCGTGACAGCATATTGCAGACATATTCGCAATACACGATGTTGTCTTCCACCACAATTATTTTTGTCTTATTCATCTTCGTATTTTCTCCTTTCCTCTTCTGCCAACCGTATTATTTCCACTCCCTTATCCAGCACGGCAGTCACGGCATGGCTTAACGCTTCACCATCCGGGAGAGCATCGCCACGAAGCAATCCGTAAAGTACATTCAGCGGTTGGTCGGCACGGAGCACCTCCCACGAACTGCGCAGGTGGTGGATCAGGGAATCCAGCTTTTGCAGGTCTTTTTCTTTTGCTGCATCCCGTACCGCCTGCATTTCCTTTTCTGTTTCAGTTATCAACTTTTCCAGCATGACGGCTTCATTGCCATAGGACAATAAGGCGGAAAAGTCCGGTTTCCCGTCCGGTGTCGCTTTTATGGCACACCTGTCGGAAACCTCCATCAGTTCCGATATGGAGAACGGTTTGAACAGGCATCCGGCAAAGCCTTTTGCCAATAGTTCCCCTTTGTTACAACTGCCCGAAGCGGTTGCCACAACCACCGGGATTGTTGGTGAATTGCCCACGTTGGACGAACGCAACAGTTCCAGCAATTCGAAACCGTTTATATCGGGCATATTCAAGTCTGTCAGCAACAGGCTGTATTCTTTCTGGCGTATCATTTCCATCAGTGCCGCAGCATCGGTGCAAGTGTCGCAGTGTATTCCTTCTTGGGAATACATCTCTTTCAGCATCAGAAGTAATACCTCATCATTGTCAATGGCGACAACATCATGGAATTTATTGTTATGATAAACAGGTGTATTGCTTGTATATCCAAGCTGTTCTTCAGCTTCCTGCATAGAAATTTCAACTGTGAAACGACTGCCTTTCCCTTTCTTGCTGTCTAAACGGATTGTTCCGCCAAGCATCGACACAATATTACGCATTATGGCAAGCCCAAGCCCGAAACCCTCCTTTGCGGCGGCATTTGATAGACGTTCAAACGCACCGAACGCTTGTTTCTGTTCCTCTTCTGTCATGCCTGTACCTGTATCTTCAACGACCAGTGTCAGAACTCCATTATCATATTCAGTAATCAAAGAAACACCGCCTTCTTCTGTGAACTTGACAGCGTTTGACAGCAGGTTATTCCCGATTTGTATTATTCGCTCTTTGTCGGTCAATACAATGGCATCGTGTCCAGTCTTCACGGACAAGGACAGCCCTTTGTTCACGGCAACAGGCATGAACTCCGTTTCAAGTGTGTGCGTGATTGCTGAAATCCGGCAGGGTGACAGACGGGGCTGTTCCTTGCCGTTGTCCAGGCGGAAGAAGTCAAGCAAAGTGTTAAGCATATCCCGCATACGGTCGGAGGATTGCAGTATGTTTTGGATATACTGCCCGGACTTATCCTCACACTGTTCTTTCCGTATCAGTCCGGCATAGCCTGTTATTGCTGTCAGCGGTGTGCGCAGTTCATGGGTGATAGTATGTACCGCCTTCTTCCTTGACGTTATCAGTGCCTCGTTCCGTTGTACGGATTGTTCCAGTTGCCTTATCAAATCAGTTGTCTTGTGCTTGTATTGTTTAATGCTTTTTGCATCACGATGTATGATGATGTAGGAAATTAACAACAATAGAAGAACGAATCCCATTAAACCGCCTACTTGCATAAATGACTTTTCACGCATGGCAACTATTTCGTTTTCCCGGCTTTGCAGTTCGGTTTGTACCTTTTCTTCTATTTGGCAAATCAATTCTTGCAGTTGTCTGTTAAGTTCTGCATTACGAGCTGCAAGGCTGTCGGCTTGTTCCGACAATTGGCGATCCTGCACTTTCTGTTCGCTGATTACGTTTCTATTGACCGAATGAAGGATAGTGGTTGATACTGCTGGAGTTACTTCCTTTTTTTTGCCGAATATGCCTAAGAAACCTTTTCGTTTTGGCTTTTTGGACTGTTCCTGCACACTTTTCTGTACAATAACCGGAATTTGATTGGCTATCTTCTTGTTAATAGATTGTTGTTCATCCATTAACCGGACTATCTGGAACATCTGTCGTTCCTTATCCTCTAAAAGACTGCGCACACTATCGATGCGCTCTGCTGGATAGGTGGCCTTGAAACGGCAGAGCATACTGTCCATTGCCATACGCCGTGCATGGTAATGCTCGATATCTTTATCGTTCCATTCCAGTATTGTTTCACCCAATAGAGAAAATTTTATCATTTGAATATTGATATTGTTTATTTCTTTTCGGAGCTCGTCTATTTTTTTATTGCCAAGTTCTAATGCTTCTATCTCCTGCCATTCATAGAGGCTATTATATGCCATACATCCGATAAGAATGGAGATAAGTATATATCCCAACCGTATTGCCTTATAGAAATTTCCTGACCGCTCCATTATTTTAATGACATTGATTTTTGGAACATGAATAAAAGTTTATCTTTTTCGTTCATGCGGATATTATCAGAATAACCGTCTTTTGTTATTTGATACCCACATGGCTTAACCATAAAAATGCCTAAGCCCTTAGTGTACGAACTTACTTCTGAGGCATAGTCTTTACTTGTATTTAATGGAACTTTCCCTTTAATATGACACCACTCATTATTACAACTGATGTCTTCAATCTCAGACATCAGTTTTTGCAAATCTGTAATAGCTTTGGAACTCGCTACTTGGGGTATCTGCAACTCAAAACAGAGCATCGGTTCGAGAATGTCCACACCTGACTGTTGCAAGGCCAGCCTGAAGACATAAGGGGTCAGCTGTCTGAAATCAGCAGGTGTACTTACCGGGCTATAATACTCGGCTTGAGTAAAAGTTACTTTCAGATCAGTCACTTCCCATCCATGTAACCCGGATTGGCAAGACATACGAATCCCTTCAAAAACGGCATTTTGAAAAGAATGGTTCAGATAACCATAGGAGATGTCACTTTCGATTTGCAACCCTGCCCCTAACGGTAAGGGTTCAAGAGTCAGCCCTATTGTGGCCCAGTAAGGGTTGGGTGGTACTTCGATCTGAATAATCTTATTGACCTTTTTTATAGGTCGTTCTTTGTAGATAGTCTTGATCTCATCAAAATGGACCTTTACGGAAAATCGTTCTTCCAGCAATGTCTGTATGATTTCCTTTTGGGTCAAACCATATAACGAGATTTCCAATTCATCACTATATGAGTTTATGGAAAAGGACAAAGACGGGTCTTCAATCCACAATGTATTCAGAGCGGATATCACCTTGCTTCTCTCTTCGGGCTTATTTGGCCGGACGGAGGATTTGAGAGCGGGATGCTGATGAGATAATCCTTGAATCAAACAAGGTTTAGCACCTAAATAATCTCCGATTCGAAAATCTTCTATATCTTCTACAATCGCGATATCATTGGCACCCACTTCATCAACATTTATCTCTCTGCCCTGATAAATAGTCTTTAGATTTTTAATCTTGATGAATTTTTCCGAATCGTTGATTCTTACAACGTCTCGAAGTCTCAGACTTCCGTCAATTATTTTAAGAAAACTTCTTTTATGCCCTTTGGGGTCATGCTCTATCTTATAGAGATAAGCTGAAAGTCTGTTTGAGACTGATGCCGGAGGAAGTATAAAAGAAGTGATGGCGTCCAACAACTCATTGATACCGATATTGAACATTGCTGATCCATGTAGCACCGGATAGACTTTGGCTTTTGCCACAAGAGCGATTATCGTATTCCAATAATCAGCCGGTGAAATTTCGCTATCCGCCAAATATCGTTCTAATATATTGTCGTCATGGTTGCATACAAATTCTTTGTATTCTTCCTTTATATATGTTTGGGAGCAAACCGGATAAACCGATCCATCGACAACATTTTGCATAAACAGGACATCTTGAGACAGATTTGCTTTTATATCCAGATACAAACGCTCCAAATTCACACCGGCTCGGTCAATCTTATTGATAAATATAATTGTCGGGATTTGCAGCTTCTGTAAAGTATTGAACAGCAACTTTGTCTGCGCTTGTATGCCTTCCTTTGCGGATAAGATGAGGACTGCTCCATCAAGCATTTTGAATGTCCGCTCCACTTCCGCAATAAAATCCATGTGTCCCGGAGTGTCAATGATATTGCATTTCACACCATTCCAGATAATAGATGTCGTAGAAGCCCGAACAGTAATTCCTCTACGTTTCTCTATATCCATAGAGTCCGTTATGGTGTCACCATTATCCACACAGCCGCACTTTTCCGTTGCTCCACTGGCAAACAGCAGATTCTCGGTTACGGAAGTTTTTCCTGCATCAATGTGAGCAAGAATTCCTAAATTTATAATATTCATTTGGATTAAGCAATAATATACTACAATAGATGCATTGTCGAAACGCACCTTTTAATACCTCCTCGTAGCATATGAGAACTACAGGATTCCTAACTCGTATTAATATGTATATTATTACTGCCGCATAACGATTACAAAATTACACAAAAAAATATATCTAACAAAAGTAGGAGGATTTTTTAACTTTTTACCATAGACATTTTATTAGGGAAACGTAGGTTCAACTGGTAAGTACAAATAAGTAGAAATGTTTGAACAACACTGTTTTAGGAAGTTGAAAAATCAAGTTTCTCTCTCGGTATAGCGTTTATTTTGGCCAATATCTTCTTTAGTTTGGCATTTGAGTATTTCCCATTCGTGATCTATTTAGCTCCTTATTATGAGTATGTAGCAAGTTGCTTATCAAATTCAGCCTCTTTGAGGGTCAAATATGGTTTTGCAAATGGTGACTGACAAGACATAAACAAGGTCAGCAGGATTTTTTACATAAATGGACATGAATGTATATAACCTAAAATAAGAATAAATTTTAATAAGGGCTGCCCAAAAAGAAAAAAATGCAGTTGCCATCCTACAGATACTTGCAGAAAGGATAAAATTTACTTTTAGACCTTTTGGGATAGCCCTTATTAATACTTCAGATAAAATTCCTAAGGTTATATTTTCAATCCTTTGAACCGGGTTTCCTCCTTGGCATACAGTCCCGGACGCCCGATTATGACATGGTTGGCAACGATACTATCCGCCGGACTGCGTATCTGCGGCGGTGCATTTTCGGGATATTGCGCCTGCCTGTTCCTCACATCTTCCGCTTCCGGCTTGACCTGTTGCCCTTCTTTCTCCTTTTCGGCGACTTCGGGCGTGGGCGGCGCAAGTTCCAGCTGTATTTTTCGGTCAAGGGCGGCAAGTTCGGATTTCAGCTGCTTCAGCTCGTCCTCCTTCTTCCACACCTTGCCCGCTATCTCCTGCAACTGCGGTATCTCCCTCTCCAGCACCTCGTTCTTCGCCTTGTACTGGTCGATAATGGAGGGTATCCTCTCCATCGCGTTCAGGAAGTTTCGGGCGGCAGCCATCGGATCAGCCATTGCCAGATGTCCGTTGTTATAGGTGTACTTGTAGTTCCCCTCTACCACGAAGCGGTTGTCGGTAAACTCCAATCCCTCTTTGAGTATCCTCTCGCTCACCACCTTTATCGGAAAACCGTACAGTTCTCCGACCTGTGTGTAAAGCCCGCCCGTAGTGGCGTTTTTCGCTATCTCCTGCAAACGCTTTCCGATAACCTTCTCATCGGCGGAATCCACACCGTCCACCTTTATTATATTAAGGCGGTTGCCCTCCCTGTCGGTCTGCGCCACCGAAAGGAAGCGGTTCCAGTCCTCCGTCATGGCATCTATGAAAGCCGTGTTGTTACGCAACTCGCCCGTCTTCGACTCTAACTTGAACTCCGAATCACGCTTGCCCTTGTTAAACGACTTGCGTTCCCCTTCGAGCGAGGCGATGCGCTTTTCAAGTTTCGCCTTGTCCAGCAGGTCGGTGTTGCCGGATAGCAACGCCATATATTCCGAAAAGTTCATGCCCGATTTCTCGTCCACTGCCCCCTCGTCGATGGTACGCGCCCCCATAGCACCGCTTTTGAGCTGGCTGATGAAAGTCTGCTTGCAGTGCAGGAGGTTGAACTTGTAGCTGTCCAGTGACTTCTCCACCGCGTAGATGATTACGTCCACGTTGTTCCCGGCGAAATGCTTGGCAATTTCGTTTCCGGCTCTAACTCCGCGTCCGTCACGCTGTTGCAGGTCGGACGGTCGCCACGGCGTATCGAGATGATGAATTGCCACACACCTTTTCTGTGCGTTCACACCCGTTCCGAGCATGGAGGTGGAGCCGAACAGAACACGCACCGTTCCGGCATTCATGGCGTCTATCACCGCCTTCCGAGCCTTGTCGGTCTTGCACTCCTGAATGAAGCGCACCTCGCTTGGCGGTATGCCGTAATCCTCCGTCAGCTTGCGCTTGATTTCCGAATAGACGTTCCACCCGTCGCCCGGCTGATATGTCCCCAAGTCCGAGAAAACGAACTGCGTGCCTTTCTGCGCGTCGTATTTTTGGTAATACTCCGCGATCATCTTGGCACAGTGGCTCGCCTTGTTATCGGGGTGGTCTTCATAATGCGGGTCTATCATGCGCATGTCGAGTGCCATCTTGCGGGCGTAGTCGGTGGCGATAAGCATCTTCGCCTTTTCCTCCGTTTCCGAAAGCGGCAGCCTGCCCAGAAGTGTGGCATCGCCAGTCTTGGCGAACTGCATCAGCTTCTGTATGAAGTCCTCCTGCTCCGGCGTGGGCGGTATGTGGTGCAGTATCTCATTCTTGTTGGGACGATCTACGCCCACGTCCTCTGCCGTGCGGTAGTCCGTGATTTCATTATAGAAGGCGGCAAGTTCCGGCACCTTGATGAAGTAGCGGAAACGCTCCTTTTGAACCACGTTGTTCGTCACGTTAAATTCAAAATCCGTCGTCTTCTTGGCGAATATCGCCGCCCAAGCGTCGAAACATCGGATGTCCTGCCGTTCCAGCTCCTTCGGACGCAAATACTTGAACAGCAGATACAACTCCGTCAGCGAGTTGCTGATGGTAGTACCCGAAAGGAAGGTCGCTCCCAAGTCTCTGCCCGTGCGCTCCTGTATGGTGCGTATGGCAAAGAGCATGTTCAGTGCCTTCTGGCTTCCCTCGCTGTTGCCCAGTCCCGCCACACGGTCATGGCGCGTGTTGAACGTCAGATTTTTGAACTGGTGGCTCTCATCTATGAAGATGTGGTCGATGCCCATCTGCTTGAAATCCACCACGTCGTCCGTGCGTGACTTTATGGCATGTTCCACCTTCTCCAGCTTCGCTTCAAGGTTGTGTTTGCGCTTCTCCAGACCTTTCAGCATAGCCCGCGACACGTTCTTTCCCTGCTGCCGCAGCACTTCGAGGTTTTCCTCCACCGTGTCAAGCTCCGCTTGCAGGATGCGCTGCTGCAACTCCGGCGACTGCGGTATCTTGCCGAACTGGTCGTGCGACATGATGACACAATCGTAGTCGTTGTTCTTTATATTATTGAAGAAGCGCACACGGTTGGCGGTCGAAAAGTCCTTCTCCGAAGCGTACAGAATACGTGCGTTGGGATATGCCGCCTGATAGGTGGCGGCAATCTCCGCAACGTTGGCTTTCAGCCCGATAATCATCGGCTTATGTGCCAATTTCAGACGCTTCATCTCATGCGCGGCGATGCACATTATCAGCGTCTTGCCGGTTCCCACCTCGTGGTCGCAAATTCCGCCGCCGTTCTGTTTCAGCATCCAGACGCAATCCATCTGCGAGGGATAGACGCTCTTGATACCCCGGCTTGCCAAGCCTTTCAGATTGAGGTCGGGGAAGGTCTGGTGCGAGCCGTCATACTTCGGGCGCACGAAACAGTTGAACTTGCGGTTATACATTGTCGTCAGCCGTTCCTTGAACTGCGGCGACTGTTCTTCGAGCCATTCGGAGAAACCGTTGCGGATTTCATCAATCTTGGCGTTGGCGAGCTGTATGCCCTCGCTGTCGCGCACCTTGATGTCGTTGCCATGCTCGTCCTTGCCGATGGACTTCATCATGTCGGGGCAGGTGTTGTGCAGGGCGTGTTTCAAGAGGTGCATACCGTCATAGTTCCGGTAATACCCCTTTACCAGAAACTCGTCCGTGATTTTCATGGTGCGGTAGCCGCACGCAACCGAAAACTCGTCCATGCTTGCGGAATAGGCGATTTTCACCTCCGTGTCGAACAGCCGGCTCATGTAGGCGGCATAGACACCCGTCGGAATCCAGCGTTCCCCGAAATTGAAGTCCAGATCCTCGAAGGCGATACGCGGCGGTTCGGCATCTTTCAGAGCCTCCAACGCCTGTTTCACTTCCGGCATACGCTCACTTTCGGGGTTTTCGCCCATCCAAGCCTCTATGCGTTCCGCCTTCTCTATCACGTTCCCGGCTATGAAGCGGTCTTTGATTTCGTAACCGGTCACGAGCGGATTGTAATAGATGCGTCCTTGCAGGGCTGTGAGCAACTCCTCCGCCGTGCTGTCGGTTATCTCCCGCATATAGTCGAGATTGACCGTGCCATATTTGTTGAGCGACGCGGACAGGGCTTCTTCGGGAGAGCCTACGTTGGCATGGCTCTCCACGGAGAAGGAAACGGGATGCTCGAAGATGTCCGCCTTGACGAACTTTCCGTTCTCCACCCGTTCCAGCGAAAGGATGTCACGCCCGCCCGCGTCCATCATCACTAACTTCACGTTCTGCTTGGCGTTGAGGTTGCCGTAGCGCATGACAAACTCATCGTAACAGGTATTCAGATGCTCTCGCCACGGAACATTTGCCTCGCGCCGGAGCGATTCATAACGGTACAGACGCTCGTAGGCGTCACGCAGCGACACATACAACAACGCCTTTTCCTTCTGGTATCCTTTCAGGTCGAGCGGCTGGAATGTAGCCCCGTATGGCGTGATGTCCTTCAGATAGCCGATGTTATGACGCCCCCGGTCAGCCACCAGCGAGCCTTCGCGCAGGTGCATCTCCGGCGTGCGATGGTAGGCACGCGGCGTAAGGTCCGCGACTTCCTCCTTCGGCTTTTCCGGTTCGATGTCGGGAAAAAGGGAAGTAGCCACCGTTTCCGGTGGAGCATCGGTAACAGCAGGTGCGGCGACTGCTTCCGGCTGTGTTTCCTCCTGCCGGGGTTGTTCACGTGGTACTTCCGGCGTGATCGTCGCAACCGTTCTGTTTTCATGTTTTTCATTATGCTGCCTTGCCAGCTCCCGAAGTTCCTTCCTGCGCTCCGGCGTGAGTTCCATCATCATCTCGTAGAAGCCGTTGATGGGAGGATTGGTTTCCCAGTCCAGCTTTGCATAGATGTCGTCCGGGTCGGCAGGCTTGGCGGTGTTCTCCGCTTTCACCTCCTTATTCTCCATAGCGGGTTTTGCAGTTGGAGCTGTCGGTGTAACCGTGACTTTCGGTTTGGGCGGAGTGGACTTTGCCGTAACTGCCTTTTTCACCGTCTTTTTCTTTTTGGAGGTTTTCGGTTGGCTGACCTCTTCCGTCATCCCCCAGAGGTCGAGCAAGGAGAGCTGCACCCCGTCAGAATATTTCGGACGTGGCTCTATCTCCGGTTTTTCCTCAACGGGTTGCGGTTTTTCCGTCGGAGTTTCCACCGTCTGCGCCGAAGATACCGTTTCCAATTTTATAGCAGGACGCTCCGCCTCCTTTTGAACGGTAACCTTTTCTTCCGTTCCCGACTGCCAGATTGTTCCCGAATACAGACGCATGGCGAGCCTGTAATGGAAATCCTCGTTGAGCATCCGGCGCAAGTCCCCGGCGATACCTGCGGTCTTGCCCTCGTGCAGATAAACCATAGCGGGCTTCCCGTAGGGGTCAGTGTCAAGTTTCGACGTCGTATGCACGATGCGTTCCGGGTGGTGGATGAAATAGGCGTTGTCGGTCAGGTCGGTTTTCGTGTCCGTCTGTATCACGGTCATCAGCCGCTCGTCCTGCGACATTTCCTTCTTGCTGAGGTTCTTTTGCAGGACAATCAGGTCGCTGCCCACCTCCGTCCCCGCGTTGTCCGTGAACAGGTTGTTGGGCAGGCGTATCGCGGATACCAGATTGGCCTGACTGAACAGCTCGTTACGCACGGAGGTCTTGGTGCTATTCAATACCCCTTGCGAGGTGATGAACGCCACGATACCGCCGTCACGCACGGCATCCAGTCCTTTGAGAAAGAAATAGTTGTGGATGGTTTTCTGGGCGGAGCGTCTGCCGAAAGAGTCGCTCCGCTGAAACTCCGCGTCGAACACGGCAATGTCACCGAACGGAATGTTGGACACCGCCAAGTCGAAATAATTGTTGAACGGTCTTTCGATTTTCTCAAAACCGCAGGTGCGCATTTTCTGGTCGGGATAGAGATGCCTCAAGATTGTACCCGTGAGCAGATCCTTCTCGAAAGCCATCACATCCGCATTGGGGCTGTGCCGTAGCATGGAATCCACGAACACGCCGACACCTGCCGACGGTTCGAGCATACGGGCGGGGCGGACGCTGTAATCTGCCAGCACGTCCGCGATGGTGTCGGTTATCTCTTTGGGGGTGTAGAAAGCGGTCAGCACGGACGCTTTCAGCGAATCCACAAACCGCTTGTACTCTGTTTCGTCCTTGCTGTTCTCACGGATAAGCCTGTGCAGCTCCACCGTCGGGGCGAACAGTTCGAGGTCGGATTTCGCCCACCGGACGGCATCCGTCAGTTCCTTTGCAGGGTTGAGGATACATTTCAGACCGCCGAAACCGCAGTACCTTTGAAGTATGGCACGCTCTTCGGTTGTCGCTGTCCTGTTTTCCCTGTCAAGGATGAATGCCGTCCGTATCGCCTCGATGTTGTCCCGCAGTTTCTGTTTGCGGTTAAACGCCATATTCGTCTAAGTAAAGGACGGTTGCTCCCGTCAGCTCCGTGTAGAGCAGGTCGTAATCGGAAGACAGGGCGAAATTGTCATCCGAGAGGTCATAGACGGAGAACACGTTGCCGACAAGCGGCAGCAGTTTCAGGACAAAGGCTTCACGCTTCTCTTCCGGCACTTCATCGGCAAACTCGTTTTCCACGACTTCGCGGAGGATGGCGTAACGGGAATAATGCAGCCCGCGCAGCAGCGTGTCCATCGCCAGTTCCTGCGCACCATCGGCGGGATAGCCTTCAAGCCGTGCCCTCTCATACGTTTCGGCGGCACGGTCGGCCCGTTCCCGTATGAAAGCGGTGTCGTCAGCCTGTTCAAACTTGTTCGTGCGGAGATAGTCCAGCAGGTACAGACCGTAATAGGAAAAGTCGGTCTGACCCTCGTTTTTCTTCTTGTTGTTCATTACTTTGGATTTAGCGGATTGATAATTAACGGGATAATCGGTTGGAAAAAGGAAGAAAAAGGCACTCGGTATCCCTCCGAGTGCCACCACTAAATCCAAAGTATGAGTGTAATCCGGTATCGAAGAACAATTCATTACTCTGAACAAGTGGCAAAGTTAATACTATTTCTTCCGTCCTGAAAATTTCTTGCCCTTTTTAGCCTCCGGGAACACAAAAGTCGTGTTATATTCCCCGTCAAAGGCAACAACAGCATCGAAACTCTTGCCCTGTTTGCTCTTGAACCCTTTGAGCAGCTTGGTATGCCCTTCGGTGAGCAGGTCTTTGATTTCATCGTCGGACAGGGTGCGTCCCGCTTTCAGCCGGAACACGGGCAGTCCGCACTCCGTGTTGTCGCAGCGTACCACCTTGCCGTAGAACCGCATCCTGCCCGTGCCACACTTGGGACACGCGCAGCCGGAGTCACGGCTGCCGAAGAGCTTGTCGCACGAGAGCAGTTCGGAGGTTATCTCACGTGTGTACGCCTCTATCTCCTTGCGGAAGGTGTCGGCGGACAGTTCCCCGCGCTCGATACGCGCCAGCTCCTTTTCCCATTCGCCCGTCATGGCAACATCGGCGATGCGCATCGTCTTGACGACGGAATTGAGGGCAAGTCCTTTTTCGGTGGGAACAAGCGACTTCTTGCAGCGTTCCATGTAACCGCGCTTGAAAAGCGTTTCGATGATGGAGGCGCGTGTGGCGGGAGTACCGATGCCACAGTCCTTCATCGCCTGCCGCAGTGCGTCGTCCTCAATTTCCTTGCCCGCCGTTTCCATTGCCGAGAGCAGGGTGGCTTCGGTATGCAGCGGCTTGGGTTTGGTCTTTCCTTCGGTAATGGACGAGCCTTTCGGTGTCAGCGTGTCGCCTTCCTGCCAGCCGGGGATGGTAATTTCCTCTTTTTCCTCGCCATAGACGGCACGCCATCCGGTTTGCTTCACGACGCTGCCTTTTACGGTAAACTCCACTCCGGCACATTCCGCCGTGACAGTGGTCACATCCTTGACGCATTTCTCAGAGAATGCCTCGACCATGCGCCCGGCAATCATCTGATAGATGGTATTGTCCTCTTTGGAGAGGAAGAGCGGTTTCTCACCCGTGACGAGCAGGGCATGGTGGTCTGTCACCTTGCCGTCGTCCACGCTGCGGCGTGTCGGGGCGGCTTTTGCCCGCACCTTGTCTTTCCATTCGGGCTGTGTGCCGATGAAAGCGAGCAGTTTGGGAATTTCGGCAAACACGTCTTCGGGGATGTAGCGGCTTCCCGTTCTCGGATAGGTTATCAACTTCTTTTCGTAGAGTTTCTGCGCGATTTCAAGCGTCTGTTCCGCCGTGAAGCCGTGCTTGGCGTTGGCTTCTTTCTGGAGCGTGGTCAGGTCGTAGAGCAAGGGAGTTTCCTCCGTCTTCTCCTTGCGCTCGGCTTTCGTGACAGTGGCGCAACCTGCCGCCTTTACCTTATTATATAGTTCCATCGCCGGTTCTTTCTCTTTCCATTTCTCGGAGGATGAGAATTTCACGACTTCGCCGTCGCAACCGTCCGTTGCGATATGGAGCAGCCAGAATGCTTCGGACGTAAAGCGGCGGTTCTCCCAGTAGCGTTCACATACCATAGCCAACGTTGGTGTCTGCACCCGCCCCACGGAATACGTGCCGTGTCCGGCGGCGATGGATAACGCCTGTGTGCCGTTGATGCCCACGAGCCAGTCGGATTCGCTCCGCGCTTTGGCGGCGAGGTAGAGGTTGTCGTATTTGCTGCCGTCTTCGAGTTTCCGCAGTCCCTCACGGATAGCTTTGTCGGTGAGAGAGCTGATCCACAGGCGCACGAAAGGAGTGGTGCAACCCGTATAGTGGTAGAGGTAGCGGAAGATAAGCTCTCCCTCGCGTCCGGCATCGGTCGCCACGATGATATGTTCGCTTGTGTCGAACAGTCTTTTGATGACTTTTATCTGCGACACCACGCCGCTGTCGGGCTTGTAACCTTTCTCCGTCCTGACCTGACGGGGGACGAGCGTGAATGTGTCGGGAATAATCGGGAGGTTGTCACGGACAAATCCGCGCACGCCGTAGCCGTCGGGCATGGCAAGCTGAACGAGGTGTCCGAATGCCCATGTCACGGCATAGCCGCCTCCCTCGAAATATCCTTCCTCTCTCTTTGTCGCGCCCACGATGCGGGCGATTTCACGTGCCACGGAGGGCTTTTCTGCAATGATTGTCTTCATGTTTTCTTGCTTTTTTGTTGATACTTTGGATTTTATTTTGGATTCAGTGGCGGACACGGGATTACATTTTCATGCCTTTGTTGTTCTTCTTTTTCGGCTTCTCCTGCTGCTGTTGCTGGCGGTCGTCCTTCGGGGCGGTCTGACCTTTCTGCAAAGGCTCTTTCAGGTTCTTTGTCGCCTCGTTGGTTTTGCCCTCGTTGTTCACCGCCACCTGTGTGCGGCTCTCGTTGGACGGGGCGACCTGCTGGGCGTTGTCGGGGTTCGTTTCGTAGCGGTACGGGCGGCCCTTCTCCGGGTTGAACTTGATATACATCGTGGCATGGAAGCCCTGCTTGTCGGTCACGTTCTCCAGTTTCACGGCTTTACCCGCCACGTAGTCGGCTTTCTGCTTGTCGGTGAAGTTCACGCCGCTCCATTTGCTGATGGGGCGGATGCTGCCGTCCTCGTTCATCCACGTGTTGCGGCGTTGCTCCTTCTTGGTCTGTGCGGCATTTTCCCCGCCTTGCGCCTGACTTTTCGAGGTGTCACCTTTGGCTTCCTGCGTCTGTGCGGTACGGGGCGACCTTCCGGTTCCCGGCACGAACTCCACGCCGCACTGCTCCACGTTCACTTGAAGGGTGGTGACGAACTTCCTGCCGTCGTTGCGCTCGATGAGCTTGTCGCGCACGGGCAGTCCGGCGCGGAGCATGTCCTGCTCCTGTTTGGTGATTTCCGTCTTGCCGATGCGCTCCGGGATGCGCACCTTGTTTGCCGGAATGTCCGTGATTTCATTCGTCTTGCGGTCGATGCTGATGTAGGAGGGGATGATTTCGCCCGTTTCCCTGTCCTCAATGTCCACGACCCTGCCGAGGTTGCCCGTTTCGCGCAGGTTCTTCCGGTCATCGTCGGAGAATTTGTGTTCCTTGTACTCATCTAACTTCTGCTCCTTGCGGATGAAGTGCGGCACGAGGCTGACATTTCCCTCACCGTCCTTCTTGAAGGAGAGGCGGGCGTCCAGCTCGAATGATTCGCCGCCGAAGGTCGGTTTGACCTTTACCAAGTCGGACTTGCCATAGTTGAGCATCTTCGTAAGGTCGCCGGACTTTTCAAGGTTGTCCCGCTTTACGCCCCATCTGTCCTCCAGCTCCTGCCAGTTGATTTTACTCTCGTCGATGGGCTGGTAGCCACGTTTGCCCTGCATCTGTTCGGATTTGTCCTGTTGCTGTTCTTTCCGTTGTTCCATGTTCTCCTGTTTTTGAGGTTCTTGTTTCTCTGTCTGTTGTGCTGCCATCTCTTCCTGCACCTGTTGATAAGGGAAGGTGTCGATTTTGTGCGGTGCAAGGATTTGTTTGTTCTGGTACGGATGCTGAAGCAGGTCTTTCATCACGCCAAGCATGGAATCCACTTGGTCTGCCGCGATGCGGTAGAAACCGAAGCGGCTGGGTTCCTTGCACTGCCGGAAGAAGTTCTTGAAGAAGTTGTCCAGCACGTCGCCGTGTCGGTCGAATTGCAGGAAACTCTGCGCGTTCTCAGCTTTCGCAGGGGTACGCTTGGGTGTGCCGTCTGCATTCAGCCCGGCTACCACGCTGATCTCGCCCGTCTTCTCATCACGGACTACCAGCACGTCCTTTTCGTCTTTTTTCTTTGCCATTTGAAAAATGTTTTAATGGGTTATTTATGAAAGAAATTATGGATACGAGCCTTGTAGAAGGCTATATCTTCTTTTTTGAAGTCCTTGATATGGTTGGAAAGGAATGTCAGCACATCCTCCTCGCTGTAATAGGTTTTCTTGCCCAGTGTCTTGTAGGGCAATGCGCCGACACTGCGGTAGCGTTGCAGTGTGCGCTTGCTTATCTGGAGCAGCATGCACAAATCCTGATTGTCGAAAAGGCGGATGCTTTCCGTGATAGTAGGCTGTTTCCCCTCAGCCTTCATCGCCAGCAGCAGTTCGTCCTGACGGTCGAGCCGTTCCATCAGCTTCTGCATCCAGCCCTCGAAGTTGTTTCGTGTGAGCAGTTCCATGACCTATGTCCTCCTTCCTTTTGGTTTGCCGCCAGTGCGCAGCGTGTGGTTGCGTTTCAATTCCTGCGGTGTCGCCGCGTCCTCGTTGACGGCACACGCTTCAAGCAGGCGGTCTATTTCCGACTGCCGGTAGCGGCATTTACCGCGAAGCACGACATAACCGATGCGTTGCTCGCTGCGCATACGCTGGAGGGTGCGGGTACTCACGTTAAGCAGGTGCGCCGCCTCGCGTGTGGTGAGCAACCTGTCGGGCGATGCCGCTTTCTTGTCGCCGGAGGCGGCACGGACGTGTGCCGCAATCTCCGCTATCTGTTCCGTCAATGACCGGAAGGCGGAACTTTCCATCGTTATCACTTTCATATTCAGTCCTTTCTTTTTGTTTCTGCAGCAAAAATCGGCAATAAACAAAAGGGGCTTTAACAACTCACTACGTGACTCACGTAAGATTTTTACGGAAGATGGCTCCGTAACCCGGTCAAACGGCGCAACAGGCAGCCTTTCAGCGGAAAACGGCACGTGTTCGGGACCGTACCGTTACCTTTGCGGGCAAACCGATAATTGCATGAATATGGAAATAGTATCTATCGAGAAAAAGACTTTCGAGATGATGGTGGCGGCATTCGGCGCACTCTCGGAGAAGGTCGCCGCCCTGAGGCGCAAAAGCGACACGAGGCGCATGGAAAGATGGCTCACGGGCGAGGAAGTCTGTAGGCAGTTGAGAATAAGTTCGCGCACGTTGCAGACGCTGCGCGACAGGCGGCTTATCGGCTACTCGCAGATAAACCGCAGGTTTTATTACAAGCCGGAGGAGGTGAAGCGGCTGATACCGCTTATCGGCACGCTCTATCCGCACGGCAGATGATTTGATTTATTCACCCACTGAATCCGAAGTTATGATGAACGAGAACAACGATGTTTTTACGATGGAAGACGAGCCGATAGCCTCTGTGGTGCAGGATATGCGCAAAGGCTCGAAATGGCTGTCCGCCTTTCTGGAAAGTTACCGTCCTCCGCTGGACGGGGAACGTTACCTGACGGACGGCGAGGTGGCGGAACTGCTCCGCGTAAGCCGACGCACATTGCAGGAATACCGCAACAACCGCGTGTTGCCCTTCATACTTTTGGGAGGGAAGGTGCTTTACCCGGAAACGGGGCTGCGTGAAGTGCTGGAAGCAAATTACCGCAAGCCGCTGGAGTGAGCGCGGTTGGCAAGAAAAAAGGAAACGGGCAACACTTTTTGTGGTGCTGCCCGTTTCCTTGTCTTATGTGGTATGCGCAATCAGCAGTACCCGGCTTTTCCGTTCTGTATGAACATCACGTATGCCTGCCGTTTCTCTTTGGCGAGAGCTTTTCCCACCAGCCATGTGCGGAACAGGTGGGTGTTGTAGGTGTTCAGCCGGAAGGCGACGGGGATGATGATTTCAAGCGCGTACACATCTGCGTACAGTCCGTTTTCAAGTTGCATGTAGCGGCACACCTCGTAGTCGTTAAGCACGTCCGACTTGCGGATGGCTTTGATGGCGGCGTTCACTGCCGGGACGGTCGTATGGAACAGTCCGGCGATTTCGGTGGCGGTCATCCACACGTCGTTACCGGTTACGCTGACCGCCTTGTCCTCTATGATGATTATGTCACGTTTCATGGCTTCTCTTTTTTAGATGGTGCAACCTGCAAATTCCTCAACACTGTTCAACCTTGCGGCAAGGTTCTTCATGTCCTGATTGAGTTTTTCTTTGGTTATCTTCGCGTAAATCTGCGTCGTCTTTATGCTCTTGTGTCCGAGCATGGAGCTGACGGTTTCGATAGGTACGCCATTAGAGAGAAATACCGTCGTGGCTGCCGTGTGGCGGCTCTGATGCCACGTGATATGCTTGGTGATGCCGCAACGCTTGGCGACGGCACGGATACCGGCAAGGCACGTGTTATAATGCGGGACGGGGAATATCTTGCCGTTCTCGCACAGCCCACGGTATTTGCCGATTATGCGGTTGGCGATGTCAAGCAGGCGGATGTTGGACACCACGCCCGTTTTCTGGCGGTTGATGTTTATCCACTCGTGTTCGTCGAAGTAGGTGCGGATATTCTCTTCCGTGAGGTTGCGCATATCCGAGAACGACAACCCGGTGAAAGCGCAGAACAGGTAGAGGTCACGGTACAGTTCCTGTTTGGCGTTTTTCAGTTTCCCGTCCATCAGCAGGCGTATTTCCTCTTTGGTCAGAAAACTGCGTGTTGTTTCCTCCTTCTTGATTTCATACTCGCGGAACGGGTCGCGTGTCAGCCACTCGTTGTTGATGGCGATGAACACCATCGTCCGTAGCGGGCAGACGTACAGCCACACGGTATTGGTGCAGCAGTGTTTGTCCGTGCGCAGGAACATCTCGAAGTCGGAGATGAAAGCGGGGGTAAGCTCTTTCAGTGCGATGTCCTTCACATGGTAGCGGATGTCGAGGAACTCTTGCAGGTGCTTGTAAACGATACGGTACTTTTCCAGTGTACCTTTTGCTTTCATGCCTGCTTCCACCTGTTTCTCATAGTCCTCATTGTGACGACGGTACACCTGCATCAGCGTGTGGTAGCGGTGTTCCAGTCCGAGAAAAGCGTTCTTCACCTTCTCAGCCGTGACGAAGTTGTCACGTTCCATGATTTCCTGATAGTGCCTATTGATGCGCACCCGCATCTTGTCAAGCATACGGTTCGTTTCGAGTGCCGCCGCGCTTCTGCCTGTGACACGTCCACCTTTGGTGTCCCACAGTTTCGGATCGACTGTCAGCTTGCAGCTGAACTGCGTCTGGCTGCCGTCCACCGTGATGCGTCCCATGACGGGTACTGTCCCGTCCTTTTTCACTACCTGACGCTTGAGGTAATAGATTACTGAAAATGTACTCTTCATCGTCCTTAATTTTTTGGTTTCAAAATTAGTTGGTGAAGAGTCCGGTGTCGGTACGCAAAACGGGGAGGAACGGAGCAATCTTTTTCCGTAACCGAAATTTTTGCGTGAGTTATCGGTAACTCACTATTCCTTAACGTATTGTTTCGCTATCCGTACCCGTTTGTCGCATTTTCGGGCATGGTTACGAACAAGTAACGTTGCGGCGTCAGGATTTGGCTTCGGCAGGGATTGTAATGGCTTCACGAATTATCGCCACTTCAACTAAAACCCTTGTAACTCAATTCTATCACTATAACTTTCCGCATTTCACTTTTTTGTAGTAACTTTGTTTCCCAAAGATACGAAAAGGATCGGAAAATCCGCCTCCGGGCTTCGGAATTAGCTTCTTTTGCCGGTCCGCTCCGCGCACCACATGCCGTAGAGGATCATCGCAGCGCCCGCCATGGCCGGGAGGGTGATGCGCTCGCCGATGCAGAGAGCCGCCGTGAGCATCGTAACCAGCGGGTTGATGTAGATGTAGTTCGTGGCCCGTACGGCGCCCAGCCGGAGCATGGCGACGTTCCAGAGGGCATAACAGACGCCCGAGGCCACGATGCCCAGAAAGAGCAGGTTGCCCCAAACGACGGGTTGTGCGAGTTGTGCGGCCGGGACGTCGAACGGCCGCAGGAGGAATACGGGCAGGATGGTCAGGATGCCGTAGAAAAAGACCTTCCGGGCGACGAATGCCGCAGCGTAGCGGTCTCCGAGGCGTTTGATTACCAGCGAGTAGACCATCCACATCAGGGCGGCCGCCAGCGCCAGCAGGTCTCCTGCCGGTGCGAGGTGCAGGACGAATCGGCCGTTGAGGACGACGAGCGCCATGCCTGCCGCGGCCAGTGCGGCACCGCCCGCCTGGCGGCGCGTCATGCGTTCGCTGCGGTCGGTCAGGCCGAGTGCGAGTGCGGTCCATACGGGCGCCGTGCAGACGATCAGCGAGACGTTCGATGCCGGGGCATACTCTAGGGCGACGTTTTCGAGCAGGAAATAGAGCGATCCGCCGCTTATTCCGGCGGCGAGCAGCAGCGCCTCGTCGCGGAGGCTGTCGGCCAGGAGTTTGCGCGGCGCAAAGGGGATCATGCCCAGATAGGCCATCACGAAGCGTATGAAGAAGATCTCCTCGGGGGTGAGACCTGCGGCGATCAGCGCTTTGGTCGAGACGAACGTCGCGCCCCATACGCAGACCGTAAAAAGGGCTGCCAGATGGTACTTGTATTCGGTTTAGCGGATCATGACGTCCCAAAAATAGAGATTTTTCGGCGGGGATACATATTTTCAATTCTTTTTTTTTATCTTTGCGTGCTATTGTGCGTAATGAATGAATTACAACAAATAATAACAAATTTTTTTCACGCAAATGCAAAGTAAAGGTTTTATTAAACTCATCGCGGTACTGCTTGTGCTCGCGTGCGTTTATCAGCTCTCGTTTACGTTCAAGACGCGTAGCGTAGAGAAGAAGGCGGCCGAGTACGCCGCACAGTTCCCGCTCGACGAGCAGTCGGGTGCCGAGCAGCACTACCTCGATTCGGTGCAGAACCTGCCGGTCTACAATATGGGCCTGCGCAAGTTCACCTACAAGGAGTGCAAGGGTAAGGAACTGAACCTGGGTCTGGACCTGAAGGGCGGTATGAACGTCATGCTGGAGGTTCAGGTCGAGGATGTGGTCAAGGCTCTTGCCGGCGACAGCCAGATGGATCCTTCGTTCCAGGCCGCCATCGCGGAGGCCAACGAGGCCCTGAAGCAGGGTACGTCGAGCGACTATATCGGTGTTTTCGTAAAGGCTTACGAGCGTGTTTCGGGCGGTCAGCCGCTTGCTGCGCTTTTCGTCAGCCCCGACCGCAAGGATATCACGCTCGAGAGTTCGGATGCCGATGTGGAGAAGATGCTCAAGCAGGAGACCGAGGCGGCCATCGCCGCATCGTTCAACGTGCTCCGCAGCCGTATCGACCACTTCGGCGTAACGCAGCCCAACATCATGCGTCTGCCGAACTCGCACCGTATTCTGGTCGAGCTTCCGGGTGTGAAGGAGCCGCAGCGTGTCCGCGACCTGCTGCAGGGTACGGCATCGCTGGAGTTCTGGACGACCTACGATGCCCGCGAGATCCTTCCGATGCTCGTATCGGCCGACAAACTGCTCAAGTCGGAGATGACCGAGCAGACGGCGGAGGTTTCCACCGAGGAGGGTGTTGAGGCTGTTGCCGCCGAAGCATCGGCTGCCGACACGACGGCCACAGAGAGCGGACTTATCGCCGAGGTGGGCGCTTCCGAGCAGGCCCCTGCCGCCGAAGTTGCCCAGGGCGGCAATTTCAGCCGCGAGGAGAACCCGCTCTTTGCCGTGCTTGATCCTTCGTATGCCGGAGGTGCCGCCATCGGTGCCGCCTATAAGGCCGACATGGCTGCCGTCAATGCCTACCTGTCGCAGCCTTCGGTTCGCGAGCTTCTTCCGGCCGACATCACCTTCAAGTGGGCGGTCAAGGGCGACGACCATATCGACGGCCGCTACTACCTCTATGCCATCAAGGTTTCGACGCCCGACGGCAAGGCTCCGCTCGACGGTTCGGTCGTAACCGATGCGCGCGAGCAGTATGCGCAGCGCGGTGCCACGGCCGAGGTTTCGATGACGATGAATGCCGAGGGTACGCAGGAGTGGGCGCGTCTGACGGGCGAGAACGTCGGCAAGTGCATTGCCATCGTACTCGACGATTATGTCTATTCGGCTCCCCGCGTGAACGGCAAGATCGACAAGGGCCAGTCGTCGATTACGGGCGACTTCACGATCCAGGAGGCCCAGGACCTTGCCAACGTGCTCAACTCGGGTAAGGTTCCCGCTCCGGCCAAGATCATCCAGGATACGGTCGTAGGTCCTTCGCTGGGTCAGAAGTCGATCAATGCGGGTATGCTCTCGTTCGTGATCGCCTTCATCCTGGTACTTCTCTATATGGGTCTGTTCTACAAGACGGCGGGATGGATGGCCGACGTGGCGCTTCTTATCAACGTCTTCCTGCTGATGGGCGTGCTTGTTTCGTTCGGCGCCGTGCTGACCCTTCCGGGTATTGCCGGTATCGTACTGACAATGGGTATGGCCGTGGATGCGAACGTCATTATCTACGAACGTATCAAGGAGGAGCTTCGCGGCGGCAAGGGCCTTTCGCTGGCCATCAAGGATGGTTTCTCGAAGGCATACTCGGCCATCATCGACGGTCAGCTGACGACGATTATCACGGGTGTCGTGCTCTTCGTCTTCGGTACGGGTCCTATTCAGGGCTTTGCAACGACGCTGATCATCGGTATCCTCACGTCGGTCTTCTGCGCCATCTTCATCACGCGTCTGCTGATCGAGTGGATCGTTGCGAAGTGGGGTACGATCTCCTTCTCGTACAAGTGGTCGGAGAACTTCCTCAATAACACGCATATCGATTTCATCAGCAAGCGCAAGGTTGCCTATGTGATCTCCATTGCCCTGATGGTTCTGTCGTTCGCATCGTTTGCCGTGCGCGGTCTGAATCTGGGTGCCGAGTTCACGGGCGGTCGCGCCTATGTGGTTCGCTTCGACAAGGCCGTATCGGCCGAGGAGGTTCGCCAGAACCTCACCGAGGCCTTTGCAAAGATCGACAACGCCGATGCTTCGTCGATCAGTATCGAGGTGAAGCAGTACGGCAACGAGAACCAGATGCGTATCGTAACGCAGTACCGTTACGACGATACGTCGGACGAGGCTACGGCCGAGGTGGAGCGCATCCTCTACGACGCCGTGAAGCCGCTCTACTCCTATGAGATCTCCTTCGATCAGTTCCGCAACACGCAGACCGACCTGAACGGTATTCTGACGGCCGACAAGATCGGACCTTCGATCGCTCAGGACATGACGTGGAACGCCATCTATTCGGTGCTCTTCTCGCTGATCGCCATCGGACTCTACATCACCTTCCGCTTCAAGCGTTGGCAGTGGGCTACGGGAGCCACGCTGGCCCTGGCCTTCAATGCCCTGCTCATCATCGGTATTTTCTCGATGTTCTACGGCATCCTGCCCTTCAACCTGGAGGTGAACCAGGCTTTCATCGCGGCTATTCTGACGATCATCGGATACGCGATCAACGATACGGTGGTGGTCTTCGATCGAATCCGCGAGTACATGACGCTCTATCCGAAGCGCAATCTGAAGGAGCTCGTGAACGGCGCCATCAACTCGACGCTGTCGCGTACGATCAACACGTCGGGTACGACGCTCGTAACGCTGCTGGCTATCGTCGTCTTCGGCGGCGAGACGATCCGCGGCTTCATCTTCGCGCTGATCATCGGTGTCATCGTCGGTACGGCCGCCACGATCTTCATCGCGACGCCCATGGCCTACGATCTGATGAAGAAGCGTGCCAAGCTCGACGAGGAGAAGTAATCGACTCCGCAATCCGAATGAGGGGACGTTCCGATCGGGAACGGCCCCTCTTTTATTAATAGGTATCCTCTTCTGCCGGAGGATTTCCCCGCGACGGGGTGCAATGCGTAAATAAATTTGGCATTGCGACCATCATGCGTTATATTTGCAGGAAGTTATGAAAAAGTATATCGACATCTTTCTGCGGAAGCTGCGCCGTTATGTATCGCCGGTCTTTCTGGCGTTGCTCGTCGCCTCGTTCATCCTGTGGTATCTGGCCAAGTTAAGTTATACCTATACTACCGAGCAGACGATCCGTTTGAGTATCGACGGACAGCCCGTCGAAATATCCTGTGTGGTCGAGGGCCTGGGAACCAATCTGTTCGGCTATCGGGTCTATATGAACAAGACGCTGCGCATTCCGCTTGCGGAGCTTCAGACCACACCGTCCGAAGAGGAGGGGCATGAAGGGAAGCTGGTCATCGATCCCCAGTCGTTGCAGCATGCCATCTCGGTGCGTTTCAGCGATATCAAGGTCATCTCCGTGAATTCGATCCCAGAGATCGACGCACCCGAAAAGAAATAGACGCATGTTCAAGGTCGGCATAACGGGAGGTATCGGCAGCGGCAAGAGTACCGTCTGCCGGCTGTTCGCGGCCCGCGGCATTGCGGTCTATGATTCGGACAGCGAGGCGAAGCGCCTGATGAACAGCTCCGAAGAGCTGCGGGCTCGTATCGAGGCGCGTTTCGGAACGGAAACCTACCGCGACGACGGCACACTCGACCGGGCCCGTCTGGCCCGAATCGTCTTTTCCGATCCGCAGGCCCTGGCCGATCTGGATCGGTTGGTACACCCGGCCGTGCGTGCCGACTTCGCCGCCTGGGCCGAACGGCAGCCGTCGGAGTATGTGATCCTTGAGAGCGCCATCCTCTTCGAGGCGGGCTTCGCTTCCGAAGTCGATCGTACGGTCGCCGTGCTGGCGCCGCTCGAACTGCGCGTCGAGCGCACCTGCCGCCGCGACGGATGCGATGCCGAGTCGGTCCGCCGCCGTATTGCGGCCCAGACGGACGACGATACGCTCTGTGCCCGGGCCGATTTTTCGCTGGTCAATATCCTCGAGGAGGAACTCGAGCCCGCCGTTGAAACCCTCGACCGCCGTTTCCGCCATGAAGCCCGCAACCGTTGATCTGCACTGGGCCGCGCCGCAGGTGATGGCCATTGTGAACGTTACTCCCGACTCGTTCTATGCCGGAAGTCGCACCCGTACGCCCGAGACCATCGAACGGCGTATTCTTGAAGCCGTGGGGGAGGGTGCCACGATCCTCGATGTCGGCGGCTACTCCTCACGCCCCGGTGCTGCCGAGGTCCCCGTTGAGGAGGAGTGGGCGCGCGTGAAGGCGGGGGTCGGGGCCGCGCGGCGGCTGGCTCCCGATGCGGTCGTCTCGGTCGATACCTTCCGCAGCGAGGTTGCCCGGCGGGTCCTCGATGCATTCGGTCCGGTCATCATCAACGACATTTCGGCCGGGGAGCTCGATCCGCAGATGCTCGACGTTGTCGCCCGTTATGAGGTTCCTTATATCGCCATGCACATGAAGGGCGACCCGCAGACGATGCAGTCGCTTACGGAGTACCGCCGGGACATCACCACGGAGGTGGTCTCCTATTTCCGCGAGCGCGTGGAGCGGTTTTTGGCCGCGGGCATCCGCCGCGAACGGATCATCCTCGATCCGGGCTTCGGCTTTGCCAAGACCGTGGACCAGAATTACGAACTGCTCTCCGGCCTGCACCGCCTGTGCGAACTGGGATTCCCGGTGCTGGCGGGGCTTTCGCGCCAGTCGCTGATCTACAAGGCGCCCGATACGACCCCCCAGGAGGCGCCTGCCCGCACGGGCGCGCTGGAATGGGAGTGCCTGCGGCAGGGTGCCAGGATCTTTCGCGTGCCCGCCGTGCGCGGGGGCGCCCTTTCGGTCCGGCTGGTCCCGGTTTTTGATCAGGACAAAAACTGACCACACAAAAAGCACCAGGTACG
>ERZ1664511.41-NODE-41-length-26629-cov-8.656243_pt1 | contig 26629 bp, 24 predicted proteins | sample MGYA00575336_ERZ1664511 | MGnify/ENA primary metagenome ERZ1664511 (study PRJEB40874, sample SAMEA4040739) | Gallus gallus | biome: gut; material: content | place: India | collected 2016-01-01 | study: EMG produced TPA metagenomics assembly of PRJEB14491 data set...
AAGCCTGCCGCTAGCGTTCATCCTGAGCCAGGATCAAACTCTCCATTGTATAAAATGTTTTGTTTTAAATCTTTAGCTCAAATCTCAAAGGTATTGTTTGAAATCACTCTCTTGCGAGAGTGGAAAAACTAATAGCTGCTCAAATACTTCAAAGAACGCTGTTCAGTATATTGCTATAAAGAACAATTCTTGTTTTTTTGTCGGTTCCGATCACCTGACCTTCGCCTCAACTCAACCACCTTTTTTGAAGTGGGAAAGTGGTGCAAAGTTAAGTGTTATTTTTCGAACCACCAAATCTTTTCGAAAGATTTTTTTTGAATATTTTTCAGAACCTTCATCGCTTCATTTCAGACTTGCTGTCTTATCGGAAGCGGGTGCAAAGGTAAGGCAAATTTTCGAATCTCCAAAAGATTTCGGAACTTTTTTCAAAATTTTTCAGAACCCTTTCCAGCGCCCCGGAGAAGCGTTTTTCTCTCGAAGCGGGTGCAAAGATAAGTACTTTTCCGGACAACTTCCAAATATTTCGAGGACTTTTTTTCTGCCCGTTTCGAAGCCGCATTCTCACACTCCTATCCGTCAGCAAGTTAGTTGTAAAAAATTTTTAATATCTTTGCAGTACCTGTCGAAATGGACCATGAAACGTTTTATAATATATATAGGTATACTTGTTGCGGCCATATCGTGCAGACCGCAGCACCGGAATCTGCAAAGCGGCGATCTGCTGTTTCAGGTCGGGAAGGGCTCCGAAATGGAGCAGGCGGTTACGACTGCCACGGAACAGCACAATACGCTCAACTTCACGCATGTAGGCATTGCAATCCTCAAGGGAGGGGCCGATTCGGTACTGGAAGCCACCTCGGAAGGAGGCGTTCGGATGACGGCGATGGAGGAGTTTCTGCAACGGGCGGCCCAAGACAAGAAAGGACGGCCGCTGGTCATGGCAATGCGTTTGCGCGACACAGCGGGACTTGCCGCTTCGGTCCGGCGGGCCAGGGCCTGTCTGGGACTCCCCTACGACTACGCCTTCGGGCCCGACAACGGAAAGTATTATTGCAGCGAACTGATCTGGGAGAATTACCGCACCCCGGACAGCGTGCGGCGCTTCACGGCGCGGCCGATGAACTTCCGGGCACCGGACGGGACGATGCCCCACTTCTGGGTCGAGTTGTTCGAGCAGCTCGGAGAACCCATCCCGGAAGGTATTCCGGGAACCAATCCGAACGGCATGGCCCAGGACCCGCAATTGCAGGAGGTCGGACGCTGGTTCTGATGCGGATCAGACGATCCGCTCGACGGTAATATCGGGATCGGCCCGCAGCAGTTCGACGAAGCCCTCCTCCGAAGCGGCACCCTTGGCGCGAATGACCAGCGTAGCGCGGTAGACGACGCCCTCGGGCGTCCGGTCGGTTTCGACTTCATACGAAACGATGGCGTAATCACGGCCTTCGAGCTGGCGGAAGGCCTCCTCGATCTTCCTGCGCTCCGCAGCCGAGAAGACGATCATCGTACGCCGGCGGCCGATACCGCCGAAGAAAAGCGTAAGTACCTCCAGCCCGAAGAGTGTGAGCAGCGTCGCGGCTCCGGCCACGACATACATGTGCGCTCCGGCGGCCAGGCCGATGCCGGCCGTGGCCCAGAGGCTGGCGGCCGTCGTCAGGCCGCGGACCAGCTGGCGGTGGATGATGATCGTGCCGGCGCCGATGAAGCCGATACCGCTGACGACCTGCGCCGCAATACGGCTCGGATCGAGCCGCAGGCCGTCATGCGAGGCGAGGAAATCCTCGAATCCGTACTGGGATACGATCATCATCAGGGCGCTGCCCAGCGCCACCAGAAAATGGGTGCGGAAGCCCGCATCCTTGACCCGACATTCACGATCGAGGCCGATAACCGTGCCGCATAGGCCCGCCACACACAGCCGCCAAATGAAATTCCACTCCATATTATCTCCAAACTCAGATTACCGGCAATGAATCCTTCACGACCGGCATGCAGAAACAAATATACGAAAATCGGCCGGTATTCGAAGTTTTTGCCCCGCAAAGATTGCAGCATGAGAAATTTTTCGTACTTTTGCAGGCTAAGTTTAACCAATTAACTGTTTACGACAATGCCAAAAATGAAAACCAATGCCGCGGCGAAGAAGCGTTTTACCTTCACCGGCACAGGAAAGATCAAGCGCAAGCACGCTTATCACAGTCACATCCTGACCAAAAAGACGACGAAACAGAAGCGGAACCTCTGCTATTCGGGTATCGTTTCTGCAGCCGATGAGGCCAAAATCAAGAACCTGCTCGTAAAATAATCCGAAACAGGCTCCTGCGCCTCCCTTGGGAGGCAACCGAGGAGAATCGAATGCGGCGTGCGGTGCGCAGGCACCCCCAAGAGTCCGACGATGCCGCAGACGTGAATCCCCGGGGAACAAACAAAACCGGTCGGACTCAAAACCGGAGCGAATCAGCCCCGAAGAACGCGGGAGAACCGCGTCGCTGACAGCTCTTCAAAAACTTTTACGTTATGCCACGTTCAGTAAATGCCGTTGCGTCCCGCGCACGCAGAAAAAAAGTTTTGAAACTTGCCAAGGGTAACTTTGGTTCAAGGGGAAACGTTTGGACCGTTGCGAAAAATACGGTCGAAAAGGGCTTGCAGTTTGCCTATGCACACCGCCAGCTCAAGAAGAGGACCTTCCGTTCGCTGTGGATCACGCGTATCAACGCCGCAGTCCGCGCCCAGGGAATGACCTATTCGCAGTTTATCGGCAAGCTCAATGCCAAGGGTATCGTCCTGAACCGCAAGGTTCTCGCCGACCTGGCCATGAACGAGCCGAAGGCATTCGAAGCAATCGTTAAAGAGGTTAAATAGCAGATCCGCAGGCGGCCCCGTGCCGCAGCCGATCAAAAGCCGCCGGGAAGGTTCGGATCCCTCCGAAAACCACACGGCAGCAACCCGACAGGGGTTCCGGTCCAGAACCGGAGCCCCTGTTCTTTTTACGGGACAACGGGGCAGGGACGAGAAGCGCTTGCAGGTCGTGTAAGGTGCCATGAACGGGCAGGTGCCCTGCCAGACCGACAGATAAAACCGGCATCCGCCCGATCAGGCAGATGCCGGTTGGCATATTTCAAAAGAGTATCTACTCCTCGACGGGAACGAATGCCCCCTTGTCGAGGCCGCACAACGGGCAGCTCCAGTCGTCGGGGATCTCCTCAAAGGGGGTTCCGGGAGCAATACCCGTCTCGGGATCGCCCTTCGCAGGGTCGTAGACATAATCGCAGGCCGTGCAGCGGTAACGCCGCGGGATGCAGCGGTCCGCGACCTTTGCCCAGTCGATCAACTCCCAGAAGGCGGCAATGAAGTCGGCGCGCCGGTTGCGGTAGTCGATATAGTAGGCATGCTCCCAGACATCGATCGTCATCACGGGACGCAGTCCTTCGGTCATCGGGTTGCCGGCATTCGGGCGCGCCACGATGGAGAGATGCCACGACTTGTCGGCGACGAGCCACACCCAGCCCGAACCGAAAAGGCCCAGCGCCGCCTGCGTGAACTGCTGGCGGAAGTTCTCGACCGAGCCGAAATCCCGTGCGAGCAGGGCCGCCAGTTTCTCGGGCATCGGCTTCTGCGCGGGAGTCAGCATCCGGAAGAAAAAGGTGTGGTTCCAGCTCTGCGCCGCGTTGTTGAAGACCGCGCCGTCGGCCCGGCGGACGATCTCCCCGAGCGGCATCGTCTCGTAGGGCGTGCCGACGATGAGCCGGTTCAGGTTGTCGATATAGGTTTGCAGATGTTTCCCGTAGTGGTACTCGATCGTCTCGAGGCTCATCTTCGGAGCAAGGGCCTCCGGTGCATAGGGAAGCTCGGGCATAACGTGTTTCATGGTTCGCGTATATTTTAAGTTTCGGGAAAGATAAAAAAAATTCCGGTCCGTTATTCATGCGGACCGGAAAAAGCGATCATCCGAACGACACGCATCACGGCGCATGCCGCAGCGGATCAGAAGTTGGCCTTGATGCCGGCCGTGAAACGGGCGCCCAGTTCGGGATACCACAGATATTCGTACAGCCGCTGGTTGATGAGATTGCGGCCCTCGGCGAAGAAGGTTATGCGATTCGAGATCTTCCAGTCGAAATCAACGCGCAGATCGACACTAAGGGGAATCTCCACCCGGGAAAAACGGTTGCTGACCTCCGCCGAACCGTCGCTGCCGGAAATGACCTCGACATCAAAGGTGTTCCACGTCCGGGCATTCTGCATCACGGCCTCCACGCCGAAGCCGATCTTCCGACCCTCGTAGCGGGCTCCGAAATTGGCAGTGAAAGCGGGAGCTTCGCTGCTCCACTTCTGCTCGTCGTTGTAGGCATACCCGTGAACGCCGAGATCGAATTTCAGCACGTTCAACGGACGGTATTCGATCTCGCCGTTGAACGACGTTACGGTCTGACGCCCCATATAAGGAGAGAACAGACCCGTGAAGGTTTCACTGCGGGTTCCGGCACCGTCGTCGCGGATATCACGGAAGGCCATCCAATAGACATGGTTGTCGTGGATCGTAAGTCCGGCATAGGCCCGGTAGGAGAAACGGTTGTTCCAGAGCGTGCCGTTCAGGCCGAAGCGGCCGTTATAGTCCACCGAACTGCGGTCCAGCCACTCGGAAGCGGTGTAGGGATTCCGGTACATCATCGATCGCAGGCTGTTGTCATTGACGCTGCCGTCCACTTCGAGGAAGGGCTTGAGCCCCGGAGTTCCGAGGTTGAAGTCGAGGTGTGCAAAGGGGATGAGGTAGTTGCCGGTCTCCACGATCGGTTCGGGGTCGGCGGCAGCCTCCACACGGTCGCGGTAGAAGTCGGCTCCGACCTCCAACCGCACGACACCACCCCGGAAACCGTAGCGCAGGGCGGCATGGAAAAGTCCCTGGGAGGTACCGTCGAAGTACTTCTCCCCCGCCAGATATTCATAGCCCAACGTGGCCGAAAGCATATGACGGCCGAAAGCCCGGGCAATGCGGCCGTATCCCTCCAGCGACAGTTGCCGTCCCGGATCACTCCCCACGGCCCAGTCGGAATGGTCGAAAAACATCCCGCCGCGCAGCACCACTTCGAAATTCGTGCGTTCAAGGTTCTGGAACCCGTCGCCGAAACGCAGCAGGAGGTTGGCATCGCCGAAATCGGCCATCGATCCCGGAGCCGGGAAGAGCTCGCTGCCCGGAGCGGCAAAGGCACCGTAGCGATGATACATGCGGTTGTCGTACGAGAGTTCCCCCTCGAGGATATGGCGCCCAAGATATTTGCCCGCGGCGACGCCGGCGCGGTTTTTCATCTGCACGGAGTTGTTGTCCGCCACGCCGAAATCGTTGCGGATATCGGCATAGCGCCCTTCGTGGTTGATATAGCCGGTCAGATAGCCCGTCGAGGGATTCTGCGTCGTGGCGTAGAAGTCCAGCACCGAATTGAGCGGATAACCCGCGCCGACCTTCAGGTAGAAGGGCAGCGGGCGGTTGAACTCCCAGTAGGTTACCGTGGCGGGACGGATCGGGCGCGTCGTCAGCGTCGTGCGCAGCGACAGCGGCGTAATCGTATAGTCGATCTCGGGCCGCATCTGCGTCGTATCGGTCATGTCGGGCTCCACGGCGAGTTTCGAGGCACTCTCCACACGCGGCACATAGGCCTTCGTAACCTCGACCTGCTTTTCGACCTGCGCCGCAGCCAGCTGCGGCAGCGCCGCCATCAGCAGGGCGGCCAGTATCACTTTTTTCATCATCAGTTCAGTTTTGCGATTCGTGCCTTGGCTTCGTCCACGATACCGTCATCGGCCGGCGTATAGCCGTCGGCAACACTCTGGTAGGTGGCCCGGGCCTGGAAATTGTCGCCCTTGCGGACGTAGACATCACCCAGAAGCAGGAAGGCCTTGGCCAGCCAGTAGGAGTCCGGTTCGCGGTCGGAGTAGGCGAAGACGGCCTTCTCGGTGGCATCCATGTCGCCGCTTTCGAAGAGGGATTCAATAACATAGTAGGCCGCTTCGGAACCTTCGCGGCTCTTCACCTCCTTGGCCAGTTCGCGGTAGAGCTTCACGGCCTCCGCCTTGCGACCCTCCGAGCGCAGCTGCCCGGCCCAGGCATAGCGGGCCTCGCGCAGGGCCGTAGCCCCGGCATCCGAATGCCCGATGACATCGGAGGCCATCGCCTCGATCTTCGCACGGTCGCCCGTTGCAACCGTTGCGCGGACATAACCCGTCATCGCCGCCTCGCGGCCCGTGGAGGTCGAAGCCGCATCGTACAGGCGCCGGTAGGCCGATGCCGCCTCGTCGTAGCGCTTGTCGGCAAAGGTCATCTCGGAGAGTTTCTCGAGCACCTGCTCCGTATAGCGGTTCGCACCCCGGTCGGAGAGCGTCGTAAGCGTCTCGATGGCCTCCGTGCGGGCTCCCGTGCGGAGGTAGCAGTCGCTCAAATAGTAGAGGGCATCGGTGAGGTAGTATCCCTTCGGGTAGTTATCGACATAGCCCTTGAGCGATCGGGCCGCCGCCTCGGGCGTTCCCGTCAGGTAGAGGTTCTGTGCCGCGACGAACGAGAGCGAGTCGCGCGAAAGAGCCGACAGGTCGCTCTCCATACCCGCCTTGGCGGCATAGTCGAAGTAGCCGTCGGCGTTGCCCTCCGAAACATAGATCTCGCGGATGCCCTGCATTGCCTCCTTCGCCTCGGTGGATTGCGGAGCCGACTCGACCACCATGTCGTAATAGCGGAGCGACTTCTCGCGGTTGCCCAGGTTGAGGTAGGCAAGACCCAGATCCGACAGTGCCTGTGCCCGGCGGGGCGAGGAGGGATAGTCGGCAATGAATTGTTCGAGCTGCGCGGCACCCTCGGCATATTTCTCCTGGGCGATGAAGCTCCGGCCCAACTCATAGGAGGCCTCGCTCACATAGTCGCCCTCGCCGTCGGCAAGGATCTGCCGCAGGGCCTGCTGTTTCTCGGAGGTACGGCCCAGAATGCCGAGCGTAATGGCCCGCTTGTATCGGGCGTAATGGCGTTCCCCGGTACCGAGGGCGATGGCCCGATCGTACTCCCCTACCGCCGCGTCGAACTGCCGCTCGGCATACTCCACGTCGCCCAGCCGGTTGCAGGCGTCGGCGCGATAGCTGTCGCGGGGGGCATAGACCGAGAGGAACTTCTCGAACGAACTGCGGGCCTGCGACATGTCGTTGCGGTCAAAGGCGCAATAACCCAGGTTGTACCACGCCAGCGCATATTCGCGGGCATCGCGCGGCGCACGGCGCAGGTAGGCGTTGTACTTGGCCGCGGCAACCGGATAGTCCCCGCGCGAGAAGGCGATCTCACCCTGCCAAAAGTCGTTGAGCGCCGCATATTTGGGGCTGACATTCACCGCGGCAGATTCCGCAAGGTAGCGCTGCGCCGCCTGGAGATTCCCCTCGTTATAGGCCTCCAGCGCCCGGAAATAGGTGATTTTCTGCAGCGCGGCGCGGATTTCGGCATCCGAGGAGGGCATCGAACGGATGGCCCGGTAGGCCGCATCGTAGTCGCGCGAGTTGTAGTAGGCGGCAATGAGCAGCGTCCGCGCCTCGCCCACACGCGGCGAGCGGGGATAGCGGTCGATGTAGCGCGTCAGCATGTTGATCGCCCCGTTGAAGGCACCGCCGCCCAACTCGTACTGCAGCTTGGCGTAGTTGAACAGCGCATCTTCGGCAATCGTGGCGTCGAGCGCCTCGTCCGAAGCCATGGCAAAGGCCTTCTTCGCCGACTCCTTGTCGCCGGCACGCAGGTAACAGTCGGCCAGGTGGTAGGAGGCGTTCTGCGTCAGGGCATCCTCCGCACCGCAGGCCTTGCGGAGCCACTCCGCAGCTTCGTCGTAGCGGGCCGTGCGGTAGAGCGAAAAGCCCAGCAGGTAGCTTGCATCGCGGTCCATCTCGCCGCCCGACCCGGTATAGGCCTCGAGATGCTCGATCGTGCGGTTGTAGTCCTCCAGATGGAACCATGACTCGGCCATGACGCGCTCCAGTTCGGCACGTCGTTCCGGCACGGCCTTGCGGGCCAGTTCCTCGCCGTGCTCGACGACATAGCGGTAGTTGCCCTCGCGGAATTCGATCTGCAGCAGGTAGTACGGCACAACCGCCCCGTAGGCGTCGCTCCGCGCCAACTGCGTGAAACCCTTCTTGGCCGGAGCATAACGCCCCTCGGCATAGTCGATATAGGATTTGTAGTAAAGGGCATGGTCGGCATATTCGCTGCGGGCGGGAATCCGCTCGAAATAGTCGTAGGCCGCCCGGTAGTCCCCTTCGGTAAAGGCGACATAGCCCATGCGGATGTCGTACTGCTCGCGCCGCGGAGCGCTCAAGGCCTTGTATTCGACCCGTTCAAGCGCCTCGCGCGCCAGTTTCATGTTTCCGACCGTACAATAGTACGAGCCCAGGGCAAAGCGCACGTCATTGGCATAGACCGAGCCGGGATAGCGGGCATCGAAGTCGCGGAGCGCTCCTTCGGCATCGGCACTGCCCAGCTCCACGGCACAGGCCGCCAGATAGTAGTCGATCTCCTCGCGGGCAGCCCGGTCGGCCGGTTCGAGGGCGGCCCGGGCCTGCAGGAATTCATGGCGCGCATCGCTCCAACGACCGTAGTCGAACAGATCGCGTCCCCGGGCAAGGGTCGTCTGAAGATCACCCTCCGCCTGCGCCGTTCCCGCACAAAGGAGCAGAAACGGCAGCAGCATATTCCGAATTTTTCGCATAGGCTTCATTCTTATAACGGACAAAGATAATATATCCCGAGCGCAAAGCCAAATTTGCAGGCACACTTTGCACACGGGATCGCCCGTCTGAAAAAGAGGCGCTTTCAACTCGGTTCGCTACTTGAACAGAACGGCCGCCGGGAACGATTTATTGCCGCGGTCGCGCGGACGACTCCGATAAACAGGGGAACGGACGGACCGATCGAAATCCGGCCCGCCCGACAAAATCGCATGATCCGCAGCATCCGCCGCATCAGGGCCGGATATCGCGGCAATTCTTCTTCAACGCAATCACACCGTCATCGAGTGCCACGACACCGTTGCGGGCCCGGAGCATGGTCCGCATGGTCGAAGCGTCGATGTTGTAGCAACGGACCGGACCGGTGCCGAAGTCATGCCACGAACCGTCGTAAAGCGGCTCGGGGGTAAGGCAGACGACCGTCTCGCCGCGTTCCGCGGCACGCTCCACCAGGCGGGCCATACGGCGGTTGCAGGGGGCGGAAAGGGCTTCGAACGAAGTTACGCAGAGCATGTAGAGGCGGCCGGGGGTCGCAAGAACCTGCTGCGTGGCATCACCGCCCTGACTATCGCGCAGGGCAAACTCCCCGATAAGCAGCGTCGTGGCCGGAACATCTCCTGTCGTACGCGTATCGACCCACTCCCACTCGTCGGCATTCTGCCACTCCGTATCGTCGAGCGAAAATTCGCGCTCCTCGCCCGTGCGGAGATTGCGGTAAACAAGCACCGTCTCCGCCTCCTCGCCGGAATCTTCCGCCGGAGCCTGCATCGCCTCGGCGATGTTCACGCCGACCTTGTAGGGCAGGAAGTCGATCAACGGCAGGTGGATGTAGCAATAGTACCCCAGATACATGGAGACAAAAAAGAAGGTGCAGGTGAGCAGGATCTCCACAGGCTTGAAGGCGAAGATCTTGTCGGGCCGGTAGCGCCACCAGATGACAAAGGCCATCGGCAGCAGGATGAGATTCTTCAGGAAGGTCTCCCAGGGGGTGAGCTTCAGCGCCTCGCCGAAACATCCGCAGTCCTCGACGGGAATGACCGTGGCGCTCATGAAGGTGAGCACCGTAAAGAAGATCATCGACGCCAGGGCGAAGATCGAAATCAGGCGGATGCGGACCTTGAAGAGCAGCATGCAGCCCATCATCAGCTCGGCGCCGCATAGCCAGATCGAAAAGGTCATCGAGGCCGGTTCGAGCCACTCCAGGCCATAGATCGAGAGGTATTCGTTCACTTTGAGCGCCGTACCCCACGGGTCGATGACCTTCGTGAAGCCCGAAAGGATGAAGGTCGCAGCCAGAATGATCCGGCAGAGGTTGGTCAGCAGTTTGAAGATTCGGTTCTGTCTCATCGGGAAGGTAGAATCGGCGCGAGTGCTACGCCTATTTTGGCAAAAATTTCCTCCGGACCCGCCATCGCACCCGAAGCATCGCAGCAATCGATCACCTGCAGCTGCGGATCACGGGCCGCGGCATCGAGATAGACCTCGCGCACGCGCCGCTGCAGGTCGAGGGCATCCTCGTGGATATCGCGGGCCCCCTGGAGGTAACTCCGGTCATCCCCTTCGCGCGTCCCGGCGAGTTTGCGCTCGGTAAACGAGAAGGGCACGTCGAGGAATAGCGACAGGTCGGGACGCGGCAGGTCGTTATGGATGAACTCCAGGTTGAGGATCCACTCCCGCAGGGCGTCGCGCGACGCCCCGGCGGGCAGCTTGGCGCATTGGAACCCGACATTCGAATAAACGTAGCGGTCCAGCACCACGGCCTTGCCTTCGGCGAGCCACTGCCGGATCTGCGAAGCGGCCTCGGCCCGGTCGCCGGCAAAAAGCAGCGCCACCAGATAGGGATCGACGGCATCGACGCCCCCGAACTCGCCTCGCAGGAAACGGGCGATCAACGCGCCGTAGACCGGGGCGTCGAAACGCGGGAAATGAATGTATTCGCTCGCCACGCCCCGCTCCGCGAGCATCTGGCGCAACAGACGGATCTGGGTCGATTTGCCCGCACCGTCCAAACCTTCGAGCACGATAAACATAGCAGGTCAGTATGGTGGTTTCAACAGTTTTCTCATCCGCGCAGCATGCGCACGGCCCGCGCCACGCCGTCGGCCAGCGCATCGGCCTCGGCAAGCGTGTTGTACAAGGCAAACGACGCCCGGCACATGCCCGTAACGCCGAAGTGATCCATCACCGGCTCGGCACAGTGCTGTCCCGTGCGGACGGCGATGCCCAACTTGTCGAGGATCATGCCCATGTCGTAGGGATGCACTCCCTCGACGTTGAACGAAACGATGGCGCACTTGTCGGCCGTCGTGCCGTAGATCCGCAGGCCGTCGATCGCCGCAAGACGCTCCTCGGCCCGCTGCAGCAGGGCCCGCTCGTGGGCCTCGATCTGCGCCGCATCGAACTGCCGCACGAAACGCACCGCCTCGCCCAGACCGATCGCCCCCACGAAGTCGGCCGTACCGGCCTCGAACTTGAGCGGCACGGGCGCAAAGGTCGTGCGCGCAAAGGTTACGCGATCGACCATGTCGCCGCCGCCGAGGAAGGGAGGCATCGCCTCGAGCAGCGCCCGCTTGCCGTAAAGCACGCCGATACCGGTCGGGCCGTAGAGTTTATGGCCCGAGAAGGCGTAGAAGTCGCAGTCCAACGTGCGGACATCGACGCCACCGTGCACCACCCCCTGACAGCCGTCCACAACGGCTATGGCTCCCGCGGCATGCGCCGCGTCGATGACCGCACGCAGGTCGGGGCGCGTGCCGAGCGTATTGGAAGCCTGCGTAACGGCCACCACACGCGTACGTCCGTCGAGCAGCGACGGAAGCAGTTCCGTACGGAGGCGCCCCGTATCGTCGATGGGAAGCATGCGCAGCTCGGCGCCCTTGCGCTCGGCGAGCAGCTGCCACGGAACGAGGTTCGAGTGGTGTTCCATCTCGCTGACGAGCAAGTTGTCGCCCGTCTGCACGAAACGCTCGCCCCAGGCATAGGCCACCGTATTGAGCGACGCCGTGGCTCCGGCCGTGAAGACAACCTCCTCCTTTTCGGCTGCGCCGATGAAGTCGGCGATTTCGGCCCGGGCCGCCTCGAACTGCTCGGTGGCCTTCTCCGAAAGCAGGTGCACCCCGCGGTGGATATTGGCGTTCGTCTCCCGATAGAGCGATGCGACCTTGTCGATCACGCATTGCGGCTTCTGGGCCGTGGCCCCGCTGTCGAGGTAGACGAGCGGTTTGCCATAAACCTGACGCGAGAGGATCGGGAACTCGCGGCGGATGGTTTCGACATCGAACGGCTGCATGGCTACATCTCCCCCATTTTTGCGGAGACCAGCTCCATGACCGTCTCCGAAAGAGACTCTATTTCACAACGGCGCACGATGTCGCCGACAAATCCTTCGATCTGGAGCCGGCGGGCATCCGCCTCGCTCAAGCCCCGCTGGCGCATGTAGAGAATCGCCTCGGCGTCCATCTGCCCCACCGTCGCACCGTGCGAGCACTTCACGTCGTCGGCATAGATCTCCAGCTGGGGCTGCGTCGTGATCCGCGCCCGCTCGCTCAAAAGCACGTTGCGGCTCTGCTGCCGGGCATCGGTACGCTGGGCGTCGGGAGCTACATAGACCATCCCGTAGAACTCCCCCACAGCCTCGCCGCCGGCGACACCCCGCACCGAAGAGTCGCTGCGGCAGTCCGGCACGAGGTGCGCCGTATGCAGTTTCAACACGCAATGCTCCCTGTCGGCAGCCAGAAAAGCCCCGCCGAAAGCACTCTCGGCATCGGCACCCCGGAGGTCGATCCGATAGGAGACGTTGGCGCTCGTGAGCTCGACGGCCGTCATGCGGCACCGGCTGCGGGCAGCCTGCGACACGGAGACCTCGGCAAAGGCTTCGGAGAGGAACAATTCCGTCAGGTCGAACTGCGCCCCTTCGGCCAAATCGACCGTCAGCGTCGCCGTCGCAGCCGCGGCATGCAGCACGACCAGATGTGCCGAGGCGCCTGCGGCCACCTCGACATGCAGCGTCCCGGGGTCGATCACCCCACGGGGCCCGGTTTCCGACGCCGTGATACGGAGGGTATCACCCTCCACGGCACGGAACGTCCGAAGCAGGTTTTTCAATGCATCCATCACTCCGTGCAGTCGTTAATGAGCCAGTCGTAGCCCTCCTTCTCGAGCTTCAGGGCCAGCGTCTTGTCGCCCGTATAGATGATGCGGCCCCGATAGAGGACATGCACCACGTCGGGGACAATGTAATCGAGCAGCCGCTGGTAGTGCGTGATGACCACCGTGGCGTTCTGCGGCGTGTGGAGTTTCGTAACGCCCGTGGCGACGATCCGCAGCGCGTCGATGTCGAGGCCCGAGTCGGTCTCGTCCAGAATCGCCAGCTTCGGGCCGAGCATCGCCATCTGGAAAATCTCGTTCTTCTTCTTCTCGCCGCCCGAGAATCCTTCGTTCACGGCCCGGGAGGTAAGTTTCGAGGGGAGCTCCACGATGGCGCTCTTCTCGCGCATGAGCCGCAGGAACTCCGCGGCCGAGAGCGGCTCCTCGCCGCGGAAACGCCGCTGTTGATTGACGGCGATCTTCATGAAGTTGGCCATCGTAACACCGGGGATCTCCACCGGATACTGGAAGCCCAGGAACAGACCCAGGCGCGCCCGGTCTTCGATCGGCATCGCAAGCAGATCGCGGCCCATGAAGGTGGCCGAACCCTCGGTTACGGTGAACTTCTCGTTGCCGGCCAGCACCGACGCCAGGGTCGATTTGCCCGAGCCGTTGGGGCCCATGATGGCATGCACCTCGCCGGGCCGGACCTCGAGGTCGATGCCCCGGAGAATCTCCTTGCCATCGACCGAGGCATGCAGATTTTTTACGCTTAACATATCTTTCTTGCCAGTTTCTTACATTTCGCTATCTCCCGGGGTGTCAATGCGCCCCGCTTGCGGCACCCGCCCTTCTGGAGTGTCCCCGCAAGGCGGAACCCGCTCCAGCGGAAAATCTCCTTCAGCGACCGGATCACGCCGCTCGTCTGATGAAACCAAACGTTGAACGGCCAGGCCGTATTGCTCGTGGCAACCACCACGGCCGGTTTGCCCCGATGCAGCGGAAGCGGCATGCCGTTCGGCCGCTCTCCCATCAACGCATAGACCATACGGTCGAAAAGCGCCTTCGTTTGCCCGGGCATCGCTCCCCAGTAACAGGGCGATCCCACGATGAGCGCATCGCAGGCACGGATCAGCTCGGCCACGCAGTGCGCATCATCCTCCGGAAGGACACAACGACCCAACGACCGGCACCGCATACAACCCGTACAGGGCTTCACCTGCAGGTCGCACACCGTCAGCACATCGACCCGGCACTCCGGCGGAAGCGCGGCAACAATCCGGCCAAGCATCTGCGAGATCAATCCGCCACGACGGGGACTTGCGTTAATCACCACCACCTTCATCATCTCTTTCGCCATATTATCCCACCGTGCCCTCCAACTGCAGGGCCAGCAGTTTCTGCGCCTCGACGGCGAACTCCATGGGCAGCTTCGAAAGCACCTCCCGGGCATATCCGTTCACGATCAGCCCCACGGCATCCTCGGTCGAAAGGCCCCGCTGCCGGCAGTAGAAGAGCTGGTCGTCCGAAATCTTCGAGGTCGTGGCCTCATGCTCGACGACGGTCGTGGCGTTGCGGTTGTCGATCACCGGAAAGGTATGTGCCCCGCAGCGGTCGCCGATCAGCAGCGAATCGCACTGCGAATAGTTCCGCGCATGCTCAGCGCCCTTGGCCATGCGTACCAGACCCCGGTAGGAGTTCTCGCTGCGGCCGGCCGAAATGCCCTTTGAGACGATCCGGCTGCGCGTGTTGCGGCCGATATGGATCATCTTCGTGCCCGTGTCGGCCTGCTGGAAGTTGTTGGTCATCGCCACCGAGTAGAACTCCCCGACGGAGTTGTCGCCCGCGAGGATGCAGCTCGGGTATTTCCAGGTGATGGCCGAACCGGTTTCAACCTGCGTCCACGACAGGCGGGCGTTCTCGCGGCAGATACCCCGTTTGGTTACGAAGTTGTAGATGCCGCCGCGCCCTTCGCGGTCGCCCGGATACCAGTTCTGCACCGTAGAGTATTTCACCTCGGCATCACGCTCGACGACGATCTCCACCACGGCGGCATGCAGCTGGTTTTCGTCGCGCATCGGAGCCGTGCAGCCTTCGAGATAGCTCACATAGGCCCCTTCGTCGGCCACGATCAGCGTGCGTTCGAACTGCCCCGTGCCGGCGGCGTTGATCCGGAAGTAGGTCGAGAGCTCCATCGGGCAGCGGACGCCCTTCGGAATGTAGCAGAACGACCCGTCGGAGAAGACCGCGGCATTGAGCGCCGCATAGAAGTTGTCCGTATAGGGAACGACGCTTCCGAGGTACTTGCGGACCAGATCGGGATGGTCGCGCAGCGCCTCCGAAATCGAGCAGAAGATGATGCCCTTCTCGGCCAGCGTCTCGCGGAAGGTCGTCTTCACCGAGACGGAGTCCATCACGGCATCCACAGCCACGCCGGCCAGCGCCATCTGCTCCTCGAGCGGAATGCCCAGGCGGTCGAAGGTACGCTTGAGCTCGGGATCGACCTCATCCATCGATCCGAGCGGCTTTTTCGCCTTGGGCGCCGCATAGTAGATGATATCCTGGAAGTCGATCTCGGGAATCCGCAGGTGTGCCCACGTCGGGGGTTCGAGCGTCAGAAAATGGCGGTAGGCCGCCACGCGGCGCTCGGTCATCCACCCGGGCTCGCCCTTTTTCTCCGAGATCAGACGCACGACCTCCTCGGACAGTCCCTTGCCGATGGTTTCGGTCTCGATGTCCGAGGTGAATCCGTATTTATATTCCTGCTCCCGAAGATCCTCGAGGAGCTCCTTTTCGTTCGTTGCCATGTAGTGTCAAATGTCGGACAAAGGTACGAAATCAAATTGCAAAATCATAATACCGCCGGGCAAATCTGCACCTTTGCGGACGGTCGCCCTGCAGGCACGGGCTCCTTGCCGGAATCCGGGCCCGCCGCATCGGAAATTCGCCCGACGCACCGGGTCTGCATCCACCGTCGGAACTCCCGGCAAATGCCTCCGCAAAGAACATTCCGGAGCCGGCTCCGGGAGCACTCTCCGCAGAAAGATCGGACGAAAACCGGAAATTTTGGCCGCATTGTTTTGAAGTTCCCCAAAAAGATCCTATATTTGCACACCCTTTCGGGAGAATATCGCTCCCGCGAAGCGTACCCGGAGAGATGGGTGAGTGGCTGAAACCACCGGTTTGCTAAACCGACGTACGGGGTAACCCGTACCACGAGTTCGAATCTCGTTCTCTCCGCCAAGAAACAACGCAAAAGATTGCAAATCCCTGTAAATCACGAATTTACAGGGATTTTTATTTTGGTCGAAATGCAGAAAAAGGCATCGAAAAGCGGGTTACCTGTGGCCTATTCGGTGTACTTTTTTCCGGGCCGAAAAAGTACACCGAATTGATCGTAATAAATTGGTTTGCACCTGTTTGCAGCGGTCTTCCTCTTGACATGAGACACTTGGGAAACTAATTTTGTAACCCTTAATTCGGTGTACTTATGGAAAGGACAACATTCGGACTGTTGTTTTACATTCGGCGGGACAAGACCAACAAAAAAGGTGAAGCCCCCGTATTTATGCGTCTGACAATCAACGGAGAACGTGCTGACGCCTCGATCAAACGCTTCATCGAGCCGCACGCCTGGAACTCGGCAAAAGGAAAAGCCAACGAAAAAAGCCGCGGCGGAAAGGATTTGAACCTGTACTTGGACGCCATTTCCGCCAATATTCTGCGGATTCAAAGAGACCTCGAACTCGACAAGAAAGAGGTTTCCGCCCAAATCATTCTGAACCGCTATCTGGGCAAGGAGCAGTCGGACCGTCACACGCTGATGGAGGTCTTCCGCGCCCACAACGAAAAGTGCAGGGCACTGTCGGGAATCAGCCTCGCCCCGGGAACGGTGATCCGCTACGAAACCACGCTGCGGTTGACCGAGGAGTTCCTACAAAAGAAGTATAAGAAAGAGGACTGCTATCTGGATGAGGTCACAAATCAGTTTATCGAAGACTTCGAGTTTTTTCTCAAAACCGTCCGGCGGTGCTGCCACAATACGACCTCAAAGTACCTCATGAACTTCAAGAAGATTGTCCGCATTGCGCTGGCCAAAGGATGGATGAAGAAGGATCCGTTTGCCCACATTCGGTTTCATCTGGATCCTGTCGAACGGGAGTTTCTTGAGAAACAGGAGCTGAAAGCCATGCTCAACAAGGCGATCTCTATTCCCCGACTGGCGCAGGTCCGCGACATCTTCTGTTTCTGTTGTCTGACGGGACTGGCCTTTACGGACGTGCAACAGCTCAAGGCGGAGCATCTTGTGGCGGACATCCACGGCAAGATATGGATCCGAAAGGCGCGGCAGAAAACCAAGAACATGTGCAACATTCCGCTGCTCGATGAGGCGCAAAAGATTATCGACCGCTACAGGGACCACCCCTACTGTCAGACGCACGGCGTACTGCTTCCCGTATGCAGCAACCAGAAGATGAACTCCTATCTGAAGGAACTGGCCGATATCTGCGGCATCCGCAAGAATCTCTCGACGCATGCTGCAAGGCATTGGCATCAGAAGTACTTGCTGAATGAGAGATATTTACAGAAGTCAGCCGGTTGATAGCTAACGATTTGGAGACAAGCAACATTCTCTGAATCACTCGATTCTGCATAGCCGGAAAGAACGCATCTCGAATGCAAAAATAAGATGTATTCCTGTTTTCGCCAAATTTACACGCTGATTCTGATACTCGCACTCCTTGATTAAGTCGATCTTCAACGGTTCCGTCCCAGAATCAGCACATCTTTATGCCAAGGTCGTTTTTCGACCGGAACTCAATTAATAGTACCCCAAACTCCCGGGAGGATTATATCTGGCTGAAGAAAGAGCCTCCAAGACTCACATGGTAATGAGATTTCACCGCAAAAATCGGCAGCCGTTGGCGGTTTTCCGATTTAATTTCCTATTTTTGTAATTGGTTCCGTGCCTCTGCGGACGGAGCCGGACATATTTACGAACGTTTCGTTACGTTTTCTTTCGCATTCAAACTTCGCAACTTTGACCAATAGAAAGAGATGTAACTGGACGCCTCGTGGACGCATGTATTGTGCCCGCAGGCCTTTGGCTTGCTATGTGCATGATACACGTTTCGCGTGGGCTGTCCGTGTTGCTTATTTCTGTTGGGGGCAGCGAAGGCCTGAATGCGTGGTAAGTCAATGCGGCAACCCACGTTTTTTATGGCTTTCGATTACGATTACACCGGAAATCCCGCCCTGCTCGACCGTCGGAAGGTCGCCTTCTTCGCCTCGCGCGTCGTTTCACCGGCCGTCGAGGAGCAGGCCCTTCGCTGGGCCGAGGCGTGCTGCGCAACCGACCGCGTCGTAATCAGCGGTTTCCAGTCGCCGCTCGAAAAATCCGTCTTTGAACTCCTGCTGAAAGCCCGCCACCCGGTGATCTGGGCCCTGGGGCGCACGCTATACCACCGTTATTCGCCTGAGATTCAAGCTGCACTTACAGAACAGCGCATTCTAATCTTTGCTGTCCGCAACACGTGCCGCACCAACTGGCAAACAGCACAAACCCGCAACTATTTGATAGCCTCAATGTCCGACGAAAGCGTTTATGCCATGAACATCGATGGTCGCAGCAGTTCGCTTAAAGTATTATACGAGATCGAAAAAAATGAAAAAAATGTATATTCTCTATAAACTGTGAATTTCAACATCATCTCCACAGCAGCACACAATCTCAAAAGGAGAATCAGCGGAAAGTGCGGGTATAGGAGATCGACGGCAGGATCGGGATCAGCACCGTGGCACGATAACGGCCGTGATCCGGATAGATGCTCACCGGATTCTTGTGCCACGTCAGGTTGACGATCGAGAACTGCCAGTTGCGCACGCCGTTGTGGCGGCGGCGCTCCATGTTGTAGCTGATGTCCGTGCGGAAGTAGTTGCGCATGCGCATCGTCGGATGGGGCGTGATGCCGAAGATCGTCCCGCCCTCCGGATCGGGATAGGCCATGTTGGTCAATCGATACGGAAGCCCCGAGCGCCACGCCACGTTGATCGTGAAGGTGTGGCGGCGGCCCCGCGCGGGCTGATGCACCACGTCGTAGCTCGCAAAGGTGTTGAAGTCGTGCGGGATGTCGTAGTCGAAGGGATAGGTCACCCCTTCTGACCGGCGGTGGGAGTTCGTGTAGGTATAGGAGGCCGTCAGGCTCAACCGTTCGTTCTGCCACTGCGCCATCGCCTCGATGCCGAAGACCCGCCCCGTACCATAGACAAAACCGCCGCGATCGAGCAGGTAGTCGTCGCTGTCGTAGATCAGCGGCAGGTTGCGCATCCGCTTCAGATAGCCCTCCAGTGAGAGGGTCAGCCGTTCGCCCACTCGCGTGCGACCGCCCAGGGCCACCTGCCAGGAGCGTTGAAGGCGTCCGTCGCGGAATGGTGTCCAGAAGTCGATCGGCAGCGAATAGTAATAGCGGTTGAACTGGACCAGCGCCTGCGAGTTGAAGGTTGCGGAGAGCCACACCGCCCGGTCCTGCCCGAAATCACAGGCAAGCTGCGCCCGCGGTTCGCAGGCGAAGGCCCGTTTGCCGCCGGCCGCATAGAGCGCTCCCCGCAGGCCGGCATCGAGCCGCCAGCGGCCCCACTGCAGGCGGTTGCTCACAAAGAGGGCCCCCGAAACCAGTTCCGAGGAGGGATAGCGCGTCTCCTGACGCTTGCCGTTGACCCTGGCGCGCGTGTGCATCGGCTGGAAACGCTGCGTCGAGAAGTTGGCACCGTACTCCAGCGAGTAGCTATCCGAGATCCGCTGGTCGAAGGTCAGCCGGGCACCCAGTTCGTGGGTTTGGAAGGTGGTCTTGCCCTCGTTCGTCACGTCGTCGGAGTGGAAGCGCGACTGCTGGCGGTTATAGAGAAACGTATAATAGACGATCGCCGTGGAGTTCAGCGTTTCACTCCAGCGGGAATGCAGGCGCAGCGAGGCGGTCGTATTGCCCCATCCGAAGCGGTTCGAGGCCTCGCGGTCGGCATTGCGCATGCGGTCATCGCCCGTATAGGCTCCCAGCGTGAGGGTGTGGCGGCGGTGTACGTCGTAGGTGAGGCGGGCCGTGAAGTCGTGGAACCCGAAACGGACCGGGCGGCGGGCAATAGCCAGTGCCGCCTCGGGGAAGAAGTAGCGTCCCGAAACAAGATACGCTCCCCGGCCCCGCACCAGCGGCCCGTCGACGGTGGCTCCCAGCGAGAGTGTCCCGACGGTCAGCGACTGCCCGTGGCGGCAGCGGTCGCCCTCGCGCGAGCGGATCTGCGTCAGCGCCGAAAGGCGCGAGCCGTAGGCCGGAGAGATGTACCCCTTGGCAATCTCGGCCGACTGCACCGTCTCGCCGCTGAAGATCGAGAGCAGTCCGTAGGCGTGGGCCTGGTTGTAGATCGGTACGTCGTCGTAGAGGATCTGCGTCTGGTCGTTGCTGCCGCCCCGCACCAGCAGTCCCGACATGCCGTCCTTGCCGGCCGAAACCCCCGGCATGAGCTGCAGAAACTTGAAGATATCCTTCTCCCCGGCGAAGAGCGGCGCATACTTGAGCTGTTCCACATCCACGGCAATGTTGCCCGTCGGGCGGATCGTGAGCAGCGGCTTGCGGGCCGTAACCGCCACCGAATCGATGGCCACCGTCCGTGCCACGGAATCAGGCAGCATGCGGGCGACAGCGTCTGCAGGCATGAGGGCGACGGTATCGACCGGCGTGCGGGCGTCGGCCGGAGCGGGATGCAGGAAGAGGAGCGTGACGGCAAGCGTTCGGATCATAGTTCGGAGATCTGAAAATAGTTATAGCCGGCGAAGACGCCCAGGCCGTTGGAGATGTTGGTATAGACGGTGATCTGCTCGATGAAGGGGTTCTCCTCGGCACTCTCCGTGGTATTGAGCTGCTGCTTGTAGCGCGAACGCATGTAGCGGTCGTAGGCATCCGAAGGGGTGATGAAGCGGAACGTGTGGCGGATGCGGGTCCATTCGGTGCTGATCCCCCAGACCGAAAAATACAACGGCAGCACCCGCGTACGGTTCTCATAGGGAATGCGCAGAAATTCATCGAAAATGATCGTACTCCCCTTCTCGTCGGCCTCGTCCGCATCGTTGGCGCCGTTCACCTGATCGACAAAGGGCGAGGTCGTATAGTAATCGCCCACCTCGCGCTGCACGCTTCCCGACTCGGGATCGGTTTGCCGGTAGAAACCCCGGATCCAGACCGAGCGTACGTCGGGAGGAAGCGTCAGCTCCTCGAGCGTGAAGTGGCGGTACCAGCCCCGGCTGCGCATCTCCCGGATCCGCGCCCGGGGAGCTTCGGGAACCGAGGTCTCGGCCGTGAGTCGTCCGTATCCAGGGACCGTAACCTCCAGCCGGTAGCTGCGCCCCGCAACGGGTCGGAATCCCGTCGAGGTGCGGCCGTCGGCTGAAGCCGCGCAGCGCACCACCTCGCGCCCCTCCTCCAGCAGCCGGATTTCGGCCTGCGCAACCGGCTCGAAGGTCATCTTCTCCTTCGCGTAGGTACCGCTCCAATGCAGCGACACCACAAAATCCTCCTGCGGCGTCAGCAGCGCGTTGACCGTCACCTGCGGGGCCGGTCCGCGACGACCGAAGTCGTAGTCCACATCCTTGCAGCCCGCAAGCAGCAGGGCAAACCCTGCTGCCATGCGGGTGCACGGCAGAAAACGATCGAATAACCGGGACATTATCGCTGCCAAATGTAATAACCGAGGCTCTTGTCGGCGTGGAACACGACCTCTCCGTCGGGTGCATGGAGCGTCATGCCGATGCTTTGCGAATCCCAGCGGATGATCGACCCGGTAAGCGGGACCCGCTCCGGATCGCGCGGCGTCAGCGTCAGATCGGGTTTGTGGTAGCTGTAATCGTAATGGAACGTTCGCGGCTCCCCCTGCGGCGGCTCCTCCGTGAGGGTGCACTCCGTGTCGGACAAGAATTTCAAGGTCTTGTTGCCCGCTTCGCCATTCATCGTCCACTCGCTGCCCGTCAGGCGTTTGGGAATCGAGATCGTACGCTCCTTGGAGCAACTCGCCGCGAAGAGGACGCAGACGGCAAATGCGAAAAAATTCACGGCCCGGAGCCGGATAGACAAACAATGTTTGAACATAAATACGCTTAATAAAGTTATAAATCCGCAAAAATCAATTCTCTATATACGCAATATTCAAAGTCCCTTCCGCCTCTACGCCTGTTCTATCCGAATAAATTTTCAAAGAAATACCGGCACCTTTCTTGAAAGGGACAATACCAACACTCACTCTCTTGTGCGACGGATACTTGTTTTTGGTTCAAAACAAAATTAGAAACGAATACCTTTTTTAGATACTAATATTTGACTTCCGAATCTAACATATTAGTTTATATCTCGCTGTGATACATTAATTTATAAACAAACGCTCCCATAATTATCTAACATTGCCCTAATGGTTCTGATTCCGGGCATGAAAACAAAGATCCCGTGCCGCATCGTCGGCACGGGATCATCGGTCGGAAGGCTTGTTCCCCGCTATTTGATTCTGAACAATCCGCTGTCGCTGTCGTAGTTCTCGAGCTGGGGACGTACGGCCGCCTTCTTCCGCCCGACGCCGAAACGCCACGAGAGGCTCAGCCCCAGGGCGTGGTCCTTGCTCCGGATCGCGTAGTCGGTCCGGTGGCGGACGATGCTCGTCGGGATCGTCTCGTTCGAGTAGCGGTCGCGGACGAAGGGGAAGAAACACTGCAGTGCGACGTTGAGATTGCGGTACCGGTAGCCCAGACTGACGTACGAGACCTTCTCGATTCCCGTCCGGTAGAGTCCTGTGAGCATCGTCCCACCGAATTTCTGGTAGAGATCGAGCGTGAAGTTTTTGTATCCGGCCGAGACGTAAACCGAAACGGGGAAGGTCCAGTAGCGATAGGTCGGCACCTCCCGCGACGGGCGGAAGAGCTGCTGCGCGGCCTCGACGCTGCCGCCGATGCGGAGGAACTTCCAGGGGGTGAAGTTCAGACTCAGCTCGCCGCCCCGCCGTACGTCCCGTTCGGCATTGTCGGTCTGGAGAAGGATGCACCCCTCGCCGGAGCGGTAGGCGTCGAAGAGGCTGTTGCGCGTATAGTCGTAGAAGAGTGCGGCCTGCAGCGTGAATTTCCGCACATAAAGGTCGTAGCTCAGCCGCCACGTCTGCCGGTGGGCATTCTCGAGGTCGGGATTCCCCGTCTGATAGAGACCGTTCATGATCAGAATCCGGGCCTCGGACATCTGCAGCATCTCGGGTATCTGCGTCCCCGATTCGTACATCAGACGCAGCGAATGGCTATCGCCGAAGTTGTACCCGGCCATCACCATCGGCGTGAAGGTGAGGTTGCGGAATCCGTCGCGACCCGTCCGCACGTCGTAGTCGGCACCCAGGCTGACGCGGTAGAGAAACGCACGGGCCTTGCCGCTGATCTCGGCGTAGAAGCGGTGCGCCTGCGTGTGGATCGACTCCCGCGTGCCAGCCTCGTCGAGGGAGTTGCTCAGCGAATTGGTCTGAAAGTTGTAATGGCCGCGGTAGCCCACCGAGAGCTGGGCCTTCGCAAACCGATGGCCGTAGACCACCTCGCCGATCAGTGTCCGCTTCCGGTTGTCGAGCTCCATCCGGTCGTCGAACCCCGTTGGGCCGCTCTCCGAGGAGCGGGTCTGCTGCCCGTTGTCGAAGTAGCTGCCCACGAGATTCAGCGCCAGGGAGTTGCTCCGGCCGAACTGCTTGGCAAAGTAGAGGTCGAGCGTCGGCACCACGCTCTGCGTACGGTCGGTCAGCTGACCGGTCCGCTCCTCGGTAGCGGCGTTTTGGGTCAGGACGATGCTTTTGGCGGCATCCATCTTTTCGTTGTCCGTCTGGACCGAGGCCCGGATCTGCAGGTCGTAGTTCCCCTCGCGGCTGATCGAACGGCCGAACTCGTCGAGCGGCTCGGCCATACCCCGCAGGTCGAAAAAGGCCTCGTCGATCGAGTAAACCTCGATGCCGGGAACCAGCGAGCGGAGTGTTGCCATCACACGACGCGACAAATCTCCGTACAAAGCAAAGTTTGCCGAAAACACAGTCACCTGACCGCGCTCTATCAGCGGACGAACCTGATAAAACGGCTGTCCCATGCCGATGCCGAGGGCCTTGGCCTCGTTCGATCTGGCGATGATGTTATGGTCAGTCGGGAGATCACTCTCCCGACTGCCACTTCAGAACCGTGCGTGAGACTTTCACCTCACACGGCTCCTCGTTGTATTCCGCTACCGCGAGCTTCATAACTGCCATCGACCGTTGTTTTCTGATCGTGGCAATGGCGATGAAGCAACTGACAGTTACGCAAATCATTCTTTCCTCCCACTATTTTAGGTAACAAATGATCTTCTTCTATCAAATCCATTGCCGTAAACGATAACCCACAATACGCACATCTGAAGTTTTGCCGTTTAAGTAGCGACGACCTTCGTGACGTGAGGCCGCCATATTTACCGAGTCGTTTGCCCCAGTAAATCCAATCTCCGTCAAACGGAGAACGGTTCCCTTTTACTTTCACATGACGGACAACGGGTGTCGAACTATGGTACTGTAATTTAACCTCTTTTCGAGTTTCAAATCGCCATCGTCCCTTTTCGAGTCTCCAATATTTACGGACAATCCGTTTCTTGTGTTTACCTCCATGGCGGCGGGTAGCCCAGCGGTATAAACTTTTGAATAACAGAAAATCCATGCGGGAATAGACGTCTTTCGATACCTGTCCTGCATAATATAGCGACCATCCGCGTATTACGGAATTCAATTCGTGTATAAGTGATTCCTGTGGAGATGCCCGTTGCCGGTAAATAATCTCCTTCATACGCTGATAGTGTCGCGTTTGGGATTTCTTCGAGGGTTTGATGATCGTCTTATACCCCAGAGGATTGCCACGCTGATCCGTTCCGGTATGAGTACGTCCGACAGGGAACTGCCTTACGGTCACTCCGAGAAAATCAAAGCCAGGCTTACTGTCGTCTATTGGATGCAAGGTGTGTACTAATCGTGTTTTGGACGGTTTCATCGCCAGTCCGATTTCTGCCAACCACTCATCCAACAATTTACGGCATTGTTCAAGTACCTCCCGGTCTTGGTGTATCACCACAAAATCATCGGCATAACGGATAAATGTGATCTTCTGACTGAATTTGCCATTTCCGATCCTCCTGATCCTGAATATTCGTCCAAGATATTCTTCCATTCCGTGCAGGGCAATATTTGCAAGTAAAGGAGAAATAACCCCACCTTGCGGTGTCCCGGCTTCGGTTTCGGAAAATACATCGGATTCAAGTATCCCGGCTTTCAGCCACCCTTTAATCATTTGACGGAATAAAGGTATTGTATTGACCTTATCCAATAATTTTTGGTGGTTTATCCTGTCGAAACACTTTTCAATATCAGCATCGAGGACCCATTTCGCACGTTGATTTATGCAGTTGAATCACTAGTGTCCGGAGAAAAATTCTCCGACAATGTTTTAATTATTAAACATCAATAAGTTACAAGCATTAGAAATTTTTTCGATTAGAACATCAGTAACTTTGCGGTAGCCATCAAGAGGTTATCCGCAAGCCATGAACAAAGGAAAAACAATCTTCGCTCAGATTATGTCTCTCATTAACGAATACGAGTTCAAGAAATGTGTCGACCGCTACAAAGGAGACCAGCATGCTATCAAATTCAATTGTCGTGACCAGTTCATGGTGATGAGTTTTGCACAGTTCACTGACAGAGCTGGTTTGAGAGATATAGAGACTACACTTAACCTCTGCGGCGACCTCTATCGCTCCGGAATCAAGGCAATACCTCGATCCACGCTTGCGGAGGCCAACGAGAAGAAGGATTGGCGTATATATCAAGACTTTGCGATGACTTTGGTAAAGGAAGCCACGATGCTTTACAAGGATGAAAAGCTGCGAATTGGTCTTGAGGAGATGATATATGCGTTTGACAGCAGTACCATTGAACTGTGTCTTAAGTTGTGTCCATGGACCGAGTTTCATCATGGTAAGGGCGCGTTCAAGATACATACACTGATGGATCTGCGAGGCTCGATTCCCACATTTGTCATGCTCACGCCAGGCAAGGTTAACGATGCCGGGGTGATGGACAAGATTCCTGTTGAAGCAGGTGCATTCTATCTGATGGATAGGGGATATGTTGCCTTTGAGAAACTTTATAAGTACTTCCAGGTAAAGGGCGCCTACTTTGTTACACGCGCCAAGGACAATATGTCTTATGAGGTTATTGAGTCCAGACCTGTCAACAAAGACTCGGGCGTTCTTTCGGATGAGACTATCAGACTTGCTGGATATTACTCTACCAGAAAGTATCCAGACACATTGAGACTTGTTGTATATGAAGACTTTGAGACTGGAAGATCATATCGATTTCTGACCAACAACTTTGCGATTGACGATCCGCTGACTATTGCGGAACTCTACCATGAACGCTGGCAGATAGAACTGTTCTTCAAATGGATCAAGCAGCATCTTCACATCAAGACTTTCTACGGCACTTCCAAGAACGCCGTGTACACGCAGATATGGATAGCCATTTGTGACTATCTTCTGCTCATCATTGCGAAGAAGCGATACGGGTTGGATCCAAGTCTTCATTCTATCTCTAACTCAATCGGACAAGTCCTCTTCCAGAGGGCGGATATCCGTGAAATTTATAATCAGCCGACAACTCCCGTTAGTGTTCCGGAGGCGGGTTCTGTCGAGCAACCTACTTTATGGTAAAATTTCTCCGGACAGCAGTG
>ERZ1664511.45-NODE-45-length-21966-cov-13.519465_pt1 | contig 21966 bp, 24 predicted proteins | sample MGYA00575336_ERZ1664511 | MGnify/ENA primary metagenome ERZ1664511 (study PRJEB40874, sample SAMEA4040739) | Gallus gallus | biome: gut; material: content | place: India | collected 2016-01-01 | study: EMG produced TPA metagenomics assembly of PRJEB14491 data set...
CGTAAATACTGACACACACTCTCGACCCCCTTCCCCGCCATTTCGATTCTGCGCTCAAAAAACGCGGCAAAACCCGCCTATTTTGAAAACGTAAATCTTCTGCCGTATGATTTCACACCCCGCCCCCTTGAAAACCAAAATACACTCAAAAACCGCTCTTTTTTGGGGCGGCTTTTTTATTGCACAGAATTTTGTGCCAACCCCTTGCGAGTGTACAAAACTTTGGATATATTAGGCGGCAGGGGTGATAACTTGGCAAGCACCGGCAGCAGAAAAACGGGCGCCGGGAAAAGGCCCTTTGAGGAAATACGAAACAAGGGCGGTGCGCCGAAGAAGGAGAAGCCCGAAGCGCTTGAGCAGAGGGTAAACCAATACTTTGCCGACTGCGACGAGAGGGGGCGCTTCCCCACGGAGCCCGGGATGCTGCTGCACCTGGGGCTGTCCGGGGAAAAGCTCCAGCGCTATTTGGCCGACCCCAAGTACCAGGAGGTATGGGAGCGGGCAAAGATGCGCCGCAACGACTGGCTTGAGAACCACATGGTAACTGACGGGCGCTGCGCCAACGGCTGCATGAACGCGCTCAAGCAGGAGAAAAACGGCGGCTACGCCGACAGAAGCGCTCCTGAGAAAAAACAAAAACGCTTCTCCATTGTGATGCAGGGCGTTGGAAAGGATGCCGCCAAGTGAAGTTTGCCGAATGTGTTTTACCGGCAGAGTACAAAAAATTGGACGTTCATCTTCTTGGAGATTGGCACGTCGGAGACCCCCTTTGCGACTATGCGGCGGTGGAGGAGGCCGTCCAGGTGATAGCGGACGCCCCCGAGACCGCCTGCATACTCGCAGGGGACCTTTGCGACATGGCGCTGCGCAGCAGCGTTGGGGATTGCCACGGGGCCGTGTTCGGCCCGATGCAGCAGGTCGAGACCATTGTGTCCCTGCTTGAGCCGCTTGTGGCCCAGGGCAAGGTGCTGGGCATGGTATCCGGCAACCATGAGCGCCGGGTATACAAACAGACAGGCATAGACCCCATGGCGTTCGCGGCCGAGCAGCTTGGGATAGCCGACAGGTATTCGGACGGACAGCTGGTGCTGTTTGTCCGCTTTGGGAACGAGCGGAAGCACGGCGGCAAGATGCTCTACTCCATGCTTGTGACGCACGGCACGGGGGGCGGCAGAAAAGAGGGCGGCAAGACGCAGCGCGTGGCCGACCTGCAAAACATAGCAGACTGCGACATCTACTGCCACGGGCACACTCACCTGCCCGGCGTATTCTCCACCGGCTTTCTCAGGGTGAACAACGAGCACCGCTCCGGGGTCGTTGTAGACCACCTGTTCGTCTGCGGCGGCTCCATGCTGGACTACGGCGGCTACGGCGAGCAGGGCTGCATGAAGCCCGCCTCCAAGCGCTGGCCGGTGATACACCTGAGCAGCGGCGAGAAGCGGTACTGCGCTACGATGTGAGGGACCGGGATGACCAAGCGCATAACCGAAAGCGGCGACAAGGAATATGTGTGGGACCCGGGGGAGGCGAACCCGAAACAGAAGCAGTTTTTCGCCTCCCGGAAGCTCTATACCGCCTACGGCGGGGCCAAGGGCGGCGGAAAAACCTGGGCCGTCAGGACCAAGGCGCTGCTGGGCGCCTACAACTACGACGGCATACGCATCCTGATTCTGCGCCGCACCTATCCGGAGCTGCAATCGAACCACATAGAGCCGATGCTGAAGATGATAAACCCGGACCTCGCCTCCTACAACGGGGCGCTGCACACCATTTACTTCGAGAACGGGAGCATTATCCACTTCGGCCACTGGTCCGGCGAAAACTCCGAGCTGGAGTACAACGGCCAGGAGTACGACTGGATATTCATTGACGAGGCGACGCAGTTCAACTGGCGGGCCTTTCAGTTCATAGGCGGCCTGCTGCGCGGCGTCAACGACATACCTAAGCGGGTTTACCTCACCTGCAACCCCGGCGGCATTGGGCACCGCTGGGTGAAGCGGCTGTTCATAGACCGGGACTTCATCAAAGACCCGGACGACCCGGAGCGCAGCGAGGACCCGAACGACTACACCTTCATCCCCGCCACGGTGGAGGACAACACGGCGCTGATGAAGTCCTCCCCCCAATATGTCCGCATGCTGGCGGCGATGCCGGAGAACCTGCGCCGGGCCTACCGCTACGGCGAGTGGGACAGCTTGGGCGGCAACTACTTCCCCGAGTTCACCGACGGGGTACACACCATAGCGCCCTTCAAGCTGCCCGACAACTGGAAGCGCTACCGAGCCTTTGACTACGGCCTTGACATGTTCGCCTGCTGCTGGTTTGCGGTTGACGAGACGGGCAGGAGCTACCTTTACCGGGAGTATTCGTCGCCCAACCTTATTGTCCAGGACGCGGCGAACCAGATCTTGACGCACACCCTGCCCGGCGAGCGTATCGAGATAACCTTTGCGCCGCCGGACATGTGGAACCGGCAGAAGGACACGGGCAAGACCATGGCCGAGATATTCATGGAAAACGGCGTGCCCATTGTGAAGGCGGACAACAACCGCGTCCAGGGGCACATGCTGATGAAGGAAGCCTTTGCCCGCCGGAGCGACGGCAAGCCCTCCCTGCTGGTGTTCAACACCTGCAAGGAGACCATTGACGACATCAAGGACATCCAGGCGGACGAGAAGAACCCGAACGACTGCTCCAAGGACCCGCACGACGTCACGCACCGCGTTGACGCCGTTAGGTACTACTGCATCAGCAGGACGCTTGCCGCCGAACAGGAGAAGGCCGCCGCCGAATACAGCGAGGACGACACGGCTGAGGACTATGACGACTTCATGACCGGCGGTGAGGTCACTGACAGCTACATCATGTACGGAGGTAATGCCTGATGCCCGAAATAACGCTTGCCATAGCCGCGATATGCCTTATAGCCTGCTTTTCCGGCGGGGCGATGATTTTCAAGCTGCTGGATAGGATAGAGAGCCAGCAGATAAGCATTGCCCGGGCCATTGCCGACCTGAAGGGCGCGGACGGGCACGAGCCCGGCGCGCTGTTCGGACACGGCCAAAAAGAGTATGAAGAAGCCCTCAACAGCATACTGAACTACAGCCTGCGCGACGCCTATATACGCAAAACGGAGGTGAGCGATTGAAGACCGAGCTTGAGGACAAGAGGATAAGCGCCGAAAGCATCTGGAAGGAATACGAGAAGATGCTCGGCTTCAACGAGAGCATCCAGCTTGAGGACACTGTGAGGGTGAACGAGAACTTTTTTGTCGGCAAGCAGTGGGAGGGCGTTCAGTCCAACGGCCTGCCGACCCCCGTTTTCAACATCCTCAAGCGCGTTACGCTGTTCACGGTCGCCTCCATCGTCAGCGACAACATCAAGCTCAAGGCCTCCCCCGCCCTCTCCCGCTCCGGCGACGAGCAGGTGCGCAGGGCGGCGAACATCGTAAACTCTGAGTTTGACAGCATATTTGAGCGCAACAAGATAGCCAACGTCATACGCGAGTTCATGCGCAACTCTGCCGTTGACGGTGACGGCGCTACCTACACCTGGTGGGACCCGGAGGTTGACGCCGGGGACGGCAGCAAGGGCGCTATCATAACGGAGATAGTCGACAACACCCGCGTCGGCTTCGGCAACACGGCAGACCGACGGGTGCAGAATCAGCCCTACATCCTGATAAAGCGCCGCGAAATGACCAAGTCTCTGCGCAAGCGGGCCAAGAAGCTCGGCTGCAAGCAGTGGGAGGAGATAAAGCCCGACACTGACGAGCAGTATCTTGACCCCTACAAGGAGACCGGGGACAAGACCACGGTGATACTGCGGCTGTGGAAGGACGAGAAGACTGGGACGGTTTGGGGCTGTGAGTGCGTTCGCGGCATCATCATACGCGAGCCCTGGGACTTGGGCCTCAGGCTCTACCCCGTGACCTGGCTGCCCTGGGACTATGTTCAGGACAACTACCACGGGCAGGCCATGATAACGGGCCTTATCCCAAACCAGATATATATAAACAAGCTCTTTGCCATGAGCATGGTCTCGCTGATGGCGACGGCATACCCGAAGATAGTCTACGACAAGACCCGTATCCCGCGCTGGGACAACGGCGTCGGACGCGCGATAGGCGTTGCGGGCGGCGGCGTTGACAACGTGGCCCGGGTGCTGGGCCCGGCTCAGATATCTCCGCAGATAGCGCAGTTTATCGAGCTGACGCAGAACATGACGCAGTCCCTGCTGGGCGCGACCAGCGTTGCCCTTGGCGAGACGAGGCCGGACAACACCTCCGCTATCATCGCCCTCCAGCGCGCCGCCTCCACGCCCAACGAGATAACGAAGCAGAACCTCTACCAGAGCATAGAGGACCTTGGAGCCATCTATCTTGACTTCATGGCCGAATACTACGGAGAGCGCAGCGTTGAGGTGGTGCTTGAAGACGAGATAGACCCCGGGGCGGTGCAGTTTGCGAAGGAAATGCTGCCGCTGACGCCCGAGGGCAAGCTGCTCTCGCGCTTCGACTTCTCCCAGCTCAAGGACCTGCCGATGCAGCTCAAGCTCGACGTGGGCGCCTCCGCCTACTGGAGCGAGATAGCCTCCACGCAGACGCTGGACAACCTTCTCGCGCAGGGACACATTGATGTGCTGGAGTACCTTGAGCGCATACCCGACGGCTATATCACCGACCGCGTTGGGCTTATCAAGGCCATACAGGAGCGCCGCAGCGCAATGCCCGTTGACATTGGCGGCGGCGGCTCCGGCGGGCCGGTCGCGAACGAGCCCGCTGAGGAGGCTTTGGCGCGCACCGGCGTCAGGGGCGGGAGCGGCAACGGCGTGCTTCAGCGCACACTGGCCGACATGCTGTAATTTTTGCGATTTGTGTATTAACTGTTTTACTACAGTTACAATACAGCCCTGCAGACCAGTGGGGTATTTGATTTCCGGCAGACCAGCCGGGGAAAGGAACTAAATATGAACGAACAGGCAAACGTTGCAACCGTTGAAAGCACTGCACCCGAGACCACGGGCGGCGCTTACACCGGTGAATGGGACATCGACATCGACGCTATCTACTCTGAACTCGGCGGCTCCGGCGACGATGATGTTTACAGCGAGGACAGCGCGCCGGAGGCAAAGCCCGAGGCGGATAAGCCCGAGCCTGAAAAGGCCGAAGAAGCCAAAGGCGAGAAAGCCGCCGAACCAGCTTCCGAACCGGAAGCTGCGCCTGCTGCTGAGAAGCCCGCAGAGGACACCTACACGCTCAAGCACCTTGACGAGACGCGCACTGTTGGCCGCGACGAGGTGATAGCTCTTGCTCAGAAGGGCATGGACTATGACCGCATACGCGAGCAGCGCGACACCGCAGCTTCGAGGCTCGACGAGTTTGAAAAGTGGCTCAAGGGCGTGACCGGCGGCAAGGGGCTTCAGGAGTTCAGGGATGATTACGAGGCAAATGCGCTTGCGAAAGCCCAGAACATCGACAAGACTGTGGCGCTTGAGCGCATAAGGCTCGAGCGTGAGCGCAAGGAGCTTGAGGCGGAAAAGGCGCGAATAGCCGAAAGCCGTGGTACAGACAAGGCCCGGCTGGAAGGCAGGGAGCGCATGGCTGCCGATGTTCAGGAATTCATGCAGACGTTTCCCGACATGGCTTCCGCCCTGTTGAAAGACAAGAACGCCATCCCCGCCGAAGTGTGGGATAAGGTGCGTTCGGGCGAGCGCCTTGTCGATGCCTTCGGCGCTTACAAGGCGCAGAAGGACGCCGCGGACAAAGACGCGGAGATAACGCGGCTGAAAGCGGAGCTTGAGGCCGAAAAGAACAACAAGAAGAACGCTGCCAGAAGCGCGGGGAGCCAGAAAAGCGACGGCGAAAATTCCGCCTTTGACCCCATAGCCGCAGGCTGGAACAGCGTGTGACCGAAGGGTTTGCCGCCCTTCGGTAATACGAAAGGACGGTAACAAATGGCTATCAATCTTGCAAGCAAATTTTCCAAGTATGTTGACGAAGCTTTTGCGCATGAGAGCCTTCTGCGCGGGGCTACCAGCGATAAAGTCGAGTTCACCGGCGTCAACGAGGTCTCCGTCTACTCCGTAGACAAGATGGAGATGAACGACTATGTGATGGAAGGCACCTCTCGTTACGGCACTGTTAAGGAGATAGGCGACCGCGTCCAGACCTTCCGCATAGACCGTGACCGCTCCTTCACCGGCTCTATCGACGAGGGCAACGCCCAGGACCAGTACAACGTCAAGGACGCCTCCGCGCGCCTGCACGTCCAGATCCGCGACGTGGTCATCCCTGAGACCGAGGCCTATGTCATGATGAAGTGGGCCTACGGCGCGGGCAAGGTCGTCGGCGGCGCTGCGCCCACGGCGGACACCCTGCTCGGCCTCATCCAGGCCGGCGCCTCCCACATGAACAACAACCATGTTCCCCGAGCGGGCCGAAGCATCTTCATAGCGGAGACCTACGCGGCCATGCTGCCGAACCTTGCGAACCTCACTTATCTCGAGCGACTTGGTTCTCAGGCCCTGACCGAGAACAAGCTGCCCCGAGTCGCAGGCTTCGACGTCCATGTCGTGCCCGACGGAGATATGCCTGAGGGCGTGTACTTTATCCTCCAGCACAAGGACGCCTGCCCCTTTGTCCAGAAGCTCACCAAGTACAAGATACAGAAGGACCCCATGGGCATCGACGGCAACGTCATCGAGGGCCGCGTCCGCTACTGGGCCGGCGTGCTCGGCGAGAAGTGCAACGCGGTTTATGTCTACGCCGCGTCTGCCAGCGTTCAGGCTGTCCCCACTTTTGGCGGCACAGGCACCGGTACTACCCTTACCGCTGCCGGCGCAACCATTTATGCCACGCTGGACGGCACCGACCCGAGGTACAGCAAAAGCAGGATTCTCGTGGCCTCCGGCGGCACCGTCACCGGCGCTCAGGCTGGCCAGACCATCCGCGCCTACGCTTTCTCGGACACCAAATATCCCTCTGCTGTTGTCGAAAAGGCCATCAGCTGATAAACCACATAGGGCGGGGCGAGACCCCGCCCTTTTTCAGAAAGAAAGGGACGTGAACTTATGGCGGCTATAACTGTCGGCGATGTGTTCAACGCGGCTATGGGCATCATGGACGAGCTGTCCACGACCGGCGAGCCGCAGACCACGGACACGAAGGAATATGAATACCGCACGCCCGCGATCATTAACATGATGGTTGGCGAGCTGGCGCTGCTTACCGGCAACAGCGGAGACTGGCTTGCGGTCGAAAGCCTTGACGACCTTGTGCCCAACGTATCCTCCAGCTATGCCCGCAGCGCCCTACCCTATGGGCTTGCCGCGAACCTGCTTGTTGACGAGAATCCGAGTTCCGCAAGCTTTTTTCAGCAGCGATATGAAGAAATGCGCAACCTCTATGTTTCGCGCCAGCCTGCGGAAATTTCAGATATTACCAACCTGTACGGCCTCAGCATTGAATACGGGGAGTTTTCGAGGTGGTGAGCCATGGCGAACATCATAACTAACGTTCAGGAAAGCATCTACCAGATAAAGCGCTGGCTGGGCGTCAACGAGGCGCAGGAGGGCGAGGCTTCGCTGAAGATGGGCGAGGCCGCCGTCATGCGCAACTTCAAGGTCACGGCGGGCGGCGCGCTCAAGAAGCGCGGGGGCAGCAAGAACATCGCGGGCCTCATGAGCGGCTACACCGTCGAGGTGGACACCGGCACCACCGCCGTGCTGCTCACCGAGGAGCAGCAGAGCACCGCCGCCTTCACCATGTACCCCAACATAGAGGTGGACAGCGTGGGGGGCATCACGCTCACGGGCGAGCCCGCCGAGGTGACGGCCTCGAACGAGGACGCCTACATCGGCTGGTACTACAGGCACAGCGACGGGCTGGTGTACAAGTTCACCGGCGTGACGACCTGAGAGGAGGCAGAGCATGGCTACACTGCTCAGCAGCATTACATCCTGCGCGTATTACGAGGGGGCCATGCGCCAGAGCTGGCTTGACACCTACGCGGCGCGAAACTCCGACAGCGCCACACGCACGGCCTGGGCCGGGCGCAACACCCTCTCCGTCATCGGCCTGCCCAACGGCAACTACGTCACCGAGATAGGCTTCGCCCTGCCCCGGCGCGGCAAGAACTTCTCCATCGACCTCGAGCTCGGCCCCGAGGGGCAGCTCAGCAGCACGGCGACCCTCGCCTACAAGTTCCTCCCCGCCGAAAACAGCAGCTACAACAACGCCGGCACCGGCACGGCAAAGGACGGCACCTTCTATTTTGACCTTCCCGGCTCCACCCACACGCTGCAATATTCCGGGGAGCTGACAGGCTCCAATGGCTACCTCTACATCTGGCACGGCACGGCGGACAGCTCAGGCCACAGCCTCACGGCCCTCGACCGCGGCACCTTCTCCGGCACCTACGACAGCGCCGTGCGGCTGGAGCCGCTCCAGACCGGCCAGCAGGGAGGCGACCAGTACATCTGGGCCTACACCGGCGAGACCCTGCCCGACACCGCCGTGCCGAGCTACAAGCGCTCCGTCACCTTCTACCCCAACTACGGCGCGAACACGCCCACCACGGAGACGGTGACGCAGAAGTTCACGGGCTATATCTGCCCCGACGACAACAAGCAGTACTACGACGAGAACGGCAAGGGCCTCTTGGCCCTCCCGGGTACGCAGGACCGCTACCTCATAGCCCAGTTTGAGCTGGCGACCATGCAGCTGCCAGCGGCCACGCGGCCCGGCTACAGCTTTGCGGGCTGGTACACGGCCTCGACGGGCGGCAATTACGTCGGCACCGCGGGCGACAGCTTCACGCTCTCCCACCCCCAAAACACGCTCTACGCGCACTGGACGGAGCTGACCTATTCCTGGAACTTCAACCCCGTCACGGCCAAGGGCAACAGCGCGGACAGCGTGGTGCGCGGGCTGTGGTCCGGCTTTGTCGGCGGGCGCGAGGTGCTGTGCGCCGCCTGCAACGGCTACCTCTGGGAGCTGGAGCGCAGCGAGGACGGCGAGTGGGGCAAGACCGCCTGCGGGGCCATAGACACGAGCTCCGACGTCCACATGTTCGGCTTCGGCGGGAACATGTATATGCTCAACGGCTCGGAGTACAAGGTCTGGGACGGCGAGAGCCTGACGGACGTGGCGGGCTACCGGCCCATGGTGGCGGTCTCCGTGCCCCCCGGGGGCGGCGGCACGGCGCTCGAGCAGGTGAACAAGCTCTGCGGCCAGCGGCGAGCGAGGTTTTCCCCCGACGGGACGGAGAAGGTCTTCACGCTGCCCGAGAAGGGCCTCGCCTCCGTGGACTACGTGCGCTCTGCGGCCACGGGCGTGGACCTGACGGGCTGGACGGCGGACACGGCGAACGGCAAGGTGAGCTTCACCACGGCCCCCGCCGAGGGCACGAACAGCATCGAGATAGGCTGGTCCGTCACGGGCGACACGGCCTCGGAGATACGCGCCATGCGCTACGCTGAACTCTACAACGGCGCGCAGGATTCCCGCGTCTTCGTCTACGGCGACGGCACGAACCGCTGCTTCTACACCGGCATCGACTACGACGGAGTGCCGAGGGCGGACTACTTCCCCGACCTCGCCGTGGCGCACGTCGGCGACTCCAACACGCCGCTCACAGCTATGATACGCCACTACGACAGGCTGCTGGCCTTCAAGCTGGACAGCGCCTGGAGCATCAGCTACAGCGCCATAACTCTCGCGGACGGCTCCGTGACGGCGGGCTTCTACGTGACGCCGGTGAACAGGAGCATAGGCAACTGCGCGCCGGGCCAGGCGGTGCTGGTGGAGAACCGGCCCCGGACGCTGGACGGCAGGAGCGTCGTGGAGTGGAAGCCCACCTCCTCCTCCGGCAACATCAACGGCGACGAGCGCAACGCCGAGCGCGTCTCCCAGCGCGTGGACGACACCATCCGCAGCTTCGACCTCGCCACGGCCAAGACCTTCTACGACAAGTACGCCCACGAATACTACGTCATCGGTGTGGACGGCACGGCGCTCGTCCACGGCATAGAGGCGGACGCCTGGTACGTTTACACGAACTTTGCCGCGACCTGCCTCATAAACTACAAGGACGAGCTCTACTTCGGCACCGCCGACGGGCAGCTGCGGCACTTCTCGGACGAGTACCCCGCCGACAACGCCCAGGCCATAGACGCCTACTGGGAATCCGGCTCCATGCCCTTCGACCAGGACTTCAAGCGGAAGTACTCCGCCATGCTCTGGGTGGGCATCAAGCCCGAGGACAACGGCTACCTGGCCGTCACAGCGGAGACGGACCGCAAGGCGGACTTTGCCGAGTACAGCTTCACCACCGGCGACGCGGCGGGCGTGCCGGAGATGAACAGGATAAAGCTCAAGGCGAAGAAATTCACCTACTACAAGCTCAAGCTCTCAAACAACACGGCCGACACGACGGCCACGGTCGTCTCCGTGGACATCCGGGTGCGCGGCACGGGATATGTGAGGTGACACATGGCGACAAGGATAAAGCAGGGGGACGCCTACTCCCTGCCCATACAGATAAGGCTCAACGGCGAGCTCATAAACGCGGACGACGTCGAGACCGTGGAGTTCGCGCTGGGCGAGGCCATACGCAAGCTCTACCCCGGCGAGGTGAGCTACGAGGCGGGGGACAACACCTTCTACCTGCCGCTGACGCAGGCGGACACCTTCTCCTTCCCCGCGAACGGCTCCGTGACGCTGGACATCCGCGTGAAGTTCACGGGCGGGGACGTCATCGGCGTCCTGCGGCCCGAGGCGCTGGCCGTGTATGACGCTGTTTCGGAGGTGGTACTGTGATAAACGCCGAGCCTATAACCGCCGGGGCGCTGGACGTCGACATCGGCGCGGCGAAGCTGGTGCAGGGGCCTCCGGGCGAGGCCGCGACTGTTGAGATAGGCACCGTAACGAAGGGCGACGTTGCCTCCGTCACGAACGTCGGCGACGACACACACGCGATACTGGACTTCGTGCTGCCCAAGGGCGACAAGGGCGACACGGGCGAAAAGGGCGACCAGGGCGACCTTGGTCCGCGGGGCGCGACCTTCACCCCCAGCGTTGACATGGAGACCGGCATGCTGACTTGGACGAACGACGCGGCCATGCCGAACCCCGAGCCCGTGAACATACGAGGCCCGGAAGGACCGCAGGGGCAAAAGGGCGATACGGGCGCTCAGGGGCCGAAGGGCGACAAGGGCGACACGGGCCCGCAGGGTCAGACCGGCCCGCAGGGCGTCCAGGGAGAGAAGGGAGACACCGGCGACGTTGGCCCGCAGGGGCCTCCGGGAGAGACCGGCCCCGCCGGGCCGCAGGGCGAGCAGGGGCCTACCGGCGCTCAGGGGCCGCAGGGCATCCCAGGCGAGACCGGGCCGCAGGGAGAGCGGGGGCCGAAGGGCGACCAGGGTGAAAAGGGAGACAAGGGCGACACCGGGGCGCAAGGCCCCAAGGGTGACAAGGGAGAGAAGGGCGACACGGGCGAGCGCGGGCCGCAGGGCTATGTATTTACCCCTGCCGTGGACGGCTCCGGCAACCTGAGTTGGACGAACGACGGCAACCTCGCCAACCCCGAGACCGTGAACATACGCGGTCCCAAGGGCGACACGGGAGCCAAGGGCGAGACCGGCTCACAGGGGCCGCGGGGAGAGAAAGGCGACACGGGCGATACCGGGCCGCAGGGCGCTACAGGCGAGCGCGGGCCGCAGGGCTACACCTTTACCCCTGTTGTAGATTCGGAAGGGAACCTCAGCTGGACAAACGACGGAGCGCTTGAAAACCCCGACACCGTGAACATCAAGGGCCCGCAGGGCCCGCAGGGGCCGCAGGGGGCCAAGGGCGACACCGGCGCTCAGGGTCCGCAGGGAGAGAAAGGCGACACCGGAGACACCGGCCCCCAGGGGCCGAAGGGCGAGACTGGCAACGGCTTCAAGATAATGGGCTACTACGCCTCGCTCTCCGCGCTGCAAGAGGCTATACCCTCGCCCGAGGTTGGCGACGCATACGGCGTAGGCACGCAAGAGCCTTACGACATCTACATCTGGGGCGGAAGCTCTTGGGTCAACAATGGCCCGATACAAGGCCCCGCCGGTGAGCAAGGCCCGCAAGGCCCGCAAGGCGACAAAGGAGAAAAAGGAGATAAGGGAGATACCGGCCCCGCCGGGGCGAACGGCGCGACCTTTACACCATCTGTTGATTCTTCCGGCAATCTCTCGTGGTCGAATGATTCCGGTCTGGCTAATCCTGAGACGGTAAACATCCGAGGCCCGCAAGGTCTCAAGGGTGACACCGGCGCTCAAGGCCCCAAGGGAGACACCGGCCCGCAGGGGGAACAAGGTGAACGAGGGTTGCAGGGGCCGGCCGGGGCGGACGGCGAACCCGGAGCTACTGGCCCTGCCGGTGCTGACGGAGAGGACGGCGGCTACTACACGCCCGCCGTGGACGGCTCCGGGGACCTGACGTGGACGGCCAGCAAGAGCGGTATGCCTGCCGTGAGCGGGCAGAACATACGCGGCCCGCAAGGCCCCGCCGGAGCGGACGGCGCTCAGGGGCCAAAGGGCGACAAGGGCGAGAAGGGCGACACGGGCGCTCAAGGCCCCGCCGGTACAGCGGCGACGATAGCCGTGGGAACTGTTACCACAGGCGAGGCGGGCACCTCTGCAAGCGTCACAAACTCCGGCACCTCCAGCGCGGCGGTGTTCAACTTCACGATACCGCGCGGCGCTAAGGGCGACAAGGGCGACAAAGGCGATACGGGACCTGCTGGCGCTGACGGCGCGCAGGGGCCAAAGGGTGACAAAGGCGACACCGGCGATACCGGCCCCACTGGTGATGCCGGTCCCCAGGGGGCTGCGGGCGCGAGCGCCACTATCAACGGTGTCAACGCGCTCACACTCAATGCCACCGGCGGGCTTTCCGGCTCGCAATCCGGCAGTACCTACACGCTTGACGGAAGCACGTTCGTTCAGAAAACCGCCAACCTCTCCGGCACGGACTACACCACCATTCGTGCGCGAGGCATTCAGCTCGTAAGCTCTGCGCCGGGCACCCTGCCCAACGGGTGTATCGCCATCGTGTATTCGTAAGGAGGAAAGCCATGCAAACCACAATCAAGTTCTCAGATAACACCACCTACAACACCTCTGCGGCCAATCTCAGCAAGGGCGTGCTCAACGGGTTTGGCCGTGAGCTGCTTACCATAACCGCGACGATGGCCTATGCCGAAGCTGCGGCGCATTTTGTGAACGGTGCGGTGTTCACCCTCACCGATGAATTTGGCGACAGTTTCGAGTGGAATGAACACGGCGTCGCCGGTCCGATAACCGACAACCGTGACGGTACAGTCACCGCTATAATGGGCAAAAATAATACAGCCGAGCAGGACTATCAGCAGCAGGCTCAGAAGGCGGAGCAGAGCGCCGTGACGCTTGCGGGCAAGCCGGTTTCTTCCGACACCGAAGTGAGCGAACTGCGCGCAGCCTTCGAGCAGGCGGCGGCGAAACTCAGCGATACCGACGCGCTTATCGCGCCTTCCCTGTCCGCTATATGGAACCCTTACCGCTATGTGGCGCAGGGCGAGCGCAGGTATTACGCGCCGAGTGACGCGCTGTATAAATGCCTCGTATCGCATGAGACTAGCCTTGAGACAGCACCCGATGTCTCAAAAGAATATTGGAGCAAGCTATGAAGGTGGGTGTAAATGGTGCTGTCCGTGATATCTCCGATTTGAAGGTTGGAGTGAGCGGCGCAGTACACGCCGCGTCCGAACTTTGGGTGGGCCTAAACGGAGCGACAAAAAAAGTGTGGCCAACTTATTCATCAGTATTAGATGAAAATACATGGGAACAAATAAGCGAAGCAAGTTCTTCAGGTGTTGCAGAAAATATGTGGGAAGTTGGCGACCGAAAACAGGTCACCCTCAACGGCACAGTGGGGAGCCTCTCCCTCTCGAATTTCTCGACCTACGCTTTTATTATTGGGTTCAATCACAACTCCGGGCGAGAGGGTTCGGGCCGTATCCACTTCCAGCTTGCAAAGACGGCCCTCTCCGGCGGTACGGACATTTGCTTTACCGACGGGCAGTACCTCAATACTGGCTCCTCGGCGGCGTTCCGCATGAATACGAGCGACACCAACTCCGGCGGGTGGGAGGACTCGTACATGAGGAATAATATTTGTGGTACGAGCAAGTCGACGACCTCGGGCCGCATTATGGGAGCTATACCCGCCGAACTCCGTAACGCGCTCAAGAGCGTTACAAAGTACACGAATAATAACGGGAGAAGCTCGGCCTCGAGCGCCGTCACCGCGACCACGGATTACTTTTTCCTCCTCTCGGAGTACGAGGTATTCGGGAATATCACATACTCGAACAGCTACGAGGCAAATTATCAACAGCAATACGCCTACTACTCCGCCGGAAACAGCAAGGTCAAATACCGGCACAACAGCACAGGGAGCGCCGCTTATTGGTGGCTCCGTTCCCCGCGTGCGGGCTACCCCTACTTTTTCGTGTATGTGAGCTCCGACAGCACAGTCTTCTACCACTACGCGTACTTTTCGCTCGGGTTCGCGCCGGGCTTTTGCGTATGAGATACACCACACACAAACGTTTTCGCGGCAAAGGTATATCTGGGTGGATGAACATACCATTCGGCACAAAGGTTGTTTGCGAGGACGGGATTCTCGTTACTGAGAATGGCGCGATAATATGTTACGCCGAAAGCGAAAACGGCTATGAGCATTTTCACCCGGACATACCAGAAGCACATCAAAGGCATAGCATGATATCAGCATTAGAGGCTTACTATAAAGCCGGCGCAGATGTCTCAGAACTGTATTACCGTGAGTTCGCCCCAAACGAAAACGATTATTGGCTACATATACTTAGAACAATGGACACATCAAGGCTTGCTGCTCTGTGCCTAAAAAATCTAGGGAAAATACCTATATAGAAGGTGACACCATGCTACACACAGGCACACTACTCCGCGCCGAAATCTACGACGACCACACCAAGCCATACACCAACGTCAAGGCCGTCTATGAGGCGCACAAAGACAAATACCCCGGCAAGCTCATAGTCACGAACGGGCACTGGTACACTGTCAGCCCGAAGGCCGCTCCTACCGGAAATTACAAAGTGAACGGCACTGTGCTCTCAAAAGAGAGCTGGATGGACTGGGGCTTCGGCTGGAACGCCGGGTCTCTGCCCGTAATGGTTTCCACCATGGGCAATGACAACTATCTCTCCACCCTGCCCGTGCTGGTGGACGGCAAGCGCCGCGACGATGTTATTGACAACCAGACGGCCGGCGTACAGCGCTCCACGCTCCGCACGTGGTTCGGCGTGGACAAGGCGGGCAAATGGTATGTGGAGGTCACGACCTCTAACTACACGCTGCACCGCATGGTAGACAGGATGCAGGCTTTCGGCATCGTGGACGGCATGGTGCTCGACGGCTCCGGCAGCTCTCAGTGCTACGACGGCGCGACGTACCAGCGCGGCGACGGGCGCACCATATACTCGTATCTGCTGCTCTGGTTCGCGGACGAGGGCGGCGGCACGGACGACGACACGGACGAAGACAAGGAGGATGATACCACGGCGGCTACATACAAAAAGGGCATCGACGTCTCACAGTGGCAGGGGACGATTGACTGGGAGAAGGTCAAAGCGGCTGGCATAGAGTTTGCAATGATTCGCGCGGGCTACGGGCAGAACAACATCGACCCGCAGTTTGAGCGCAACATATCAGAGTGCAACAGGCTCGGCGTCCCCTGCGGCATCTACTGGTTCAGCTACGCCTACACCGAGGCAATGGCTATCAGGGAGGCGGAGTACGCGCTGGCGGCGGTGGAGCCGTACAAGCTGGATTATCCCATCGCCTTCGACTACGAGGGGGCGAGCGTGGACTACGCCAAGAAGAACGGCGTTGTACCGGACAAGGCGCACGTTACGGCGCTGGCGAACGCTTTTTGCGGGAGAATCGAACAGGCGAAATATTACGTCATGGTGTACACCAACCCGAGCTATTTATCCACCTATTTCGACAGCTCTGTGCCGAAAAGCTATGACATCTGGCTCGCGCAGTGGCCCGCGAACCCAGACCCGAGCAGCAAGCCCACGCAGGCGGGCGGCATCTGGCAGTACACCAGCTCCGGCGCGGTGGCGGGAATCTCCGGGCGGGTGGACATGGACGCGGCCTACTACGACTATCCCGGCATCATAGCCAAGAACGGCCTCAACCAGCCCGCCGCAGCGCCCGAGCCGGAGCCGAACCCCGAGCCGGACACCGAGACGCCCGCCAAGACGGAGACCGAGCTGGCCCGGGAGTGGGTGATGGCGCTGGGTATCAGCGACGGCGAGAACCCGGACGGCCCCTGCACCCGGCAGCAGGTGTGGGTTATGCTGTATCGAGCACTCGAAAAACAGGGAACGATTTAAAAACAGGAGGGTTTTTTAAAATGATTAACTGGAAGGTGCGGCTCAAGAACAAGAGCTTCTGGCTCTCTCTCATCCCGGCGCTGCTGCTGCTGATTCAGGCGGTGGCCTATGTGTTCGGGTTCTCGCTCGACCTCTCGGAGATGGGCGACAAGCTGCTGGCGGTGGTGAACGCGCTGTTCACGGTGCTGGCGATACTCGGCGTGGTGACTGACCCCACCACGGCGGGCATCGGTGATTCCGCGCTGGCCATGACCTACGACGAGCCAAGGGAGGATTAACCTGTGCAGACTGTGCTGGCCGTGCTTTCGGTGCTCGGAGTAAACAGCCTCATACTTTACTTCGTAAAAAGGTACTTCGACAAGCGCGACCAGCGCGACGCCGAAAGAGACAGAGAACGGCAGGAAACTGAAAAACAATGGCAGGCCTGCTATGAGACGATACGGCTGCTTTCGTATTCCCGTATCTCAGAGGAGCTTGAATCCCTGTTGGACAAGGGCTACGCCACGCCGACAGAACGCAGCTTTGTCCGGGCCTTGTACGACAACTACAAGGCCCACGGCTGGAACGGCGACATGGAATCGCGCATGGAAAAGGTCTATGCGCTGAGGACAGACCATGCGCCGCATGATTAAGGAGGTATTGCATGGACCAGCTTCAGGGCATCCCTTACCATTACCCTTATGTCAATCCATATGACAACTCATTCAGCCAGCGCGTGCGTCAGATGGCTGCGGCTTCGCCGGCGACGGCTCCCATGCAGGGCTGGGGCCTTGCGATAGTGCCGACCATAAACGACGTTGAGCGCGTGCAGATGACGCCCGGCGAGCGCAAGGTGGTTCTCATACAGAACAGCCCCAACATACACGCCATACGCGCCGCCGACGCCGCCGGGTTCGTTGCCACTGAGTACAGGGAATCCAAGGTCATAGACCCCAAGAGCCTCGCACCTGAGCAGCCTCAGCAGCAGTACGCTTCCATACAGGAAGTAAACGACCTGAAGACCGAGATAGCCAAACTGAAATCTATGCTGGAGGGCGCAAATGCAAAGCCAACTGCTAAATCTGCTGCTGGGGCCTAACAACCCCATGAGCAGCAATCTCATGTCACTCGCCAAAAGTGCGGAGCTGGCCGAAACGGTTGCTCAGGGCTTCGGGGCTTTCCAGACCGGCAAGCTGCCTGAGTTTATTGAGCGGCAGTATGACACAAACATCATCTTCCGCAAGTTCTATGACAAGCACAAAGACCAGACGCTCAAAGCCTTCTTTGCGGAGATAGGCGCTGCTTTGTGAAATAACAGGGCCCTGTTATTCAATACATTTTTGAAAGGAGCACAAAACACATGGATGAACACACGAACTGGGGCGGCGTACTCGGAGGCGGTCTTGCCGGTCTGCTTCTGGGCGGTGCGTCCGGCGGCAACGGCGGCATTTTTGGAGGTAATCGCGGCAACTGCGCGACCACTGAGGACCTTGCCAGCGGCTTCAACTTCTCGGCGCTTCAGGGCAAGACCAATGACATCCTGGCCGCTGTGAACGGCGTCAACCAGAACCTCGGCAACGCGGTCTGCACCAGCACCTATGAGCTGGGCAGCAAAATCGACAACTGCTGCTGCAACACGCAGCTCGGCATCCAGGGCGTCAAGTTCGACATGGCGGACTACGCCGCCGCTATCCAGGCGAACGGCACCGCGAACACTCAGAAGGTGCTCGACAAGCTGAACCAGTTCGAGCTGAGCCAGAAGGACGCCGTTATCGCCCAGCAGGGTCAGCGCATCGCCGCGCTTGAGGCCGATGCCCGCATGTGCGGCGTTGTGCGCTGGCCGAACAGCATCACCTACGCCACCTCCTGCAATCCGTTCATGGCCGGCGCCTGCTACAGCGGCGCTTATTAATTTGACCGTTTTGTATTAGTCGTTGTAATACAACTAATGCAAATCATAGCTATTTGAGCTGGGACGGGCGGGGGTTTCAGCTCCCGCCCTTTTATTTTGAAAGGAGAAATGCAAAATGGCAAAGGCACTCATGGTAGCTAACAACCCTGCTGTACAGACCCTCACTTCCGGCAGCGCCGTTAACCTTGGCACTGCGCTGCACGGCTTCGGCAACTGCAACTGCCAGAAGATAATCAGCATCAGCAACGGCGGCGTTGCGCTGGGAGAGGGCGGCTACTACACCTTCATGATTTCCGCGAATGTTTCCAATTCCGATGCGGGCAACGTGACGCTGACCGTTTTTCAGGACGGCGCAGCCACGCCCTTTGTTATGAGCGAGACTATAGCCGCGGCGAACGACCCGGCCTCTATAACGCTGACCGGCGCTGTGGTCGTGAACCGCTGCTCGTCCAGCGTGCTTACCGTTGTGGCTACCACCACCGCAGGCGACGCGATAGTCAACAATATCGCCACCACGGTCACGAAGGAATAAGGCCATGGAGCCTTACATGAAGAACGACATGTCGCCGGGGCACGACACCGTGGCCCATCTTGCCGACATCATGGGGCAGGTCGACGAGGAACTTGACGGGGCCAAGACCTACATCAAAGCGGCCATGAGCCACAGGCCGATTGACAAGGCCCTAGCCGACAGCTTTGCCAATATGTCCGCGCAGGAGCTTCAGCATGCGGACATCCTGAGCAACGCCGTGACTTCCATGGTCGCCAAGCTCAAGACCGAGGGCAACGCCTGCTACGAGACCATGAGCCGGGTGTGGGAACACACCAAGGGCAGGCAGGCGGGCTATGCGGCCTGGATACGGCAGATGCACGCAGATTACAAAAAGCTAACGTAAGGAGGTATTTGACGTGGCGGTACAGTATGACCCCAAAGTCGATTACTCAGACCTCATAGCACAGGAGGCCGCGAAGGGCGTGAACGCGAACAGGAACCTCTTGGCGCAGTACGAACAGCAGCGCAACGCCAAGATAGCGGACCAGAACCTTGGCTACGCCCAGACAAATATATACACGAACGGCTCTGGCAGTGTGACCGGCTCCACCGCGCCAAACGTCACCGATGTCGGCGTGGGCAGCATAATCTCCATGGGCAAGCCCGGGGGCTACTATACCGCCACAAGTCAGGCCGACTACATCAACGAGCTTTACGACGCCTCGCTCAAAGCACAGCAGGCGGCGCTGGAAAGCGCCTACAACGCCAACCTCGCCGCCTACGACCAGCAGGCGTCCAAAATCCCGGCAGTCTATCAGGCGGCGAAGAACCAGACCGCCTCCTCCGCAGAGATAGCCCAGCAGGGCCTGAACGAGCGCTTTGCCGCCTCCGGCCTCAACACCGGTACGCAGGGCCAGGCGGCGCTTGCCATGAACACCGCGACGCAGGGCAGCCTCTCAAGCCTCGATGCACAGCGGGCGCAGGCCGTGGCCGACATCGAGGCCGAACGCGCGCAGACCATGGCGCAGTATCAGAACGCCGTGGCCGAGGCCATTGCCAAGAACGAGATGCAGAGGGCGCAGGCGCTCTACGAGGAGGCCATGCGCGTTGACAACAGCTATCGTGAGGAAACGCAGTATTTCCTGCAAAAGAGCACCGAAAGCTCGTCCTCCTCCTCCGGCGGCGGCGGGTATACCGGCGGCGGCGCTACCGATACCGGCGCGACGGGAAGCCCAGAAGCGACAGACGGCACGCCTCAGGCCGCCATTACGGGCCCGAGCCAGCTTGGCTCTGCCGCATTAAGCATCTACAACATGTATCGCAACGTCAACCCCGGCACAATGGCGAACGTTGCGAAGATATTTGCGGACCGTATAACCGGCGCGTATAACAGCGGGCAGATAACCAAGGCCGAGACAGATTGGCTTCTTACGCTGCTCGGAGTATAAAGAGAGGGGGGGCGTTATGGCCACTATTGAAGAAAGACTTAAAAATCTTTATGATATCGGCGAGCAAAGCGAGCGTATTAATTCGCAAGTTATTGGCAAAAGCTCAATTAATGACCGGATCGCGCAGCTTTATTCCAAAGGCGAACAAAGCCAGCAGCTTGTTAATCAGCAGCAGGCTGTTGAACGGCAAAGGCAGGCAGAGCAGCAGCAGCAGCGTGACGCGCTGCTGAACAAGCACGCCCCCTCCGGCATGGAGTATGTGAACGGTCGGCTTCAAATAAAAGAGGGCTATGAGGCCGACCCGGTTACAGGGTTTGTGCTGCCCACTACTCAAACGGTTCTCAAAGAATCCGCGCTTGATGACATTTTCTCTATCGCCCTTAAAAACACAGGCGCATCGTATCTTAATATAGGCGGACAGCTTGCAGGGGGCGAAGACCACATAAAGCAGTACGACAAAACCTCTGGCCCGCTTATAGGGCAATCTGAAGCTGTCAAGGTCAACGACACAGAGCTCTACGACCCCGTGACCGGCTTCATCTTGCCCACAACAGAATCTATAATTGGTTCAAAAGAAGACCTTTATGAGAAAGCTGACAAGCTCGCCGCTGAGGCTGCGGAACAGACGGAAAAGGCCAAAGAGGGCAAGAACGCCGTCGAGCAGTTCCTTATTGACGCTGGCATAGCTGGCGTTAACCTCGCCGGTGATGTCGCGCTCAACACCATCGCCCCCGGCCTTGGCTGGGCGAACATGGCGGCGCGGAGCTATGGCTCCGGCTCTCAGCGGGCGCGGCTTGAGGGCGCGACAGGCGGTCAGCAATTTCTCTATGGCCTTGGCGCGGCGGGCATTGAGGTGCTTACAGAAAAATTGAGCAGTATTGCCAAGCCGTTACGCGCAGCTTTCGGCAAGGGCCTTGCCGACGGCGTTGTTGACCGCGTTATAAGCAAGCTGACCGGCTCCGCAGTTGGGCAGGATGTCTTGCGCTTCATAGCCTCAGGCGCTTCTGAGGGCGTTGAGGAAATGGTGGGCGACGTGCTTGAGCCTGTCCTCCGCCGGGCCACATACGACGAACAAGCGCTTTCCGACTACTCTGACCCGGAGTTTTGGAGCGAGACAATCCGCGACGGCCTTGTCGGCGGCGTGCTGGGCCTTGCGGCCGGTTCCGGCTCGCTTGTGCGCGGGGCCGCTCCTGCGGCCTCACAGACCGCACAGGACGCCTCGAACCCTCAGACGGGCCTTGACACGGACGTGCAGCAGAACGCGGCTCCTGCGCAGCCTGAGAGCGTCCAGACGGGCGCTGTACAGGCCGCCGCCGCCGTGCCCTCTGCAAGCACTCTTGACGTGCTGCTCTCCGGCAACGTGACGAACAGCGTCGCCGAGCGCATCGTCACAGACCCTCAGCTCCGCGCCGAGTTTGAGCGGCGCTCCGGCATAAAGCTCGAAGGCAGCAAGTCTCAGATGCGCAGCGCCGTCCGCAGCTACGCCGAGGGCGACGCGGGGCAGTTCAGACCGGAGACGGCTGCGGATGATATTGTAGAGGCCGGCGTGGATATGCCGCCGGTTGTTCCCGACAATGTGCAAAATATTCAACAGAGTGTTGTGGATAATGCGCCGATGAATGAGGCGGCGGGTACGGGCGTCAACGCTGTCGGCGCGGCTGAGAGAGGGTTCAG
>ERZ1664511.50-NODE-50-length-21295-cov-8.218362_pt1 | contig 21295 bp, 19 predicted proteins | sample MGYA00575336_ERZ1664511 | MGnify/ENA primary metagenome ERZ1664511 (study PRJEB40874, sample SAMEA4040739) | Gallus gallus | biome: gut; material: content | place: India | collected 2016-01-01 | study: EMG produced TPA metagenomics assembly of PRJEB14491 data set...
AGTTAGGTCAATGAGAGTGGGGAATCCCACATTCGATAGAACAAAAGTAGTTAGAATTTTAGTAAAAAACAAATTTTCCGACATGATTTCTCACGAAAAGCAGGCACTTTCTGTATAAATCGCAATTAAAAAATTTAAAAAACGGAAAATTTATAAGATTTTCATTAACGTCCGGCCTCCGCGGGCTGCTGTTCCCGGGCCTTTTCGCCGGCGGCCTCCTTCATCTCCGGAGCCGCCTGCTCCGGGTCGCCGTTGCCCGCAAGATGGCGGTGGCGGTAGGTGGCAGGGGTCATCTGGTACTCCTTTTTGAAGAGTTTGATGAAGTGCGACGTGTTGGGGAAGGTGCATTCGTTGCCGATTTCGGAGATCGACTTCGAGGTCGAGATCAGCAGCAGGCGCGAATGCATCAGGCGCTGGCGGATAAACCACTTGTGGGGCGGCATCTGGAAGTGGCGGCGGAACTCCTTCTTGAACGAGGTGAGCGATCGGTTCGTCAGACGTGCGAGCTCCTCGATCGAGACATCCTTGAAGATGTGGTCGTAGACGGTTTGCTCGAACCCCTTGCGGGCGGTGTCGATATTGCTCAACAGGCGGCTCTTGATGCAGCAGTCCTCGTGCGAGGCGATCAGGTAGATCAGTTCGGTCATCTTGATGCTCTCGCCGGTTTCGTCGGGGACGCCCTCCTCGTCGCGCAGGTATCCGTTGGTGTTGATGAAAAAGTTGCGCAGGGCGTTCCATGCGGGCATGGCGACGTGCGGGCGGTTGCGGCAGTTTTCGCACGAATGTTCGTTCGAAATGTTCAGTCCGTAGGTGATGTTCAGGTGCATGAGGATCCGCTGCAGGTCGTCGGAGGTGTAGTAAAAGAGCACCTCCTCATAGGGGAGCCCTCCGTCGGGGATGTTTTCGATGTAGTGATGCCCGATGCCCAGGTAGAAGACCTCGCCGCGGGAAAGCGTCTGACGCTTGTCGCCGTCGTAGATGTACTTCGTGCCGCGGAGGATGTATCCGATCGCGTAGCGCGACAGGACGAGCGACTGGATTCCGTTGTGAAGCGACTCCTGGTACTTCACGATCATCGGCTGTTGAGCCGACCGGATGGTTGAATTCTTCATGTTAATTGTGTTTAAAGTTTTTCCGAACAAAGCGTTGCGTTACCCTGTTCAACTTCAAATATACAATTAAAACTTTTTATACTACTATTAAAAATACAATAAAAAGGCTTTTGTGGTAAAATAAACCCAATTAATGTACTTTGTAGTCTAAATAGATTATTGTAATATGGGTGAAATTACCGCGGAAGCGGCGAGAAGGAGGTAGAGCGGCCAGACGATGGCGCGGTTGATTCGGACGAATGAAAAGGGAATAAGCAGGGATGCAGGTACTGCGATCAGGCAGGCGTCGTTTCGGGCGGCGTCGGGGCCTCCGAGGAGCAGCGTGGTCAGCAGCAGTGCGGTCATGTTGAAAATGAAAATGAAACGGGGCTTCATGCCTGTCGTGTAGAATTCCGACAGCACATGGAGTGCCGAAAAGAGTCCGAACAGCAGCATGCAGCCGGCGGGGATGAGTTCGTACAGCGGTGTGCGGAGGAAGAGCGTGAGCGGGGTCCCTGAGGCGAAGTCCGTGCCGATGTGGAGCAGCGGAGCGGAGAGGGTGCCGCCGGCCCCCCAGTTCACATAGCACCAGGCGGCAAGAGGTAGGAGCAGGCCCGCACAGGCTGCGGTGGCTTCACGCAGCGTGCGCCGGAAGATCCACACGGCCGTGGGGAGCAGCAGGACGAGCGGCAGCAGGGCGGGGCGCAGCAGGACGAGCAGGCCCAGGTAGAGCGAAGCCCGGAAGAGGGCGTCGAAACGGTATCCGTTTCCGAACGAGCGGCTGTAGTTCTTGATGGTGAGGGCCAGCAGGAGCGCTTCCGTCAGGGCGGTGAGGAATTCGGAGCCGAAACCCGTGATGCAGAGCAGGATTCCGTAGAGGGGGATGGCCAGGCAGCTGCTGACGCCGTAGAGGTTGGTGCTTACGGCGAGTCTGCCGAGATTCAGGCCGCCGAGCAGCAGCATCAGGCCGCCGATCCATTTTGCCCAGAGGGGGTGGGCCAGCTGGAACTGCAGCAGGAGGTTTTGCGGCATGCCGATGGCGAGTCCGGGGAGTTCCGTTCCGGGATTCGGGGCGGCGGAAGCGGCCGCAGCGGCCGTTCCGGCTGCGACAGGCGCCTCGAGACCCCACATTGCGAGAAGGGTGATCGCGAGGAGGGTCAGAAAGGCCGGGACGAACGGCTGTCGGGCTATGTCGAATCTCATAGGGAACAGGTATCGCGGCAAATGTAGTCAAAAATGACGAATATATACTATTTTTGCAAAATATGTTGGAAAATCAGTTTCAGTACGACCTGCTTGAGGCGGGATGCGACGAGGCGGGGCGGGGATGCCTGGCCGGCCCGGTCTTTGCGGCGGCGGTGATTCTGCCGCCGGACTTCCATGATCCGCGGCTCAACGACTCGAAGCAGATGAGTGCGCGCAATCGCGAGCTGTTGCGCGTGTTGATCGAGCGGGAGGCCGTGGCGTGGGCCGTGGAGGCGGTGTCGGCGGCGCGCATCGACGAGATCAACATCCTGAATGCCTCCTTCGAGGGGATGTCGCTGGCCGTGGCGCGTCTCGATCCGCAGCCGGGGTTCCTGGCCATCGACGGCAACCGCTTCCGCACGCGGCTCGAAATCCCCTATCGCTGCATTGTCAGGGGCGACGGCAAGTATGCCGATATCGCTGCGGCTTCGGTGCTCGCCAAGACCTACCGCGACGCCTATATGGAGCGGCTGGCCGGGGAGTTCCCGCAGTACGGCTGGGCTTCGAACAAGGGCTACCCGACGCGCGAACACCGTCTGGCCATCCGCCGCTACGGTCTGACGCCCTACCACCGGCTGACCTTCAACCACGAGATCGACCAGCTCGAACTCCCCTTCTGATCCGGCAGATCCGGTTGATCCGGTTGATCCGGCTGATCCGGCGGACAGCCGGGCTCCGTCCGTCCCCGTCCGTCCCCTTCCGTCCCGCGAGGCGGGTATCCGCACAAAAAAAACGGGCCGACGCAGAGGTCGGTCCGTTTTTCGTAAGGAATCTACTCGGTCTATTGATAACCCAGCGACTTGGAAGCCGCGTAGGAGATCTTCAGGGCATTGGCCCGGCGCAGCTCCTGCTTGACGTCGGTAACGATACCCATCTTGGTGTACTGGTCGGCCTTGAGGCAGACGGTCATCAACGCGCGGTCGGCTTCGTTGAGTTTGTCGCGCTCTGCGGCGATGAAGTCCAGGATGTCCCGGGTGGATTTGTAGGAGTCGTTGAGCTGGATACGCGGAGCAGTACCGAACTGTGCCTGCATGGCCAGCGTCGGGGGACCGATGTGGATGTAGCTGACGAGCGATTTCTTCTCGAGCTTCTGCACTTCGGTCGCCTCGGGGAGACGGTAGCGAACCAGCAGTTCCTGATCGCGCATGGTCGTCGATACCATAAAGAAGAAGAGGATCATGAAGATCACGTCAGGAAGCGATGCGGTCGAGATGCCGGGCAAATCCTTGTTGCCCTTCTTTTTCATTACTGCCATGGCTTACTTCTTTATGTTACGCGGCTCTGCCTCGGAGATCTTCAGGGGCACGGCCGTGGAGATGGCCTTGCTCTGCTCCTCGTTGAGCTCGGCGAATTTGGAACCGAACTTGCGCTGAGCGACCTCGTCGCGCACCTCGTTGAAGGCGCGGGTGAGTTCGTTCTGCACCATGATATAGGACTGGTAGTTGGTGTCGCGGGTCGTCTGCAACGACACGACGCCTTCACTCACGGGATAGACCCAGGTGCTGCCGTCGGGAAGGGTGATCTCCTTGTCGATCTTCTCGGGCAGGTTTTCATCATCGAGCGGATTGGTGATGAACTCCTTGGCCTTGTCCTTGAGCTGGCCGAGCGTGATGAGCTCCTGCTTGCCCGGGACTCCCGCCATGATGTTGCCGCTACCCGATATGAGTACGAGGAACAGGTTGCGCTCCTTCACCTTGATCTCCTCCTGTTTCTGATCTTCGGGAGGCATGGGCGGAAGCATACGCGTCAGACCCGTATCGGTATTCATGGTAGTGGCTACCAGGAAGAAGATGAGCAACAGGAAGGCGATGTCGGCTTGAGATCCAGCGTTGATTTCCGGAGTTTTTCTTTTGTCTATTGCCATTGCCTAAACTGTTTCTACTTGAACACGCTCCAGATCTCCGTAGCGATGGCCGTCAGGAATGCAGCGACGAAGGCGACATAGGTAACGATGATGCTCGTTTCGGTGATGACGGTCTGGGTGTGTCCGAAGAAGCCATTGTTCTGGAGATCGACGATATTGATCGTGTGTCCTGCCGAATAGAAGTAGGACACGCCGACGATGATGATGATCAGCGCCAGGGAGAGGATGGCTCCCTTGATGCCTTTCGGGTTCTGGATCATTCCGAAGATGGCGCAGAAGAGGGCCGAAGCGATGGCGAATACGAAGAGGGCGTAGCCCCACATCAGATTCGCGCTGATCGCAGCCTCCGAGCCACCCGTGGCGATCGCATAGACCAGCAGGACTATGGTGATGACCAGCAGAACGCTCAGCAGTATGTTAAAAATCTTTTTCATGAGCTAAATGACTTTTCTGCGTTCGATTATTTCTTGTTGTAAGCCGTCAGGATATCCATCAGCGAGATGGAGGAATCCTCCATTGCGTTCACGAGCGAGTCGATCTTGGCAATGATGTAGTTGTAGAACAGCTGAAGAATAACGGCAGCGATAAGACCCATGAGGGTGGTCAGAAGGGCGATCTTGATACCGCCTGCAACGAGCGTCGGGCTGATATCGCCGGCAGCCTGGATGGCGTCGAATGCGTCGATCATGCCGACAACGGTACCCATAAATCCGAGCATCGGGCTGAGGGCGATGAACAGGCCGATCCACGAAATACCCGACTCCATCTGGCCGGTCTGCACCGAACCGTACGATACGACGGCCTTCTCCACCGAGTCGAGGCCCTGGTTGTAGCGGTCGAGACCCTGATAGAAGATCGAGGCGATCGGGCCGCGGGTGTTGCGGCAAACCTCCTTGGCAGCCTCGATGCCGCCCTTGTTGAGAGCCTCCTCAACGCTGGCAACGAGCTTCTTCGAGTTCACCGTCGAGAGCGACAGGAAGAGGATACGCTCGATGGCGACGGCCAGACCGATCACGAGGCAGAGCAGGATCGGGAGCATCCAGCCCCAGCCGCCCTCGAGGAACTTCTGCATCAGAATGTGGTGCATGCTTTCGCCTGCGATCTGAGTTTCGGCGGCAGCTTCGGTAGCTACGGCGGCTGCATCCTGCGCGAAGGCACTAACGGTACCCAGAACAGTGAGGGCAACCGACGGAATCAAAAAGAGTTTTTTCATAGTTGTGTTGGATAAATGATTTGATTAGTTGATTTTTATTAGTTGTGTTTCTTTTTCCGTTTTTTCGTCGTTCCGGCGCCATTGCCCCCACTTTTGCGGGGAGGGCTCCGTGCCGCGAAAATTTTTTGTTAAAAATTCGTCGTTTTTTGTTCCTTGTTTCTCCTTCGGCACCCCGTTTCGGGATTCCGCGGCTGCTTCCGGGCTCTTTGTTCCATGCGGGCCGGCAAACCCCGGAATCCACCTTGGGTTTGCCCACATCTCTGCAAATCAGCCAGTTACTCACGCCCGGGCATTCCTTTTCCCTTAAAACGGGTACGGTACGGGTCCTTTAGCAGTGCGAAATATAGGAAAAAAAATTCGTTCGTGCAATGTTTTAGTCCGTAAATTCTCCGCGCAGCGGACTGCGGAGCATCCGTTCGGTCTCCCCGCGCGGGCGTTCGAGGCCAAGAACATACATGAGTTTGGTTACGGCGGCCTCGGTGGTCATGTCGTATCCCGAGAGGACGCCGCAGCGCTGGAGCTTCAGGCCGGTTTCGTAGAGCTCCATGGCGACCCTGCCGCCGTCGCACTGCGTGATGTTGAGCACGATGACGCCGCGGCCGATGGCCTCCTCCAGGGCATGGATGAACCATTCGGAGGTGGGGGCGTTTCCTGCGCCGTAAGTTTCGAGGACCACGGCGCGCAGTCCGGGTGCGGAGAGCATGGCGCGGAGCATCGCCTCATCGAGGCCCGGGAAGAGCTTGATGATCTCGATGCCGCCGGCCAGGCGGGTGGCGATGCGCAGCTCGCCGGCATACTCCGCGGGGCGGAGGATCGCCGGGAGGTTGTAGGCGATATTGACGCCGACCTCGGCCAGCGGGGGGTAGTTCTCCGAGCAGAAGGCGTTGAGGGCCTCGGCGCTGCGTTTCGAGGTGCGGTTGGCGCGGAAAAGGCGGTTCTGGAAGTAGAGCGACACCTCGGGGACCAGCGGTCGGCCGTCGCGGCGGGCTCCGGCGATCTCGATGGCCGTGATGAGGTTCTCGCGGCCGTCGGTGCGCAGCACGCCGATGGGGATCTGGCTTCCGGTGAAGACCACGGGCTTGGCGAGGTTCTCGAGCATGAAGCTCATGGCCGAGGCGGTGTAGGACATCGTGTCGGTGCCGTGCAGGACGACAAAGCCGTCGTAACGGGCGTAGTTGTCGCGGATGATCCCGGCGAGCTCGACCCAGTTTGCCGGGGCGACGTTCGACGAGTCGAGGACGGGCGAGAGGGTCCGCACGTCGATATCGACGTTGAGGCGCTTGAGCGAGGGGAATTCGTCGTAGATGCCGCTGAAGTCGAAGGGCACCAGCGCGCCGGTCGCGGCATCGGTCTTCATGCCGATCGTGCCGCCGGTGTAGATAATCAGGATGGAGGAACGCATAAGGTGTTGTATCTCTTGGGTTCTTGTGGGTTCTTGGTCGTTTGTCAATCGTCGAGGGCCTCCACGAGGAAGCTCACCGGACGGAATCCGTCGTTGCAGGAGACCATCGCCGAGGCGGGGTTCTTCATCCAGCCGTCGTAGAGCGACGTGCCGCCGTGCGCGAGGGTCATGACGAAGGGCGAGAGGCTCTGCCAGGCGCTTTCGCACAGCCCTTCGGGCTTCTCCCACCCCTCGGCGATGAACGTCTGCCCCTCGTGCAGGTCGCAGGCGTGCTCGATCGGGTTTTCGTAGCGCTCGATGAGGTCCCGGTGGCAGACCTTGCGGATGACGGTGATGCGTATGCGTTTCATGGTCTTTGTGGATTTGTCTCTGTGGTTTTTCCCCTGTTTGCCGGACTTTCCGTTGCCGGCTTTTCCATCGCCGGCTTTCCGGGTCCGAAGATGCGGGCGGCCGTCTCCGAGGTCATGCGGGCCACCTGCGCGGGGTCGAGCTCCAGGATGCGGGCTACGGCCTCACAGACATGGCGGACGTAGGCCGACTCGTTGCGCTCGCCCCGGTGGGGTACGGGCGTGAGGTAAGGGCAGTCGGTCTCGAGCACCAGGTCTTCGGGGTCCATTTCGCGCACGACCTCCGCCAGACGGCTCTTGCGGAAGGTTACGACGCCGCCGATGCCGAAGGCGAACTCCCCGAGCGTGCGCAGCTCGCGGTAGGTCTCGATGGTGTCCGAGAAGGCGTGGAAGACACCCCGCAGGCCGCGCCCGCGGTACGAACGGATGATCTCGAGCATCTCGGGCCACGCTTCGCGGGTGTGCACCGCAATGGGCAGTCCGTAGTGCAGCGCCAGGTCGATCTGGCGGCGGAAGGCTTCGATCTGCTCGTCGCGGAACGCGCGGCTCCAGTAGAGGTCGAGGCCGATCTCGCCGACGGCGCAGAAGGGCGGGATCCCCGCGGGTGGATTTTCGAGCAGCTCCTCGACGCGCCGTAGCTCCTCCCGCCAGCGGGGGTTGTCGTTCACCGACGTGGGGTGGAGCCCCATCATCGGGATGCAGCGGTCGGGATGGCGGCGGCAGAGCTCGAAGAGGCGTTCGTGGCTCGCGGAGTCGATGGCCGGGAGCAGGAGCCGCCCGACGCCCGCCTCGGCGGCCCTTGCGAGGGCCTCCTCGCGGTCGGCGTCGAACTCCGGTTCGTAGAGGTGCGAATGGGTATCGGTCAGTTTCATCGTTTGACATATCGGTTTCCGGGGAGCTGGCGCACGGCTCCCGCGAGTTCGAGCCCGACGAGCAGCGTCGCCGTCATCCCCGGGTCGAATCCGGCGGCTGCGGTGAGCTGCTCGGCCGATACGGGGTCTGCCGCGGGAAAACATCCGAGCAGGGTGCGCTCTTCGGGAGTGAGTTCGGGTGTCGGGGCCTCCGGTGCCAGTGTTGCGGGGTCGGCTCCGAAGTCCCACATCAGTTCGTCGAGAATGTCGTCGGCCGTGAGGACCAGCTGGGCCTTTCGGTTACGGATCAGGTGGTTCGTGCCTTGCGAGGCGCGGTCCGTGGCACGTCCCGGTACGGCCATCACCGAACGGTGGTACGAGTCGGCGCAGTGTGCCGTGAGGAGCGACCCGCCGCTGTCGGGCGACTCGACGACCAGACACCCGGCGCCGAGCCCGGCGATGATGCGGTTGCGGGCGACGTAGAAGGTCCCCTTCTGCCGGGCCTGCGAGGTGAGTTCCGTCGCGAGGGCGCCGCCGTGGTCCAAAATATCGTGTGCTACGCGCGCATGCTGCGCGGGCGTAACGCCCGGCAGGGGGTTGGCGAGGACGGCGACGGTGGGGATCCCCGTGTCGAGCGCCGCACGGTGTGCCGCCACGTCGATGCCGAAGGCCAGCCCGCTGACGATGCAGAGCCCCGGGACACGGCGCGCAAGCCCCTCGACGAGCCGGTTGCACATGTCGATGCCGTAGGTTGTCGCCTCGCGCGTGCCCACGACCGCAAGGCAGCGGGCCCCGAGCGCGCGGACGTCGCCCTGCACATAGAGGACATGGGGATAGTCGGGGATTTCGCGCAGCAGGGCGGGGTATTCGGGATCGGTCGAGGCGATGGCCCGGATGCCGTGCCGTCCGCAGTGGGCGATTTCCTGCTCGGCAGCCGCAAAACCCTTGCGCTGCACGATATTGCGGGCGATGTCGGGGCGCACCTCGGCCCTGCGGACAAGCTCCTCTTCGGGGGCGGCGAAGATCGTCCGCGCGTCGCCGAAGCAGGCGAGCAGATGCACGGCGCCTTTGACCCCGATGCCGGGTGTCATTGTCAGGGCGATATCTTCGAGGACCATGTGTCGGAAGCGGCTTGATTATCGAGGTAAAGGTACTTAAATTTTACCGAATAACGGGTGTGGTACGAAGAAATCGCGTAAAGTTTCCTGCAAGTTTTGCAGAATTGGGAAAAGTTTGTATATTTGCACTCCCGATGTGCCGATTTTGTCCCGGACGCCGAGAAGGCCCGGAGGCCGGAGAGATGGAAAACAGGGATTCTGGGGTGGTTTTCACCCGGATTCAAGCGGATTTCGGATTGCCGGAACGGGACAATGAAAGGGTTGGGTTTGTGTTGTCCGGTACATGGGGATGGAATTCATTGGTCTGATGGCCGAGTGGCTAGGCAAAGGTCTGCAAAACCTTGTACAGCGGTTCGAGTCCGCTTCAGACCTCACATAAACCGCGTTGTAGATGTCTACAACGCGGTTTTCGTTTTGTTTTGTCATACATTTGTCATACATAGAGATACAAAGTTATTTTTGACGTAATCTGTGGTAATAATCGTGCATATTGCACTATTATCTAAACATCTGGCATATTAGTTGAGATTTTTTCGGTAAACATTGCGGTATTGAAAACTAATTCATATCTTTGCAAAGTAGCCTTGTTATAATAATTTTCTGCTTGTTATGATTGAGTCATTAAGCGTCACAAACTTTTACTGTTTTAAGGAGAGAACAACTCTTCTATTTACGGCAGGTAAGGAGCGTAATAGGTCTCTTGATAATACCTATTGTGGATTTTCGACTCAAAATAAAGTAAATATACTGAAATTAGTATATGTATTAGGTAATAATGGAGCAGGAAAGAGTAAAATTTTATCTGCCCTTAGTGCGTTAAAATATCTTGTAATATATTCTCGAGAGCGAAAGGATGAATCATTAAGATATAGGCCTTTTGCCTTTGATGAGACTTGTCTGCATACTCCATCTGTTATCGAGATTGTTTATCATATTGATAATTGTCGATATTATTATATGATAAAGTGGGATAAGTCGATTATATGGGAGGAGAGATTGCAAGAAATAAAATCTGCGCGTACAAGAGTAGACTTATTTTATCGTTGGTACGATAAAAATTCCGATGTCGCTCAAATTGATTTTAAACCTCAAATGAGGATTAGTGATAATGAGAGTTATATTATCACTTCTTCTTTGTTGAAGAATAATTCAGTTATTAGTGTCGTTGCTACAACGAATATTTCTCATCCATTATTGAATACTCAATATGCCTTTTTTGCAGAGGGATTTGAGATAATGGATTTGAATGATGTGGATTTGAATGAAGAATTACCGGATGAAAAAACAGACCATAATAAATTATTAAAAAGAGTTATATGTGGTTTTTTGCACTCGGTAGATACAAATATAATGACTTATGAGAAGTTGAAGATCGAAGTGGATTATCCATCTGAGCTCTTACAGCATATGAAGTCATTGCCGGAAAAAGAACAATCTCATTTGAGGGCAATGTTACGGATGGATGAAGAAAAGCATACTATTAATACATTTCATCGATTAGGAAAAAATGCAGAAACAAGGAGAGGTCGATTACCTCTTTCCGAACAATCTGATGGAACAAAAGAAATTCTTCGTCTTCTAGTTGTCCTTAATGAGGCTATTGCTCGTAAGAAAACGATTATATTGGATGATTATAGTAGTGGAATTCAGCGTAATACATTAAATCAGCTGTTGAAGTTCTTTTTGGGGGCTTCTACTAATTCTCAACTTATTATATCCACGCAGGATTATAGTTTATTAGATTTTGATGTGACAAGGCGTGATTCTATCCGGTTCTTAGTGAAAAATGAGGATGCGGAAGCTCATGTAGAAACAATAAAGTTGTCTCTTTTACATAAAAATTCGAGTCTGCATCATTATGTTAGTAAAATGAATGTTTACAAGCAACTTCCAGAGATGGACGAACTGCTGTTTGAAAAGTTGTTATCAGTATATAAGGAAATAGAGAGATAGAAGGTCTTGCTTTTAAGACGAAAAACGGGTAAGAAAACCCGTTTTTTTTGTGCTCATAGGTGATGTGTTGCTTGATAATTGAGTTTTTTTCTGTTAAAGTCGCAAAATAATTTGGAGGTATCGGAAATTCTACTTACATTTGCAGTGTAGAAAGGAATAACCCCCAAGGGGGCTATCCTTGAGGGTTATTCTTTCCGGAGAGATCTCCGAGGAGACTCATCCTTTAAATGAGGGCCAAATTAGAGCTGGTCAGGTGCTCTAAAGAGTATTTACCAAAAAATCTAGCATATGGCACAAATTGGTACCACTGCAAGAACGGGCGAAAGGTGCCCTGAAAGTGGAGTATGGCGAGTTGCTGGTCAGCCTTCTACCACAGCACCTATCGCAAGAGGCAATGTAATGCCTCCGTATCGTGGACAAGCTGTTACTTGGGTTCTGGTTCAGTATGCTTAACAGCTTTCCCTTCAGGTCAAGGCAGAGAAACTTTCTCTGCCTTGATTTATTTTTGGCCCATCATAAAGGATGGATAGTGCTAGATACACTACTGCAAATATAGTAACACATATTGGAAATACCAAAAATTATCTTTCTATAGATTTGATATCTTATGTGCTATTCTTTAATTGTTTGAGGTCTTTGTTGAGAGATTAAATACGTCCCTTAACCAAGAGGGAATAGGCCTATAAGACTGTGTTATATAGACCAATAGCTTTATTCGTATGTCGATTAATACCTACATAGGTTAGCGAAGCATCCTCGTAACGCTTGAACTTATAGATAGCATCATTCATCAGCGCCGAGTTGAAGACGTCGAGCGACACAAGCAGCTCGAAATCCGAGACCGACAGTCCCGTTACCTTCTTGAACAATCCGGGTTCCAGTTGCGTGATAACATCATAGAGGCTTCGCTCACGGAAATCCGTCAGATACATGAATATCGGTACGCGCGTAGCGAATTTGATCAGTTTCTCCTGAATCTGCTTCCGCAGGCTCTTGTACTCTTTCTCCTCCTCGGTCAGTTCCCGTTTCTTCTGCGGGGTCATTGCCTCGTCTGAGGTCTCCTTTCGCGCCTTCTTGACCGCCTCCGATTTATTGATGATGGTCTCAATGTCCTGATTCAGGTTGCGGAATCCCTCGATGCGCGTCAGCGCAGCCATTGCCTCGGCATTCCCCATCAATCGCTGCAGCGTTGCATTGTCGACATTGACCAGCAGGGCACTCTCCCAGCGACGGGCCAGCAGAGTCGCCGTCGTTCCGCTCATGGCGATGTCGAGAATCCCGGCGGCGTCGATCTGCTTCATCGAACTGCCGTCGTAGGCCAGCACCGGAAGAAACGAGATAAACTCCTCGACCTTGCGTTCGGGATTATTCTCCTCGACATTCAGCCGGCAGCTGTAATCCGCAATTTGCCGCAATGCCCGGTTGGGAGCAAAGTCGAATACGTAACACTCCTGTTTCAGAATATCCACCCGGTTGGGCGAAACGCCGTCGGCATTGCATACCGTCCAGGGCGTCTGCACGCGAAAGGCCGCCTGGAAGTAGGTTTCGGGGCTTGATGAGTTGCGCAGCATGAAGATACCCGACCAGGGCTTCACCGATACACCCGTCGTCAGTTTGCCGCACGATAGCGTGATGGTCTTCGTCTCCAACGGATTGCCCATGGCCTTCAGCACAGGTGCCAGTGCTTCGACTCCGATCCCGGCGCTGCTCCCTGCAGCTACGATCACCCGATAATCCTGATAGAAACGGTTCTGACGCTCGGCAAGCAGATTCCGCATGGCATAACACGACGCTACCGATGGCAGGAACCAGAACGTGTGTGTCAGTACCGAGAGCAGTGGGGCGTGAGAGAAGGGCATCGGAGGCCGTGAATGCCCCAGCTTCAAGTCGGAAACAATATTTTCGACATAGGCGCCGCGAATCAGATCCAGCCACTTCTGCACCTCGTTCTTGAAGACGAACCGGGCGTCGTCACCATTGCCTTCTGCCCGAAAGAAGAGATTGAGGTCGAATTCGTCGAACTCACCGTCGATGGCAACCTGCCGCAATTCGTCGGGCAGTTGATAGGTCATCATCACCATGCGCGGCAGGGCGGCGTAGGGGTTCGCCCCGTCGGCATCGTTCCACGACGCCTTGGCGCGTTGCTCGTCCGAGTAGGTCCAGTTGTAAACCTGCTCCTCGATGAACTCTCCCGAACTGATGGCCCGAAACGGTGTCCCCGACAGATAGAGATAGGCTCCCGTGGTGATGGGCATCGCCTCCTCGTCAAACCAGTCGCGGCCTTCCCCTTCGGCAAAGGCTTGCTCGCGACGGTCTTCGTTCTCGAAGAGATCCTTGGCATGGTCGCGCCAGGCGCCGTAGTGATATTCGTCGAGAATCACACAATCCCAGTTGATGGCATGTACCCATTCGTTCTTTAGCTTGATGCCGCCCGACTTGCTGCGTCCGAGAAAATCCTGAAACGACCCGAAGCAGACGATCGGACGGTTGTGGTCGGCCGTTTCGTAGTTCAGTTCCGAATTGCGCGACAGGAACTGCCACCCTTCGAAATCGACATGCGTGCGCAGGTCCTCTTCCCAGGCACTCTGCACGGCGGGTTTGAAGGTCAGGACCAGCAGCCGTTTCCACCCCATGCGGCGTGCCAGCTGGTAGGCTGCGAAGGTCTTGCCGAAGCGCATCTTGCAGTTCCAGAGGAAATGCGGCGTGCGGTTGTTGTCGGCACGGCAGGCACGGAAATATTCGCAGGTCTTCTCCACGGCAGCCTCCTGCTCGGGGCGCATGGCAAAATGCTCCGTGCGTTGAAATTCGACTTCGCGCCGCTCCCGCACGGAGCGTACCGCCGCCCGGACCTCGCGAACCGTACAACGGAACCACTCACCCTCGGGATTCTCCACTCCCATTTGACGCAACACGCGGTGCACTTCGTGGTCGGTAAACGAGGTGCCGTCGCCACGCATGGCCGACTCCTCGAAGACAATGCGGTAGGGGCGCGCTCCGGGCCGCAGCGTCGGATATTGCTGCGCCACGCGATGCTGCACATCGACGGTGGTGTATCCGACCTTCAGCAGCCCACGGTATTGCGGGTGGGTATCTTCGTAGGCATAGATGGTCGGATGCGCCGCTGGGCGGGAGGGGAAAAAGGACATACAATAGAATTATAAATCGTGAATAGTTCGAGTCGGTAGATTTTGTGCGAAGGCAAAACAAAATGCTATGAGCAAAGCTGTGCCATCTTTTTGAATGCCAAAGTCTTTGCAATTTGCCAGTGAATCAAACTCAACATCCATCACTCGCTTCATGTCGTCATTCCAAAAATCTACAACACAAACATTTTTTTCAATCCACGAGACCAATGTGTGCTCTTGAGCCATTTGGGTGATTTCATCTGCACTAATGTGCAGACCATTGTCCTGTTTGTTTGCGAGATGCATTCCGATGTAACAGAATTGCGAAGTAGTGAATTCATTCATAATAATATTATTTATTTGGTTTATATCTCAAAAGTATGCGCATTGTATCGCCTTTCCAAGCAATTCAACCAAAATGTAGTTCACTAGTGAAATAGTTTTTTATTCCATCGGCCTCACCATCGACTCGATGAATTTTATCTCCTCGTCGGTGATCCCATATTTGGCATAGAGCTTTTCATCCGTCCATGACAGGGAAAAGTCCTGTATGGGTACCAGCCGGTAGGCCTCTTTGGTAATGTGGTGCGAGTACATGCACTGGGCAACCAGAAACCGGAAGAACAACGTTTTCATATAGGCAACCAGTTTCTTTGCCTCCTGCTCCGTGTCGAAGTTGCCCACGACTAGATAGGTCTCCGTGCAAATGGTCCTGGGCGGAAGAATGTCTATTTTGGAAAAGACCCGACGTTTTCCATCCTTGCCCGGATTGCCGGCATGGTCATAGCCGACATAGGAGGTGATTACCTTCCATTTGTCAATCAACTCCCGGCCAACGGTAATCTCATCACGGCGATAGGGCCCCTCTCCGTTTTGCCACCTCAGAAGAATGTCTCCGGATTCCTGAGGCCGAGCGACCGTAGGCAATCCAAACGGTTTACGGCTGGATACCATATTGGACATCATGGGCTCTCCGAATGCGCAGACTTTTCTGACGATGGATGCAGCCTGGTCGTGACGGATGAAGGTGTCGAACTCGTTCAGCGCACGCACGGAGTGCATCGTTTCGTTATTTCGGATATTGACGACATCGCACAGTCCGGGATTATCCCGGTCCCACAGAAAATAACAGACACCGCCGGCTATATCGACGCCGGGAAAACAATCGGAGGCATTTTCATAGTCCACGAGAACCCGGATGTGGTTGTCGTTTAACATCTCCCTGCGGAAGTCGTCCAGCCCTTTTCCGCCTCCGAACCACCGGGAGGGAATAATCATGGTCAAATAACGGGGTTTGAGTTTCTGCGCCTGCCGAACGAACCTGTGATAAAGCGGACTTGCGCTGGCGCCGTTTCCACCATCGCTCAACTGATACGGCGGGTTGCCTATAATGACATCGAATTTCATATCGGGGAATATGGTTTCGGGATTCTCGGTGTGGATAAATTCGTAGGCGTGGCTCTCCAGCGTGTCGTCGCGGTCGTATACCTCCCGGCTCGCCCCGCAATAGCGGCATCGGCCGTTCTGCCAGGTGTGTTCCGTGGACCGGAAGCGGATATTTCCATCCGCATCGTGAAAGGCCGTGCAAACCGAATAGGGCCCGTTCGCCTGTTTGCTGCAATAGACCGAACGGCGCGACAGAAGGGCTGTCAGTTCGGTGATGGCCAAACCGAACAACTGCCGGGTGAAGATGTGGTCGGCTCGCTGCTGTCGATCGGGGATCCGCTCGCTCAACCCCTCCATTAACCGTTTGGCAATCTCCCGCAGGAAGACTCCCGTTTTGCTTACGGGATCAAGAAACCGCGCATCGGGATTGCGCCACAACTCCGCAGGCAGCAGATCGAGCATGCGATTGACAACGACCGGAGGGGTGAACACCTCGTCGTTGCTCAGATTGGCCAAGCAGGTCAGCACATCGGGGTTATAGTTCTTCATCGGCTCCGAGTTTGAGGTAGTGAACAAGTGAATATTCGGCTACGGGGGTCGGAATAAAGGCGGCATCTCCGAGGTCGGAGAAGAGGTTGGGGCCCTCCATCGGCTGGCTTTGCAGCAGGTTGGCCAGCGTGAAATCGCGGCGTTTGAACCGCCCGCCGCCAATGTCCGACCACTCGGCAAAGACAATCGGCCGCGCCGAATCGTCCGGGGTTTGGAGGGTCAGGGCATCACCCCACAGAATGTTGGTTGCAAGCAGATAGCGCACCGCACGGCAGCAGGCGGGCTTCATGCTCTTCGGGAAGAGAGCCCGGTATGCCGTCAGGAACGTATCGTAGAGATGATTGCGGCAGAGCGTCACGTTGTCTGCCAGAATGTCGATTCCGTAGAGACTCGATACGGCAATCGCGGCATGGCGTTCCCATTCGGATTGTGTCGTGGCATAACGGGACGACACGACGGCGAGTTTGCGACGCAGGATCTCGATCAGAAAAGCGCCCTGTCCACAGGCGGGTTCGAGAAAACGGGATTCGATGCGCTCGGTCTCGTTTTTCACAAGGTCGCACATCGCCTTGACCTCACGCTCGGAGGTGAAGACCTCTCCGTGGTCGGCCACGCGCTGACGCGAGATGATTTGCGGTGTATGGGATTTGGTGGAGGGCATAGGCTTCTTTCATGGAGAGCCTTTGCCGTATTCGGACAGGCAAAAAAGAAGAGCGTGATACCGTTCGTTATTGCCTATCCAAATCCAAGGTCACGGCCAAGCAACCCAATGCACAGATAAGCACGAACGGTTCACGCCCAGACGGACGCGAACCTTCGCCGCTCATTCCCGTGCATTCAAAAAATTGGCCGTATTTTGGATTTGGGAATAAGAGCTAAAAGCTCAATTAGTTATATGTTGATATAGTCTTTTTCTCTTGTCGTTGTCCTGTTTCTTAGTTTTACGGATTCAAAGATAGGAAAAATCCCGGGATTTATTTCATCCGGGGGTTAGATTCGGTCCTCGATTTACCGCTTGATGGTGTGTCGTCGGATGACGGGGCGTTCGGGGCGGACGGGGTAGCCCAGGCGGGTCATGAGCTCCACATACCGTTGGCGGAACCAGGCGTGTGCGGGTTGGCGGTCGATGAGCAGCTGGAAGCCTCCGGGGCTGTTCGGGTCGCGTTGCAGGCGGATCTCGGTATTCGAGACGTCGAAGCGGCGCGAATACTCCGGGGCGCGGAGTTCGCCCGAGACGTAGATGGGCTGCATGGCGATAATTTCGCGGGCGCCCGACTCCGAGATTCCCATGTCGCGGCAGTATTCGCCCCAGCGGATCAGCTTCTGTGTGTCGGGCAGCCACTGTTCGATGCAGTCGAGCTTCGCCTGCAGCTGCTGTTCGGCCTGCTCATGCCGGGCTTTCTCCTCGCGGTTGGCGCGGTTTAGCGACCCGATCTGTTCGTGCAGGGCGGCATTCTCCGCGTTGAGGCGGTCGATCTCCTGCTGTTGCCGCTTGATACGCGAGGTGCCGATCATCGCCCCGATTCCCTCGACGATGTTCGACCCGACCTCTGCCGCGGCGTTTTTCAATCGGGCACCCTTCAGTTCGCCCTTCACGCTCTTCAACTCGGCCTCGGTGCGGTTCAGTTCGGCGCTCTTCTGCGCCTGGAGCGTGGCGGTTTGTTCGTATTCGGTGCGCACCTGTCGCTCCTGTTGTTTGAGCTGCTCGACAACCTTCCGCTTCTGCTCTTCGAGGCGGAGCAGCGTGTCGATGTTCTCCTGCAGATCCTGCTGCTGGGCAATGGCCTGGCGGTAGAACTCCTGCGTGGTGATGTGGCGCGCCTCCGAACCGTCGATGCCGCGCTCCAGCCCGTATTTGGACATCGCCGCGGCATAGCTGTCCTGATACTGCTTGAGCCGGACGCGCGACATGACGTCGTCGGCGCAGAGACGCGGCCGTGCGGCGGATTTCGGGCGGTAGTGCCGTTTGCCGGGTGTTTCGGATGCGGCGGTGCGGGCCTTGCGGCGCTCGCCTGTGACGATGGGCACCACGGCGGCGTGGATATGCGGGGTCGATTCGTCACGATGCACGACGGCCGAGACGACATTCTCCGCCCCGAAGGTCTCGCGCAGCCAGGCGAGGTTGTCGGCACACCACTCCGGAAGCCGCCCCTCCTCCTCGATGCGCTTCATCGCGTCGTGCGAACCGGTCAGCATGACACGGATCACCCGCACCTGGTTCGTCCCGATCTTGCGCGTGAGACCTGCATGTTCAAGTCGGTAGTTGATCGCCTCCGTGCGGTCGGCCACCTCCTCGGGAAACTCGATGAGCTCCTCGTTGAGGCAGGTGCGTTCGGGCGAGGCGTTGGTGGGTATCTTCGTGCGGGCGATGTGGGCGGTCATGGCCGCCTCGTTGCCCGGGGCTTTGTCGAGATGCAGGACGGCATATCCCATGGTATGGTCGTTTTTGGAGGGTTGTGTGGTTGAAGAGGAGACCGCCTCGGCGGTCGGCGTGCACAGCACGACAGGGGGGGGGTGTCCAGAGGGGCTTGACCCTTTGGCCTATTGGGGCTTTTTCAGCGTCGGCGGGCCGATGCGTCGGAAAAAGCCCTAATAGGCTATGGCTTTTTCCTCGGGGGAAAAGCCGCGGTCGCGAAGCGGCCGATGGGTGGGCGACGATTCCGGTGTCATTCCGGGCGACGTTACAACTTGCGGCCGCGACGATGCGGCGTGCGGGAAACCTTCGCGGACGATCGGAGCGATTCGTTCAGATCCTTGTGGGCACGGTAGCTCTCCGCACGGTCGATGACGGTTGCTCCGGGCAGGGCGCTGCGCAGCCGTTCGAGGGTGAGGCGTCCCGCCTCGTCGTTGTCGAGGAAGGCGTGGATCGTCGCGTGGCGTGCGAGAAACGGAAGGGCGCAGGGAAGGTTGACCACGGAGTTGAGTACAGCGGTGTCGACGATTGGCTCCGGCTTGTGTTGCAGTGTCAGGTAGGAGAGCAGGTCGAAGAAGCCCTCGAAGAGCAGCGCCGTGTCGCCGTGCCGGTCGAAGGTCGTGATGGATTTCGGGGCGCTGCTCCCCTTGAACTGCGGGCTGCGCAGCTCCCAGCCTCCGGCATCGTTGCGGAAGCCGATGGCGAAGAAGCGCCGCTCGCCGACGGCGTAGTGTACCTCGCGGCACAGGGCTCCGGCCACGGCGGGGGCAATGCCGCGTTCGCGCAGATAGCCGATCAGCGCCGGGTGTCGAATCTCCCCGACGCTGAGAATCCGCAGCGGGGAGTCTTCGTGCGGCGAGGCGGTTGGTAAGGGCTGGTGGGGGGCTTCGTCTGCGGACCCTTTGCGGAGGCGTCGGATGGCTTCTGCCATGCCGCACCCTTCGAGGCGCATGACCAGCTGGAGGAGCGTGCCCCCTTCACCCAGTCCGAAGTCGTACCAGAGCCCCTTGTCGTAGCGGACGCTGAAGCTGGGGGTGCGCTCTTCGCGCAGCGGCGAAAGAAACATGCCGTGGGTGGCGGTTTCGCGGTGGGGCTGCAGCCCCCGGCGGAGGAGATACTCCCGGATGCCGATGCAATCTGTTGTCGTCTTCATGGCTATCGGCTTTTGATGGGGACAATCCGGTGCAGTGCCGCCTCGACGTCGCTGTCGCGGAACAGCACGCGCCCGCCAATCTTGTGGGCGCGGATCCGCCCGCGGTTCACCCAGTCGTTGAGCGTCACGAGCGAGATGCGCAGGCGGCGGGCCGTCTCGTGGCGGGTCAGATAGTTCGGTGTCTCGGCGGAGGGTTCGGGGTGGAGCTGCCGCAACTCGTCGCGCAGCGATTCGCGAATCATCTCCGAGAGCTGGTCGGCGGTCATGCCGCTCAGAAAGATTTCTTTGGTCATAAGATTCGGATTTGGTTGATGACGCAAAGAAAGGCTTTCCGAACCCCTCCCGAAAACGGCGAATGGCGTTACAAATCAGCGCCAACCGATGCCAACCGGTGCCACGCCGAGGACACATCGTCGGCCGTTCCTAGACTTTGGCATTCGTTTGCTTCGGTTGGCACTGCCGTGTAATCGGATTCTTTCAGGGCGAAAAAACGAGGGCGGCGGATGCCGTCCTCTTTGTTGATGTGGTTTTCGAGCCTATCGGAACCTTTCCAATACCTCCCGAGCAGCATCTGCTGAAAGGGAAATATTGCTATAGGTAGAGATCCGGTAATTAGGATTTCTAATTATTTTGGAAAAAGTAGGTATTTATATTGACATCAGTAATTGTAGATTGTATCTTTGTTATACATTTTTGCTATATTTGTACAAACAGTTATAGCAGAAAATCCATGAGGTCTAATCGCAGTTTTTATCTTCTATATCAAGCGTCGATTAGAAGGATTAGAAGGTCTAATGCTAAAAAAAGAGAATTAAGGATCATTAGATCAACTCGTCCTAGAGATAAGCATAGAAGGCCAAGATTTAATGCAATTGATAATTTCTATTTTAAGAATCATGAATTGACAATTTCCTTAAAGGGAGATTTTGCTCTATTGGAGAATCCTGAGCTTGTTATTAGCTTGATAAATCAATTTGCGACCATAGAAAATGAACGGCATATTCGCCGGAAGGTTTTAATTGACATTTCGAAGATCACAGCTTTAGATATTGGAGCTATTGGTTTATTGTTGTCTGTGGTGAATAGTCTTACAAAAAAGAATATTCCAATAGTAGGAAATCTTCCTAATGATGAATCTTGTAGAGACCTTTTTATTCGTTCTGGTTTTTTAAGTCATATGCAAGATATGCAAGGAAAACCCTTTAGCAGGAAAGGTTTAAGTTTGTTAATTGAAAGAGGTTTCGATAAAACCAGCAATAAACGAGTTGGAGATGAGATAAAAAAAGCTGTGCATTATCTAACCGGTATAAGTCAGTCATATAGGCCTGTTTATAGTATGGTACAAGAAATGTGTGCTAATTCTATAGAGCATGCTAATTCTGACAAGCGTAAGAAAAACTGGCTTTTTGCAGTATATTATGATGTTGATAAGGTCATTTTTACTATGACTGATATTGGCGAAGGGATATTATCAACATTGAAAAAGAAGGCAGTTCAGCTATTTCAAGATGCAATATCTTTTAAAGATGAAGTACTAACATTAGATGGAATTTTTGATAAAAAATATCAATCATCAACTTTAGAT
>ERZ1664511.54-NODE-54-length-20371-cov-6.529140_pt1 | contig 20371 bp, 22 predicted proteins | sample MGYA00575336_ERZ1664511 | MGnify/ENA primary metagenome ERZ1664511 (study PRJEB40874, sample SAMEA4040739) | Gallus gallus | biome: gut; material: content | place: India | collected 2016-01-01 | study: EMG produced TPA metagenomics assembly of PRJEB14491 data set...
CGGCAGAGCCGTTTTGGACGAGCCTTTTCACCGAAAGCCCCGATCTTGAAATGGGCCAGCAAATGCCGCTGCATGAGGCCGACGCCCTGTTTGCCCGGCTGGACGCAGAACATCGGGGCGGCGGATACTATGATAAGACCGACTTCCGCATTGATTTCACATTCCAAGGAGAGCCGGACAACTACGAGGGGCGGCAGGATTTTGGCGACGGGGACGGTTCCCTGATTGAGCATATCCGGGGCTATCACGAATACTACGCACAGGATGAAAGCTGGAAAAACCATGTGCTGAAACATGAGGGGCCGGAGGCATGGGAGGCAGACAAGGCCCAGCGGGAAATGCTTCTGACTGAATTTGTCCCCTATATGCAGCAGCATTGCAACTTGTCCCGGCTGGAACAGGAGACGCAAACCCGGCTGGCGTCTGGCGATACCCTGACGCCGGAGGAAACGGCCTATTATGGGGCGCTGGTGGACTACGCCAAGGAGTGCCGCCCGCTTCTCAATCAGGGCCAGTATCAGTTGCCGGAGCCGCCGAAACTGTCTGACTTCGACCAGAGCTTGCAGGACTATAAAGCGCAGGTTCAGGCCGAGATTGAGCAGGAAGCCGCTGACGCCGGTATGACCGTGGAGGAATATGCGGCGGCTGGCTATGAGGCCCCGGCAACACAAGAGCCGGAGCCTGCCCCGGAACAGGAAGTCAGGCCGCAGGCCAAAGCCCCGGAACAGCCGACAAAAGAGTCTGCGGCGTCCGACTATTATTATTCCATCAACGAGGGCGCGGCCCGCCGAGCAAAGGAAATGAACAGTTTTTCCGACTACAAGCCCGGCAGCGCCACGGCGGAGTACCGGCATTATGTGGACAACGCCTTTGAGATCGCGCAGGCGCAGAAAAAGCGGGTTGACCCCATGTACCATGAGAAGATCGACAGCCTGCTTGACACCTACGCCCGGAAACTGGCCGCCAACATGAACCACAGCTTTGCCATTGACGCCCGTGTTCCCTCGATCCTGATTGCCGGTGGTTCCAATTTCCCGGTGCGCCAGAAAGAAAGACAAAACGCGGCCCGCGACAGCAATATGCAGGAATGGCAGTATATCCAAGGGCTGCTTGATAAAATCCGCAGCACCGGCATGGGCGGCATCCGGCAGGACGACCCGCAGGCCATCCCCAAACTGCAAAAGAAACTGGACGGGCTGGTAAAGGCGCAGGAAACCATGAAAGCCGTGAACGCCTACTACCGCAAACACGGCACTCTGGACGGCTGCCCGCACCTTTCCCCTGACAATATCGAAAACCTGAAAGCGGATATGGCATCAAGCTGGCACTATGAAAAGAAACCCTTTCAGAGCTGGGAGCTGTCCAATAACAATGCGGAAATCCACCGCGTCCGGCAGCGGATCGAAAGCCTGACCCGCGCAAAGGAAACTGTCTATGTGGGCTGGGAGTTTGACGGCGGCCATGTGGAGGCTAACCGGGAACAGAGCCGTTTGCAGGTATTCTTTGAGGATAAGCCGGACGCAGAGGCCCGCCAGCAGTTGAAAGAACACGGCTTCCGCTGGGCACCAAGCGTCGGGGCATGGCAGCGCCTTTTGAATGGGAACGCCTATTACGCCGCTGACCGTATTCCGAGTATTCAGCCCCTTACCGGCGAGAAGCCCACGGAGCTGCAACGCAGCAGCATCCGGGAACAGCAGGCGCAGATGGCGCAGGCCCAAACCGAGCCGGAGGAATATGTCTACCGGGTACACGCCGCCACCCGCAGCGACAGCCCGGAAACCCTGTACTTGCTGCAAGCCTATGTCCCGCAGGAGGACGGCACGGTAAAAATCGGGGCGGTTCTTTATGCCGGAACGGAAGAAAAATGCCGGGAGCTGCTGGATCAGCTCAATACCGGGGAGCTGACACAGGAGGCAGTCAAGGAGCTGTACGCCAAGGAACAGGAGCAGACGCAGGAGGCGGCCCCGGAACAGGAAGCCACGCCGGAACCTGAAACGGCGCGGGAAGATGTTTCTGCCGACGAGCCGCAGGAAAAGCCAGCCGATAAACCCCTGACCGATTTGCAGAAAAAGGCGGTGGAAATCGCTGACCGCTACAAAGACCTGCCCCTGCAAGGCAAGATTGATATAATCGCGCAGGCGTTTGGCTGCAAGACCGGCGAAATCCGTACTTCCCCCTGTACCGGCAAATGGCGCGGCACCAGCGATATGTCAATCCACTTTGACAATGGCGCGTTCCTGTTCATTGGCAACCACCTGACGCCAAAGGCCAAAACCGTAAAAGTACAGACGGAATGTGTCAACCGTGCGCTGGTACGGTATAACCCGGAAATCGTGCAAGCCACCAAGGAAGCGGCCCTGCCCGTGCTGTTGCAGCGGGAGGCCAAGGACAACGAGATTGCCGCCCAAAAGGGATTGAAGCCCTACACGCTGCTGAATGTGGAGTTTAACAACGGAACCGACGAGCAGACCGGCGGCTATATGGGCTGGTACTATGTGACGCTGGCCGTGGATGGGAAAATCTGCACCCATCTGGAAACAGGATTGAACTATGACATTGCAGACGGCAAGGTGAGCGACCCCCCCACGCGGGCCGACTACTATCCGGCAGGAGCCTTGAAAGAAACCGATGTGGACTATGTTTTCAACAACGTGGGCTTTTCCTCTGCATCCACCCTTTATGCGGTGCCGCTGCGGGAGGACGTGCGGGAACGGGCGGAACAAACGCTGGCGGAACGAACTGCCGCCCAGCCGCAGGCAGGCCGGGAATGGGGCTTCTATGTGATTGCCGACCTGAAAACATGGGCTACCAACGCCGAACAGCAAAGCCCCATTGAACACTTTGCCACTTTTGAGGAAGCCAAGGCCCGGTTTGACGAGCTGCGGGGCCAGCCCTACAACAAGGAAGCCGAGGACTTGAACGCCGATGGCCGCCCCTACGCCCATTTGACGCTGGGCATGGAAAGCAAGGACGGCATGAGCACCGCCGATATTCTCCAAGTACGGGCGGGCCAAAACTATCTTGTGGAGGATTTCACCCGCATGGAACGGCTGCGGGACGATCCCGTGGTACTGGAAAGCCTCTCCCGCGTGGCAAAGGAAATCGGCTTTGACCGGGTACGGCCCTATGTGCAGGAAAATGGCAGCTACAAGGCCATGCCGGATATGCCGTTTTCCCAATGGGAGAACCCCTATTTTGCCGTTGATCCCCCGGAGCCGGGCGACACCTTTTCCATCTACCAAGTGCCTGCTGGCCCGGAGGGGCGCGATTTCCGTTACCGTTCCTATGAGGAATTGCAGACCGCAGGGCTGCCCGTGGACAGGAAAAACTATGCGCTTGTCTACACGGCCCCGCTGGACGGCAAGACCACGTTAGAGAATATTTACCACACGTTTAATACCGACGACCGGCCCGCCGACTTCCGGGGCCACAGCCTATCCGTTTCGGATGTTGTTGTAATAAATCGCGGCGGCAAGGAGGAAGCCCATTACTGTGACAGCATCGGTTTTACCCCTGTGCCGGAGTTTATGCGGGAAAGCCCCATCAAGACCGCCGAAATGTCCACCGAGCAGAATTACAACATGATTGACGGCACCCTGAACAATGCCCCGTCGATGGGCGAACTGGAAGCCAAGGCAAAGGCCGAGAAGCCGAAGCAGGCCCGCACGGCGTCCAAAACCACCCAGCGCCAGAAAAAGCCGTCCATCCGGGCGCAGCTCAAAGCTGCCAAGGAGGAACAGGCCAAGAAACCACCGGCACGGGAAAAATCTAAGGAATTGGAGGTGTGAAGCCGTGAACAAGTTTGAAAATGTGGATGTGCTGGCCGCGCTGGAACAGCTTATGCGGCAGAACACCGCCTTTTACCGCAATGATTTTGAAATTGACAAAGAAATCATCCGGCAGGCCGCCGCCAGCGACAGGGCCGAGGACAAAACGCTGCTTTGGATGTCCCGTCCGTCCGGGACGTACTGTTTCCGGGAGCGCGACGTTTTCCTGCAAGACACCCGGCAGCATAATACATGGCGCTTTTATGGGGAGCAGACCCGTGACCGTATTCTGGCCTATGCCGTGGAGCTGACCGGCAAGGTGGGCGGAAAGATACGGGGCAATCTCTATGAGCTGGACTATCCCCAGCATTTCCAGCACGTCGCAGCCGAGGCGGTACAGGCCGACACCATCACTCTGCACTATGAAAAGGGCGACCGGGAGCAGCCTGCCAAGCTGTACTTTGACGGCCACCCCGACCCCAAGCTGGGGGCGTTCCTGCGGTATGAGGCAAAGCCCAATGAGCCGGAACACCTGCGGGAAGTGCTGCGGCAGGAACAGAAAGGCCGGGAGCAGCTTCAACCGGGCGACTTCAAAGCCCATGTCACGGCACTGCACGACCGCCTGATCCGGGACGAAGCCCAGCGCATTGTTGCGGGAATGAAAGAGCTGTCCACTCCGAACAGCCCCAACAAGACGCATTTCATGGTAGAGCTGTCCCCGTACTTTACGCAGATTGCGTCCAGCAAGGACACCGACCGCCTCTTTTCCATGCTGCCTTATAAGTCGCTGGTTTTTACCGGCATTAAGGATAGGCACGGGATATATGCCATGATAGGCAAGGACGAGAACCGGGACAAGGAAGTGCGGCGGCCCCGCCCTTCCATCCGAAAGCAGCTTTCCGAAAATAAGCAGGCCCAAGCCCCGAAAAAGGCCCCGGCCCGCACCAAGAAAAACGAATTGGAGGTATGACAATGCAGTTTAATGTGGAGGAAGAAAACCTGATCTGTCTGTATCACAATGCCGACCGGCGCAGGACAATGGCGAAGCTCCATGCTGCGCTGCCGGATATGGACGTGGAAATGGCGGCGCTGGCCCGCCAGACCCTTGCCAAGCTGGACACCATGACCGACGCCGACTTTGCGGCGTACCAGTTCCATTTCACGGACGAGTAAGTAAAGCATAACGAAGCGCCGGGCGCGGGGGCTGTATGGCCTCTGCGTCCGGCGCTATTTTTTTGCGTTCATGCCTGCTCCATTGGGAAATTCGGCAGGGCTTCCAACAGTTTCATAATCAAGTGCTGCTTCATATCCTCGTCCACGGCCAGCTCGTCGATCATGGGGGCATAGTGTTCAATCACCTTTTCTGTGGCCCACTTCTCACCCTCGACGGCGGCCTTGATCGTGGCGCTGTCCAGCAACATTTCCTGTTCGGCCATCCCTTAAACACTCCTGTCATAGTTTTTATTCAGCATACCACAGAAGCGCCGGGAATACCACCATCAGAAGAATTTTCCTACGCATTTAGAAGCTTGTTCTGGCGGGGATTGGATAATCTGTTCCGCCTGCCTGCCGACCACGCCCCAAAAGCCTTGAAATGGCGGGCGTTTCAGCGGTCTAAATGCGTAGACAGGAGGCATATTCAACCGGGCCATCCCCGGCTACCACAACAAGATTGAGATTTGAAAGCACAGGCGGAAACGCCTTTTCCATATCTTCACGCTCTGTCACCTCTTTTCCGGCCTGTATTTTGCGTACTTCCGCAACGGCCTTGCGTGCATTATATGGAATTGTTCATCGGATTTGTAGGACGCTCATTAACCAAACCGGCGCAGATTGTTGACATATTTTTATCTGCATGAGATTTTTAGGCGTGTTCATTTCCGGGCGGCCTTTTTTCCTGCTCATGGCTGCCACTTGACTTGCCCCATACTTACATTCTATTATTCATATTTCCTGCCTTGTGTTCTTTGGGCGAATGAAATATAATAAAAAATGTTGTCGGATGTGCAGATATGGACAATATGACGATCAAGGAAGCAAGTGAAAAATGGAGTATCCCCGACACTGTGAAAATGGCCGGTGTTTGGTTGATACCCAAAGACGCGGAAAAGCCTGTTGACGGAAGAAGAAAATGTAATTTGTAAATGCTTGTAACGTTTTGGAATATCGTTAGTCTTATAAAGAAAGGAGTATATAAAATGGGCTTATTCGATCACATCAGAAAATCCGGGAAGCCCCTCCCTCTCTCCAAAGCAATTATTCATACTGCCATTATCACTTGTTTTGGACTAATCACGGGAGCATTGATTAAGCTGCTCGATATTTATACGACAAATCTCGGAAATATTTTTTCGCAAGTATCTGTTTGGATTTTTATTTGCACATTGATTTCCGTATATAGCAATTCCGCTTTGAGAGCCGCAGTCAATGTTTTCGGTTTTTGCATGGGAATGTTATTGACCTATTACATAACGGCAGAAATGACGGCAAGCGTTTATTCACTCACCTTTGTTTATGGGTGGACAATATTTGCTTTATTTTCTCCGCTTATGGGATTTTGTGTTTGGTACGCAAAAGGAAAAAGCTGGATTTCAAAGATAATTTCTATTGGCGTTATTATAGTAATGCTCGCGGCTTCAATCGTACTGTTTGACAAAATCAGAATATCGGATATTCTATTTGCAATTATAACAGGCTTTATCCTGTTCAAAAAATAAAACTATCGAAAAGATGAAAGAAAGCGAGGTGGTGGAGTGAAAGACTTTGAAAAGATATATTCGGAATACTTCGATACAGTATTTCAATATACACTTTCCCTTTGCAAAGACGAGGCATGGGCAGAGGAACTCACTCAAGAGGCTTTCTTTAAGGCTCTAAAAAATATTGGCACTTTTCGCGGGGAATGTAGATTAAGTGTTTGGCTTTGCCAGATTGCAAAAAATACATTTTATACAGAGGTCAAACGACAACAAAGACAAGCTGACTATCCTTTAGATACTATCCCGGTTACTGAAAACATAGAGCAGCAATTACTCAATAAAGAAACTGCTTTTGAACTTCACAGATTGCTTCATCGGTTAGACGATCCCTATAAAGAGGTATTTTGGATGCGTACTTTTGGTGAACTCTCCTTTGCAGAGATCGGAAGCCTTTTTGGAAAATCTGAAAGCTGGGCGAGGGTGACTTATCATAGAGCAAAATTAAAGATTAAGGAGGGCATAAAATGAAATATCCTTGTAGTTTGATACAGGACTTGTTGCCCCTATACCATGACGGGGTTTGCAGCGAAGAAAGCAACAAAATTATTGAAGCTCATTTGTCGGAATGTTCTTCTTGTAAGGACTACTACAATTCTCTTTGTGAAGCAGATGAAATCTTTGCGGCTCCACAAAATGCCGAGTTGGAAATGAAAAAAGCAGCGTCTTTTCGCTCGATAAAAAGAAAAATACGCAAAAAGCAAATATTTGTTGTTGTACTCGCATTTGCCATATTTGCGGTCATATCTTTTTCGATTGTCGGCCTTTTGAAAAAATCCGAGCAGATAATTTCCTATGAGGATAATATCTCTGTATCAATGGTAGACGACAGCTTGATCGGCAGATTACAAGGCAATCAAGCAAATTACCTTAAAATAAAGCAAGTGGAAATCGAGAATAACGGGCAGAAAGACACCTATTTGTTCTTCTATCTGTCGGGAACAAAGTGGGACGATATTCTTACAAACGATGATGTATTTTCCGAATATGTGTTATGTGCTGCTAATAAGGGTGCAGAACGCATTGACCGTGTGTTTTACTATACAGGGGATTATACAGGAATAGAAAGCATGGATATAGGTGATTTGCAGAAAATAATTGACAATTCCGTTTTGCTTTGGAGCAAATAGTAGTTCATATCAGAGATTGGAAAGTGGCGCACAAAAAAGTGCGCCACTTTTTTTGTAACGAATTGCAAGTTGCGTAGTCATAGAGAAAAGAGGAAAGAGAGGTTTACTATGTTTCAGAAATTAAAGCGGAAGTGCCGCCCTACCACAATCTTATTAGCAATAGGCTTTTCCATTTCCATAATGTCCGTATTGGTTGGCATTAGCGCAATCAATGATATTCTAACGTCTTTAGCAGAAGCCGACCAAGAAATTCCCATATTTAATACCATGCAAAACACAGGGATTTCCCTTGCACTCTCAATTTATCTGTTTTCTATTGCGAATTGCCTTGTGGTTACAAACTATTGGATTATTACGAAGCGTCGAGACATGGCAATCCGTAAAGCGTTCGGCTGGTCAAATTATAACCTCATTTGCGCGGTGGTATCAGAAATGGCAGAAATATTGCTTGTCAGCCTTTGCATAGGGTTTCTTTTAATTGAGGTGTTTTCACGCATGACAGAGGGAGCTATATCCATTCGTATAACACCTTTTTTCCTATGTGGTACGCTTCTGCTCTTGCTTCTTACATTGGTGATTTCCGTTATCATTCCTGCTATTCGCATTTTGAAAATACACCCAGCGGAGGTGATTTCGTAAATGAAACTTTTAAGATTATCTATCAAGGAAATTAGAAAAAAGAAGTTTTTTTCAATATTGATATTACTTGTATGTGTTATTGCTATGCAGACGGTTCTATCTGCTATCACAAATGCGACCAGCGCAGCTTATCAGCAAAAAATATTTGAAAGCAATATAGGCGTTGATATGGAACAGGTATTGCACTTGGATTACCAATATACAGAAGAAAGCCCGGAGTTTGCAAATGTGATCCGGCAATATCTTGACTATATCAAAGAACTTCCGGGCGTACAAGCAGTAGGCCAGTTTGACGCAACAGGTATGTATTTTTCCGAACTCGAAAACATGGACGAATATAGAGCAATCAATGGTGAGTTATTAAAAGGGCAAAAATACGAAGATTATCCGGGAATATCACAGCTATTAAGCATTGACGAAGAAATATTGTCATTTGTCAAAGGCGGTATTACAGAATACGCAGCTACTACAAGCGGTTTACTTCCTCTCTATGTAAGTGAGGTATTCAAGGATATTTTATCAGAGGGACAGATACTTACCGATGAACGCACAGGAGATCAGTATGAAATCGTGGGGTATATTCCCACAGGGGCAAAATGGGTTGAAGAAGATGATTTAATCCGCTTTCCCTTGATTTCATTAAAAGGCTGGTTTATTGCTCCTTTTACGGAGCAAAGCCGTAATGATATTATGACACAGCTTTCTTCTTTGCATAACACCTATATACTCCTTTCCGATAGTGCGGATATAAATTTTCTTAAAGAGCAGATTTCTACATATCCGTTACAACATGGATTTGAAGCGTCGGCTATGCTTTTATCGGACGAATATAAAGTATATCAGTCAGAAACAGCAACATTTACTATACGGCAAATGATACTTGCGATTTTTATTTCTATTATGGCAATTAGTTCCGTTGTTGCAGTATTTACTACCAATGCTTTATTGAAGAAAAAACAATATGGCATTTGGATTGCAAACGGCTTTACTCTCTCCGATATAGCGGCTGAAATAGCTATTGAAATATTCATCATCATTTTCTGTTCGGGTATTTTTGCTTGGGGAATGAAATGGATAGAGTTTGCTCGAAGTACAGATCTATTCAAAACTGTTTTGCTAACAGCGCATATCAGATACACGCTTCCAATCTGTATTGTACTTACTTTTATTTTGACGGGAATTGCAGCGTTAATTCCTATAACAAAATTATTGAAATATCAGCCTTGCGAGTTGATAGGAGGAGATACAAATGGCAACGATTGAATTAAAAGACATAACAAAAGAATACAGAAGTGATGATATTATTACTCCGGCTTTGACAAATATCAGCTTAAAAATAGGCACTGGTGAGTTTGTAGCGATAATGGGGGCTTCAGGCTCCGGCAAGACAACATTATTAAACATTATAGGCTGCATGGACGTTCCTACCAGTGGTACATATTTGCTTGATAACGAAGATTTAGGGGGTGCAAAAGAAAAACGCTTATCGTCTATTCGTGGTAAAAAAATATCATTTGTCTTTCAAAACTTTGCCCTTATCGGAGATTATACCGTATTCGAAAATGTAGAAATACCTTTGATAAAGCAACCGTTATCAAAAGCTGAACGAAAGAAAAAGGTCTTATCTGCATTGGAACTTGTAGGCATATCTAATTTAGCTAAAAAGAAACCGTCGAATATATCCGGCGGCCAGAAGCAAAGAGTCGCAATCGCAAGAGCGATTGTATGCGGAGCTGAAACAATACTCGCGGACGAGCCAACAGGAGCATTGGACAGCAAAACAGGAAATGAAATTATGCGGGTATTTTCAGACTTAAACAATATGGGAAAGACGATCATTCTTATCACACACGATAAAAATGTTGCGTCTTACGCAAAAAGACTAATTACCATTCAAGACGGGAGGATTTTAAGTGATGAAACAATATAAAAAAATCGCGGTTTGTTTATTTGCTATTTGCTTTGCCTTTGCTCTTACAGCTTGCAATGACAGCGATCCAGACGAGTTTACTTCTCTGCAAAGTTTTGAGTATCACTTTTTCCCCGAAGAATATGAGGAAGAATATAGCGAGTACGAAAAGGTGATTACACTTGAAGCAGATACGGATTATCAATTCAAAGTAGACGCAGCTTGCGAAAGCGGAACAATGGAGATCAGTCTTACCTATAAAAACGCGGAAGAAAAAATGTATATCGTCAATTCTTCTGCTCCATGTAACGAAAAAATAAACATTCCTGCAAATACGACTGAAACAGCGTACTTTACAATTACCATTGATCCCGAAACCAAAGGTGATGTTGTAGTAGAAGTATTAACACGATAACGATAGATAATCAGGCAGTTTATTCACTAACCGTAGTTTGTAATTTTAACATAAACAAAGAAGCATAATAGTTTAATAACCTGCCGGACGACGGCAAAAGAAAAAAAAGCCGTCGCACAGCAGCCTATTTCTCATGCCTGATTATATTGCGGCGGTTTTGAACAAATCAAGGCCGCCGTTCTTTATGCCCTCATACAGAGCGACGCCCTGACGCTGACAGGATCGGCGGCCCACGGAGGGAGCCGCCATGAAGCCAAAAGCGTTTCGACATAATACGACGGGGTACGCACCATCAAAAAAAGCCCGTCCCCGGCTACGGGGACAAGCGACCATAAGTATGAACTATACCATGTAAATCATCTTCATATTGCTTTCACTTTCGCCCGGTGGGTCTATGACCTGCCGGGCGAAATTTGTTGTTTTCTGCGGTTTTTCGGTGCGGGCCGGAGCCGTTATACTGCCACCGATGAAAGGAGCGGTGGAAACAGCTTTATCTTCTCATTCTCCCGCAGATCGGGGGTGAGAAGATGAAAGAATACACCCCTGACTATGTGGAACGCTGTCAACTCGACCATTACTGCAAGCTGGTTCTGTACCATGAAGCCATTGACTATCTGCGGGAAATGCAGCGATACCGTAACCGGCAAACATCCTTAGAGGATATTTCCCCGGTTCAATGGGACAAGCTCTCCAAACGGGACGAGTACCCCAGCGACAGCTTTGTGTTCTCGGCCTTTGGCTATGACCTACATATCCGGGACGAGCTGGTGGCAGGAGCCTTTGCCAGCCTGCCGGAGCAGGAGCAGCAGATTTTAATTCTGCACTGTGTCGCAACTATGTCGGACGGCGAGATCGGCGGCCTTGTTGGAATGTCAAAAAGCGCCGTCCAGCGCCACCGTACAAAGACTTTGAAAGAATTGCGGCAAAGATTGGAGGACGACGGAGGGAGGAAACAGACATGAAGCAGCCCACATTTCACGGCAGGGGGCTTCTGCCCCTGTCTGTATTTGCTGACGCCCGCGCCGGTGATCCGCTGGCAATGGAGCGCATCTTGCGGTATTATGACGGCTACATGAATAAGCTGTGTACCCGGACGCTCTACGAGCTGGACGGTTCGCCTCATGTGCGGGTAGACGAGTACATGAAACACCGCTTGCAAAACAAGCTGATCCGGGCCATCCTAAAGGACAGCCTATGAGAAAACGCCGGGCGCAGGGCCAGCAGGCCGCCGCGTCCGGCGCTTTCTTATGGGTTGTCCTCTACGCATTTAGAAGTGTGTTCTGGCGGGGATTGGATAATCTGTCCCGCCTGCCCGCCGACCGTGCCGGAAAAGCCTTGTCACGGCTGGGGTTTCACCGGCCTAAATGCGTAAGACAACAGGTGTCTTTGATATTGTTTTTTTGGTGCCATACTTTGTGAAACTATTTTATAGGCAAAGACAAAAAGAATGTTGCCCCACCGCCAGAAGTATCTTCAAATCCAATTTTTCCCGCCAGCATCCTTGCCAATTCTTTTGCAATGCTAAGCCCCAGACCGAAGTGAGATTTATCTGTACGGGATTTATCCGCACAATAAAATCGGTCAAAGATAAATGGCTTGTCTTTTTCGGCAATCCCATGTCCATGATCTATAATATGAAAAGTAAGCTCTCGTGTTGTCTGTCTGATCTGTATTTCAATTCTGCTGTTTTCTGGTGAATAGGAAACAGCATTGTCTAAAAAGATACTCAATATCTGAAAAAGGCGTTCCTGATCGGTATGAAGCTGCGGATAGCTTTCCTCGCCTAAATTCAAATCCAAATGAATGGCCTTTTTCCTACAAACCGGCTCATAAGCCTCATATAGTGTGATCAGTAAGGTATCTATATTCACTTCCTGTATCTGGATTGTCCATTTATCCGCGTCCGAAGATGCAAGAAGCAACATATCCCGTACTAATCTTGACATTCTCATACACTCTGCGTCAATCACTTTCAGATGGTTTTGTGCTTGAGGTTCCGCTATCTCAATATTCTGGATGTTCTCCACATTTGCCATGATCACCGCCAAAGGTGATTTCAATTCATGGGAAGCGGCGGCAACAAAGTCTTTTTGGCTTTGCAGCACCCGTTCCGTCGGTTCAAAAGCCCGGCGTAACAAAAAGCGGCTAACAAAAAGAATACATACGAAAGCCAGAAGCCAGATGCAGCAGTATGTCGGGGCTTGCCGGAATGTTAGTGTACTTATGGACGGCTGCTCGTAAAATAAAACCAATGAATACCAATTTCCTGATTTTGTGCTGATACTTGCCGGGATAACATAATAGCGGTCATGGCTATTTCCGGTGATTTCTCCATATCCCCCCTGTTCGGTAATTTGAGAAAAGTTTGCATGATTGGTTGGGGACTGGATTTCAACGCTTTCCTCTGCGATTTTCCCTAATGTATCAAGGTCTGTCAATGTGTCCGGGTCACTTTGATACAGGATATTGCCAGCGTTGTCTTTCAAGATAGTGTAAACATTCATTTCTCTTTCGTAATTGGAAAGCAGCTCAACCGGTCTGTCCGGGTCAGCTTCTAACTGATAGATAATCAGGGAAGCCATCCGCTGGATGTAAGTAATATCGGCAATCTGCCGGGCCTGCCATGTATTCCAAAAGGAAAAACACAGGATCAGAGAAACAACCGCCATAAAAATGATAATCAAGAAAATCCGCAGCCGATTTTGTAAGCGCCTAAGCATTGGATTTCTCCAATCTATATCCTGCGCCATAAATTGTTTTGATTTCACAACTACTATGAAGTTCTCTTAATCGCTTCCGCAGAAAGGAAATATAGTTGTCCACGTTTCCCGGCTCTATATCGGCATTGCTGCCCCAAACTTTTAAGACAAGCTGCTCCCTTGAAAATGCAGTTTTCGGCTGCTTTATCAATACGCTTAAAAGTTCTGCCTCTCTTGCGGTCAATACAAGTTCCTGCCCATTGCAGACGATTTTTCGGTTGGGATAGTCTAAATGAAGATCAGCATAGGAAAGCGCCCCTATTTCCTGAATTTGCTGCGGCCGCCGCGTCAAGGCCCTTACCCTTGCCATCAGTTCCCGGATATGAAATGGCTTTACCAGATAGTCGTCTGCTCCACCGTCCAGTCCGTCCACTCGGTCGTCCAAAGCAGACATTCCAGTAATGATAATAACAGGGATTTGAATATTTTTCCGGCGCATAGCCTTTATGATCGTCAGTCCGTCAATGACGGGCAGCATACGGTCTACGATGGCAAGGTCATAGCCGTAATCTGTATTCAGGGCATACAGCATAGCCATTTCTCCGTCATTGCAGCAGTCTACCGAATAGCCGTTTTTCATCAATTCTTGCTGAATGGATTGGCATAAATCAAGGTCATCTTCCATAAGTAATATTTTTATCATTCTTGTATGTTCCTTTTCTTTGAGATGGTTTTTATTTTTAGTATAGCAGAGAAATCCTCTAAAAGTTCTCTAAAAAAAGTCGGAAATTTCTTTTTTCCTTTGAGGATTTTTAGAGAAGTTTTTATGTATGATAAGCCCGTAAAAACGGAAAGGAGCTATATCACATGAAACACATGAAATTAGTAACTATGACATTAGCATTGCTCTGTGCGCTCTCTCTGGCGGGGTGTGGAAGTTCTAACTCAGGGCAGGCGGCCAATAACGAACCATCTTCTTACAGCCAGAACGAAAATCAGTCTGGCGGTGAGAACACAAATGCATCCAATGCCACCTCAACAAATCTGGATGATTTGTTAGAGACAGCCAATTTAAGAGGCAGCGTTGCCGATTTTCAGGACGGAAGTTTTCAGGTTGTTCCCGATCAGGATGATGGACAAATGATAATAGCGGCTGCGGATGGTATGGAAAGCAGTATGGAAAGCACAACAGTTTCTTATGATGAAAATTGCATATTCCAGATTGCCAACATCAACAGCTCTATCGGTACAGTGGAATTAGAAGGGGCCACGGCTTCCGATGTAAAAAAATCAACGTCTGTTTATGTCTATGGAGAAACACAGGATGATGGGGAAATCCATGCTACCAAAGTGCTGATTACCCGATTTGATTAACAGGAGGGATAGAAAGATGCCTTTTTATAAGAGAGGTTTTCTCTATTTGATACGGAAACGTGCGAAGTCTGTGTTGCTGCTGTTGATTTTCCTTTTTGTCAACAGCATGATCCTAAGTACAAACATGATTTTACACGCCACAGAAAGTACCGAAGCTGCTATGCGAGAAAAATCAGGGGCAAAAGTGGTCTGTGAAATTTTAGACACCGCCTATCCGATTACAGATAAAGAAGCCGATACCATCAAAGATTTGGCGGGGATAACGTCCATCAATCGAATGGGCAGACAATCCGCATATTTAACGGATTTAGCGCCAGTTATGACAAGCACTTCCACAGAAGCGGACAATTTGAAAATCAGTCTGCTATCTTATGATGATATGGATACAGACAGTCCCTTTGCAGATCAGTCCTATCGGCTAACAGACGGTGAATTGATCACGCAGGAAACAGAATATGGCGCTGTAATCAACGCTCAGTTTGCAAACGTCAATGGTTTGCAGATTGGAGATACACTTTCTTTTGAAGCAGAAAACGGTAAAACTGTTACCGTGGAAGTGATTGGAGAATATCTAACCGGCAATGAAAGCCAGCAGGAAACGACTACTCTTGCCGTCTATCGGATGGAAAATCAGATTTATATAGATAATACTGCTTATGTAGAATTATTTGACGGCAGCGGATTTTATAAAGTATCTGCCTATACCGGACAGCCAGAGCTTTTAGATACATTGGCCGAGAGCATACAGGGAGTTTTACAGGATAAAGCGGACGTTACTACATCGGACGCCCTGTATCAACAGATGAAAGCACCATTAACACAAATAACAAGAGTGGTGTCGCTGATGCGTTTGCTTACCTTTTTCACCGGTACGGTGATTGTTTCCCTGCTGCTTTGTATGTGGATGCGGAGCAGACAAAAGGAAATGGCTGTGTTTATCAGCATGGGCGAACAGAAAATCATCATTTTTTTACAGGCGCTTTTGGAAGCAGCAGCCGTGTTCCTCATTGCCCTGATTGGTTCCTGCGGCCTCGGTTCGCTGGCCTCAAGCTGGCTGCAAGACCTGCTGCTTTCCTCTGTGGAAACAGACGTTTCTTTGCAGGTTTCCTTACAATTTACTGATATAGCTTTGCTATTGGGTATCGGCAGCGGAGTGGTTGTGATTGCTGTATTGCTGTCATTGTTGCCAGTGATCCAAGCAAATCCAAAAGATATTCTATCACGAATGGAGGGATAACGATGAATTTATTTCAACGGGCAATACGATCCTGTTTTAGAAAGCCGGTTAAAAGTCTGCTGCTTCTACTTGTGGTTTGTATTATCAGTCTGCTTTTTCTGTCCGGCATGGCAAGCCGATCTGCGAATATTGCAACAAAAGACAGCACACGGCAGGCCATCGGTGCAGGATTTTTACTGGAATATAATCCAGAGAACAGAAGTCAACGGGTAGATGAAGCCTGTCAAAAAATATCTGAACTATATCCAGATGGTCAGGGGAGTTATGGTGGAGTACATCAGGAAAAATTGACCGTCATGGGTTCAGAAAGTTGGATGGTAACAACAGACAATTCCTTTGAGTCGTTAAAGTCGGACGATATTGAAAAAATTGCCGCCGTGGAGGGAGTTGCAGACTATAATATAACGACGGTTCCAACCGCGGTGAAACAGGCAAACTTTGAACGGATTGAAGATGTCAACACAGATCAGACCAATGATTTTCAGGGTGTGGCCCTGATCGGTAATCGGGATATGTCCATGGATGCCAACGTCCTCAGTGGTAATGTCACCATCATAGAGGGACGAATGACAACAAAAAATGATACAAATGTCTGTGTTATTTCCGAAGAACTGGCAGGAAAAAACCAACTAAAGGTAGGCGATCAGCTACAATTTCATTCGGTAAAAGCAGAAGAACCTGTGCAGGAGGCAACGATTGTAGGTATCTATCAGGTTAAGGAACGGATGGAACCTTATATGTCTGGCGATACTTACCGTTCCGAAAATGTTATTTTCACGGACTTACATTTTCCTGAGAAGGTGGAGCAAGATGATCCATTGTATGAAACGGCTTATTTCAAAGTAGCAAACGTGGATGACTACGATGCCGTAAAAGAGGCCATCAAGAAAACGGATATTAACTGGCAATGGTATGATTTGATCGACAACAATGGAAATCTTGACACAATGGCTTCCAACTTCAATGATTTGGAAAAAATCAGTAACACGCTGCTTCTGGTTATTACCGGAGCCAGCTTTGTAATCCTGTTTCTGATTTTCATTTTCTGGATCAAAAACAGAACAAATGAGATTGGAATACTTCTGTCCATCGGAATTGCAAAGGGAAAGATACTCTTGCAGATTTTAACCGAAGCCGTTCTGATCGGTATTTTGGCACTTGCTCTTTCTTTCCTGATTGCTCCGGCAGTTTCCAACGCCGCTGCGGATTATCTGGTAGGCCAGCAGGCGGGGCAGGCCGAATTACAGGACGAAATGGACGCGGGCAAAGTTGCCACCGATTATCAGGCACCGGAACTTACCGTTACCAATGTAGAAACGGAAATAACTTCATATATGCTGTTAGTAGACAGTCTTAGCGTAGGCATCTTGATTGTCTTATCTACTTGTGCGGCAAGCGTCCTGATTTTCCGCAAGAACCCGAAAGATATTCTAAGTGAAATGAGTTAGGAGGACTGGAAATGATTTTAGAGGCAAAAAATATCTTATATTCCTATAAATCGAAGCGGGATAAAATTGTCCTGAAAAATGTATCTGCCACTTTTGAGGAAGCCACGTTCTATGCGATTGTTGGTTCCAGCGGTTCAGGCAAAACCACCTTTCTGTCCCTTTTGGCGGGATTGGATAATCCGGTATCGGGAAACGTCCTTTATGGTGGCGAGGACATCCGCAAAAAGGGATTGAACTATCACCGCAGGCACAATGTTTCTCTGGTATTCCAGAACTATAATCTGATCGATTATCTTACCACCGAAGAAAACGTAAAGCTGGGTGGCAGAAAGAACGCCGAAGAATTATTGCGGGAAGTCAGTATTCCCCGTGAGGATTGGAAGCGGAACGTCTTACAGCTTTCCGGTGGACAGCAGCAGCGTGTGGCGATTGCCCGTGCTTTGGCAAGTGAGGCTAAGGTACTTCTGGCAGATGAGCCGACCGGCAATCTGGATGAAGATACAGCCGGTGAGATTATTGAACTGATAAAGAAAACCGCTCATGAGCTGGGGAAATGTGTGATTGTGGTAACACACAGTAAACAGCTTGCCGAAGGAGCCGATGTTGTATTGGAAATCAGTCAAGGCACGTTGAGCGAACGGGAAATCCCCATAGAAGATACCATTGATACCCGGTTGAGAAAATCATTTCACACTGTCGCAGCCACTATTGATGTTCCTGATAGTGAAAAGCTGAAAAAACGCATTGATGAAGAAATTAGACAAAGGCACATTCAATAGCAAAGAAAACGCCGGGCGCAGGGCCAGCAGGCCGCCGCGTCCGGCGCTTTCTCATGGGTTGTTTTCTACGCATTTAGAAGCCTGTTCTGGCGGGGATTGGATAATCTGTCCTGCCTGCCCGCCGACCATGCCGGAAAAGCCTTGTCACGGCTGCGCTTTCACCGCCCTAAATGCGTAGACAGGAGGTATCTTTTCCGCTGCCGTTCGGCCTCTTTCTTCCGGCGCATCCGCACCGCGCAATCCGGGCAGTATTTGGCCCGGTTGGACTTTGGCGTGAACACGGCTCCGCATACGGCGCAGCGTTTCACCTCGTCCCGGCTCTTGCTGATCTCGGCGTACAGGGCCGCGTCCAGCGGGAGAACGGCGGCCCGAAACCACCGGCACAGCAGCGAATAGGAAATGCTCTGGACGCACACACATTCCTCTCCATCGTCCAAAAGCAGGCAGTTCCCGTCACAGTAATTGCAGCACTCATGCGTCAGCTTCCGGGCCTTGCGGTACTGCCGGTAATTCATTCTCGGTATGCTCATAGCTCTTGTGTCCTTTCTTGATGGGGCGTCACCCGCAAAATGCTGTCCACATTCTGCTTGATGATGCCGTAGTCGGCCAGTTCCTTTTTCACTTCGCCGTACTTCTGGTACAGCCGTTCCTTTTCCTCGTCCAGCTTTCGGTATTCGGCTTTCAGGGCGGCCAGATTGGGGAGCTTTGTCACGCCCGCGTCCTTGATGGCCTTTGCCGCTGCCTCGTACAAGATAAGCTGGCTTTCATGTTCGCGCCGGTATGCGGCCTTGTCTTTGGCCTTTCTGTATTCCAGCGCCACGGGCCTTGTCTGCCGGTAGGTGGAAATATTCTTTATCAGCACGGCCATGTCGGACAGGCGGCGTTCCACCGCTTTTAGCGCAGCGGCGGCCTCGTCGTTGGCCGCGCTGATTTCGGCCACCTTGCTTTCCAGCGCCGCATAGTCGTCTATGCCGTGTTCCGTCAGGAAGTTCAGCGTCCGGGCGGCCTGCTTCAAGTTGTGGACTTTCGCCCACTTTGCATAGCCCGCGCTCTGCTGGGCCTTGATGCTGTTCTCCAAATCAATCCGCAGGGTGATTTCCTTTGTGGCTTTCCGTTTCGGGCCTCTGTCCACGGCCAGCCCCTTGATCCGGCGGGTAATGGCTTCTTCCGTGTAGTCCTCACCCAGCGTCTTGCAGCGGGTGAAGCGTTCCTGTCCGGGAGCGCGGAAAGAGGTAAACTTGCCCTGTTTGATTTCATAGCCCTGCGCCTGCATGAGCCGCAGGAAGTCGTCAAAGTCTTTGGCCTGCGGGATGGCCGCGTCGATGGCGATTTTCAGTTTGGCTTTCCAGCTTTTGCCCTTGCGCTGGGCGTCCCATTCGGCGTAGGACTTGCCCTTGTCCTTGCCCGGCTTCACCACGGACAGACCGTTTTCCTTGCACAGCCGGTCACTGGTTCGCCGGATGTAGGCGTAGCTGCGCCGGTTGGAAATGTACTTGCGCTGCTGCACCATATCCACGGCGCAAAAAATGATGTGGTTATGCAGGTGGCCCTTGTCTATGTGGGTAGTCAGCACATAGGGGTATTTGCCTTGCAGCACTTCGTCGGCAAGCTGGCGCCTGATCTCCTGGGACTGCTCCGGCGTAGTTTCGCCCGGTTCAAAGTCTTGTATCAGGTGGTGGGCCAGATTGTTGCCTTTGTTGAACGCCTGCGCCAGCAGCATTTGAAATTCAATATCCGCTGTTTCGTAGGAACAGCCAAAGGACGATACCAGCATTTTATCGTCCGTTTTGTCCGGGTTTTCGATGTAGTCAAGGGCCGCTTTCAAGTTTACCTTGATAGGATGGATCTTTGTAACTGCCATATCTGTGTAAGCGCCCCTTTGATGTCCTCAACGTCCTGCGCGTACACAGCCCCGGTACTGTTGATACGCCGCGCAATCTGGTTGACGTTGACACCGATTTTTTGCAGCTCTGCGGTCTGCGCCCGGATGTCGCTGGTGTCCATGTGGACGATATACCCGTCAATCAGCATTTTCCGGGCATAGGCCGAGAAATTCTTTGTGCCGAGCTGGGCCATTTTCTGCTGGATCAAGGCCCGTTCTTCCGGCGTCACCGGGACGCGCAGCACGATTTGACGCTTTCGGTTTGCCATTGCGTTTCACGCTCCTTTCCGGCAAAGGGGTTTGGGGATTTCCCCAACAAGCAAAACGGACGGCCCG
>ERZ1664511.59-NODE-59-length-18371-cov-8.320649_pt1 | contig 18371 bp, 15 predicted proteins | sample MGYA00575336_ERZ1664511 | MGnify/ENA primary metagenome ERZ1664511 (study PRJEB40874, sample SAMEA4040739) | Gallus gallus | biome: gut; material: content | place: India | collected 2016-01-01 | study: EMG produced TPA metagenomics assembly of PRJEB14491 data set...
TGTTGCCGCAACGTTGGGTGCGGAGGGCTCGGCGGCCGTATTCCGGGAGCTTTTCGGGCGGTCGGGCCCGCAGGCGGCAAGGAGCAGCGCGGCGGCGGCCGTGAGGAGGATCCCTCCCGGACGGATTCTCCGATGCGCATCTCGGAGGGTCCGTCCGGGTGCGGAGGTTGTGGGTTGGAACAGGACTGACATATCGGCAGTCTCTTTTTTACAAATCTATGAAAATTTCCGCAATGGCGCTCCGTAGTGATAAAATGTTGATAAAAAGTCGTCGAACGGGGCGCCGATTTTAGGCCGTTTCGAAAAAAATGATTACTTTTGCGAGCAACAAAAATCCACGTTCATTATGTCTTTTATCAATGAAAGGGTTCAGCCCGAAGGACTTACGTTCGACGATGTGCTGCTCGTACCCGCCTATTCGGAAGTGTTGCCGCGAGAGGTCGATATCCGGACCCGCTTTTCGCGAAATATCAAGCTCAACATTCCCATCGTCTCTGCGGCGATGGATACCGTAACGGAGGCGCCCCTGGCCATTGCGCTGGCGCGCGAAGGCGGCATCGGCGTGATTCACAAGAACATGACGATCGCCGAGCAGGCCGCGCAGGTCCGCCGTGTGAAGCGTGCCGAAAACGGCATGATCTACGACCCGATCACCATCTCGAAGGACAATACCGTGGGCGATGCCCTGAATCTGATGAAGGAGAACCGCATCGGCGGCATTCCCGTCGTGGATGCCGGCCGTCGGCTCATCGGCATCGTTACGAACCGCGACCTGCGCTTCCAGCGCGACATGTCGCGCCGCATCGAGGAGGTGATGACTCCGGGCGACCGGCTCATCACCACGCACCGCACCGACCTGGCGCACGCTTCGGAGGTGCTGCTCAACAACAAGATCGAAAAGCTCCCGGTCGTGGACAACGACGGCCGTCTGGTGGGGCTCATCACCTATAAGGACATTACGAAGGTGCAGGACCATCCGAACGCCTGCAAGGATGACAAGGGACGTCTACGTGTGGCTGCCGGCGTGGGGATCACGGCCGACGCCATGGAGCGCGTTGCTGCGCTCGTCGCCGAGGATGTGGATGCCGTGGTGCTGGACTCCGCGCACGGCCATTCGCGCAACATCGTCCGCACGCTCAAGGAGATCAAGGCGGCCTATCCGTCGCTCGACGTCGTCGTGGGCAACATCGCCACGGCCGAGGCCGCGAAGTTCCTCATCGAGGCGGGCGCCGACGGCATCAAGGTCGGCATCGGCCCGGGTTCGATCTGCACGACGCGCATCATCGCCGGCGTGGGCGTTCCCCAGCTGTCGGCCATCTACGCCGCCGCCAAGGCTGCCGAAGGTTCGGGTGTTCCGGTGATTGCCGACGGCGGTCTGCGCTACTCGGGCGATATCGTCAAGGCGCTGGCTGCGGGCGGCGACTGCGTGATGATCGGCTCGATGTTCGCCGGCACGGAGGAGGCTCCGGGCGACACGATCATCTACAACGGCCGTAAATTCAAGGCCTACCGCGGCATGGGCTCGATCGACGCCATGAAGGCGGGCTCGGCCGACCGCTACTTCCAGAAGGGCTGCGAGGGCAACATCAACAAGCTCGTTCCGGAGGGCATCGTGGCCCGCGTACCGTTCAAGGGTGCGTTGAGCGAGACGGTCTACCAGCTCATCGGCGGCCTGCGTTCGGGCATGGGCTACTGCGGCGCCAGGGATATCCGGACGCTTCAGACGGCGCAGTTCATCCGCATCACCTCGTCGGGTATGCATGAGAGCCATCCGCACGACGTAACGATCACGAGCGAGGCCCCGAACTATTCGAGCGAGCGATAGCGATGAAACCGGAAATAGCTGCCTGCGGACTCTTCTGCGAAGCCTGCCGGGCTTTTGTGAAAGGGAAGTGCCCGGGATGCCGTGCGAACGGGAAGGCGGCCTGGTGCAAAGTCCGGGCATGCTGCATCGAACATGGATGGCGGAGTTGTGCCGAATGTACGCTGATGCATTTGTCGGAATGCCGGAAGTTCAACAGTTTCATCGGAAAGGTTTTCGGTGTGATTTTCCGTTCCGACCGCAGGGGATGCATCGAGCGGATCCGGACGGTCGGTGCGGAGGCTTTCGCCGCGGAGATGCGCATGGCAGGTTGCTATAACCGTCCAGTGAAGAACTCATAAACCTACACAGTAAATGCAGGAAAAAATAGTGATTCTCGACTTCGGGTCGCAGTACACGCAGCTCATTGCGCGGCGTGTGCGCGAGCTGAACGTCTATTGCGAGATCCACCCCTTCAACAAGATTCCGCCGATCGATTCGTCGGTGCGGGGTGTGATTCTCTCGGGCAGCCCCTTCTCGGTGCGCGATGCCCAGGCCCCGACGCCCGACCTTTCGGCGATCAAGGGGCGGCTGCCGCTGCTGGGCGTCTGCTACGGCGCGCAGTATCTGTCCCACGCCTTCGGCGGCGAGGTGCAGCCGGCCCCGAGCCGCGAATACGGCCGGGCCATGCTTACGGTTGGCGATCCGGAGGATGCCCTGATGAAGGGTCTCCCGTCGCCCACGCAGGTGTGGATGTCGCACGGCGACACCATTACGCGCGTGCCCGACAGCTATAAGATCGTCGCCAGCACGGAGGATGTGCGCGTGGCCGCTTTCCACGTCGAGGGCGAGCCGACGTGGGGCATCCAGTTCCATCCCGAGGTCTACCATTCGACCGACGGCAAGCAGCTGCTGAAGAATTTTGTCGTGGAAATCTGCGGATGTTCGCAGTCGTGGACATCGGAGAGCTTTGTCGAGACGACCGTACGCGAGCTGCGCGAAAAGCTGGGCGACGACAAGGTCGTTCTGGGCCTCTCGGGCGGTGTCGATTCCTCGGTGGCCGCCGTGCTGCTGCATCGGGCCATCGGCAAGAACCTCTACTGCATCTTCGTCGATTCGGGCCTGCTGCGCAAGAACGAGTTCGAGGACGTGCTCGAGTCGTACAAGAACATGGGTCTGAACGTCAAGGGCGTGAAGGCCGGCGCGAAGTTCCTCGGCGATCTGGCCGGCGTCTCGGAGCCCGAGAAGAAGCGCAAGATCATCGGCCGCGACTTCGTGGAGGTCTTCAACGAGGAGGCACAGCAGATCCGCGACGTGCGGTGGCTGGCACAGGGTACGATCTATCCCGACGTGATCGAGTCGTGCTCGGTGAACGGGCCTTCGGCGACGATCAAGTCGCACCATAACGTGGGCGGCCTTCCCGAGAAGATGAACCTGAAGATCGTCGAGCCGCTGCGTCTTCTGTTCAAGGACGAGGTGCGCCGCGTGGGCCGCTCGCTGGGCATTTCCGACCAGCTGATCGGCCGCCATCCCTTCCCGGGCCCGGGCCTTGCGATCCGCATCCTGGGCGACATTACGTCCGAGAAGGTGGAGATTCTGCAGAATGTGGACAAGATCTATATCGACGCCCTGCGGTCGTGGGGACTCTACGGCAAGGTCTGGCAGGCGGGCGCCATCCTGCTGCCGGTCAAGAGCGTCGGCGTGATGGGCGACGAGCGCACCTACGAGAGCTGCGTGGCGCTGCGGGCCGTAACCTCCACGGACGGCATGACGGCCGACTGGGTGCACCTGCCCTATGAGTTCCTGGCCGACGTCTCGAACGAGATCATCAACAAGGTGCGCGGCGTGAACCGCGTAGTCTATGACATCTCCTCCAAACCGCCCGCAACGATCGAGTGGGAGTAATGCTTTCCGTGGCGGAGAGATCCATCGAAAGCCGCATCCGTAGTGGGTGCGGCTTTCTTGTTCCCGGAATGGAATCGCGGCCCGTCGATTTGCTTTTCTTCCCCGGGGGCGCTATCTTTGCCGGGAAGAAACCCGCATATTGGCGATGACCGACTTTGCAGCTATCGATTTCGAAACGGCCAACAGCAGCCGGACGAGCGTCTGCTCGGTCGGCGTGGTCGTGGTCCGCGGCGGGGAGATTTGCGATACGTTCTACAGCTTGATCCACCCGCGTCCGAACTATTACAGCCGCTTCACGACGGCGATTCACGGGCTGACCGCCGCCGATACGGAGGATGCGCCCGATTTCGAGGAGGTCTGGCGGCAGGTGGCGCCGCGCATCGAGGGACTTCCGCTCGTGGCGCACAACTCGCCCTTCGACGAAGGGTGCCTGCGGGCCGTTTTCGACCTCTACGGCATGCCTTATCCCGGGTACCGTTTTCTGTGCACCTGCCGTGCCTCGCGCCGCGTCTTCGGAAAGCGGCTTCCCAACCACCAGCTGCATACGGTCTCCGCGGCCTGCGGGTTCGATCTGGCGCACCACCACCATGCGCTGGCCGATGCCGAGGCCTGCGCGCGCATCGCCCTGAAAATCCTGTGAGGAATCCTCGTCGGATACTGCTTCCCGATACCTTTTCCACGGAGGCCTGCCTCCGGCGGAATCAAAGTCCCAACTCGAGTTGGAACCGGACCTCCCAACGGTTGTAGTCCGTCGTGCGGGCTTCGTTGCGGTGGTTGTACGAGATGTCGGCCTGTATCTTGAGGCTGTGGCCGATGATGTAGCGCGTCAGTCCGAGTGTCGCTTGGTTCCAGCTCCGGTATCCGGCCAGCGGACGCACCGCGGCATCGGGGTAGAGGGTCGAGTTGCGCAGGGCCACCTCCCATTTCCCGCCGAACAAGTAGCTTGCCTGAAGGTTGAGGCCGCAGCCGTCGTAGATGAAGGCGTTGCGGTCCGTGTCGAAGAGCGGGTCGCTGCTCGTGCGTCCCATGAAGTCGGTGTAGAAGGCGAATCCGCGGTATTTGAGAATGAAATCCACGAAGTAGGAGCCGATATTGCGCGTCGCGCCGTCGGGCATCGCCGCCCCGCGCTGCCCGGCGAGACGCCCGGCGCGGTGATTGTAGGAGTAGGCTCCGGCCAGCAGGATGCGTACCTGCTCCTCATGGTCGAAGTCGCCTTCGAGCAGTTCGCCCTTGGCTCCGAAACGCCCCAGCGGATAGAGCTCCAGACGTGCCGTGTAGGCCAGGCCGCCGTTTGTGGATTTTCCCCAGTTGCGCCCTTCGCCGAGCGTTACCGACCCTTTGGCCGAGAGATTGAATCCTTCGCCGCGCCGCAGGTTGTATTCGCCGAAGAATCCGAAGTCTCGGTCGAGGCCGAACTGGCTGTTCACGATGCTGCGATCGACGAACTGCAGGGCGCCCGAAGAGTTGATGCGGGCCCGGTTGGCCTTGATCTTCGTTTGTCCGAATCCGATGTTCCAGGTGGCGTTCGGAACGTAGTAGACGATGGCGTCGCGCACGATGTTCATCGAACCGTCGGGTTGCGGCTCGGCGTCGTATCCGGTAAATCCCAGCTGGATCGAGTAGACCAGTTTCGGCGAATAGACATATCCGTCGAAACGCAGGCGCAGCCGTTTGACGCGGGCTTCGGTCTCGGTCAGCGTAAAGTCCCGATTGAAGGAGAGCGCCAGCAGGTTCTGCATGCGGATGCGCATCGTCAGCTCGAAACGGTCGTTGCGGGGGCGGAAGGTGATGCCCTTGCCCACCTCGAGGTTAGGCATGTTGCGCAGGCGTTCGAGCAGTTCGGTATCGCTTTCGGGACCCGAGGCCAACGAGTCCGTACGCAGCGGAAATTCCGTCTGCGGGAGGAGCGAGCGCTCTTTTTGGGCCATGACCGGGGTGGCCAGGAAAAGGACAAGAGGAAGCAGCAGGGCGATTCTTTTCATGTGTCGTGTTTTTTCGGCATCCGGACCGCACCGTTCCGGGCGGGCCCGATACAAATGTACAAAAAATAGGCGGTTTGTTTCGGCCTGCAAATTGCGATCCGAATCTGAAGGGAATCTGAAACACGGTCCGGGCATCGGATTTGCAGGCTTTGTCTGAAACAATATTTCCCGTTCCGCGACGTTTCATGACCAAAAACAAGTAGATTCCGATGATGACAACGAAATTCAAGGGAACTCCCGTTGCGCTTGCCGGAGAGTTCATCCGTCCGGGAGCCGTGGCTCCGGACTTCGAACTGGTCCGCACGGACCTTACGCCGCTGCGTCTCTCCGACCTGCGGGGCCGCCGCGTCGTGCTGAACATCTTTCCGAGCCTCGACACGGGGGTCTGCGCCACCTCCGTGCGCAAGTTCAACCAGCTGGCCGCCTCGCTGCCCGACACGGTCGTCGTGGCCGTCTCGAAGGATCTGCCCTTCGCCCATGCGCGTTTCTGCACGACCGAGGGGATCGAAAACGTCATCCCGGCCTCTGATTTCCGCGCCTCGGGATTCGACGCGGCCTACGGCGTGTTGATGGCCGACGGCCCGCTCCGGGGACTGCTGGCCCGGGCCGTGGTGGTGATCGACGCCGAAGGACGGGTCGTCTATACGCAACTGGTCCCCGAGATCACCGAGGAGCCCGACTACGAGCGGGCCGTCAAGGCGGTGAAGGGGTGCTGATGCAACCTGTGGTGCGATAAAGGACGGCTGCGGCCGCCCTTTTTTTGTATCTGGACAGTTCAAATCGGGATTTTCCGAAAAAATGCCTATCTTTGGAACGTTTGACATTTTTCCGCATTATGAAGAAAATCCTGTTTACCGCACTGCTCGTGGGTGGCTGGAGCCTCGGCGCCTCGGCCCAGGAGCTCACCGACAAGGAGTTGCAGGAAATTACCTCCTCCTTTGTAAAGGATGCCCCGACTACGGCGCTGCAGAACGTCCTGACTTCGGAGGCGAATCTCCGCAAGCTGGCCCTGAACCGCGATCTGCAGGGCAAGATCGACCATTACTTCAAGTACCGCGTGAATGTAAAGGGCATCACCGACCAGAAACAGTCGGGCCGCTGCTGGATGTTCACCTCGATGAATGTCCTGCGTCCCGCGGTTATGGAGCATTTCGATGTCAAGTCGTTCGACTTCTCGCACAACTACAACTACTTCTGGGACCTTTTCGAGAAGAGCAACCTTTTCCTCGAGAATGCCATTGCCACGGCCGACCGTCCGATGACCGACCGCGACGTGGAGTTCTTCTTCAAGACCCCCGTGGGCGACGGCGGCGTGTGGAACCTTTTCTACAACGTGGCAGAAAAATACGGTGTCGTGCCGCAGGAGGTGATGCCCGAGACGGCTCATTCGAACAATACGACGCAGCTGCGCGCGGTGCTCAACGAAAGGCTGCGTGCCGGAGGCTATGCCCTGCGCGAGCAGGTGGCCGCCGGAGCCGGACGGCAGGAGGTTGCCGCGGCGAAGGTGGCGATTCTCAAGGAGGTCTACCGCATCCTGGCTCTCTGTCTGGGCGAGCCGCCCACGGAGTTCACCTGGCGCTATGAGACGTGCGACGGCGAGGTGAAGACGCTCCGCAGCACGCCGCTCGACTTCTACCGCAGCATCATTCCCGCGGACTATTCGCCCGAGGCCTATGTGATGATTATGAACGACCCGACGCGTCCCTACTACAAGGTCTACGAGATCCGGAACTACCGCAATACCTACGAAGGGGTGAACTGGGTCTACCTGAACCTTCCGAACGAGGTAATCAAGCAGGCCGCCGTCGCCTCGATCAAGGCCGGTGAGGCGATGTATGCCTCGTGCGACGTGGCGATGTACGATCCGGCACAGGGCGTCTGCGATCCGGAGATGTACGACTATGCCTCGCTGTTCGGCGTTGATCTTGCGATGGACAAGCGTGCGCGGATCCTCACGCGCGAGAGCGGTTCGGCACATGCCATGGCGCTCGTTGCCGTGGATACCGACGAAAACGACGTGCCCGTGAAGTGGCAGTTCGAGAATAGCTGGGGCCCCTCGGCCGGACACGAAGGGTATATGACCTTCACGGACCGCTGGTTCGACGAATACATGTTCCGGCTGGTCATCAACCGCAAGTACCTTGACGAGCGGTCGCGTGCAGCCGCCGCGACGGAGCCCGTGCAGCTGCCCGCCTGGGACTATATGTTCTGATGGAAGGGGAGTGCCCTGTAAATGTGAATACGCCCTCCGGAACCGGAGGGCGTATTCGTTTTGAGGGGACGCCGGACGATACCGGATACCGAAAAAGCCGCGGACCGGAGTCTGCGGCTTTCGTTTGGCGGAGAGAACGACAACTGAACCTATATCGTAATTGCCAATATATCAACGTGTTAAGATTGTAAAAATTTTTAGATACACCGAATAGGCCACAACCTTTTTTCGCTGTTTTCCCTTGTATTCACTTGGTTGTTACAAAGTTACGAAAAACTTCCGGATTTTGCAACCGAATTGGAAACGAACCTGCGGATTTTTTGCCGATTTTTGTGTGTAATATACGGTGTGTAAATATAAATAAATCAATAGATTATATTTTTGTTTGGTCCTGGATCCCAATCGGATATTTCCAAATCGAGTGATCCTGCGCCTTTCGAACATGAGAACATCATGCTTGCCACTTTTCGGTTACCGAGGACCTTTTGTGTCATCTTGTGGAGCACAAATAGTTGATGCTGCATGAGTGGTTCATTCCTTCGGACGGGTCGTACTAATTGCAACTGCCAGTTGGGCTTTCGTTCTGCTTATGGTTGTATTGAGATAGAGAAACTGATTATCGGTTTTCGGCAAAAACCTCCACGGCCTCGACCAAATCGAGTTTGATGTCGCTCCAGTCCAGTCCCCGCAGGCAAACCGGATCAGGATCCTCATCAGCCATGCGAAAGTCTGTCAGACGCTCCAGAAGTTCGTCTGTGTTGTGCTCCCATTCGTGTCTGCGGGCGTGCAGTGCGAACATCTCTGCCAGCGGATATTCGGTCAGCAACATGTGCAGATCCCAGAAATCCTTTTTGCGTCCACCACGCGATACAACATTCATCTTCATGGCAATCATATCCTCGATGCTCGCCATCCGAACGCCATCAATACGGTCTGCAATTTTGAGAAACGGATCGGTATACATCAAATCAAGTTTGATGGCTTCCTGTTCCGACGGTCCGATGTAGTATCCGCGGCCGAATCCAATAATAGAGGTTGTGTCACTGCAATCATAATATGGAAAATGAGATTGCAGAAAGCGTTCGAATACCCGAAAATCGAGACTGCGATATTCGGCATCGGTAAACAAGTCAATGTCGACCGATTTTCTGTGCCCGTAGCGAAGGCTCAGGTTTGTACCTCCGACCAGACGGAAGGGTGCAAACGATTCCTCGCTCATCAGTATTCCGAGTGTCTCTTTCAGCAGAGGCGTTACCGTTTCATAGTGCAGGTAGCTATTGTCGGCCATTTTGCGATGTCGTGTTTATACGGTATGAGTTTTTCGGAGAATCGGTTTCGAGGGCCGCGAGAGTGGTGCCGTAGAATCGGGCAATCTCCGCTTTTTCTGCGTCATTACCTCGCTCCAGGACGCGGGCAATGACTGACTCACGGTATCGTCCCCAGTCAAGTGTGTCGAAGTCGGTATCCCAGAACAGGGACCGGCGAATTGCCGGTGTCCCGGATATGGCACGGCTTTTTTGACCATTCTTGTACTCGGCGATCTCGTAGTATGTCTGAAGCAGCAGCAGGAATCCCTCTTCATATCCGAATGCCTGCTCGATCTTCAACGCCATCTCGATCGTCAGATTGCGTCGCCCCGTAATGACGGCATTGAGTGTTTGACTGTGTTCTCCGATGGAGGCAGCAAACGACCGCTGGCTGAGATTGCGTTTCTTCAAATCCCTGCCGATTATCTTGCCCGGGTGGATGCCTTTCAATATGTCAATTCTGCTTCTCATAGTTTCATCTGCAAATATACAAAATGCAAACGGATTTGTTTGCAAATTTATTATGTTTTTCTGATTTTGGAAGACCATTTTAGTCTGAACAGTCGGTCACAGAACTTCGTTTTGTTGTCGATGATGTTGGAAGCAATGCCGCTCGCTATACTTTCTTTGAATAGCATGAGCCTTCAGATGGTGTTCTTGCCGAACTTTGCAGTAAGAACCGAACTTGAAAAGCTATCGTCGTATCGGCAAGTTAAACGGTGATTCCCAATCCCAGAATGATGATTTTTGCCGATACCGGCAAATTATGGAGGTTTTGCTCCTGCTCTCTGATGGACTGCCGGAGATAATAGAGATTTGGGCTTCGGACAAGGGAAAAACATATAATTGATTCAAACACTGATAAACGAGTTCCGTGGATGTCCCATTTTTGCCGTGGAAACCAAACCCGACAAAGATGGAAAATCAACACACGGATGACCTGTCCCGCATTCTGCGGACGGTCGAAGAGATCCTCGAGATCGTACACTTCATGAAGGATCACCGGAGCCAGCTTGAAGGCGATCCGATCCTCGATTTTGCGGAGGTCTGCCAGTTGCTCCGCCAGAGCGAACGCCAGGTGCGCCGCTTCCGTGAACAGGGGCTGCTCGTCGGCTTCAACATCGGAGCCCGGCGTATGTACCTGCTCTCCGAGGTGCAGGAGTTCATCCGCAAGATGCGTCGCCGCGGAAAACTCGAATCGTTGAATCAATAAATCCGTTACCCATGGAAACCAAACAAAATCCCCGCATCTATCGGCTTGTCCCCTCCGAACAACTCGAACGTCTCATCAAGACGAATTTCCTTTTGAGCAAGGGTTTGCTGCTTTTTGAATACCTGTGCAGTCAAAGCGACGAGCCGCTCTTCCTGACGGCCGATGCGGCCTGCGAAGTCCTCGGTATTCATCCCGAGACGCTGACCCGTTACCGTCAGAAACGGCTGATTCGCCCCAAGATCTATCGGCGGCAATTCCTGTACAGCGCCTATGACCTGTTGATGCTCGTTTACCGGATCAACCAGCGCAACCTGCAAAATGCGCTGCGACGTACTCCCCGGATTGTGATCGAAAGGAACGAGCATAACGGATGACGGAGAAACTGAAGAAGAATCCGCAAGGGCCGGCCTCGGGCCAAGATAGCGGCACGCCTGCACTTTGAAGCCCTTTTTCGCACGATCTCCACCCGTCCGGGTTTGTCGTCCGAAAAAGGACTTCCGGTTTGTCCCGCCACTGAATATCTGCCCGTGGCCGGCACCTTCTTTTCTGAATGGGACCGGTCCATGAACCATATGTTAAACCTTAAATGGATTTGATATGATTGACCTTCAGAAACACATCCGGGAAGGCTGGACCGTCGGTGACTTTGTCGAGCGCTTGGCTTCCGAGTTGGATCGTATTATGTCGGGGCACAGCTGGCATTGTCCCTTTACCACGAAGCAGGAACTCGCCACGTGGTGTCGGGAGAATCAGCCCTACTACAAAAAGCACATTCCGGGCGTTGTCGCCTATTTTGCCCGAAGGTATCGTTTACGTTGATAGCAAGATGATTTACTATCACCGCTTTTATGTTGAAAGCCTGTATCCTGAGAACCGGCGGAGGATTCTCCGCTGGTTGTTTCGTACTTTTAGTATCTACTTGTGTGAAGCAACGCCAGCTGGTTATAAGGGCCGGTTTTACACGCACAATGTCCGCTTCCCGAGTTAACCTCCGACTAAATACACCATGACAACCATTATCAGTTTAGTCCGACTTTTTTCAAGTTGGACTTGGTTGTTTCTGAATTTGCTCGATTTAGATGAAGTTGGAGTCGTTTTACTACAAGTTGGCTGAAGCTCTCCAGTTCGGAAGGAGGAGTCCCGCATATCACAGAACAGCTGGTAGTGGATGTTCTCGTTCAGTGGCTCCATCAGTTTCGGACTGCTCAGTTCGATGTACACTTCAGGAACATCAGCACAACCTTGCTCGCCGGCGTGAAATAAGCCTAGCGTCCGGGCTTCGGCCTCAGGTCCCTTCCTGTCAGACCGAAACTCTCCACCATCTCTTGCAAGGGCAGCAGTCGCTTGATCCTTTCTAGCTCGTTATTCACGAAAGTCTGCCTGCACAAAACATAAAAATCGTACTCCGTAAACGGAAGATTGGGGGAGTATTCCAAAGAGATTTTGTACCTTTGATATGCAGATTTATTTTTGCGATATTTCAAAAATAGCTTTTTGAGGGCAGTTGGAGATGTTTATTTTCTTCTGTTAAGATGTGACTTTTATCATATTATAAATCTATAGTATCAAAATGGTTATAATTGTTGAATTAATGGCATATCGTTATGAATGAAGAATTGGCAAATATACAATACGCACAAATCATAGAGTACAAGTATGCTCAATGGTTTAAAGAGGTACAATACAACAGGAAAACACTTTCAGAACCAGAACGTAAAGAATTTATTTCTGTCATAGATGACACCATTGCACAATATTCCGAGGGACTTCTATTAATGACTAGTATTCTGGAAGACACGAAAGAACAATATGATGAATACCACGAAATAGACCGAACCGTTGTCTCTGTCTACTTATTTGTCCTTTTTACGATGATTGACAGTATGGTAGCCGGGAAATACTTTATTCTTGCTGACCGCGACTATGATCGGAGGTTTATGCGCGGAAAATTGTTTGTAATCCTCAATGAGGGCTTCAAAAAACTCTATGGCTTTAATATGAAGTCCCACAAGAAATCAGAATGGAACAGACTCCAGCTCATAATGAAGCACTTCCCAGAAGTAATCAATCGCCAGTATCAGGAATTGACATCTCTCCTTGAAAAACAATCCCAAACTTCTTCTTGGTGGAAAGATGAACGTAATTATGAGACCCATCTTGGCACAGAAAAATTATATAAATCAAGACAAGAAGAGATTATTGAAAGCAAAGTAATGATGGATTCTCTGAAACTTTTTAACACATTGATGGCTGTAAGTAATTTTCTAGGGAATGTTCACGCTTGCCTTTTTAATTTCCTTGTTGGAAAATATCGCAGAGGTGAATTATCGGAATGATAATAATGTAATATCGAATATATGACGACTTATTGTACACTTTCAACACATATATTTATAAAGTAACTTAGTTTATGCTACAACCAATATCTACAACAGAGTCTCATGATCATCGTGAGTATATGAAGACTGAGCGTTTGAAACACAATGGAGGTTCTGTTCCTGAGGCAAAAGACTTCTCTATATGTGCACTCAAAATAATGGATAATTGTGCCCAGAAGAAATGCCTTCGAGGTGGATTGTATTTCTTCAATGACCGTTTGTGTCAGACATCAGATGGAGAGATTGTACCTAATCCTAAATGTCAGGTTCCTCATGATTTCTATGGTGCAAATATTAATATACAAGCAATCGTAGGGCAAAATGGTTGTGGTAAGTCTTCAATCCTGGAATTACTTTATCGCATCATCAACAATTTTACATTCATGTTGGAGCTAGGTATGTATCGGAACTCTTATGCTGAACAACTCTTTTATGTAAAAGGATTGCATGCCACTCTCTATTATCTGCTAGATGGTCACATCGGGACCTTGGAGGCAGATGGTGATGTTATGCATTTTTACTATGATAGTTACAAACAGCATCTACAATTTGAAGTCTTGAATGGTCAAGAACCTTATAGAGTTCAGGCTCAAGAGCTCGATATTCATAACGAAGTGGTTGAAGAGGCTGCAATTCTTACGCCACTCCGCAGGATGGCAGAGGTCTCACGACGATTCTTTTACACCATTGTAACGAATTACTCTATGCAGTCATATAATGATCAGGACTATTATGATGAAAAGACTTACAAAGAGTTTGTTCCTAAATTGGAACAGGGCAAAGGTGGAAAGAAGCAGGTTAGCAAAGTAGTAGTTGAGCGTGAAGAAGGTGATGTATGGATTCGTAGTATTTTCCATAAAAATGATGGATATCTTAGCCCTATCGTTTTGAATCCTTACCGAGATGAGGGAGTCATTGACACGTACAAGGAATATCGTCTTTCTCAGTACCGGCTCTCTACGATATTTATTCAGGCAGAGAAAAAAGGTATTCAAGTAATTGACGATTATAAATTGGCTTCTGTAGATTATACTTATGACCCTGGAGCTGTAGAAATTAAGTTTAAAAAACTCTATCTGGGTAAGGTTCGTCATGACTCAGAATGGATGGAGTTTTCAGATGTGTCATCATGGCATAAGGCTCATCGAGATAGTATTGCATATTTACTTCTGTGTGAGTTAGGCTTAGAAAAGTTGGACTTTACAAAGTGCGTCATTAGGGATGTTGCTCTCTACATGGTTTATAAAGTGCTTTCTATTGCATCCAAATATCCTACCTACTACAAGTATGAAGATTTTGGTAATCTTGAATCCTATTTTCAAGGAGGAGAGTGCTATTCCGAACGGATTCACAATCTTGTTGATGCAATTAAGAAAGACAAGTCTCATATTACAATTAAGTTCCGACAGGCAGAGAATTTTATCAATTTGATTAAGTGTAACGTTGGGATGGAACGAGGGTTTAATCGCACTTTTACTTTTAATTTTTACCAAAAGAATTTGGAAGTACATGGTTTAATTCAGAAGTCCCCCTCAAACCTACGCGAGTTGACAAAAATACTACCTCCAGCGGTTTTTAGTATTGATATAAAGTTGAAGAAAGATGATGGGACTGCTATAAGTTTAAGTCGTATGAGTAGTGGAGAACGACAATTGCTCTATACCTGTGGTACCTTTATATATCATATAATTAACTTGATGAGTGTGCAAGATTCTCGCAGAGTTCGTTATCGCAATATGATGCTTGTGCTTGATGAAGTGGAGATTTGTTTTCATCCAGAGTATCAAAGGCAATTTATCAGCCGTTTGCGGAATATGCTCGCAAAGTTCCGTTTTAACAAGTATTGCTCTATTTGCATTATTATTGCAACGCATTCACCCTTTATCCTGAGTGATATACCGCAACAAAACATACTGTATCTGAAAAATGGACAATGTGTGAATGATGATGTGTCTGTTAATCCCTATGCCGCTAACGTAAACGACATTTTACACCAGAGTTTCTTTTTGGATAAAACCTTCATGGGTGATTATGCTTTGGAAAGAATGCAAAAGTTGCTAGCAGACATAGAATCCTATGGAAAAAAGGAGATTGATCGAAATATTGAGGACCTAAAACAGGAGATAGCCTTGATCGGAGACAAGTTCCTCAAGCAGCAGCTCACTGCGTTACTGACTTATAAGGAAACACTATCATGGACAGAATATTGATTAACGATGACATCCTGAAATATGCACAAATGTATGAGCAAGCTTTTCGTGGATACCATCTTGACGTGCCGACTAAGTTGCGGAAAATAAAAGTAACGCTTGATACTTACAATGTAAATAACCGCCTTCCGCCTGATGTTCTCAATGAATATAAGGCATATGTAGAAGAAATTGCTAACGATTATGACAATGCAGAAGACGAGACAATGAACTTGTTGGTTCTTCAACCCCAACATTTTCAAAACTATATAAACAAATATGAAGGAGTTTTATTTCAGCATGTAGAACTCGATAAAGAACTTGTTTATCATAAACAAGTCGGTGGACAAAGACCCGGCTTAAAGACGAAGAAATTTTGGGAGTTGATAGTTGATGCAATGCACTATGAGAAGATAGTTCGTCCAATAATGGTTCCCATCATTGAGGCTATGGGAATTAGGACTTGCGTATATTGTAATATGCAGTATGCTCTTACCATTGACCATAGTAAGGGATTGTATGAGTTAGATCATCGTTTCCCCAAGTCAAGGTATCCTTATTTATGTACAACATTCTATAATTTGCAGCCTAGTTGCCCAACATGTAATCACGGCAAAAATACTGCTACCGCTGATTTTGGATTATATACCACTGACTCTAATGAATTGCATCCATTTCATTTGTTGGCAAAACCTCATTTATATTTAAGGAAACGTAGATTTAATCCCCAATATATCAATATCCACTTGATTCCGTCTGATGTACATAATTTAACGAACTGTCAATTGGCAAAAGCTCATGAAAAAGATTTTATGATAGATTCAACCTATGCAGCGGTAAAGGATGTGGCAGAGGAGACGATTTGGCGGTGCAAAGCATATGATGACACATATAAAGATTTATTTATAAAGAATTTTCCGGAACTATATAATAAAGATGCACTCCATCGTTTTGTGTTTGGAACGTATTCTGACGATAAGAATGTTCATTGTCGTCCATTGACTAAATTGATACGTGATATAGAAAAAGATATGGGTGTTATTATAGAGCCTGTTTAAAAAATAATGATGCAAAAACGGTTGGTTATATATGAAAGTACGTAATTTAAATAGTTCTCGCATGTAAATACTCACGAGACTTCCCATATAGTCATTAAAAAAAAGCCACATTTTGTGTCGTTCAAATATAAACGAGTGTATTTATTCATGCAATTTTTTTAGTATTTTTATATGTTTCTCTAACCCTGAAGGATTGTCCAGTCATGTTCAGCAGGAAAGCCTTGTGGTGAAGCCTGTCCACGAACGCCGGGCACAGGATACAGTTCCAAAGAGTGTGTCTGGGGATAAATAAAAAAGTCTACAGATTTTTTAGATTTGTGACTGTGAGGTAAGATAAAACTCTAAATTGGCTGGTGGTCTAATAGAGCTTATATTCTGATAAGAGGTATTGAGTAGTCTAAATTTCAATCATTAAATTAGATATTAGAAAATGGAAGATAATAAAAAATATACATTAGAATACCATCTTAAATGTTTAGCCTCTCAATATCAAGATTATGAGGTATTATACTCGATATGGGATTTAAATAAAAGAAATCTAACCAACGGGTTAAACCTGATATCAATGTCTTTTCCGCACTATAGCGTCCATGATATTAGTCATTCTATGACTATCATTGATAACATTCAATGTTTTTTGGGAGAGGATCGTATTAAAAGATTAAGTGCCTCAGATACTTTTCTTATTTTGATGGCAGGATTAACTCACGATATAGGTATGATCCTGATGTATAATATTGTTGAGACAGAGTGGGAGAAGGAAGACTTTAAAGCAGTATTGGAAAAGTTTGCGGGTAATGCAGATCCTGTAATTGCAAGAGCCGCTAGTTTGCTTATCCGGATACATCATAAAGAGACTGAACAGGATTTGAAAAACTTTAAGTGGGCTCTGGAGGTAAAAAATGCGGTAATTATTATAACAGCTGAGATCTTTAGATCGAAGCATGCAAAGCAAAGTGCGGATTATCTATTAACCAATGGGACCTTTAAGCAGTTAGCGAATAATTTCCATGCAGAACAATTGCCTAAAAGGTTTGTGGATCTGCTGTCTAATATAGCATTCTTGCATGGCGAGAGTTTTGGGGAAGTCATGACGAGATTATATTATGAGGCTAATGGCTATAGAGGCGATTATATTCATCCTCGTTTTATCGCCTATATGATTAGGCTTGGTGATTTATTGGATTTTGACAATAATCGTTTTAATGCCTACTCAATGGTCATGCTGAAGGACATTCCCGAACAATCAAAAGCGCATGAGCAGAAGCACCTCTCTGTGAAGCATATGTTGATATCGCCTAATGCTATTGAAGCGGAGTTAGACTGCCCAAATGAAGAGGTCTATCGTATTTCAAGAAATTGGTTCGATTGGCTGGAAGAGGAAGTAAGTAACCAGAGTAGAGAATGGACAAGTATTGCACCTGGCGATTTAGGCGGCCTGCCTCCAATAATCAGTAAGGGTAATATAAAAATACTGTATAATGGAATACAATGTAATCCGGATTTACTGAATTTAAGGTTCACTATGTCTCAAGAAAAAATCTTTAGTATTCTTAAAGGTGGAGGGATATATAAAGAACCAGGATTTGTTTTCATTCGAGAAATCGTTCAAAATGCATTTGATGCAAGTAAAATGCAGTTGTGGAATGATATTCAGTCTGGATCTTATGATTTGGATGTTGACTCAATTAAGTTTCCTAATGATATAGATGCTTTTATATATAAACGATATCCAGTAGAATTGCAGGTCAAGTGGAAGGATGAGCAAAAGAAAGTGCTTCGGTTTGAATGTATTGATTATGGAACCGGCATATCGGAAGACTCTTTGTTAAGAATGACAAATTTTGTTGGAGACAGTCATAATAATGATCTGAATTATCAGACCACATATCGTGATATGCCATATTTCTTAAGGCCAACCGCCGTTTTTGGAATTGGTATGCAATCAATATTTTTTGTGGCACCTACATTTGAGGTCGAAACCTATTATGTAGGGGAAACCTCAAAAAGGATAATCTTTAGATCCGCGGCAGACGGTCAATATAGTTCAATTGTAAAAGAAAATATAGGAAGGAAGCGAGGTACTACAATTAAGGTTGACATTCCGAAAGAGAAATTTGCAGAATTGTTTGGCTCATCATTTAGTTTTGATATTCTAGAAACAACGGATGTCTTCGAGGGTGATGGTGATAGCTTGTATCTGGCTAAAATAGATAAATTTGTAAGAGACACATTTAGCTCCGTGGAAAGTTTGTACTTTAAATATAGTACAGCCCATATGAATCGGGGGTTTGAGAATTACAAAACAAATGAAGAGGAGGATAAG
>ERZ1664511.61-NODE-61-length-17054-cov-7.065063_pt1 | contig 17054 bp, 16 predicted proteins | sample MGYA00575336_ERZ1664511 | MGnify/ENA primary metagenome ERZ1664511 (study PRJEB40874, sample SAMEA4040739) | Gallus gallus | biome: gut; material: content | place: India | collected 2016-01-01 | study: EMG produced TPA metagenomics assembly of PRJEB14491 data set...
TATATTTATTTGTAGCAAGTAAAATAACATTATTAACAAACGTTATTTGAAGCAAAATTTTTAACGTCTTGATATTGTGTAAATTACGGCGCGTTACTTAATGTAATACGTGAGGTAACGACGCGTAACTGTTTGGAAATCAATGAGTTACGACCTGAAAATTTTCACACCCCCGGGAAATTTTAACATAACGTTTCACGCGTGTGTCGAACGTTACAGGCGTGTTACGCGCTTACAGCACGTTGTAGCGCAAGGGGTGGAGGAGGTTCTCGAGCCGAGGGGTGGAAATTTCTGCGGTTGCGAGTACGAATTTTTTTTTTTCTATGATTCAGGTCATATTTTTTCGGTAATTTACTATTATTCAGGGAGTTAATAAATAAATGAAGTAAATTGTCATGGTAAGGCCGCCTGGAAGGGTGTTGATTTGGTAAAATCTACACAAATACAATGTTTTTTACGCAAAAAACGTTGTATTTATGACGGAATGTATGATGGTCTAAATGTAAAACGTAAGAAAAGGCTATGCTATAAGTCTAAAAATAAAGTAATTACGGGTATATAGTGAACAAGTTACCGAAAAAAACATAACATTACGCATACGCGCGCATATATATAGGAACGCGCGCGCACATGTGTGTATGTTTATGAGAAAAAAACGTAATTCGTTCACTATATGCATGTATTTGTCTGTTTTTCAAAAAACTAACCCGTCATTTTCTTACGTTTTGCTTTTCATCAAATCTACATTGCTACATAAAAACAATGTTTTTTATTTGTTTTTTACCGAAAAATGACGATTTTTGTAGGGTCAATGAATCAGGAAGCTCCATGCTTCGGCAAGGCACTCAATAACCACAAGGGGAGGGGAAAGGAAATGGGCATCAGTAAGAAGATATTGGCATCGGGGAGGTACAACTCCAGGCGGTGTAATGGTTTCAAGTTAAAAGGCATCATCCGTATAGGAGGAAGTTACTACAAGGCGTTGAAGGGAATTGACGGGTGTTATTACATCGGGGAGGATGGACACTTGATCGGGTACAACGCCTTGGATGACAGCTTCACGGAAATACCGATACGTGGGGAGGGAACCAGCGTGAACCTGTACCTGCATCCCGGGTGTGAAGCATTGGGGGAAGGGAGCCTTAAAGGAGTAACAAGGTACTATCGGTTGGACTATCTGGTGGCTACGGCGTGGTTGTGCAATCCAAACGGATACCGGTATGTGGAGCATAAGGACAGGAACCCGTTTAATTTTTACCGCAAGAACTTAAAGTGGGTGAAGGAAAGACCCGTCGTGCATAAAGATGAAGCCCCGTTGGGGATCAGGCAGTCATCCTACGGTGTTTTTTTGGGCAGCTACAAAAGTGTAAGGGAGGTGTCCTTGAAATTCGGCATACCCATATATAAGGTGTTGAACTATGTCAATACGGGTAAAAAATGGGGAAGCGGCTATCGCTTGTCGTGGATATGGCCGGAGAACAGGCCGAAGAAAAGGGAGTACAAGTTGTGGAATCAGAACATAAAAAACGATTGAAATGGAGTATAAAGAGTTTGACTTCAGGGATTTCAGAGGTCCTGAAAAGATTATCAGGGATAAAATATACCTCTCTGGGGAGCTTTACAAGCTGTTTATGCGTAAAAATCAGTACTATTACATAGGGAAGAGAGGGGACATTCTGATGTGTGATATTGTCAATAAAAGATTCATCCGTTGCAATGTGAACAGGGACGGAGTTACCGTAAGGCTGTATGACGGATCGGGAGATGGAGGTAACGGTAGAAAGGCATACCGTTTGGAGGAAATTGTCGCTAAGGCATGGGTGAATAACCCGAAAGGGTACACTTACGTGAAGCACAATGACGGTAACATATACAACAACCACAGCGGTAATTTGAGGTGGGTGAGAATACGCCCGTTGATCCAGCGTAAAAAAAAACCGAAGGTATTGCTACGTGCAGGGGATGATGTAAAGTGTTACAAAACCCTATACGAAGCCTCCATTGATACCGGTATGCCTATTTATCAGGTGATAGATTACGCCAATACAGGCGAAGTATGGGGCGGAGGAAATCGTATGGAATGGGTTTTTTAACAGGAACACAAAAAACAGAGTCATGATAAAGAAATGGAAATTTTACTCGAAAGAGTTGTCTCGTGTATTGTCTGGTGATAAAAAAGTCATCATATATCCATTAAAGTGCAGCAGCAAGTCCATTGAAGGCTCCGGTCATATAATAATCGGTCAGCACTTGTTGTTTGTAAAGGACTTCAAGAAGATATACACGGAGAGGATACCATTCATTATGGGGGGAAGTTACTACATAGCACAGAAAGGGAGTGATTTGGGGATTGATGTGTATAAGAACAGAAGGGGGCATAGCGATCCGTCTGCCGTAGCGATAAAGTACTTGAAGAAGAGATTCAAGGTAGTGGGTATATCGGTAAGTAAATTCGATGACATATCCCCGGAAGAATGGGAGAACAATGGTCTTATCCCCCGTGCCTTAATGCGTAAAGCGGGTATGAATGCGGACATGGCTATTGTATATAGGATAGAGCTGGTAAAAGAGGGAGGGTATCAACAAAAAAGTAAATAGCCATGACAAGCGAGGAGACTTATAAATTTCTTGTTGATCACCTTGTTAGTCTGTTGGAGAATACAGACTTGGTAGGGAAAGGGGCGAAGGACATCCGCGTGGACAAGTTTTTGGAGGCTGAGCTGTGCGACATGTTCGAGCGTTATATCTATGGGGACATGGTATCATTCTTTTTGATAAACAGGAGTGAGCGCATGCAGGTTTTCAATGGCAAGTATTACGAGAGTGCCATGCCTGAAATGTTGTCTCAGGTGATCAAGAGAACGATGAAGCGTCTTGACATAGGGATTGTTTATCAGAAGAACTCGTACCAGAAGATAGCCAATGAGTGCATAGAGGCCATGAAGGTATGTGGGAAGGTAGAGTTCAAGCCTGACAGGAATTACATAGCGTTCAACAACGGCATATTCAATTTGAAGAGCCGTCAATTATGTGCATTCGACAATAAGTATAAGACGGACATATATCTTGATTTCAATTACAGTCCCGGATTCAAAAATGCACTATGGGATCAGAAGTTAGAGGAGATCATCCCAAACAATGAGATGCGGGAGGCATTGCAGATGTTTTTCGGATGTCTTTTGCTCAAGAGAGAGGAAGTAAAGGTAGAGTATGTATGTTTCCTTCTTGGAGCTGGCGGTAACGGTAAGAGTGTATTGGTAAATGCGGTAGTCAATATGTTTGGGAGTGATTTGTTTTCAAAATTCAGTCCAGATCAGCTATTCCGAAGCCAGCAAAGCATGTATCATTTGGCGGAGTTGGACGGTAAGTTGGCCAATTTCTGCGACGACGTAAGCAACAAGGATTTTTCCGGTGGTGAGTTTAAGAGTTTTGTATCGGGAGAGGAGTTTCAGGCTCGCCATCCATACGGAAGCCGTATATTCAAGGTAAAAGCCCCGTTTTTGATCTGTTGTGCGAATGAGATGCCCCCGACTACGGATGATTCAGAAGGATTCCATCGCAGATTTCTGCCAATAACGAGCAGTGATGTAACACGCAGGGGTAAGAACAAAGACCCTGAATTGACCTTTAAGCTAAGGGCACCGGAGGTAAAGCAAGCGATATTCAACTGGGTATTGGAAGGATACTATAAAGTAATAGAGTGTCATGGGAACATAGAAGTAGGTCAATCGGTAGTAGAGACACAGAAATTGCTTCGTGAGGACAGCAATTCCGTTCGTCGTTGGATTCGTGATGTAGGTTTGGTTCGTGTGGAACCCATCAGCGCATACGAGAAAAGATGGCGCAAGCTAACGGAATGGTATTCTGATTACAAGAAGTATTGTGAGGAGAACGGAGAGCGCAGTCCTCAGAAGTCAAGTTCCTTGAGCCGGTTGTTCAAGAGCATGAATTTCGTCTATGAGCGCAGGAGTACGGGAGTATGGTTCTGTATAGGGTATGAGGATGAGGAAGAATCAAAAAGCAAAAAGGAAGACCCGAGCAACTGGCTTGGAGATGATGATTCGGAGGAAGAAATACAAGAAAAACCATTCAGAACCAAACAAGAGGAAACCATGAATGCCAGAAGAGAGTATAGGGGGCGCGAAGAAAGAGAAGAGGAAATGTATGGGGAATTACCGTTTTAACACAATCAAAAAAAAAATGTAAAATTATTTTGAATATGTGATAATATCCCTATATTTGCCTTGTGGAATAACGATAAAGTTGTATTGAATAGATATGATGACGAACAATGATGTATTTTTAAGAGCTTTAAGGCAAATAGAAAGTGTTCATACGGGGGGGGGTGATCGTCTAATGGATGTAGTTGGCACGGAAAGCATTCTGTTGGAAAGGCTATCGAAGCAGGAGCAGGTAAGAGCCACGATTGTCCCTCTTATGATCGCCCATATCGCATGGTATTTTGCTGACAAGGTAACATCTATTGCTGCTCAGCAGAGGGTAAGCATCTTAAAGAAACTTAGCCGGGACATAAAGAGTTTAAGGCATGATTATGATTACCGGATGCGCAATAGTATGAGTCATTCAAACATAAAGGAAGTGGAAGATCAGATAAACATGTTTGAATCGAGCATAGGAATGGACATACAGATATTATATTTCAGTGTGAACAATGAGTTTAAGCGGACTATGCCTAACTATCCCTATGACGAGCTTAGGACGTATGCGATAATGTCTGTTTTGTTTATTGATTATTTGAAGGAATACAACAACGAAACGTCCGATATGTTATTGGAAAGGATACCCGAAAAGAGTATATCGAGGATACCCGTTTCGCCTGTTCTTGAAAAGCTACGAAAAGTTATGGAGTTGGTTTCCGGAGTGAGCAAAAAGTTCAATTACAAGGACAAGAACATAGTGCTTTCTATGGCAGTGATTAAAAACAGGGTAAACGGAATAGAGTTTTCTGTTTTGGAGTAAAAAGATATATTATATAACAAAAAAACGTAAAAAAAATAGCACAACTAATCACGGGCAGCATCTGCCTCTCAGACATTCCCAAGGACAAGATACAGACCTGGAAGAATGGAAAGAAGTACCTTAACATTTACATCTCCGAACTTCAGAACGTATCGGCATACGGAGACACGCATAGTATCTATGTATCGCAATCGAAGGAGGATCGCCAGGCGAAAGCCCCGAAGACCTACATCGGCCACGGGAAGAACTACGCCGCAGCACCTGTGGTGCCGCAAGCCGCATCGTACCAGCCGACTACCGAGCCTCCGGTAAACACCCGGGTAAGCAACGGATCGGACTACGATATGCCCTTCTAACACCAAGACTATTTCGACCATGAATACCCTGCACATAGCCAAAGAGCGCGGACGCTTCGACCTAAAACCGGTCGCGGACTGTTTTTGGGACTTGCCCGACGGGGAGTACCGCGTCGAGGTCAAGCGTCGCCGCTCCCAGCGCACCACCTCGCAGAACGACTACCTCTGGGGCGTGGTCTATCCTGCGGTGTTGCAGGGTCTCATCGACGCCGGATGGGACGAGATCACCTCCCCGGAGCAGGTACACGAGCTGCTCAAAGCCAAGTTCCTCACCGTCGAGGCAGTGAACCGACACACCGGAGAAATCGTATCCTATCCGCTCTCCACCGCCCGGATGGACACGCTGCAATTCTCTACGTACGTAGACCAGATCATCGACTTTGCCCGGGAATACCTCAGGGTCATTATTCCCCCGGCGGAACAAAAAAAATAAAACAATGAAAACCACCATCCAAATCAAAACCACCTCCGGAGATGTGCTGTACGAGCACACGTGCGAGGAAAACAGCGTGAAAAAGTCTGTAGAAGAAGCTGTTAAAAATAAAGTGTCATTGTCCGGCGCTGACCTGCGCGGTGCGAACCTGTGCGGCGCTGACCTGTCCGGCGCTTACCTGCGCGGCGCTGACCTGTACGGCGCTGACCTGTCCGGCGCTGACTTGTCTAACGTCAAAGCGGATCATACCACCTCCATGTTTTTCCCCCAATGCCCGGACGGGGAGTTCGTTGGTTACAAAAAAGCGGGTGGAAAGATCGTGAAACTGCTCATTCCAGAGGATGCGAAACGGTCGTCTGCCACCACACTTAAATGTCGCTGCTCCAAAGCGAAGGTGTTGGAGATTCAGGAGGAGGACGGGTCGCCTTCAGGGGTGAAAGAGGTGCGTTCTAAATTTGATAACGACTTCATCTACCGCATCGGAGAGACGGTCAGCGTGGAGGACTTCGACGATGATCGATGGCATGAATGTTCAACTGGCATTCATTTCTTCATATCAAGAGAAGCGGCGGTGAGCTACGAGTGATGATTAAAAAAAATAGACATAGCATGAATCATGATTTCACCCATTGCGTAACAGAAGAATGTCCGTTGCGAGACACATGTAGAAGGTCATTATATTACAGGCTTTCTTCTTTTCGTGGATGGATTTCTGTATCCGATTTTTACGATAAGGATAAAAACGAGTGCGAATATTTTATAAATATAAAATAATATAAATAAAACACAAAGCCATGAAAAAAAGAATACAAAAATTTTGTTCCTCATCTGGATGTATTATGCTTCTTCTTCTTGCCGGGATGGGCAGTGATAGCAATACTATTGCTATGTTTGCTTGGATAGCTGTGGCCGCCATATTGCTGTATTTCGGAAAGTCTTTTGATTTTCAGAACAAGTAATCGAAGAATAAAATTAACTTATAAAAATTGAAATCATGGAAGAAAAAGAAGTGCAAGGTATGTGGAAGAACGCTGCCAATAGGCAATTTTCGTATAACACCGTTCGCCGAAGACGGACACGCCGCTATTTGTAAGCAATGTGCCTTACAGAGAAGGCGAAGTAAGGATAACACGAAGCCTATTGAATATTTGGACAATGGAGACCCGAAATTTGCTGGGATAACGAGTAGGGAATTACTGGATGAATTGCGTCGTAGAGGTTACAGTGGAGTTCTGAAAATATCGAGAGAAATACGTGTATAAATTTTCGGGGTGAGTATTCCTCATCCCGAATTTTTCTCTTTTAAGGTTCATTTTTTTAATGTAAATAATTATATTTGTGAATATGAATAAGATAGTTAAAATATTATTCATAATCATTGTGCTGCCTCTTTGTGTTGGTTGTTTCGCTCGAAAGAAAACAATATCCGATCAAAGAGACAGTACGATCGTCAGGACTGTATTTCGTCTTGAATACATAAAAGACACGGTATTGTTAGAGATACCCGTTGAAAAAACATCCCAAACGATAGAGGACAGCAGCCATTTAGAGACCGATTTCGCCGTCTCTGACGCACGTATTTTGTTGGGTGGTAGATTGTATCATTCCTTGGAGAACAAGCCTCATAAGCGGCCTGTTGAAATAAATAGGCCGGTTGAATACAGGGACAGTATTGTTTACAGGGACAGGATTGTGGATAAAACGATCGAAGTACCAGCTCAGTTGAACAAGTGGCAAAGGTTTCAGATCACAGGTTTTTGGTTTCTTATCGGCATAGTTGGGGTTTCGGGATTCATAAAGTTAAAGAAGTTACTATTTTGATAAACAAAAAAAAGAATAAGCCATGAAGATATTCAGAAAACCGGAGGTAAAAGATGAGCGAAAGCAAGATCAGTCCATCGAAAGTAACGGTGAAGGTAACAGCGACAGCATCACCGTCTTCAAAGAAGAGCGGAGGCGGAAAGCCGATATACCGGTCAAAGGCAAGAATAGTACCTCATCTACGAACAGGTAATAGAAAATGAACGATCAGGATGTAAAAGCTGCGTTTCAAATATTGAAACGAGGCACTATAGTAGTAAAGGTAATACCTTTTGTGCTTGCCGTATTTTATACTTTGTGCCTTGTCGCTTATATGTTTACGTCAGATAATACACAAACTTGGCTTGATATGTTCTTTTACATATCTCCAATGACAGTATTGTCTAATCTTTTGCTTTCAAAGATATTCAAAATGTGTGTATGGCATAGAATAGAATGCCTACTTCCAATAATACCTCAAATATCAGTATTCATTGATTTGTATATACCATTATCAGAAATAGCAGCTACTATTAATGCGGCTACTATCTGCATAATGTTTTTTTGTCAATCATCAACGCATATTTCACATTCATACGAAGATGATACTAAGCATAAAAGAAATAAACTTCCCGGAGTACGCTACTCTTTCAGAGGCGACTGTAACGCTCTCTGATATGGGGGAAAAAACTATTACCGCAAAGGTAAAGATAGATGGGGATATTACCCCGGATTTCTCCTATGATTGGGAGGTTGAGTTCATGGGAGAGAGATATGTCCACCCATCCCGCAGACCGCAAGCGTCCAAGGATAATACTTCTTCCAGTTCATCTGTTGATTTAACATTTAAGCATAAAGCGATAGTTGAATTACAGAGGTATTATTTCGTGGAAATGACCTCCATAGAAAGTGGTACAGCCATAGCAGACAAATACAACGCTTCTCTCGGCTTAACTCTTCCCGATTTTATTATCGCCCTGAACAATGTCTTGTCTTATTACTATGGTGGACGCATTCAAGCGGTGTTGAATCCGGCATGGGAGGGTTCGGATACTCCTTCTTTTGTGGAGATAAACTACACGTATATTTGGGATGTTTTGCAGAGCATATACGATATATATGCTGTTCGTTGGACGTTGGAGACCGGAGATGAACAAGACACCTACCTCATCAAGTTTGGGTATCCATCCAGCGAGGCTTCACATATATTTGAATATGGGTATAAAGGTGGGTTAATCAAAGTAGAGAGGCAGGTACAGAGGAGAGACATAAGGAATATTATTCTTGGTCGTGGAGGGGATTAAAACCTACCCTATCTTTATTTCAATGACTATGAAAAGTAACCTACTACGGGTAATAGCACGAATGGAGAATTTCGCCCAGACCCAGATGCTGTTCCTGAACTGAAAGATATATATTTTTCAGAGCTACGGAGTGCCGAGTTCAGAAGCTATGTGCAAGGATGGGCGGCCAAGCATCACGAAGGAACGGTTACAAGAGAACAGGCTTATGTCCCTTCGGCGTGGGATAAGGGCTATTCTGACGAAAAGTTTGATCCCATAGAATACGTCAAAGATGAAGACAGCATCACTAAATATGGTAAGCAATGGGGTGCTTTAGAAAACAACGATGAGATATACCCTTCTATCCAAGGCAGCGGATATGATGATGTTGTAGCCGTTGAAGAGATACTTTCCGACGAGATAATAGATGACGACCAAAGTGCAGAATCAACCCATGTTCAGGGGTTGAACAAGAGTTTAGGCACGATAAGCAAAAACTCAAAGATTGATTTTAGCGCAGACAGCCGAGATTCCAATATATTCTTTACGATAGACCCTGAAAGAACAGGAGTTCTTACTGTAACTTCTTCGAGTGTTACCGGAAGATTCAAGTCGGGAGAAGGGATCAGAGTTATATTCACCTCATCCGGCAGCTACAAGGAAAGTGATGGTGAGATCATCATATCGGATAACAAAATAAAGGTTTACGAAAAGGATACAAACAAAGAGGTAAACCCATCCGCAATACCTTCCGGGGAATATTATTATGTGTGGTCTTTTTCCGTGGAGAATAGTTTTGTGGAAAAAGATGTCCTCGACTGTTTGGCCAGCATAGCTAATTTAAGCCTTATCACTTCTGATAACTCCGGCAAATCAAACCCTAATGTTTTTGATATTTGGGTGAAAAATATTTGGGGTACGGAGAAGCAAGGTGGGGAAACAGATGAACAGTATGCCGAAAGGGTATGGAAGCCTATTCTCGGAGCTAATGGCGAGGAAGCTCAAATCACATTTACAACAGGGTTGCTGGCTGTAAGCAGCGATTATCAGTTCACGATCGTTTCTACACCTGTATATGACACAAGCAAGTCCAACGGAGATGCTGTATCTCATTGGAGAATAACTTTAGCCAAGAGTGACGCTGAATACGATGCAACCGGGTTACTCATACCGAATACCAAGGTAAATGCGAAAGCGGGCGATTTGTTCTTTTTCACGGGCATTGAATTACCTCACCAATATGTTGTTTGGGCAGAGGAGCGTCTTCATGAATATAAAAAAGACAGTTTGCTTTCTGTGGCTGAGATACAGCCAACGTGGGTTGTTAGCATCGACAAGGTACGAGCCAATCAGTTGGAAGGTGATGAAACACAGAAAATAATTGATCAGTTATCCGTAGGAGCGTCAATACGTCTTCGGGATAAACGTTTTATGACAATAGGAGAGGGTTCTCCCTATGTGGTTCTGTATGTGCAATCTGTTACATATTCATGGAGAGAGCCTTCAGACAACAGTTTATATCTTTATCCAGATATAGAAATAGTTCTTTCTGACAAGGTTGCTACGGTGTCAAACCCAGTTGAAAATTTGTCCAACGAGGTAAGTTCTCTTCGGCAGCAGATAGGAGTAGGGCTTTCCAACATGGAGCAGGTAGTCAGAAAGGTTGGAGACAGAACCTATCTGCGTAAAGATGGCCTTCCCGATGTAGAAGCCGGTAACATTACTTTTTACGGGGATACTGAACACAGAGGTGTTACTCTGTTCCGGGGTGATACGATCGTCGGCAAAGAAGGCTTTGCCGGAGGGGTAACTGGATTCGGATGCAAGATTGACAAATATGGCAATGGAGAGTTTGAAAGCCTTATCATTCGCCGTTTTCTGGAAGTCCCCGAATATAGATATAATCGTATTGACATTCAGATAGGGAACAAATGGCGCGCTCCTGGAGGTGGAATCATAGAATCGGTTGTGATTGACCGTGATGATTCCGGCAACCCGATGAATACAGGAACCATATATCTTCATTTGGAAGATGGAGAGGTAGGCACCATTGCGGTTGATGATATTTGCTCCGGAATATACCATGACGAAAATAATTTAAGTAACAACTCCACAGAGGACACGGACGACAGCAAGGGTAATTTCATGTTTTCTGGATTTGCTACTTGTTATTTCCGTATTACGGAGGTTTTCGCTGAAGGAGGAAATGCCTCGTTCAGATACTCGACACGCCCGGTATCATCTTCATGGGGGTTAAGCAATCATCCCGCAGCAGGGATGCACTTTGTTTCTTATGGTAACTTTTCGGATGTTACCCGTCAGACATCAAGGTATTCCACTCGTACTTATGAGCGTTACCTTAAAGATGTGAATGATTGGGAGTTTAGCGTAGAAAACATCGGTGCCCAGTTTGGAGACCTCTCCAATTTGAATGTTTTTGGCTTGAATATGACGGGATATTCGGCCTACCTGAACAACATCTATATGACTGGTGTAATAAAGCAATTTACACCATCAGGAGAAGAAATACCCACTATAAATGACAGAGGGGTATGGGATGAAAACGAAACGTATCATGAAAACGATGATGTTTATCATAATAATTCAAAATGGAGATGCGTTGTAGAATCTACGACGACAGAGCCTTCAAAAGATAATCCCGATTGGGAGCTTCTCCAAGAGGCTACAAAAGGAGATAAAGGAGACCCAGGTATACAGGGATGTATCGTAAGGACATCTCAATGGACGGTAGGTGTAGAGTATAGAAACGACGAATCTTTAACCACTGAAGAAGAGCTTAGATTCATAGACTATGTTGTAGTTGGAGATAATGATAACTTCAACATATACAAGTGCTTAAGGACGCACACTTCAAGTAATACATCAACACCGAGCGATAATTCAGAGTATTGGCAACGTATCAATACGATGTATCCTATTTATACACCAACTATACTTGCAGACAATGCAGTATTTCGTTTCGGTCAAGGTAATAGAATACTCATAGTAAATGACGCGGGAGAAGTATGTGGATTCTTCCAAAGCGGCGAAAATTCGTTAGGTATTGGGAGTGATGATCCGAGTAAATGCAATTTCTTTGTAAACAGCAAAGGAGATTTATACGCATCGAATGCCAACATAAAAGGTAATATACAGGCAAATAGCGGTAGCATCGCCGACTTCACCATCCAAGGGAAGGAAATAGTAGGCCGCGACGGAACGATCGTCCTGCAAAACGACATCCTCTCGTCCCTCTCCGCCTTGCTTTCGGGGGAAGAAGACACCTACTCCATCCCCATCGGCAGTGGAGCCACCGCCTCGGCAGAAAAAGCATCGGACGGGCAGGGCAACATCCTCACGGTGGATACCATCACCGCCACTACCGAAGTGCCGCTGTCCGACTACACCACCCACGCCGGAGTATTGCGTTTTGCGGTGGATTTCCAAGTGGATACCCAACTTCCCGAAATGGGTATCATCATCGGAGAATCGCCCACCGCCACATGCGAAGTATTGCAGGTGGAAGCCTCGGGACAGGAAACGGTCATCGACCGCTTTTCCCTGCTGGAAGGGCGGAACAACCACCTTACCTTCATCAACTCTCCCGCCTCCTACCGCATCCGCACGAGCTACGGGGCTACGTTTACCGTAGATTGGTTGGAGCGTCCCGAAGGAGAAACGCAGTTCCCCATCCTCGAAGTATCGGCGAGCGTATCCATCGTCGGATACGAAGGAGCGGAGAATATTTCCTATCAGGCCAACACACCCTCCACCCGCATCGGCACGGACGGGCTGTTTTCCTTCTGGTCGCCCCAGCAATACCTGTACTTCTCCAAGGACGAGGGATTCAGCCTGCGCAGCGGAATTACCCTCACTTCGCCCAATGGGGAATACTCCCTGACGGTAAACGACCAAGGGATCAGCATCAAGGGCGAAGCCGGAACGGATGCCTCGAACAACACCGTGTCTTTCACGATGGCCGGTACCCGGGTGAATATCTCTACCGGGGAGAAACTGTCGGTCGCCTTCGGGAAGATCGCCCGGTGGCTTGCGGACTTGAAAACAGTGGCCTTCACCGGGAAGTACTCCGACTTGGACGGTCGCCCCGCCAGCCTCCCGGCCAACGGGGGAAACGCAGACACGGTGGACGGCAAGCACGCCTCGGACTTTCTCCCCACCAGTGCAAGGGGCGCAGTTTCGGGTGTTGCCTCGCTCGACGAGAGCGGGCGCGTCCCCGCCGCACAGCTTCCCTCCTACGTGGACGACGTGCTGGAATACGCCACCGTGAGTGCCTTCCCTGCGCAAGGAGAAGCCGGGAAGATATATGTTGCCACACAGACCAACCTCACCTACCGATGGAGCGGGACAGGCTACGTGGAGATAAGCCCCTCGCTTGCCTTGGGCGGCACGTCTTCTACGGCCTTCCCCGGCGACCGGGGTGTAACGCTGGAAACGAAAGTGTCGAATATCCTCGACGGGGGCTTAAAGGTAGCCAAGGCCGCAAGTGCTGACACCGCCTTGGAAGCCAACCACGCCACCACTGCAGATACCGCCACGCAAGCCACCAACGCGGACTACGCCAACTCCGCTACCAACGCTGAATACGCCGTCCATGCGCAGGAGGCGGACGAAGCTACAAGTGCCGATACAGCCTCCGCACTTCTGCGCCCGGACAACGGCAAAGTAGAGGCTTTGTGGAAAGATGTAGGGGAGACAATCGTGGAACTCTACGCCGGCGAGGACAAAACGGTCTGCGTCGCCGAAGCCACCCACGCCACTACTGCCGACACCGCCACCCGCGCTACGCAGGACGGCAACGGAGCCAATATCGCGCAGAGCTACCTGCGCACCATGGGCGACGCATCTAATACCACAGCGAATTTCAACCCCGACGATGAATCCTCCGCGCTCGAACCCGTATCTGGAGGCACGCTCTGGTCTACCTTCGGGCGCATCGTCCGCCGCCTGCGCGACATCGTATCGGGTGCTGTCCCGGTATCCAAGGCTACAAGTGCAGACAGTGCCACCCAAGCCACGCAGGACGGGGATGGGAACAACATTTCCTCGACGTATCTCAAGCGCAGCGGCGGTCAGATGGAAGGGGTGTTGAGTTTGAGGATGTATTCCGGCACCAATCCCGGAGGAGAATTGTCATTTTTCGGCAACAACGAGAAAGACAGCAACGGAGCATTGATTTACGGCATCACTTCTTTCGGATCATCCACTCCCGTATCCATTAGAGGGACTTGGATACAGAGTTATTTGGGGTTGCATTTTGTAGGGAATGGAAAAACGCTTACCATCAATGGAGATGGTGTAGCAGCAGAAAAATTTATAGGTAATCTGCAAGGAAATGCAACTAATGACGGGGACGGGAATGAAATCGCCGATACCTACCTAAAGCGTATCGGCGGGGTAATGACCGGCACACTGGTACAGAAAAAAAGTAACTGCTCCCTCCACCCCGCCGGAACCCCCTACCCGCTGCCTGACCACCACCCCCGGTGGGGGCCGGTCCATCTTTGGCTGATGGATACCGAACAGCTCCGGGGTGTTGGCATGTACTCCTATCGGAGAGGCGGGCTCCCCCTCCACTTTTCCTGGTGTACCTACGTCAGCTCTTCCAATCCTACGGCGAACAACTGGTACGGTCCGAAATACGGCATTCGCGGGAGCCTCGACGCACCCATGCCCATTGTGCGTTTTGCCAAGGACAACACCACCGGACGACGTTATATCATGATCGGAGGCGATGGCTTTGCTTGGGGGCCTTATGGCTTTATCTCCCTTTCCAAGATAATCCTCGGCTCGCTGGGCAATACCACCGGGGATTTGGGCATATCTATCGAGGCTGTATCGGGCAATTATGCCGACCTCGGACTTACCAACGCCTCGGTGTCGAACCCTTCGGTGAACGTCGAGGTGGAGCGCGCACGGAAGGATGGGAACGGAAAGGACATCCCCTCTACCTACGCCACGAAAGAGGAACTCCCGGACGTGTACGTGGACACCGTACCCTCTAACCCCAAAGATGGGGACATCCTGATCACTACAACCGACTAACGCATGGCACGAGCAACCGACCTCAAAGTATTCGCCGCAGGCACATCTCACAGCCTCATAGGGCAAAAGATGTATGCCTCCGGAGCCTATCGTACCCTCAAGGGAGGGACTGCCGTGTACAAGAACGGACAGTGGTACATTTACTATGAAGCCCTCAACGCGCAGGTATCCCTCGCGGTAGCCTCCGCCTCGCAGATCGACTTCGCCTTCCAGAGCCTTCCCAGCGCACCGTTCCGCCCCGAAGGGCTGTACTTGATCAATAAAAACACCCTTGAGGTACGGCTGCGCTTCTCGGGGCAGATGCGCTTTACCGACGACAGCGCGGACGCCTACCAGTACACCACCGATCCGCTCCCCTGCGACGGAGCGAAGCATTCCTTCTCGGACACCACCTCCGTTCCATCCGGGAAAGAACTCTACCAGGTGGACATCTATGACGTGGAAGTACTCTTTTCCTCCGAAGGCATGGACGGCTGGGCATACATCCAAGGAGACGTTCCGGTGGAAACGATCCCTCGCCGTTTCAAAGCCTACGCCGCTGTCAGCCCCATTGGTTCTGGTTATGCCTCGGCCACGCCATCCGATCCTCTCTACGGGCAGGTGGTTACGTTCCTCGCTACGGACGGGAACGGGTACAAGTTCACCCGCTGGGCTTCCGGGCGCACCTCGCGTTCTTACGCCATCCAAGCCTTCGGCGATCTGTCCGATACGGCGGTGTTCGCCAGCCTGGAGAAGGTCATCGACTTCTCGCTCATCTTCTACATCGACGCTTCGTCCCGGGTGTGCATCGAGGCGCGAAGCCTGCAAAACAAGTCCACAGAAGCCGTTGCCACGCTATCCCTCGACCTTACCTATCTGGACGGGACGGGAGCGGAGCATACCATTACCGGCTACACCTTCGAGGTAGTGGTGGACGGGCAGGATCACATTTTCTTACTCGATCAGACCTCGGGCGCGGCGCAGATTCTTGCCCCAAGTGCGGAAGATGTGGAGGTAACGCCTCCGGGGGATTTCGTAGCCGGGGAAGTAAGCATACAGATCGCCGACAACCAGTACGCCATTTCGGTATCTTCCGCCGATCCCGCACAAGGCTATGCTTCGGCCACGCCCGACCTCGTTCCGAGAAACGGAACGAGCCTCGTCAAGGCTACCCCCGCGAGCGGCTACGTCTTCTCCCGTTGGGCGGTGCACACCCCGGCGGAGGCCACCTTTACCCTCTCCGGCATCCGGGAGAACTATTCCGATACGGCCTACTTCACCCCGCGCACCTTTACCCTCAAAGCCCTCGTCGCTTCCGGGCAAGGGGCGATGGGTACGGCTACGGTCTCCCCGGCGAGCGTACAGACGGGCGGCACGGCTACCTGGACGGCCACGCCGAAGGCGGGGTACAAGTTCACCCGCTGGTCTTTCTCCGACGGGACGACTTCTGCACAAGCCAAGACGGTCAAGAGCGGCATCGCGCAAGACCTCACGGGTACGGCTTCCTTCTCCGTAGCTACCGTTACGGTGGATATGACCTATTCCATCGTCTTTGACCCCGAAAGCGGCTGCTACCGGGCGGATGTGGTCATGATACCCAACCCTTCCGGAGCGGCGCAGTTCTCCTTCCAGTTCGAGCTTCACTTCTCCGACGGGGACTTCGAGGCTTTCGAGGGGACGCTCTCGGGCAGCGGGCGCATCGTCTCGTCCATCCCCTACCGCGAGGACAAGCCGCTGGATAGCACATCGGCCAGTGTGCAGAGCCTTACCGCAGGGTATCTGGTGGGAAATGTTTCCGGAGGTGCTTCCTACAAGACGGAATCCGAATAGTTCACTTTTATAAAAAACCTTAAAAACAGACAAAAAGATGGAAAACGAAACGGTAAAACACAAAGATGCGAAGATGCTGGGACTGATGGTGCTGCTCATGGCTACGGTAGTGGCCATCGGAGCGGGCTTCTCGGCGATGTTCCCCGGCGGCGGGGCAGGCGTGGACTGGTTCCACGGCGTGCCGGCGGTAGCTTGTGCGGGCTACCGCGGGGTCCTGGCCGCCCGCGCGGTGATCCGCCTGGCACACAAGGGTTGATTTACCACCGACCCCCTTATTAAGAAAACGGGGCGGGATTTTAAAAAAAACATAAATAAACAAAAAGAATGAAA
>ERZ1664511.62-NODE-62-length-17054-cov-5.105653_pt1 | contig 17054 bp, 20 predicted proteins | sample MGYA00575336_ERZ1664511 | MGnify/ENA primary metagenome ERZ1664511 (study PRJEB40874, sample SAMEA4040739) | Gallus gallus | biome: gut; material: content | place: India | collected 2016-01-01 | study: EMG produced TPA metagenomics assembly of PRJEB14491 data set...
CATTTGTAGTAAATGAGGGGAGCCGATAGGCAATATAAATTTTTGTTTCATATTAATACGTTAAAACATGAACATATCCGAACACTTACAGAAAGATTATTGGGTAAGAAGACTTACCCCTGATTCTCCTGTTGCGTATTCCAATAGAGGAAACATCAAGTATAGAGAGCCTTTTATTCGGGATAGCGGATCGTCTTACGTGTACCTCACACAAGAAGATTTGATGAACGAGATTGAACCTTCCGCTCACGAGGTAATGTCGAAATATCAGTCCATGCGGCCAATTTATGAGCCTACTGGGGAGAAAGACGATAAGGGTAGAGAAAAGTGGGCTATAAGAGGATATGATCATGTAGAAACGGTTTCTCTCGGGTTGCAGAAATCATTTGCGTTAAAAAAAGCATCTCATTTCGCATCCAACGGATTTTGGATAGCCAATGAGACTACGAATAAAGAGGCGTATAATAATCTTATGTCTTGGAAGGATTCAGTAGGATTATATACCGCGTATCTCGAAGTAGTCCTTTCGTGCTTTCAGACTGGGGATGGAGCCATTTACTTATACCAAAGAGGTGATACGATAGAGTACAAAGTATTCTCTCGCATGTATGGTGATACCCTTTACACGGATTTTGATGAAGATCGCAATCCGGTAAGATATAGAGAGTATTCTATCAAAGGAAAGAGGGCGGTAGATATATTTACAACGAAATACCGAGAAACATGGGTTCAATTAGACCTTGAGCAGGATAAGGGTTGGCTGAATAAGTTTAAGGGCTGGTTTGGCCGTATTGATGGAACTCGTTCCGAGGATGGGTTTGTGCGGGTATACAGAGAGGAAAATCAAGTAGGTGGAGATTATGTTCAGCTCATTTATTTCCGCGTGAACGACATCCCCAGTGGAGTGGCCGAAGAAAGCATCAAGGCATTAGAAAGAGCCTTATCGTATGTAGCTGAAGAAGTACGAGCTTCCGCATTTAAGGAACTTTTTATCAAGGCATCAAAGATAAGCTCTCTTCCTCCTATGGGCGCGCATGGTAAGGTGTACGCCGTAACAGGAGACTCTGAGACGGTTAAAAATGCAGACGCAAAAGTGCTGGCTCCACCTGACGCAAGCAATATAGCCACACTTAATATCAATAAGATAACTGAAAATATCATACGCACAACAATGAGCGTATTTATAGAGCCTGATATTCTTAAATCGGGTTCCGATTCAAGCACCACTATAAAAATCATGTTTGCTCCCGAGATACAATGGTGTCAGACGATGTGGCCTCAATTTCACCCTGCCGTAAAAGAAATGGTTGAGGTTTTCAAGCGTCTTGTCGGTAAAGTGGAGGGGAATCCCACTGAATATGCAGACCTTCGTTTATCCGTAGGCTTGGATGTTTGGATTCCTCAGAATGATGCAGAACGCATAAAGAATGAATTAGACCAAGTTTACGCTCGTGTCAAATCTCGATCGGCAGCAATGGCTGATATAGGCAATCAGCATATAGATGATGAACAAAAAAACAATGAAGAATGGATTCAGGAACTTGAACTGAAATCAAGAATCCCAGCAGAGGAGGCCGAAAAAAACGAGAAAAAGTATGGGACTACCGTATCATTGAATAGTAATGATGGTATCTCTGACGACAACAATCCCTCTTCTCCGGCCATTGACAATAACTCCAAAGGTAAAACAATAGCTCAAAGATAGGCATGATCAAGATACCGCTTCGTCCTGACGATAAATCAGCTTGTGAAGAGCTACAAGAGAACGAGATGGATGCTCTCACTTATTATGTCATATCCGGATGTACGAAGGAATATGCGCAAGAACACTTTATTCTAAGTGATTATAGAGTATCTAAGGCTGCATTAGTTCGTGTGTCAAATCAGTTCTTTGGCAGTGAAAAAGCCCGTAAATATATAGCTTCATACAGGCAAACGTTAAATGATTTTTTTGACGGCTTAAAGGGTACTCATAAAGAAGAAGAAGGAGTAGAAGAAGAAGTAAAAAAAGATTCCAAGGCTGAAATATCTGTAGAGGCTACCAAAAAGAAAAGGATAGCGGCAGTTCAGAGGATAATCGACTACATCATCAGCGAAGCAGAACACATAAATACCCTTGAAGACCCGGAAACACTTGTAAAGATAGCCGACAAGGTAGGGTTGTTTGATGATTTTGAAAAGACAGTAGAAGCCCCAAGAAGATACTTGCCCGTAGATCGTTGTGGTGATTGCCGGTATTACCAATTCTGCACATCAGACAAGGTGATAGATGAATGTAAAAGGTGTCGATACAAGCATTATGCAGAGGAGAATGGGGTTTACTACGACCATAAGAACATGCTTGGGGATGTAGAAAAACTTGAACAATAAATTTGCAAAAACCAAAATTATTCTTACATTTGTATAAGGCATGTTTTTTAACTTTTATGGGTTATTGATTACTTTCTGTGGTTTTATGTTTCCGTTGCAAGTATATTAGCTTGCAACGGTTTTTTTATAATAAAAAGGCGCGACAAGAGCCGCGCCAAAGCCCCATAAATGGACGAAGAAGAGAGGGGAGATAGGGGCTGTTACTATTTTTATGCACTCATAGATTATTTTTGCTTCTGCAACTCTCACATAGGAATTTCTTTGCTACCTTCCACATTTTACCAACTATGTCGTCTCCTATGTATTGTATTTCTTCACCATGAGGATCTAATCCGTATGTCTGAGATATGTGATCGCCGAGATGTCCCATTTCGTGCCGCCACGATTTAGCAAACTCCAATGCTGAAGAAGTCACGGCTATGACCATTACCGTTTCCTGCGTAGCGAAATTCGAGTACGTCAATCCCGGATCCAGAGTACCGGATGAAAGGTTTTACACGGCTCTTACAAGATCAGAACCTCTACATCCAACATCATACAAGAGTTCTACTATCTCATCGGTATAGTAATCATCGACAGCATAATAAGCATACACCGTCCAATCATACCTATCCATGTAGAATGTTTGACGTATCATATAGTTTATGAACTTATGTATCGGTTAAGTGATGTTTCTTTTTACATGAGTTCTTCCCAGTCTATAGGTTCCCCGTTACCATCCATAGATATAATCCATCTACGGAATATGTTTTCAGGATTATCGTCCACATCGTCTATTATATCCTTTACCATACGGCAAAGATGTGCTTCATCTTCAATGGACGACTTCCAATAGTCAGCCAAAATCATATTGAAGATATAGACGAAATTATATCCTATGTTGTTTTTCAGTTTTATGTTATGCTTTTCAAGCATTTCCTCGACCTTTTCTTTTGTGTATGGTTCAATTTTTTCACTCTTCCCGGTCGAGGTATTCATCTTACGCATACGGCTCACAGCGAACTCACAAGCCCGTTTAGAGAACGAATATCCGTAGTTTCTGAGGTAAGCCCTCATATCGCGAGGGATGTCCTCATAATAATCAAGAGGTGTTCTTTCCATTTTGTTAAGTCGTTGATTTTTATATTTTTACAATAAGTTACTTAATGCAAAACATTAAGTAAAATAGGGCGGAGGAAGTATTTACATCCCCCACCCTAAACGGCTACATATATCGACCACGAATATCACGGCGACGGTAGCCACGTCGCTCCCCATAGCCTCGGCCACGATCATCCAGGTCGTCCATGTCCTCCCAATCGTCATCTCTTTCCCCGTAGCCATGCCCATATCTGCGTCCTCTGTCTTCGCTTTCGGATGCCGAATGAGACCACTCATCCACGTATTGCATTGCTTTTCCGAGATGTCTGAGACCTTTTTCAATGTGGTCAGACAAGGATTCCATCTTTTCCTCTGTAATTTCAATAATGTATCCCATAGTTTTATTCTTTTTTACGAGTAACACCATTATTTCCAGCCAAAGCCGTAGATAGCATGTTCCGAATATCGGATAAGGTATCCTCCATTCCGGAAACCTTTTTCTCCAAGTCCACTATTTTTTCCTCTCTTTCCTTTTCTTTAGCAAACTGAGGATTAAGCGAACGAAGGATGCTATCGCATGAAGCGAGAACACTTTTATGATAAGGTATGCTATCGACTATCTGTTGGCTTGTGCGGATCATGGAATCAACCTCTCCGCTCATAGCTTCACGACTCGATGTAACCACAGTATTTTCATTCGGGTAAGACATTATAGAAGCTCCTGAATCAAGTTTTTCAAAAGTCATCGTACTGTCATCTACCTTTACCGTGATATTAACCGTTGTAGGCATTTGCTGCCCATATATAGGTGTTTGACCAAACTTAGGCATAGGGTCGGTTATAGCCGTAACTGTACCTACTCTCAATTCTGGTTTTTCTCCTTTCCGGAGGATATATACCGTGCTACCTTGTCTTAATGCTGAAAACATGATGATACTCTATTTTGTTAAACAATTAGTTATTATGCCGCAGGAGGTGTAATAGTTATCGTAAGTGAATCATTGATAGCGTAAGCCGAAGCAATGCCACAAGAGTTCACACAATAACCGAATTGATCCCTACCAACAACAGTAACATTTACAGCTGTAGGTACAGCCGTTTGTCCTTGAAATGCAGCCTCGAAATTCTCGGTATAAGTTTGAATATGAGGGTTGCATACACAATTATTGCTCTGCGTAGTGATAGTGATCTGAGCCGTTACAGGAACAAATACGGTGGTATCAACCAACTTAGGTGTTCCGGTCGTGTATGTAACTGTAACGCTCGGTTGGGTGGAAGAATTTACGCTGTACTTCCAACACAGCCGCTCTTTGTAAGTAGCTAAAACATTCAACGTATTAGCCGCAGGGGCTGCGGCAAGTCCTACCGGTGATAAATAAACTGCCATAATTCTTTGATTTTTTAGGGTTGAACATTAAAGGAAGGGGAGAACTTATGGGGTTCATCCCCATCCGTTCCGTCAAAGATTAGTATCCGCAACCGCAGTTACAGCCGTTGTTGCCGGTATTATACCAATTGCCGCAAGGATTGCAGTAAGGGAACTGAGCTGCCTGATACGGAGAGCAGGTCAGGTAAGCCGGTTTTGCAACGGGCTGTAACTGACTGATCAGATAGTTGTTCTGAGCCTGCTGAGATTCAGCAAAACGAAGCGTCTGGTTCTCCGTGCGCAGGGCGTCTATCTTATTCTGCATCTCACGCATTTCAAGCTGGCAGAACTTATCGTTGATGAACGTAGTCTGTGCTGCAATGGCGTTTTTCAGCTCATTGGTCTGCGCAGCCGTCTCGTAAGCAGTGGTAGAGAAACCGCGCTCAATAGACGTATTTACTCCATTCAACGAGTTCTGCAAAGCATTGGTCTGCTGGCAGAGCTGGAGTTGCAAATCTCCCTTGAACGAGGCGATGCTTTCGCGAATGTTGCAGCAGCATTCAGCCAGTTGAGCGGCAATGGCACTGTTGCCCATCTGAATGGAATTGATTACCTGCTGCGAGGACATACCAACCTGGTTGCCTACACTCTGAACGCTTGCCATCACGCTGTTAATGGCACTCTGAATAGCGTTCACATCGCAATGGAGAGTTGAGGACAATTCGGACAGGGTAGATTTATTGTCGGTAGCAATGTACTGAGAGAGCAGATCGCAACCACGAGCGTTGCCAACCTGTTCAGCCAATGCACCACCGCCAAATCCGAAGCCATTGCGGAACAATGCAATAAGCACGATTACCCACATGAACCACGAACCACTACCCATACCATCAAATCCATAGCCTCGATTGTTCATCATGGCAAATACCATGTTAGGATCAAGGCCGTTTTGTTTCATCAACGGAGCAAGATACCCAAGCATACTTGCACCGCTGTTTTCCGGGAAAGAAAAGACTTTGGTGTCCATAAATTTTTTTGGTTTTTTATATTGCGATCAATATCGACCGTGATACAAATGTATATACATCATAATGGACACTTAAATAAGTAACAAAAACATATTAAATCATTGTAATATAAAATGTTAATGCAATATTTCAGGTAACATTTCAAACAAAAAAAAAACTTTATGGTTCTTTTGCCATGTGCGCAAAAAAAAAGGCGGCTATGTAAGCCGCCCAAAAAAAATAAGAACATATATATGGATGAAAAGAAAGTGCCTTATTTACTACTATTTGCCCAAGAATTAGGCATTATTTTTCTGAATTTCATCAAAGAATAGAACTTGCGAACTTTTGGTGGATTCTCATCAGAAAGTTTGTTCCGATAAATAGTTTCCTTGACGCTCGGTAATGGTTTCTTGTAAATGTCCGCAATATCTTTTGTTGTAACCAATACATCCAAATTATCAGAAACCAAGTCATAGCATTTCCTTATTTCTTCCGCAGTGCAATCATTGTGCATCAACTTCAACTCCCATGCGCGCAAAACATCAAGCAAAAGATTATTCATCTGCTTATGGTTTTCCTGTTTAATGTTTCCTTTATCACTCATTGCCATTTGAAAGATTAAAATCACAAAGGCTTGGTTTTGTTACCCGGATGGTAAATTCTACTTGTACGGCATCTGCCACTTGGCCGTATTTGTCTCTCCAAAACTCCGTAGCCGTTGTTATGGGATTTGGAAAGCCCACAATCTTCACCCTTTTGTAGTCATTGTAAAATGTAACCTTCTTGTATTTCCTGATGTCCGGGCTGTCTATGCTATCGCTTTTATCATACAGAGATTCATTGAATTTTTGGATTATGGCATTGGCATTGGTGAGATCAGCGTTTTTTGCTTGCACGAGGAAATTAACCTTGTAATCAAAAGCACCAGCGACCGTTTTACCATCCGTATGCTCACCTTCTTCTTCAGGGTATGATACATATTCAAACCCTTTTATTCCGCAGTCCAATCTATCGTCAGATGAAAGATAGCAAAGGCCGTATTCATCGAAAGTATCTACAACTTCCCCCTCACCTATTTGTATTCTAACCTTAATCATATATTTTTTGGTCTATCGATAAAGTATCCTCTTTACTGAAATCTATTTTCCCTTTTCCACCATACACAGTACATGTATCACACTCGTCGTATATCCTATTCAGTCTTGCGTCAGATATAAGCACCGGACATTCTTCCGAAGGAACCTTGCATCCGTAAGCCTTTCGTATGGAGGTAGATTTTCGTTCGTACTTTTCTTCTATACGAGAAAGCATATCTCTTGTCTTGCCAAGAGTTCTTTCTTGCCCCTCAATATATTCTTTTTGCATGTTGATAATCTGTTGGACATTGGCAAGAATGTCTTTTTCTTTCTTCTGCTTATTTCGGTAGGCAGTTCCAAGCCACGCTATAATAGCCGTAAGGATAGGTAGGAAAAAATCTATCAGTATGTCCGTCATGATATATGATGTTTTTTGTTTATGCTATTTCATTAGTTAGTCATACAGCATACTTTCATTGTACTTAATGAATTTAACATTATCATCACTTTCTGCTTTTATGATATTTTCTCCGAAGATATACAGCGGTACTCGTATGGGATGGAAGTTTTTTTGAGTGCATTTGATAGTCATATCACACCCATTCGCAAAATACAGCATGGGTATAATTGCTTTATCATAATTTAATGCAACGCGTATCGACCCCGTGCAATTATGAAATACATATACCTGATGCTGGTCAAGTAATTCCCCGTCGAAGTTTCTTTCAATGAATACGCCCTCTTTCTCCATGTTGGAGAAATCAGCCAACAGATCGCTCATGGATGGATAACCTCTCTCCAAAGCCCAGTCAATCGTCATTTTATACAACTCGATAGCCTCTTCTTTGGATTTGCATTCTTTCAGATGGGATAAATTATTTTTGCACATCCCATTCAAACGCGCACCTCTTAGTAGTTTTTCTTTCCAGCTATCCATATCCTAAGTTTATACTACAAATATAGTGAAAATCATCAACCATTGCATCATGTATTTTAATCATATTGACGTATTTACTTGATAACTTCCCTTTACACCCACTGGCTTAATAACCCGGTCAAGATTTGAAGCGATGTTCTCGCAAGCCACAGCCGCTCTTTCGGCACGGGCTACTATGTCGGCTGTATTCTGAGCTATCGTAGGGAGGTAAGCAAGATGCTGATTCTGTACCGTGATGAGGTTAGTCATTGATTCACCCGTAGTAAAATCTGCCGATCCTCCCTGCATGATTGCCAACATCTGAGACACCGTAGAATCTATATGGCTCATGTAGTAGTTTTGGGTATTTATACCCGAAGCAAGGCCAAGGATACTCTCCTCGGATGCTGTAGCTATATCCTTCGATATTCCGGTAAGATCACCTCCCATGTCTCTGGTAAGCAACCCCATCTTTTCGAGATAGTCAGCACCTACACCCAATCCGGCATTCATTTCATCTTGGGCTTTTTGCTGCAATTCGTATATCTTTTTCCATGTAGAATCCAGAGAGAAATCCCCTGCATCGAGTTGATCTATGTAAGTGTATAGTGGTTCAAGAATCTGCTTTGCGATGCCACCAAGCACTGCTTCCGTCATGAGATTCTCCATCATGTCCTGCATGGACTCCTCAATGGCTTTACGGGTATCTCCAAACTCCTTATAGGCATCTAACCACGACTGAGCAAATGTTCTTGCAGCACCAGCAAGGTCTGATCCAAGCATTTGCTCGGCCAAAGTACCCTGCATATCTTCAATTTGATCATACAAATCTTGTATGGCCTCTTGATAATCCTTGATTTTGTCTTCATCAGCCTTTTTACCCTTGCTTCTCTCTGCCGCAAGTTGCTTTTCCGTAGCGGCTATCTGAGCGCGAAGATTGTTTTGCTGGTCTCTGAAATTCTTGACAAACTCTCCGCCAAACAACTTGTCAGACGCTGCTTGCAAACGTTCATAGGAGTAAGATAGCGCATCTATGATCTCCTGCTGACGCTTTATTTCCTTATTGGCTCTTTTAATCCTTCCCGCATAGAATATATCCGTTATGCCGGATACTGTATTCCCAAACGCACCGATAGCATATGCAATTCCTCCGAGAATATCTCCTGCCCTGAATGATGCTACAGCCATAGCACCTTGTTGGGCACCTTCTGATACCTTATTGAATCCTTCCACCAAATCCTCGAAGAACTGCATATCCTCTTCGGATGCCCCAAAAGCATCCATAAGGTTGCGGATTCCGTCAAATGCTACGTTTATCTTGTCTGTCCATTCCCCTATTTTCAAAGCAGCCATTGCCGCTTTATTAGCAATATCCTCATAAGCATTAACCGTATCTTGGGAGTTTTCATAGTTTTTTCTTGCAGCATCAGATGCCTCTTTCTTCGCCCTTGCTTCATCCCAGGCTGCATCGGCAATAGCCCGCGCGTTCTTTGTTTCCTGACTATCCTCTCCTTTTTCCTTTTTAATTTTTATATATTCTTCCTCAGCCTTTTGAGCAACCAACAATGACTTTTCATAGTCGTTAGCAGCATCTTCCGATTTTTTCATGTTATCGGTAAGTTCTTCTACGACCTCTTTATAACTTTTATTTTTAGTCAATGTCATGTACTCTTTTATGGCCGTAGATAGTGTCTTAAACGGATTTTTAGCCGCTATTTGAGTCTCTATCTCATTGATTCGGCTTTGCAACTCCTTCAATTCAGTAGGAGCCAGGGATTCCCCCCATTGGGATTTCAGTTGCTTCAGTCTTTCAAGCATGGATTCCAACATGCTCTTGGATGCTGTTTCGAGGTTATCAAACATCCGAACATACATAGGAGAGTCCTTAAAAGCATCCCACGCAAGAGCAGCAGCCTGCTCCTGCTCACGTTTACGATAACCTTTGATAAGACGTTCCTTATTATCTCCAAGGCTTTCGTCCGCTTCAATAGCTGCTATCTTCGCCGACGTTTCCTGAGCAAGACGAAGACGCTTTTCAGAATACGATTGTTCTTCCTGTATTTCTTTTTCCCAGTTTTCGATACGTGCAGCGGTAGCTTCAAGACCTGTTTTTATCGTATTATCAAGCGTAGTTTTATTCCCCTCTATGATAATATCTTTGTATTTATCAGCAAGCAAAGCGAGCTTCATATAGTTTATCTCCAACGTATTGGTATTGATGGCTCCTTCAAGGTTTATTTCTTCCCCCGTAGTAGTCTTGAACAGATTCTTTATCTGATCTATTATCTTCTGCTTTAATCCATCCCCCGTGTCGCCATATACACTCAAAGTTATATCGGCAGACAATCTTCTGTCTCCGGTAATATTAAGCATTCTATCGAAGAACTCTTTTGCCGTCTTTGTGCGAGACACCTCATCCGAAAGACGTTTAAGCTCTTTCTCTATCTTATCTTTAGCATCAGACCAATCAACATCTTCTATCTTAAATCCAAGTTCGATAACATCCTTCTCCGAATCCGGAAGGGTACGCATGATGTCTTGAATCTTTTTCAGAGCCTCTTGATACTCTTTCGATGTCTTAGGAAGTTCTATTCCATACTTCTTGAATATATCAAGCGTTTTTCCAAACTCTTTATTGATCCTTGCCTGAGCCTCTGAATGAGATATATACTTTATGTATTCTTTGTATCTCGAATACACCTTTTCAAGGATAGACAGCTCTTCCTTCAAGTTGGACAAACGCTTATCAGTCTGCGTACCTCCACCTCCTTCTGATTGGATGAGGCCGAGCTGATTGTATATATTGAGTACCTGATGAGCCATATCCGCCATAGCTTGCGCCTCGTCTCTTGCAGCGGTAATGTTTTCTCTTTCGGCTTCCGTTATATTGCCTGAATCGAGTGTTTTGTTGTATTTGTTTATAAGGTCTATATTCTTTTTATACACCTCTGCTGTAGAATCCATTGCCGAAGCAAAAGAATCGAATTGGGAGATCGTAGTGTCGTCGAACAATCGAATATATCTAACCCCCAATGACGTTTTCAGTGCAGTAGAAAATCCCTGCAATGTCTTTTTCCACGAACCAAAGGAGTCGATATTTTTTGCGGCCACAGAAGGGAGTAATCCCAACGAGGACATTATTTGATTGAGTGTGTTATAAAGTCCTACAAGGCCACCATCTCCATTACCATCTTTACTGCCAGTTCTTATTTCATTTATCTGTTCAATTATAGCCTGCTTGTCAGCATTGTTCAATGCGACAGTCCTCTTTATTAATCTGTTACCACTTTTATCAGTGGTTAATTCTTCTTTGGTTCCTATCCTTAACTTTTCCTGTAATTCATTAATTTTAGCTTCCTCTTCTTTTATTCTTTTTTCTGTTTTTTCAAGTTCTTTCTCTAAAACACTTTCCCTTGCCTCTTCTTCTGCTTCATACAAATCTCTTAACTTATCGTTCAAAATATCTATCTCCTCTCCATATTTTTTCACTTCTTTAACCGCACCGGGGTAGCGATTAGCCAATTCCTGCATTACCTCCTTTAATTTCTTCTCTTCTTCGGCTGTTCGATTTAATTTTTTGCTTAATTCATCGTAAGCCTCTATAAGAGGAGTAACACTTTTATTGAATTGATCCATTGAAGACACCGCTTCTCTTGCGCTCTTTATTCTATCCTCAACAGTTTCAATATTAGTGGCAAGCCGGAATATGGCATATCCCAATCCTACTACCGCCGCAAGAGCAATACCCCAAGGGTTAGCAAGCATTGCTGCCGTAAGTTTCCAAAAAGACTTTGTTAGCACATTCGTTGCTGTGGCATGTTTAAGTACAGCTCTCGTATGTGCCTTGGTGAGTATTGTTGATAATTTATTTGCTTTATTAACACCAATTAATGCAGCAATATATTTTGGAGTTTGAATTATAGCCTGTTTATGGGCTAAATCAAGCAATTTAGTAGCCCCTCGTAATGCCGTAGCTGAAATAGCAGCATTTTTGTATGCAATAATCATCGCTGCCGCAGACAAGGAAACTCCTTCCATCACCTTTGCTACCGATCTCCAATTCTGCATTAATTCTTTGGTGATGCTTATAAGACCTTCCATTGATTTTCGTACAACAGAAGTATTACCCATTTCATCGAGCATGATCGCATAAGCATCCTTGAAGTTGCTCCATTGACCGGCAAGCGTAGCGGCTTGCTTTTCCTGCATGTTATAGAACATTCCTCCGGCATTGGTCATATCCTCAAAAATTTCCTTTACCATTTCAAAGGATACGGCTCTTTGAGAGATGAGGTCAAATACCTCACCGGTAGTTACCAATTCACCTCTTAGCTGGGTGAACTTCTCTGCAAGCAATTCAACAAGCGGTATTCCGGCTTCTGTGAACTGCCGCAGTTCCGTATTATGGGTTATAGTCCTATCTCCAAGCAAAAAGCGTTTATTTCCGTTAATAACAAAGCCATAATAGTTATCTACTGTATCTTTGCTGACTTTTATCTGATACGTCTCAATTTTCCCTTCTTCATTATATCTTGCTCCAAGATAACTGATTGAAGAAAATAGATATTGCTTTACATATATATCTTCCAGACAGTTTGAGACAGTATTCCACAGTGTAAGAATATGGTTCTCATTTACTCTATATGAGCCTCCTTCATAAGAGACAATATACATCTGTTCTTTGCCCCTTATCAATTCCGATATATTGCGAGGTTTTCCATCATCTCCTACAAGTATATCTGATGTTTTTATATCTTCGACTTTTTTTGTCGTTCCATCATACAACAGAATTGGAGTTCCCTTTCCAAGACAACCTCTTAACACCGATGCCGCTTTCACCTGGCCATAAGCCAATATGAGCCGACCCATATCTACACCAAGACCAGCAGAAACGTCTGCAAGCCGTTTTGTGGTATCAAACAAGTCTTCTGTTTCAATTCTATAAGCAGAAAGTTGCTTTACATAGCTTACCAAATCTTTGATCTCAAACGGAGATTGTACCGCAAAGGTTTGGATTTGGTTAAAAAGTTCGTTTGCTTTTTGCGTGTCCCTGATAATAGCCCCAAGAGATACTCTCTGCAACTCAAATTCAGCCGTTATTTCACGGATAGACTGTGCAAAGCGAATCGCCGCCCCTATGGAGAAAAGCACAGCGGTTCTGGCCAACAAACGGGATATATATCCCTCTTGCGCCGAGTATGCTGAATTAGTTCTCCTTGCAGCATTCTCAACTCTTTGTTCCGCTATAACTGTTCTGGCTTTTGCTTGATTTAGTCTTTCTTGTTGTATGGCAAGTTTAGCCGCGTCCTGTTGCGCTCTCGCTGCTGTTCGAGCCTGTATTTCGGCTGTGCGGGCTGCTCTCTGAGCGGCAAGTTCATTCGCCGCATTAGCAGATGCGTTTCCTTTAGCATTAGCTGCATTTAGCTCATCTATTCGTTTTAGAATCTTTTCGAGATTTTTTAACTCCTTTACAAGTGATTGTATAGCACCCTTTGTCTCATCAGTTACGGGCATAAGTTTAATCTGCGACAGGCGTTTCTGCACGTCTTCTATATTATCGAGTTGTTTTGCATCAAAGCCAACCTTAACAGACAAAGGTTTCCCTTCTATGGCCTTACTCAACTGAGCTTGGTACTTTGAAATCCACTCAGATTCTGCCTTCTTAACCGCTGAATCAAGGTCAAATCCCACCGGGAATATTAATTTGTCTTCTGCCATTGCCTTTGTGATTTAATTGGGGTTACTATTTTTTTTCTATGTTTCTTATCGCATATTCCTGCAACTCCTCCATGTCCATTTCCTTGGGTGGTTTAACACCAACGCCGTACCTGTGCAGCATGTCGCTTAATCTGTTGTTGCTCATGGATGGTCTGCGTACTTCCAATTTACGTTTCTTCGGCTCTTCATAATCGTAATCGTAGTACCCTTTGTCTATTAACATCAGCGTAACAAAGTTCGCACTATCCAAGTACCAATACTTCAACCATGACCAAAAACAATAATTCCCATATATATGCTTTATCTTTTCGTTGTCTGACGCGCTTTCAAAGAAACTTCCGACTTGTCTTCCGCTTTTTTCCGAGTAGCGTCCTCCTCCAACATACTTTCCGCACTCTCCATTCTTTCTTGATAGGATTTGATTCCTTCGCCAACCAGCTTCGTAGAGAGCGCGAGTGCTACCTTTGTAATTTGCCAGTTGGCTAAGAAAAAATCCACCCCTTTATTATTCATACCCGCTTTGTTTATCTCAAAGGTATGTTCGCTATCCCGAAGATCAAGAATGCGCCAAGTAATAGCAAAAAGAAATGGAATGAAAAGAGCCTTGTTGTTCAGGAGATAATACGCCGCAGTCTTGCTGTGAAGCGTTCTTATTTTTTTATCTATCCGTTTGGCTCTCTTTATGGTGAGCTCTCCTTTAGATTCCCGTTCAAGGATAAGAGCCTCCTTTTCCAAGTCAGCAATCTTTCGTCTTACTGTATTGCTTATCTGCTTTACCGAATATACTTTGTCTTGAACAACAATCGTACAAGGCGCGCCATCCCGAACGTTCTTCTCCCTTTCGAGCATGGATATTACATCGTTTTCCTCCATTTGATTTTCGCTTTTTAATCAAAAGAGCCGTAAGCCGAAGCTCACGGCTCTAGCCTGTTTACATAACATGTTGCTGTTAAGCGGCATACTGAGTTCTGCCGACAATGAGCATACCCGTTTTGAGATACGTGGTATCTACGTTTTCTGCCACTACCGTTACAGTAACACGGAGAAGCCCATCTTCGATTGTCAGGTTCGACGTAATCTTTGCCTTGGGCAAAAGCAGTGCCTTGCTCATTTCGTCGTTCACAATCATGATAGGACGGGTCATCATGGGAAGCTGATAACCAAATCCGATCACTTTGGTAATAGATTCCCACGCCCCGGTTCCAGCACTCGAAATAGTATCAGAGATTTCAGAACCCTTCAAGAACTCCTTGAACGTTTCAGCCGAGGTGTCTGCCATCTGGAAAGTGAATCCAAGAGTACCCGACGTAACAGATGCGGTGATAACGTCTCCCTGCTCGTCAAGGATATTGTTCACCTCCGGGTCTTCACCATTCCACTCCGTTGAATCCTGCACGACCTGACCGAGGCTCTTTGCTCCCTCTAATTCAGAGGCTTTTTGGGTGTCATAGTTGGTAATCTCATCGAACAGAATAATGTCAGACTGACCGTTGAAAAGGTCAGTTACACCAGCTCTTGCAATTTTTGTTGCTGCCATGATTTTATTCTTTTTTAATTGTTAATAAATTGTCCCATTCAACACAATACATGTTTTTACATACACATACTCAGCGTATATCAGCATTTTCTATTGAACCTTCATCTACTTTTGATTCGTTCATACGCCACTCTACGTTAAGTACTGTTACTGAGTATCCAGAGTTTACATTGATGCTTGTAGGGGTGATTATATTGTCAGGATTGAGGTTGAAGAAGAAATCTCCCGACTTGACATACTTTATCAAGCCATCCAACTGAGATATGATCTCGCTTACCCTGTATCGCTTAACCGAACCGTTACTGTTTGTTCTACAATAGACAGATACGGCAACGCTACCCTTGAAAACACCCAAGGGGTGCGTCAAAGAGCTTACTATGCCGTTAATCATGATGTCTATGAAGTCATCGGGAAGCTCGGTGTTGGGTCTTTCATCATGCTGATATACTTTAAGCGTAGCCGTATCATTATCCGATGTGTGGATGACAATCTTGCCGTCCAACATCTTCTTTAACTCCGCGTCGGGTTGTACATCCGCTATGTTAATCATACCTTAAAGTTTGGAAACTCAGCCTTTACTATCCTTTTGAACTCACCAAGCATATCTTTTACAACACCTCCCTCGAAGTAGTCATACTTCCCTTCCAGTTTTACAGCATAGGGAACAGCCGAAAACAATACTATCCAAATGCCATTACTGAAATCGGTAGATGCCATTACCAGCGCCTGATCAAGTTCTTCATACCCCCATACAGTTTGTCCATTGTAACTTTGAGGCTCTAAAGCCCTCTTGGTTGGAGCATAGGATGTCAATCGTCCGTTTCTGTAAACCCCTACCCCCGTACTATCCGCAAGGTTTCCGGTATATACGGGTATCTGACCCGAACCTTCAACATACATGACAACAGACTTGGCCAAATCAGTTAGAACTTTTACAATTCTATCTTCCAACTCACGAACGCGCTTCTTCAGTATTTTGCGAAACACTTTATCGTTGTTGTTGCCAAAATCTTCAGCCATAACTATTTCCCCATTCCTTGTTTTAATTCGATACGTGTCATAGAGATGGGCTTGGATTTCATTGATATGTCTCTGACGTTTTCAACCAAACTTTTTATAACCCTACCCTTAAAGGTAGTTACGGTTATATCATCGTTGATGTAAATCAATACATCATTACTTGGTATAAACAAGAACGGATTTCGGATTACCATGCCGTTAGAGTAGCTTTGACCTCCTTCCTCATACAGGCAAATCCCTTCATATACGACTTCCTTTATAAGGTTGCCATACTTGTCGGAATTTTCAGTATCCCGCTCTATCTTGCATGTGTCTTTGAAATCAATGAGTTCCATATCCACGCAAATAACCTCCATCGAACATTCCGCCGGTCTCAAGGCTTTCGTCCTCAGTATCGAATCCGTGCTTCTTACGCAGGGCATCCGCAAGCATCTTAAAACGATCACGGTCTGCCATAGTGATCGTATAACCGCCTCTGCTTAAAGATACGTCTCCTACCTGCTCCGAATAACCACCTCCGGCAAAAACACCTAAAACAGCGTAATAGACGGTAGAGGACGCATAATCAAGTCGTACCTGGTATTCCGGATCATCGTCGAAGTCGTTCAAATTGTCTTCCAATTTGACCGGCTCAAGCCCAACTTCTTTAGGGCTACGCGCTGCCCTCAACAGGACGTTGTTCGGCAAATCAAGACTGAAAACCAAACTCCTCAAATAGTCCTCTACTGTCATATACGCATTATTTATAGGTTAATCATTCCCCGAAACCGTTAAGAAGCGGCATTGACTACATTCAGGAAGTACATGTCTTTAGGACGATTCGGTACACACAAAGCAGTCAGCTCGGATACCCACTCCTGAATCTTCATCTTTTGGTCATAACGATATTCAATGATTCCTCGACCATCATAAATCAAGCTATAGATGCCCGACTTGTCAGGAAGCATAGGAGTTACGTTCT
>ERZ1664511.66-NODE-66-length-15664-cov-11.617721_pt1 | contig 15664 bp, 19 predicted proteins | sample MGYA00575336_ERZ1664511 | MGnify/ENA primary metagenome ERZ1664511 (study PRJEB40874, sample SAMEA4040739) | Gallus gallus | biome: gut; material: content | place: India | collected 2016-01-01 | study: EMG produced TPA metagenomics assembly of PRJEB14491 data set...
CTTAGCCTTACCTAACCTAGCCACAAAGAAAGCCCCGGCTCGGGGCCGGGGTGGGGGTTAGGTTACGTTAGGCGTATCAATCCAAAACCAATCATAACCATAACGTGAAACTAAACAATTTCCGTATCTATTTAATGCGTCTTCAATTTTCATAATACGCATAACGTTACTATGAAGATAAATACAAACGGTAGGTGCAAAGGCACTATGTTTTGCAATATCATAAAGTTTCATGCTTATATAACCTCTTAAACTGTTTACGGTTAATTTGCGACGTGGTAGCGGGTTGTCCAAATTCGAACCGCATAAAACAAAGAACCAATAATGCGTTTATCAAGTTTTTGTTTTATACTTGTTCGGAACATGGTGCTCTCTCGGTTCGTGGTAGTGCTTTCCCTTGCCGGGCTCATTAACTACTGCGTATCTGTGGGTAGAGCGGATGGAAATAGTAACTGACCCGTCGTGGCGGCCACCGTTTTGGAATTGCTGTGCCATTATTTTTCACTCCTTTCCTTATTGTGATTATATTTTACCATGTTTTACGAATTTTGTCAAGCATTATTTTAAAATTCTTTTTGAAAAATTTTGCAATTCTACTTGACAAATTCAAACGAAAGAGTTATAATATAATCACAGAAAGGGAAACAACCAAACGCAAAATGGAGGTAAACAAAATGAAGGCAAAGATTATTAAAGTTGTAGAAGATTACCCCTTTGTTACGATCTATTATGAATCGGGCGTTTCGAGAGAATATAAAACGCTTTGGGATGTTCCCGAAACCGCTATGAACTTTATGCAGAATGCGAACAAAGTAAAACGCGATAATAACGGTTGTAAAGTTTGGACTATGTGTTAAATGAGGTAAACAAAATGGATAAATCGAAAATTACGCAAGTAGGCATTGCTTTTGAAATGTACTGTAATTTGGCGGAACACCATAACATTTATATGAAATTGTTAGGAAGTTTAAACAGTGAACAGTTAGCTTTGTTAAGTGTTAAAATATATAATTATTTGAAAGAGGTGTACAACATTGAAAAATAAAATAAAAACGGCCCTTGCGGCCGTTCTTTTGACCTTGGGAACCGTTTATTTTCTGTTAAGTGCAATCAATTGTCTGCAATTTATTTTGATTAGTCTTATTGTGTATGCGCTGGCTTTCAGTATGTTATAAGTTGCATAGCCGCGCAATATCGAACCAAACGTTTTTAATTTGCAAACTTTCAAAATACAAGCACCCTGTATTATACGCAAATTTCGTTAATTCCCCTTGCTTGTTTCTAGTAAACATTTTTGCAGTTAAGAAATTGGGTTTTAAATCATCCGTCGTAAAACTGTAAGAACGAATGCAAGAGGGATCATATTTAGAACTTACGAAAAGAGCACTTGCTTTTGCGTTAATCCATACGCCGTAAGTTTTACCATCATAAATGAAATTATACAGCAGGTGAGATTTTTTAAAATCCTTATCGACAAAATCAAAATTATCAAGTAAGAAATCATTGTCGAAAGCGTGCTTCCCGTAAGCGGTATTGCTCATGATGCGCCCAAACTCTGTATTATTTGCGTGTTCGGAAAATTCCTTGTCTTGGATGTGCAAGGCATAAATATTTTTACTTTTAAATTCTCCATTCGCATTAAGAGAAATATGAAAGAAATCATAATAAGGATTGCTTGAAGCAAACGAGTTACCAATAAAAATAACAGGCACGCGCTTGCGGGCCGGGTCTGACGGGCGGGCAAGTGTGTCATATAAGCGGGCAAATTCTTCTGGTTCGTTTTTCAAGTAACGCTTTCCTTTGCGCGGGTCAAGGAAAATTTCTTCAAAAATCATAAACCGCAGGTTAGGCAAGTTAATGCCTTGAATTCCTGCATCAGTAGAAAGGCTGAAAAAATGACAGATAGGCTTAAAAATTTCTTCTCCCGTTTCACTTTCAATCATGATGCCCGCGCTTCTGCCGCGATATTTTATATCAAGCCCGTAATTAAATTTTGTGTTAATATCATCAAAATATTTTTTATACGTTGCTTGCGTTTCGGTTTTGTAACGGCGAATGACGCAAAATTCCGCTTGTTTATCTGAATCTTTACAAAATAAATTGAGTCCATAATTTCTACATCCAGTTGTTTTGCCGTCACCTTTCGGCCCTGTAACGAAATTGAATAGCCTTTGCTTGTTGATAACATCATTAGGCGTAAACCACATATAATAGACCCCCTTAAAAGTATAAGGTTATAAGCGCACCACAAAAGGGGGAACCAACCCATTAGACAGCAGACGCAATCAAGCGTTGGTTAGTGCCATCTAACATTTGCAATACATCTTATAACCTCAGTATTATTATAACAATTTTCGTAAAAATTGTCAAGATAAATTTTAAAAGCGCTTGACAATATCTATTATATAATGTATAATAGAATACAGAAAGGAGGTATGAATATGAAATGCGTTAAGGTTTGTAGTTTTGTTCACTATCTGGTTGATTCCGATGGTTACAAGCGTTTTACCGCTCGTTACGTTGGGCGGCTTTCGCAGAAAAAGGCCAAAGAACTCGTTGCAAAATTGGCAGGCCCTACTGCTGTATATGTCGGGGTTGATTACGCAAAACAGGAAATCACCATTGACGATGAAATTGTGAACGAGCACGCAATTTTTACTGACCATGAAACTGATACTAACGAAAGCGAGGATTAATTATGTTTAACGCAAAAGCTATTGTTCCGAAAGAAACACCTGCCTCTCTGATGGAAACTGCCGTTTTTGGCGGTGCCTATTGTAGTTTGCCTATGGCTACGGACGAAGAAAAGAAACTTGTTTTTAACGCAGTCAACAGGGCAACTAAAAAACTGCGCGAAGCGGTTAATATTACCATTCCTATGACGGGGTTGTATATTGAACCCGTGGAAATTTCCGAACGGGACGAAAGCGGCGATTATGTTGAGGATGGTCGCACGTCTATTGCGCCGCGTATCATTATTTTTGCAGAAGATGGGACAACCTACGGTTGTTGTTCTCTTGGTGCTTATAACAGCATCAAGCGCATTGTTTCTATGTTCGGACTGCCGGACACTTGGAAAAAGCCCGTTAACATCGTGCCGAGTCTGGTAACGAACGGGAAAAATCAGGTCTTGACTATTAACCTTGCTTAATATTTAAGAAAGGAGAAACCCCGCACTATAATATAGTGCGGGGGTTTGTATTATGGCAAAGCGGTATCAAGTTAAATTCACAAAGACCGCATTGCGGGATTTGTCAAAAGCTGTAAATCGCTATAATAGCATGCTTACCCGGTATCAAAAAACCGGCGGGAAAACCATTGCTAAACGTGCTGATGTTTCAGAAATTAAAGCAAGTGTAAAAAATACTGCCGAACTACGCGAATATATTAAAAGATTAACAGACTATAGAAAACTGTCCGATTTTAAAACGGAACAGCTACCGGGTTATCAATTTAAAATCACAAAAGGAGAGCGGAGAACTCTAAAAAGATTAGATACGGCGGCAAGAAGAAGATACAATAAAGAAATTTCGCAGTTGAAAAAATCAATCGTAACTGCATCTAGCGAAGAAATTATAAATGATATTCTTCCAAAAATTGCTGAATTGGAAGCGCGCCCTGTTGTTGTAAGCAACATAAAAAATCGTCAATCTTTTTCTAAGCTTTTGACAAGGTACGAAAAAGAGCGTTTGCGCCCTGAGTTAATAGAAACGGGAATTACACTTAGCCATTACTTAGCCGCATTTTCAGCGGTTGGCCTTGAAAATGTTACAGGTGGACGTGAAGTTTTCCATAAATTATCTAATTTTAGCGAGCGTGAGTTTGCCGTATGGATGGCCGAAAATGATACTATTGACCTTGATTTTTTATATGATTTTGGGATTGCACCACAAGCGAAAGTCAATCAAATTTCCGCCCGGTTGGGAATGGATATAGATAATTTGTTATGAACACTAAAAACATGTATTCTTGTGATTTTGAAACAACTACAGACCCGGCAGATTGTCGGGTTTGGGCTTGGGTTGCAATCAACATTTTAAACACTAATGAACGGTTTTATGGAAACACAATTGAAGGTTTTATACAATGGCTAAGTGCGAACTCTAAAAAGTGTTATTTTCATAATTTAAAGTTTGACGGCAGTTTTATTTTAGATTATTTACTAAAAACAAACTGGACGTTAAATAAATCAAAAAAGAATTTGCAACCTTACGAATTTAACACGCTTATTAGTGATAAAGGTTTCTTTTATACATTAGCCTTAAAATTTCCTAAAGCAAATATTGAAATTATAGATTCGTTAAAGATATTACCCTACAGCGTAGATGCTATTGCAAAGGGCTGGCGGTTGCCAGTACAGAAATTAACAATTGATTACAAAGCATATAGAGAATATGGACACGAATTAACAGACAAAGAAAAAGCATATATTACAAATGATGCGTTAATAGTCGCTCTTGCCCTAAAGAATGTTTTTGAAGAAGGCTACCATAAAATAACGGCTGGTTCAAACGCATTTAATTTTTATGTTGAAAAATGCGCAGGAGGAAAAAAGAGATTTAAGAAATTTTTCCCGCCGCCGCAAAATGATAGCTATTTGCGTAAAGCATACAGGGGTGGGTTTACTTATGTAAACCCGATTTATCAAAATAAAATTGTCGGCGCGGGGCGTGTATATGATGTTAATAGTCTGTACCCGTTTAGCTTGCATAGTCCGCACGCTTTCCCATATGGTGAGCCTGTGTACTTTACAGGTGAATACCAACGGAACGAAAAATATCCATTATATTTTCAACGTTTCTATGCTGATTTTAAATTAAAAGACGGTTATTTGCCAACATTGCAATTAAAAAATACGCCGGGTTATATTCCAACTGAATATATCACAGAAAGTATTAATAGTAATACCCCTATTACAATGACAAGCGTTGATTTAGATTTATTTTTTGAACATTACGAGGTAGAAAACTATCGGTCCATTGATGGTTACATGTATAAAGCAAAAGTAGGCTTATTTGACAGCTATATTGATTATTTTTATGAACAAAAACGTATTGCAAAAAGTGAGGGTAACTACGCAAAATACCAGCTTGCTAAACTAATGCTAAATAGCTTTTATGGCAAGATGGCTACTAATCCCGTGGTTAATAGCAGATGGCCTTACTTGAAAAATGAACAGGTCGCATATTATCCGGGAGAGCCAGAAAATAGGGAACCTGTATATATCCCCGTTGGCTGTTTTTGCACCGCATACGCACGTGACACAACAATTAGAGCTGCTCAAAAATGTTATGATAGATTCATGTATGCCGATACTGATTCATTACATGTTTTAGGCGATTACGACGTACCGGGACTAGACGTAGACGAATACAGGCTAGGTGCTTTCAAGCATGAGTCAACCTTTACACAGGCAAAATATTTGCGGGCAAAATTGTATATGGAGCAGATTATAACAGGAGAAGGAAACAACTTTTTGTTGTGTGACTGGGATGTAAAAGGTGCTGGAATGACTAAAAGAGTAAAGAATTTTGTAAGTCTAAATAATTTCTGTTACGGCACAGAATACGATGGCAAGCTAACAAACAAAATTGTACCGGGCGGAACTGTACTTTTAGATACAACTTTTACTATTAGAGATTGACAACTTTTCTTCAACATGTTATAATTTATATTAACGGAAAGGGGGTGATAAAATGCAGAACGTGTGTATTCAAATGGGCGTTGTTGGCGTGTTTATCGTTGTCGATTTCGTGACGGGCATTGCAAAAGCTGTGAAATGCAAGCAATTTTCTAGTGCAAATATGCGTGAAGGACTCTATCATAAGTGTGCCGAACTTTTCGCAATGATTTTTACTTTCTATATCCAGTTTGCCTTGCCGAAAGTTGGCTTTACGATTGATTTCCCGCTTTCCGCAATGATTGTATCTTATATTTCTATTATGGAAATTGGTTCAATTATCGAAAATATCGGCATCATTAATCCTCAGCTTGTTGGCCCTCTCTCTGAAATTTTCAAGAAAATCGGAGGTAAAAAAGATGATTAAAGGCATTGATATTAGTCACTGGCAGGGAAATGTGGACTTTCCGACCGTAAAGAAGCAAGGCTTTGATTTCGTAATGATTCGCGCCGCCGCCGGGAATAAAAACGGTATTCTTTATCTTGACAATATGTTTGAAACATATTATCAGGCGGCAAAGGCGGCGGGCATGAACGTAGGCACGTATTTTTACGCAAGCGGCCTTTTCCACGAACCGGGACGCGGGAGAAAAGAAGCGGAATACTTCTACAACGCTATCAAGGGTAAGACTTTTGAATGGCCCGTTGCACTTGATATTGAGTGTTCCCCCGCTGGTTACAATACCGCTACTACACAGAACGCTATTGATTTTTGCGAATACCTTGAAAATCTTGGTTACTATGTGGTTATCTACGCAAGTGATATTAGCGGATTCAAAAGCCGCTTGACTCTTGCCAGCCTGACTGCCTATGATAAATGGGTAGCGCGCTATAACACAAGTGGCCCGCAGATTGTACAGGATTGGGGCATGTGGCAGTACGGCGGTTCTACAAATTACCTTGCCAACGTAAAAGTGCAGGGCGTTGAATCGGCGGCATGCGACCAAAACTATTCAAGAAAAAATTACGCAACTATTATTAAAAAAGCGGGCCTAAACGGTTTTAAACCTGAAACTGTAAAACTCTATCAGTTTGCAACTAGTAACGTCACTAAAGGTGACTTGGAAAGCTACATTGAACTGGCCGAAAAACAAGGTGTGCCTTATACCGTAAAGGAGGTTGATTGAAATGGACGATGTGCGCGCCCGTGAATTGATTGCAACACTGGTTGACAATCTAGACGAAAACGCAGAATCGGTCATTGCTGAAATTGCCCGCGACGGGCAAGAAGCGTCTGAGCGTATTGGTCAGCTTAGCACCGAAAATGTACAGCTTGCGGAACGACTGGAAAATACCCGCAAAAAATATGTTTCCGCTGTGCTGGGGGCAAAAACGCCTATGGCGGAATCGTCCCCGACCGAAGAAAAACCCGAAAGAACCACGTATGAAAGTCTTTTTAAATAAAGGAGGTAATTAAAATGCCTATTGCACCAACTATTTCGACGCTGAACGCGAACAGCGTCGGCATCTTGAATGCAATTCGCGATAACGCAAGCGCGGATTATTATAATAGCGTGCCGGCCGTAAATGAAACTACGGAAAGCATCCGGGCCGCAGGTCAGGCGATTATGGCGTTCCAGTCTAGAAAAAATGAGTTTGTAAACGCACTCATTAACCGTATTGCAAAAGTCGTTGTAACATCTAAGCTGTACCAGAACCCCCTTGCGTTTGCGAAAAAGGGTCTTCTGGAATACGGCGAAAGCATCGAAGAAATTTTTGTTGACCTTGCGGCGGCGGAGGGTTACGACTGGAATACCAGCACGGACGAAGCTAAACTTGCGTTCCAGCGCAAAAAGCCTGATATTAAGTCGGCGTTCCATGCCCTCAACATGCAGACAAAATACCAGGTTACTATCACTGACCAGAACTTGCGACAGGCTTTCTTATCCGCGCAGGGTGTTACTGACCTGATTGCCCGCATTGTCAACTCTATCTACAGCGCGGCGAATTATGATGAATACATCATGATTAAGTATCTGATTGCCCAAAATATGCTTGCGGGCAACAACAAAATGGTCACGATTGAAGCGGTAGAGGACGAAGCGACCGGGAAAGCGGCGGTAAAAGCGGTAAAAGCTGTAAAATCCCATGCCGGTAAATTCAAGTTCATGAGAACTGATTACAATATCGCGGGCGTCAACAACTACACGCCGTCCAACGACGATATTTTCGTGCTTATGACCACCGACTATGAGGCGTCCATTGACGTTGATGTTCTTGCATCCGCCTTCACCATGAGCAAGGTGGAATTTATGGGGCACGTTGTTACCGTTGATAGTTTCTCTTTCAACGACGGTGAATTGGCGCGGCTTGCGCAGATTCTTGGTAACGACCCGTCATATACCCCGCTTGATAGTGGTGACCTTGAGGCGCTTGCGACCGTCGGCATCGTGATGTTCGACCGTGACTATACGCAGATTTACGATGTTTTGAACGAGTTCACGGAACAGTACAACGCGGCTCTGCTGTATTGGAACGAGTTTCTGCACGTGTGGAAAATCTATTCTATTTCTCCGTTCGTTAGTTTCGTAGGTTTCACGACTTCCACGCCGTCTGTAACTAGCGTTTCTGTTACGGTTCCCAGCACGGCGAACCCCGAAGATAGAGTACAGGCGATTGCAACTGTAAGCGCAACCGACTTTGCCAACAAGGGTGTTACGTGGACGATTAGTCCGACTGCTAATGCCACTATTGACAGCGTTACCGGTGTTATCGTTTTCGGCGCTTCCGCAAGCGGCGCTTATACGGTTACGGCAACGAGCGTTTTTGACAGTGCTAAAAATGGCACTGGGCAGATTACGGTATCTTGATTTAAGGGAGGGGGACACACTATTATATAGTGCGTCCCCTTTTCTTTTTTATAAGGTGGTGAAAAAATGGATGCATTGTCTGTATTGTATATTTGCAAAGGTATCCCGTGGGATGATAACTATAAACATGTAAGACTTTTTGAAAGTGCAGAAGCGGCAAACGCTTTTGTATTGAGTAAACAAGCATTTAACTACACTGAATTTAGCTTTATTTCAAAAGAGGGGCGCACAAGCGTTGCCGTTCCTGGTTTCTCTGAACAGTATCGAGATTGCAATTATATTGCATTTCTTAATACTGGTTATTCTACAAAATGGATTTACGCTTTTATACAGAATGTAAAATATATTGCAGATGGTACGGCTATAATCGAATACGTAGAAGATTATTTCACAACGTGGTTTTATAATTGTACGGTTAAACCCTGTTTTGTTGAACGGGAGCACGTTACAGACGATACAATAGGTGCTAACACGGTGCCGGAGAATATCGTTATGGGCGATCCTGTGAACGTTGGCGGTTCTAATAAACAATATGCCCATACTTGGTACATGTATGTTTCACAACTTGCACCGGGTGTTGAAGATATGGGACTGACGATTTTAAACCCCGGTGACGATGGGAACAAAACCAGCGGTTTTTATAAAATCAGATTGGGTAACCTTGGTAACACGATGGGCACTTTAATTAAGCTGTATACACATAAAGGGATGTTGGAAGCGATTAACAGTGTTTTTGCGTTAACGGATGTTGAAAATATCGGCGGGCCGATTACTTTTTCGCCCGTAGATACTTTCGACGGTTACACGCCGAAAAACAACAAACTACTGTGCTACCCTTATAACTATATGGCAATTGTTATGGCTGGTTCTGAAATTGCATACCGCTATGAATATTTTGTTGACCGTTCCCCATCGTTCCAGTTAAAACAACCTCTATACCCGGGCGGAGCCAGTTATATTTTCCCTATTGGCTATCAACAAGGCGTTGGAAATGATGTATTTAATCTTGAAAATAGCATTACTACTGGTGCTTATCCGACTGCTAGTTTTGGTGCGTCACAGTTTCAAAATTATCTTGCTCAGCAAGGCCCCTCTATCGCAATTGGTCTAATTGGCGATATCGGTTCTATTGTCGGCGGAGCATATGCCGCAAGCCCGGAAGCAATAACTGGCGGCGTAACGGGAATTGCAAGCACCGTTGCAGACTTGTACAAACACGCGCTTGTTTCGCAGACTGTAAAGGGAACCCAAAGTGTCAGTAATTTGGCATATGAAGAAAACCTTGTTGTGCGCCTTAAAAATATGCAAATTCGCCCGGAGTACGCAAAAATTATTGATGACTATTTGTCCGCTTTCGGTTACAAAGTATGTCGTATCAAACAACCCAACATCACGGGGCGCAATAGCTGGAATTTTGTTAAGACTATTGATTGTGTGATCGATGGAAACGCACCTGATTATGCAATCAAAAATATTCGTACACTGTTCGACAGAGGTATTACCTTGTGGCATAATAACGATGTAGGAAATTATGCATTAAATAACGGAATTGTAGGAGGGTAACATGTCCAAAATCAATAAAAAGTGTGCGCCATGGGTTGAGCGTGCACAGGATTTCACAAACCGAACTTATAGTTTGTGGTTGCAAAAACTGTATAATATTGCGATTTCCCGCTTTGAATGGGAAAATTTGCCGAAGACTTGCAATGAGCGTTTTATTGAACAGGTGCTTTGCTTCAATGGTTATATGGCTGGATTTTATGATGAAAACCTGCGCGCACATCTTATTATGCCGGTTACCACTAGCGGCATGCTTAATATTATGGGTTATCCGGCAGAGGTTACGGCCTACGGGTATAACTCTTATATTTATAATAACCTTGTCCCCTACTATAATATTACTGCAATCAGCCCGGAAGAAAAACCCAACTGTGCATTGCTGTATGACAGCTATGCGCGGATTCCGATTTATAGCGGGCTGGTATACTATGCACGTAAGTTAACAAGGGTTGATAGAAGCCTGGATGTTAACATTAATGTACAAAAAACACCGTGGATTGTACATTGTTCCGAAAACGAGCGGTTGACGATTTACAATACTTTGCGGAAAATTGACGATTACGAAGTTGCTGTAATTGGCAATAAATCGCTGAATGACTTGTCACAGAAACTGGAAGTTCTGGATTTGAAAGCACCCTTTATTGGTGACAAACTGCAAACCCTTAAACGTCAAGTTTGGCAAGAAGCACTTACCTACTTGGGCATTGAAGCAAACACAAGTGAAAAAGCCGAACGCCAAGTTACTGACGAGATCGCCGCCAACTTGGGAGAAACTGAAAGTTTACGTCAATCCCCGCTTGCAAGCCGAAAAGAATTTTGCGAACAATTTAACAAACTGTTCGGCACTAACGTTAACGTTAAATTTAGAAGCAACCTTAAATTGAGCGCCTTAGAGAAATACGGCCCCGGCGAATTGGAAGGGAGTGAAAATAATGCTTAATTTACCAGCGTTTTACACAATGTCATTGCAGGAAATTTGTGAAGATTTCACAGGCAAAACAGAAACAGCACAAGTAATCCCCGCCTCTGTGCCTTATCTTTTTAATTTCCCGATTGACTTTTACGACCCCGATAAAGAGACAGATTTTCTTGAAAAATGGATCCGTCATTTTTACATGCGGGAGATTGGGCTTGAAACGGTCGATTATTTCCTTTTGCGTTTGCAAGATAAATTTGATACTATCTTGCCGTACTATAATAAACTGTTCTCGGCAGTAACGCAGACTTACGACCCCTTTATCACGGAAAAAATTGACGAAAGTATTACACGAAATCGAGAAGAAACGAAAGATAGCACCGGCAAAGATACAAGCACCAGCAGTAGCACAAGTGAGGGTACCACCAACAGCACGACCACTGCTAACGGGGATGCTTTGCACACAGAAAGCGAATACCCGCAGGGCAAAATTACAGATTTTACCAACAACTTGTATTTGTCCCGGGCAAGCAAAGATAACGGCAATAATGAAACGACTGTGCAGGGGAGCGACACAAGCGAAAATACCGCAAATGGAACCGTTGACAGCACGCGCAACGAAAGTATTAGTGGAGAAGATACCGAAAAACGTACTGCAAATAATATGCGCGGAAGTGCTGGAATTTTGCTAAAAGAATATTTGGAGAACATGCAAAATATTACAAATCGTTTCTACAACGATTGTGAAGATTTGTTTATGGGACTTTGGCTTTAAGGTGGTGAGTTTATGAAAGAAATAACTGTAACGTTTGAAAACGGTGGCGTTTTCAACGGTTCGGCAAATAGCTTTACACTCGACAATCTTATTACATACTATTTTACAATTGACAAAAACTACAGAGTGCAAGTCAACGCCAGCACGATGGCAATTGAACTGCAAGAGTACCAAAACACAAACGGTGCGTGGTATGGTATTGATATTATTACTGCGGTAAGTGTACAAGAGTTGCAAGGTGATGTTACGAAAGAATGGATTGCCCAAAACTATTATAACAAAACAGAGGTTGACGCAAAAATTAGCGCTATTCCGGCTAGTGATGTTACGAAAGAATGGATTGCCCAAAACTATTATAGCAAACCCCAAATTGACCAGCGGTTAACGGCATATTGGAGCAAAACCGAAGCTGATGGAAGATATGTTCGCAAGGCTGGCGACACAATGACAGGCCCGCTTATCATTACGAATAGTGAGGGTTACAAAGCTGCATTTGAAGCTAATTCTTGGACTATTTACAATACAAAGGGTGCCGCATTGCTTAATCTGTACAATAACAACGTCAATCTGTATAATTCCGGCGGCGTTTACATTAAACAGGGTAGCACCGGGAGTGCGTCGCTAATTAGAATGACTGTTAATGGCTTCTACATTTACAACCCTGACGGCGAGTGGGTAGGAAGCCTTGCACAAGAAAATAATTATGCGATTTGCGCTTTACACATGTTTAACGACAGCCGAATTGCAATGCATACGGGAAAACCCAACACAACGGAACGTTTCTTGCAAATCAATGGCTCTGAATTTCATTTGTACAATAATGTTGACGATGGGATATTTAGTTTCTATGGGCCGATGGTTATTAGCAATAAACTAAGTGTACAGCAGGGACTTAATGTACAAGGGCAATTAAATGCATATGCTAGTGCGTTTTTCAATGCAGGAGTGACATTAAGAGGTAACACAGGTTTGCGCATTGGTGATAGTACAACCGAGTATACCTATATTTCACAAAGTGGCATGTTTATTTATGCAGGTCTCCTTGCTTTGCGCGTAGATACTTCACGTGGTGTTGAATTGTTTGGCTCTCGTGCGGTAATTGTACACAATGACACCAGCATAACAGGGAAACATACTGCGTATAACTGGAATGGCATTAATGCTTATAATATGTTCGATGGTGACAATTTCAATTTTTATCTAAATAACAACAGCGTTAGTTTTTATTGTAAACGTTTCTTTGTATACGGCCATGGAACTGTAGACTTGTTTAGCACTATTTCTGATGTTACAATACATGGCTCACAAAGTTTTGTCAGCGCAAACAACACACCAAAAGCGACAAATGATCAGTTCTTAGCGCTGAATTTCTTAAATGCATTGAATCTATTTTTACAGCGGATGCAAGATAATATCCGCGCGCAATCGCCGGCATATCAATTGGTAAGTGAAATTAGTTTCAGCAAGGAAGAATTTGGCGGCGGCATTAGCGCTGGTGGTGGTTCCAGCCGTGGCGGCGGCGTTGGGCGCAGAACTTAAGGAGGTATAATCATGATTCCAAATCTGATACAATATTTGCAAAATCTGACAAAAAGAGATATTACCCCGGAAGAATTTACAGTATATAAGTTCCCGGACAGATACACTATTTTGCAGATTCTGCAATCAATCGGTAATAAGCTAGCTAATATTTGGACAAATGTCAAAATCACAAGTAACACACAAACAATCGAAACGGGTCAACCCGCAAATGTCACTGTGACAGGTGACGCCGATAACCTTAATTTTAATTTCCAGATTCCAGGCGGTGAAAAGGGTGACCCCGGCCCCGCTGGCCCGAAAGGTGACCCCGGCCCCGCTGGCCCGAAAGGTGACCCCGGCCCTGTAAGTGTTACAGCAGGTACGACCACCACAACAGACGCAGGAACAAATGCGAATGTCACTAATGCGGGAACCGAAGAAGATCTAATTTTGAATTTCTCAATTCCGCGCGGCGAACCCGGAGAAACTGGCCCCACTGGCCCGAAAGGTGCCCCCGGCGAACCTGGCCCGCAAGGGCCAGCGGGTAAAGATGGTGTACCCGGCGAACAAGGGCCGAAAGGTGAACCCGGCGAAACTGGCCCGCAAGGTGAACCCGGCCCGAAAGGCGATCCCGGCCCCGAAGGGCCGCAAGGCGACCCCGGCCCCGAAGGGCCGCAAGGGCCACAAGGCGAACCCGGCCCACAAGGCGACCCCGGCCCCGAAGGGCCACAAGGCCCGCAAGGTGTACCCGGCAAGGATGGTACTTCTTTTCAAGTGCTGGGGCGGTATGATACTATCGACGATCTTACCAGCGCACACCCAACGGGTACGGCTGGTGACGCTTATGCCGTAGGCGTAGAAAAAACTGAAATTTACATTTGGGATGATGACGGCAACACATGGGAAAATATTGGCCCGTTGGAAGGCCCAGCGGGGCCGCAGGGTGCACAAGGGCCAAAAGGTGAAAAGGGCGACCCCGGCCCGCAAGGCCCCGCCGGTCAAGATGGACAACCCGGCCCTGCTGGACAGGCGGCTACCATTACGGTAGGAACCACTACTACAGGAGAGCCGGGAACGCAAGCGCAGGTGACGAATACCGGCACGGAAAATGCGGCAATTTTTAATTTCACCATCCCACAGGGTGTACAGGGGCCGAAAGGTGATACTGGCCCGCAGGGCGAACCGGGCGCGAAAGGTGACACTGGGCCGCAAGGTGACCCCGGCCCCGAAGGCCCAAAAGGGCCACAAGGGCCACAGGGCGAACCCGGCGAAACTGGGCCGGCTGGACAGGCCGCAACTATTACTATAGGCACAACCACTACTGGCGAACCCGGGACAGAAGCACAGGTAACTAATTCTGGCACGGCACAAGATGCAATTCTGAATTTCACCATCCCGCAGGGTGTACAGGGACCGAAAGGTGACACTGGCCCGCAGGGCGCAAAGGGTGACACTGGCCCGCAAGGCCCAAAAGGGCCACAAGGGCCACAAGGCGAACCCGGCGAAACTGGGCCGGCTGGACAGGCCGCAACTATTACTATAGGCACAACCACTACTGGCGAACCCGGGACAGAAGCACAGGTAACTAATTCTGGCACGGCACAAGATGCAATTCTGAATTTTACGATTCCGCAACAAGTATCTAATTGCAAAGTGTATAACTTTACAATTAGTAATAATAGCCTTGTGCCCCCAGAGGGTTTGACATTTGACACACTGTGGAATGACGCAGTTAATTATGGTAATTTCTTGGCTATCCGTTCACCATACTATCAACGACCACTTTATTTGTTCGATATGAATCGTGACAATAAAACAATGAAATTTGCATCAATGCCCTTACCGTCTGGAAACAATATTACTTATCATAATATAACAATTAACGCTGATAACTTTAGTGCTATTCCATTTAATTATAACTGGTTTGCCGGCGGCATTCCGGGCGGCGGTACTACTGGACAAGTGCTTGCGAAAAAATCCGATGGACTGTATGACACACAATGGACAGACGCGCTGAACGGTAGTGGCAGTAAATGGGCAATTGTCTATATTAAAAGCGAACATCATTCGATTTTTGTATATAACGAAAACGCTGTTTATACTAGTATAGAAGAAGGTGCACAGGCCAACACACAATACCTAAATATAAGCGTTCAAGCTAGTACTCTAACTGTTAAATATATTAATCAACTTACCGTGCGTGGTGTGTTTGCAATGTATAATACTTCTGATATAAGTAATATGTCAGGAACATTTAACGCACTGGCAACCCCGACTTCTTCCCTTGTTATTCCGCGCGCTAACGGTTCAAGTGCAATTCTTTTTATTCCTCTGCTATAAATAGCCACCCACCCCGGCCCCGAGCCGGGGCTTTCTTTGTGGCTAGGTTAGGTAAGGCTAAG
>ERZ1664511.72-NODE-72-length-14052-cov-7.768200_pt1 | contig 14052 bp, 14 predicted proteins | sample MGYA00575336_ERZ1664511 | MGnify/ENA primary metagenome ERZ1664511 (study PRJEB40874, sample SAMEA4040739) | Gallus gallus | biome: gut; material: content | place: India | collected 2016-01-01 | study: EMG produced TPA metagenomics assembly of PRJEB14491 data set...
TAGACACTTCTTCATCTTCTTTTGAGTTATGAGATTATGGAATAGGAAGCATCTGGTATCAAACAGTTGTATAACAGTATTAACCCTATCAAGAGAGTATGAGATATCGAGATAAGGTCTCATAGCAACAATAGGTACTTTCTCCCCATTATACTCACACACTACATTACTATCCCACACAGTGAACTTATCATCCCTAGTGAATTGGATTACATAGTCAGGTTTAATGAGTCTCTTCTTGGTAACAAGAGTTGTATCAACATCAATCTTATTTGTGAAGGTACTAGCAGTAGGCATGAGGATGTCAGCAACAGTTCCCTTTCTTCTTGCAAGATATCTTTCACTAGGCTCAATGTACTCCACAACAGCTCTCTTCTTCTTCAGGTAATATCTCCCAAAGTTCTCAGGTAAGAAGTTAAATGCAGTGAGGATATCACTTGCTTCTTCCAATGTATTCCCAATGCAGATAACCCTCAATTTCTGCTTTGTAGACCTTACCAAGTTCTCCAATTGGTTAGTGAAGGCATAAACAATGTCGAACGAATTTTTCTCATTCTTCTCTCGATTCATCTCATCTAAGCAGATATTGTAGTACATGTTTGGGTCATTGAGGAAGTCCTTATCGAATAGTCCTGAGCCTTTGTCATTATAGAAAGTAGACAGAGCAAGAACTCTTGCCATTAGTTTTCTCTCAATTATCTTACCATCAGCATTTCTTCTTACCTCATATACACCATCCCCACGAGTGACAATATCCAATTTGTACTTTCTCCTTAGGTCAGGGTCAATGAGTTTTTCTGCATTGTTATTGAGCAACTTCTTCTGAGATGCTTCTGTAAGTCTCAACCAGTAGAAAGGTCTACCCCTTCTCTTCCATTGGTTAACATAGAAATCAGTGACAGCATAAGATTTACCTGCTTCACGACCACCCAATAGGAAATAGAACATAGCCCAATCATTCCCCAAGAGTGACCTCAATGTGTACCATTCACTTTCAAGAATCTCCCTTTTCTTCTTCAATGCATCCCTTTCTTTCAATATTCTCTTTGCTTCTGCATTCGTCATAAAATCCTCCTTTATAGGTTATACAATAGTTTAGACAACATTTTCGGGAAAATTTTTGAAAATCAAAAAAAGTGCCAAAAAGTTTTGCTAAAGTAGTATAAGGAATTTTATGAAGTCCTCTCACTTGAGGCAAAGGAGATTTTATGAACAAGGTAGAATTATACGCAGAACAGAATGGCTACACTTATTGGCAAGCAAAGTACGCTCTTGAAAAAAAGAGGAGACAAGAAGGTAAGGAGTATAAGCCAAGACCAAGAAGGGGATGGACATTAGAGGAGTTTGATGAGCTTGGATGGAAGGTAGTACCAAGTGATAATGAGTTTGGTTGGGATATTTATAGGAATGGAAAAAAGCATGTAGTCTTTGTAACGAAGGGTACAAGGTACAAGGACGGAGGTTGCAAGTATTACCCAGCAACAACTTATACAGTTGATAAAAAGCAAAGGATTGTCTCATTAGCTGTATTGATATGGGTTGGATATCTTAGGAGAGAAATACCAGCAGGATATGTAGTTGACCACATTGACAATGACAGCTTTAACAATGACACATCCAATCTGCAACTATTGACAATAAGGGAGAACCTGTTGAAGAACCCAGCCAAGGGAAATCAATATAGACCTTACAAAAATTCTTTGGAAAACCAGTGATTTTTAGTTGACTTTCCCAATCAGATAGAGTATAATAGAGGTACAAATCAGGAGGCTGACCACCCTAAACGGTCTAAGGAGAGATGTTAATGTTTGTTTGTAAAGTTTGCCACAATTTCAACACCATCGAATGGGAAACAGATAGTCCTAGTGTTGAGGAGATGCAGCATATGTATGATATTGTAAGAGGTGTTCGTACCATTGAGGAAACACCAGCGAAACCCGCAGAAGAACCTGCATCTGAGAAACAAGTGAATCTGTTATGCCAATTAGGAGTTCCCTTTGATAAGGATATCTCAAAGAGAGAAGCTTACAACCTCATCAAGGGAATACTGGGTTGAGATTGTTGTATATATGAGTGTGGGAGTAATTAACCCACACCCATAAGCATCTATATTATTTTCTAATATCATGAGAACTGGTTCTGGGAATGGACGTCCTTTCAGTTCTCAGAACCAGGAGGATTGATATGATTTTTGACATTTATGACCAATTAAAGCAATTTAAAAGCGCACAATTATGCAGAACACCTAACTATGTTCAAATCCCAGTCACTTTTCTCAAGATGAATGATGAGGGGATTAAGATTTTCAACAGCATATATCAGAACTTGCTTGATGACACTGAGATGGTTCAAATCACAAGAACACCCAGTGGTGGTATTAGTGTAGCCAAGCATGTATTCAGACCACCCATGTGGGATATAAGGCATAACAAAGGAGTTATTGAGATTACCATCATAGACATTGAGGGAATGTGGAGAATACAGATAAGAGCAGGAGAGCCACAGTTGGATGAGGATGGTAACTATTTCAACTGGTGGAAGACATTCCAAGGTGTTTGCAAGAAGATGGGCGTTAGCTTAAAGGAATTAGCAATAGATAACGGGAAAGAAGTTAAGAAGGAAATTCCCAAGTACATTATCGAGGAAGGTAATGAGCTTTACAGAGGAGTTACCCTTGAAGATGTTCATCACATTGACTTCCATTCATCCTTTGGTGGAGGAGTAGCCAAGTACTATCCAACCCTTGCACCTGTCTATGAATACTTTTACAGGATGAGAAAAGAGAAACCTCATTACAAGTCATGCATCACAAACTCCATTGGTAAGTTCCACTCAGAATTTGTTGACTTCAAGTGGGCACACATTGCAAGAGATGCAATCAAGGATAACAATGAGAGAGTAAGAGAATTGGCAAGGAGATTAGTCCTTTCAGGGAGAGAAATTCTTTTGTACAACACAGATGGTATTTGGTACAGGGGAGATATCTACCATGGAGAAGGAGAGGGAGACAAGATGGGTGAGTGGTGTAATGACCACACCAACTGTACTTTCAGAATCAAATCCAAAGGTGCATATGAGTACATTGAGGATGGGAAATATCACCCAGTCATAAGAGGTTACACAAACCTTGATGACATTGAACCAGATAGAGAGAAATGGCATTGGGGAGATATTTTCAATGTAGCTGTCAAAGAGTTCTACTTTGCTGAAGGAATTGGTATAATCAGGAGAAACAGTGATGATGAATAGAGACATTAAGACAGGAAGATTTACAGCTTCCTATGACACATATGTAAAGGAATACAAGAAGAAACAATCCCAATTACAGAGAATGGGTTATGAGATGGATGATGAGATGTACACCGAGAGACAGTGGAGAGCTGCTTATCAACTTGGTAAGAGTGATGCAAGAAAGAGTGGAGAGAAGTTTTCCAACAGAGCACTTGTTGATGAACAGGCTTACAGATTCTCAAAGGCACAAGTACAGGCTTATATCAATGTCACAGAGGGACCATTCGCGTATGTAAGCAGAAGAGACTTTAACAAATTGAGACTTGGAGAACATGACCAATTAGCAGAGTTGTTAAAGGAGACATCAGAGGAATACTGGAGATTGAAGGAGCAATACCCAAATCTTTCAACAGGAGACCTTTCAAGAATACTTGCAACAATGTATTGGGGAAGTAAATGAGATATAACCTGCTGACAGACGTGGCTCATGCATATATCTCCAGTAATCCCTGTAGCCGAGTGGGACCGAAGAGGTACGGAACTGGGACATGTGACCTTACGCATGGACTGGTCATGCATGAATACCCTACAGTCAGTGGTTTATATATATATAGAAAATAACATCAGGAGAGATAAGATGGGAATATTTGAGATTACATGCTTAGCCATGTGCTGGGTGAGTGTATCAGTTTGCTTATTCGGGTTAATATTCAGCGTTGTAGAATGCATTAGGAGCAGACGTGAGGAACGACAAGAACGACAAATCCCCAAAAAGACGAATAAAGAATAAGCTCACAAGAATTTGGAAGTACCTAAGAGCCAATGTCCTGACCAAGGACATGATTCTATGGGTGATAATCGCTGAACTGATATTCTGGTCACCTGTCATTGTAACAGCAATATTGGCATTGTTAATAGACCCATGGTATTGGACAGTCACAAGTGCTATTATGCTATTCTGGGCAGGACCATTCACCCCAGCAGTACCATTACAGATAGGCTTAGCCCTTGCCTTAAAGGGAATCTATAATAAAATCAGGAGAAAGAGAGATGAACGAAGAACAGACAATGGAACAGACAACAAGCGTATCGACGGAAGAAGTTGAACAGGACACTAACAACTACATCGCCGTTATCAAAGAGATGAAAGCAAACAGTGTCAGCAAGGAAGCTTATAATAAACTCAAAGAGGAGAACAAGCAACTACTTGACTCACTCATCAATGGTGGACAGGTGAATATGCAGAGTACTAAACCCGAGGTAGATATTCAAGCACTCAGGAATAAACTTGCAGATGTTGACCATCCACTATCCAATCTTGAATACGTCAAGACAGCAGTTGAGTTAAGAGATGCCCTAATTGAGAAGGGAGAAAGGGACCCATTCCTTCCATATGGTGAGAACATCAGCCCTACACAAGATGACTACATCAAGGCAGAGAATGCTGCAAATGTATTCAAAGAGTGTATTGCTTATGCTGATGGAGACTCCGAGTTGTTTACCAATGAGCTTCAAAGAAGAACAGTTGACGCAATGCCAATTCGTTCAAGAACAACTAACAGGAGATAATAAACTATGAATTTCACAGGTCAGTTGAACAGCAATGAAATCTTTGCTGCTCTTTACAACATGATTATCTCCCAGGAAGTTTTTGCAGACAACATTTATGACACAAAGGCTTCACTGGTAGATATGAGCAGAGTAGATGGTGGACTCTATGGTGACACCAAACTTTATTACTCAACTGATGTATTAGAATCAGTTCCTTGGGGAAATGATGCAGAGGCAACAAACCTACTTCAGCTTCATAGACCCGAAGCACCTGAATGTCAGGCTATTGAACTCAATGTATTCCGTCAGATTTCACTTACAGTAGATGACTATCTTTCCAAGAGAGCATGGTCAACTGAGGGGGCATTCAGTTCATTCAACAGCATTATGCTTGGTTGGATTAGAGATACCAAGAGAGTTTATGACTCCACTCTATTCAATGCTTATGTAGGTACAGCAGAGAGTACAATCGGTAATCAGGATGTGACAATTACACTACCAAAAGTAGCAAATAATCCTGAAGCACAGGCAAGAATGCAAGCAGGGGCTATTGCAGCAGAAATGGCAGACCTACTTGTAGAACTTGAAGATGTTACCCGTGACTACAACGACTATGGTAATCTTCGTTCCTACTCCAGTGATTCACTCATTGCAGTATGGAATAGTGAGAAGCTCAATGCAATCAAGAAGATTGACTTACCCACCATCTTCCACAAGGATGGACTCATTGACAAGATGGGTGAATATACTCTTCCTGCAAGATACTTTGGTAAAGTCAATGCAAGTGCTGGTACTACAACTGCAACCAATACTACTGTACGTTCACTTGTAGAGAAGGACTTCGGAAGTAAACACTGCTTCCCTGGTGACCTATTACCAAATAGCACAGCATATGGTGCAAATGAGACATACACACAGGATAACACAATCCTATTCAAGATTATGCACAAGAGAAGCGTGCCCTATATGAGTGCTTTTGAAGTTGGTACATCCTTCTTCAATGCAAAGAGCTTAACAACCAACCATTATCTAACATGGGGTCACAATACTCTTGAATATCTCAAGAACTATCCTATGATTACAGTTAGAGGTACTACATCCTCCTGATTAAGATAGAACTGGCTCCACTAGCATCTCCCAGTATAAATAGAGGTGCTATACCACTATAAGGAGGAAGAGAGATGAATTTATACTTCCTAATCTATAACAATTACTACAACCGCATAGTCAAGAGGGAAAGCACCCTGAATGATTATATTGATTACCTTGTAGGAAATCCAGTATTAGGTGTTACAAACTGGAATCAGAGAGATGGTGTATCAACGGAGCAGGTGTTGAATAGTTGGGTATATGATACTCCTGATTACTTGGTTGTAACAGATGACAGTGGCAACATTGTAAGCAGATGGTTTGTAATTGAGTCAGAATATCTTAGAGGTCAGCAATACAGGGTAACTCTTTACAGGGATGTTATTGTTGATAACTATGAAGATATCCTTCAAGCACCTTGTTTTATTGAGAAGGCAACTCCTCAGTCAATCAGAGACCCTGCCATTTACAACAATGAGGACATGACTTTCAACCAAATAAAGAAGAATGAGACTCTGTTATGGGATGAGACAAAATGTCCTTGGATAGTAGGTTATATTCCAAGAGATTCATTTGGTACAGACACAACTGTCTCAGTAGAAGCACAATTATCAGGTAGTGCAGATATCACAGTAGAGAATCTATCAGACTATCCATTCTATCAGTATGCTAACACGGTTGTATCAAGTCAAGTCACAAATCCTACAATAAAGATTGCCTTGACATATTGGTTAATGCATAGCAAAACATCTGGTTCATTAACCAATTACTACTACAATAACACAATCTCATTAAACCAGAATGGTAATTATATTGGAAAGACAAGTGGTAGTAGTGGTGGATTAAAGGGTTATTATTGGCAACAAACAAATACAAATCCTCTATATGTGCCAAAGAATGAATTCACAGATGAATATGCAAGGCAAGTTGTTGCAAACATGCCATCCCTTGCAGGAGACTTTCAAGACCTTTCTGACTATGTAGAATCTAGTCTTACACCAGAACAATTCGCACAGTTAGAGAAGGATAAGAATAAGGTTATATATGAGACATCAACAGGTCAATATTGGAAAGTTACTCTTACTGAAAGTTCTTCACCAGGCATAACAACAACCACAATAGGTTGGGACACTGGTCTTGGTGTAAAGATGAGAAATGCAATGGTTAAATCCTTTGGTGATGGATATTCATTAGCTGAGCCAATAAACAAGAATCAAGTGTTCAGTTTCACAAGTGAGGCAGCAGACCAGACCCTTACTTTTGAACCAGTAGAAGTCAACTTATCAGTGGAAGTACCAGCTACAAGATATCATGCAAGTGAGACTCCCTATGACATCTTCTGTATTCCATATTCAAACACACTTCAAATAAAGAAGAGTGGAACAACTTACATCAACAACACAAGTGCATCAGCTGCTATAACCATTGCTCAACAGATAGCATCTGAGGTTGGAAGTGGTAATATATATGATGTACAGCTACTCCCCTATTGTCCAGTAAGATACTGTATCACAGATGATGGTTCATTTGACATTGGTTCAGCTATATACAGTGACATAGTGGCTGGTGATAGCAAGGTAAGTGTTCTTCTTTGGGCAACTTCTGATAACTTCTCCTTTACAATTCCATTAGCGATATCAGAGGAGCAGACAGTGCTTGATAAGAAGGTTAAGACTGAGACAGAGTTTATCAGGTTTGTAGCTCCCAACTACTCCAATTCCTTCGAGTTTGACCCACAAATGAATGAAGGTGTTAACTATGTTAACGTGTTGTGTCACTACAAGCCATTCAATCCCTACATAAAGTTACAGCCTAACTTCAAGGGGATGTATGGAAGTGAGTTCAATGATGCAAGAGGTCTTATTTGTCAAGGTGACTTCTCATTAGCACAGGTAACAAGTGCATGGGCTGATTATGAATTACAGAATAAGAACTACCAGAACACTTTCAACAGAGAAATTCAGAATCTCAAAGTAACAAACAGCGTACAAAGAGAAAGAGAGATTTGGGGGGCAGCAACGGGTTCTCTTAGTGGAGCTGCTGGTGGAGCTGCATTAGGTATGATGGCAGGTGGTCCTATTGGTGCTGCTGCTGGAGCTGCAGTAGGTGCTATTGCATCCTCTGTTGGTGGTTGGAAAGATATTCAGCTTAATGATAAGCTAAGAAACGAAGCACTTGACTACAAACGAGATATGTTTGGATATCAATTGCAGAACATACAAGCACTTCCATATGGACTTGCAAAGACTTCAGCAATATCACCAGACAACAAGTTTGTTCCATTCGTTGAGTACTATGGTTGCACAGAGCAAGAAGTACAAGCCCTTGAGGACAAGTTAACATACAATGGGTACACAATTATGAGAATTGGAAACATTCAGAACTACTTGCAATCAACAAGAACATACATTAAGGGCAGACTTATAAGGATTGAAAACATTGCTGATGATTACCACATGTTAAAAGCCGTGGCAGATGAGATATATAAAGGAGTGTTCATATAATGGCAGGTTCAATACAAGGTGACATCAATCAAGCACTTGGTACATTAGGTGCACTTGCTACATTCTCTCCACAACTACAAGAACATGCAGAGAATATGGCAGAAAAGAGGAAGATAAAAAAGGAAGAGAAGGCATTAAAGGAACAAGGTGAGGCAATAGCTTCTTCTAATAGTTCAATAAGACCTGAAGTTGAAGAGGACATCAACAAAAGAACACGTGAATTAGAAAGGAGAAAGTTTGAGTTAAACCCATCAGCAGAGACATACAGTGAGTATGCTAAGACACTTCCAACAAAAATCAAGGAAGACCCTGAAATACTACATGAAGAGAGAATGGCTGGTGTACAAGATGAGGCAAGAAGAAAAGCTGAATATGACAATGCGTACAGAGAGGCTTATAATCAGGAGCTTTCAAGACTTGATAAGATGAGCCAAGCAATGAATAGAGTAGGCAGACAATCAGAAGCTAAGAAAACACAGAAAAGAAACTTCATGGATTATCTTGCACAACAACCTACATCACTTGGTGGAACTGTCGGTGATTTACCTAAGGATTTACAGAAACAGATAGCATCACAATATAGCATGAATCAAAGAAGAACTATGATGGACAGAATGGATAGGGAGGGAAACAATGGCTAACAAGAATAATGCAGCAGTATATGACCTCCATACATTAAAACAAGCAGGAATAGACCCCAAGACAGGACTTCCAGCGAAGGTAGTAAATGGATTACCAAGTAAGCTCAAAGAGGGAATTAAAGCACTGTTCAGAATCATTGATGAGCAGGATGCAGTCACACGCTATACTTGGTACAATCTTCCCTGTAACATTACTTCCCAAGAGTTAGAGAGATTGCTTTACTACAAGGGTCAGCTTGCTTTCTTCTATTGTGAACCCCTTGACCAGTTCTTCTTCATGCCTTATGCTCTTGATGGTACAATTGACTTCTATGGACGCTACAATAGGATTCACCCTGTACCTATGGCAAACGGAACAACAGAGGAAGAGAAGAGATTGTATGGTGCACAGACGGATTATCTATCTACTCTCAAGTTGGATGTGTTATATGACATTCCATTGGAGCCAGTAGACCCATACAAGTCATGTGTACTTGTTCATGATTACACCAAGCAGATGTCACAGACAGTTATTTCAAGGCAAGTACTCAATGACCCTCTAATAGAGGTCATGTCAGAAACAATCCCACTCATGAGAACAGCATTGTTCAATTCAAGTGGTGTACTTGCAATGAGAGTTAATTCCCAAGATGAACAGGGTAATGTTAAGGCAGCTAACCAAGCAATAGACACAGCAGTTCTCAATGGTCAAAGATATATCCCAGTATTGGGTAATATTGACTTCCAAGAGTTAGCAGGTGGAGATACAGCAAAGGCAGAGGAGTTCTTGATGGCATTACAGTCATTAGATAACCTTCGTCTTTCTACTCATGGTCTTGACAGTGGTGGATTATTCCAGAAGAAAGCACATGTCTTGGAGAGTGAGAACAGTATGAATGCTGGTCATGCAAGGAGTGCTCTTGATGATGGTCTTATGATTAGACAGCATATGTGTGACATTGCTAATGCTATTTGGGGTATAGGTATGTCATGCGAGATTTCAGAGAGTGCTCTCATGATGGATAAGAACATGGATGGTATGGCAGTAGATAACCAAGACATGAGTGGAGTACAAGGAGAACAGCCACAGGAGGTTATTGAAGATGTTTAACAGTTTGTATGGTAATTACAGGCAGGTAAAGTTCACAGATGTTTACCCTGATGCTACTACCTTTGTAAATGACTACACTACATCAGCTATTCCCACAACCATTTCCAATGACACAGCTACAACATTGTATTACCTGCTTTATTCAAGATATGGTAACAGTGTTATTGCAAGCAGTGACACAAATAGATTCAAGTATGACCTCTTTGCAACCATTTTCTCTTATGCACCAACTTGGGAAAAGAGATTGGATGTGCAAGAGAAGTTGAGGGATTTGTCAGATGAAGAACTTATCACGGGGCAAGCTACTATTAATAATCACGCTTTTAACCCTGGCACTGCCCCTTCTACTAGTACTCTTGATGAGTTAACAGCAATAAATGAGCAGGTAACACAGAAGGGCAAGAGAGACAAGTTAACAGCTTATACAGAGCTATTGAGAGCATTATGGACGGATGTGACAGAACAGTTCCTTGACAAGTTCCAAAAGCTGTTCCTAATCATTCTACAACCAGAGTTACCACTTTGGTATGTAACAGATACAATAGATGATGATATTATAGGAGATGGACAAGGATGGATTTAAATACAATTGTACAGTGGGTTTTATCAATAGTACCATCAGTAATAGCAGTCCTTTCAACAGTTGGGATTATACTGAAGGCATTGAAGGATTTTAAGGCTCTCAAGAGAGAGGTTACAGACATGAAGGCTATGGAAGATGTCAGAGAGCAGCTAAAAATGATTCTACAAGAGAATTATGAGCTTAAATCAAGGTTGGATAAAACAATTGCAAAAATGAATCATGTGAATAAGGAGTAAGGCTATGTCAAGAGAAACAAGGAAATATAGAGCCTTATCTATCCTGTTCCTTTCACTATCCATCCTTGTACTGGTTGCTCCCCTTGCGTATTATTCCATTCAGGGGTTCATTCAAGGAGAGACAACAGAGAAGTTTACATTGGGTATAACCTTTGTAATAGCGTGCATCTTGTTTGTCATAAACATCTTGTTCAAATTCCATATCAGGTCAACCATTTGGATTATCGTAATTGGAGTTTATTTCTGCATTGATAATATTCTCCCTTTGATACTAGTGTTGGCTGTAGGGAATATCCTTGATGAGTTCATTTTTACTCCTCTTCACAAGCGTTACAAGAACAAGGCAATTATTAACAAGGAGATAGATAAGCGGATTGGTTAAATATGACAACAACTGACCCGTGTGTATCATAAGTTTAAGTTATGGATAAGGTAAAGCAAGGTATGTACTACATTGTCGTTGGAGTTGTGAGCTTTATTTCTCTTGTATTCTTGCCAATGATTGGTAGTACCATTGGGCTTGGATGGAATATACCTGACACAGAAGTTGGATGGATTATTTGGGTTGGTAGTAAGATAATTGTAGCAACCCTTAACGTCCTCATATTCCACTGCTTCATGTGTCAAGCCAAGCTCAATATCAAGGATAACGAGAACTACAAGAAGGCAAGAGAAATACTCCTGGATGTCAAGCTAAAGGAGATTAGACCAAGAAGTCCTAGGAAGTGGAATGCTGAACAGTATGGCAAGAAAGGTGTGACAATCTTTATCACAAGTTCGATGACAGTAGTTGCACTCACACAAGCAGTTTTGAGCTTTGACTACATCTCCATGTTGACCTATCTGTTCGCAATCATCATGGGCTTAATCTTTGGAATACTGCAGATGAAAACAGCAGAGGAGTACTGGACAAGGGAATATCTTGAATACGCTTTATATCGCCAAGAATTAGCCCTTAAACAGGCAGAACAAGGCAGTAGTACAGGAACACAAGAGAACACACAAAGCCCGTCAGAACGCGAATTAGAGGGCTTAAATGAGGAGATAGAACATGATAACAATAGGTGACAAGCAATATAGGAATCTAGAGGAGCAGGTCAAGAAGAACAAGGATGACATTCAGTACATTCTTGAGGAAGAGGGTGTACTTAATGAGTTTGGAATTAAGGTAGTAGGACAGATAACTGATACATCTCAACTACCTGACCCTGATACTTATGAAGGTGAATATGGTGATGCTTATGCAGTAGGTACAAGTGCACCATATACTATCTATATCTATACTAGAGCAAATGGTACACATCCCAATAACTATTGGTTCAATATAGGACAATTTCCAGCACCAGGAAATATACCAGGACCACAAGGACCACAGGGAGTAAAAGGAGATACAGGTATAAGAGGAAGTATATGGAAGCATGGTACAAGTGCTCCTACAAGTACATCAGGATATCTAACAAATGATAAATATCTCAACACATCCAATGGTGATGTATACAACTATACAGGTTCTACATGGCAATTAGTAGGAAATATTAGAGGTCCACAAGGTATTCAAGGACAACAAGGTGTTGTTGGTCCACAAGGTCCACAAGGTATTCAAGGACAGAAAGGGGATAAAGGTGACCCAGGTCCAGCATTTGTAATAGCAGGTACAGTAGCAAATGAAGGTCAATTACCTGACCCATCAACACTTGCAGATAACATTGCTTATCTTGTTGGTAATGATACAGATGGATATGATTTATATGTACAACTACAAGATAGTGATACATGGCAGAATGTAGGTAAGATAGAAAGTGTACAAGGACCCATTGGACCTCAAGGTCCACAAGGTCCACAAGGTCCACAAGGAGAAAAAGGAGAACAAGGACCACAAGGAGAAACAGGTCCAATGCCACAACTTACCTCTGTAAGGGGTTCTAATGCAAATATAGCAATGTCTCAGTTGGGTATTGAGAATATATTCTATAAAACAACTGTACAATTAGGAAGTCAGTCTAGTGCAACAGGTACAAATACAACAGCACTTGGGGATACTGCAACAGCAAGTGGCGTGTGGGCAACAGCACTTGGGTCTAGTGCAAACGCAAGCAACATGGGTTCAACAGCACTTGGGTCTAGTGCAAACGCAAGCAACACGAGTACAGCAGCAATTGGGTTTGGTGCAAACGCAAGTGGACTTGGTGCAACAGCAGTTGGGTCTAGTACAATAGCAAGTGGTCAGAGTGCAACAGCACTTGGGAGTGGTGCAACAGCAAAAGGTAACAATTCAACAGCACTTGGGAGTGGTGCAAACGCAAACAGCATGAGTGCAACAGCACTTGGGAGTGATGCAGAAGCAAGCGGCAATTATGCAACAGCACTTGGGTATAATGCAATAGCAAATGGTGATAATACAACAGCAGTTGGGTATAGTGCAACAGCAAATAACAAGTGTGTAATAGCAATTGGGTATAATGTAGAAGTAAGTGGCTTCTATTCAACAGCACTTGGGCAGGATGCAACAGCAAGTGGCGGGAGTGCAATAGCACTTGGGCGTAATGCAAAAGCAAATAGCACGGGTGCAACAGCACTTGGGTATAATGCAACAGCAAGTGGCAACCATTCAACAGCAATTGGGTATAATGCAGCAGCCAAGTCTGGCAATACAATTGTTCTTGGTGATTCCGCCATAAAATATCTCCGCTGTCAAGTACAAACAATTTCTGCTCTATCAGATAGTCGAGTAAAGGAAGATGTTTCATTAGCAAATACGGCTCAATGTTTGGCAGATGTAAATAGACTTCCTGTCTCACGTTACAAGTACAAAGATTTTACAGGAACCCATTTAGACGTGCATAGAACTGGTTTCATGGCAGACGATGTTGAGAAGGTATTCCCTAAATCAGTCGCTATTGCAGATGAGACATTCCCTGTTCTTGATGAAGAAGGGAATAAAGTATATGAACAGGAAGTTGATGAAGAAGGTAATCCTGTACTAGACGAAGAAGGTAATCCTGTAATGAAAGAAAAGACTTTCGTTCTGGAAGATGTTAAATCTATTGCTATGGAAATGGCTATTCCTACACTGTGGGGTGCTGTACAAGAATTGACAAAGAGAGTTGAATCTATGGAAGTAGAATTG
>ERZ1664511.74-NODE-74-length-13521-cov-8.530373_pt1 | contig 13521 bp, 15 predicted proteins | sample MGYA00575336_ERZ1664511 | MGnify/ENA primary metagenome ERZ1664511 (study PRJEB40874, sample SAMEA4040739) | Gallus gallus | biome: gut; material: content | place: India | collected 2016-01-01 | study: EMG produced TPA metagenomics assembly of PRJEB14491 data set...
GTGCGCAGCAGGAAAATAGACAGGAACCCGATGATCGCCGCGACGGGTGCGCCGAGCAACAGGCAGCTGCGGCGGAAAAGGTAAAACCGCTCGCGGAGACTTCGTTGCCCAGTCGCAGTATTTTCGGAAGCCTGTTGCCCGCCGGATTCTCGGAATCTGTACATCGTTGGCAATTATTTTCGGTTCGGGTGGGACTTCAGGGCATCTTCGGAGGAAGGCGTTTTTGCGGTCCCGGGATCGGGCGCTCCGGCGCCTCCCGCCGGTTCGGACGCTGCCGCCGCACGCGGACGGCTCTTTTTCAGCCGCCCGCTGCGCCGCAAAGCATCCGCGATGATCCACTGGAGCTGGCCGTTGATCGAGCGGAACTCGTCCTCGGCCCACGCCTCCAGTGCATCCATCGTCGCCGCATCGACTCGCAGCACGAAACTTCGGGTATTTGTCTCACGCGCCATCCGATCAGTGGTGAAGGGTTCCGGTATTGACTACGGGCTGCGCCGCCTCGTCGGCACAAAGCACCACGAGCAGGTTCGAGACCATCGCCGCCTTGCGCTCCTCGTCCAGCTCGACGACCTGCTCGTCGGCGAGACGGTCCAGCGCCATGTGCACCATCGATACGGCCCCCTCGACGATCTTCTCACGGGCGGCGATCACGGCGTCGGCCTGCTGGCGGCGCAGCATCACGGCGGCAATCTCCGGCGCATAGGCCAGGTAGTTGATACGCGCCTCGACAACCTCGATACCGGCCATCGCCAGACGCTCGTTGAGTTTCGTCTCGAGCTGCTCGTTGATCTCCTCGCTGTTCGAGCGCAGCGTCAGCGTCTCCTGCTTCGTGCCGTTGTCATCGTAGGCATAACAGCCGGCCACCTGGCGCAGCGCCGCGTCGCTCTGCACGTTCACGAAATTCTGCAGCACGTTCATGCGCGCCGAGGCCGAAACGCCCTGTCCGGGAGCCGCCGGCGCCGCATCGATCTCGAAGACCGCCTTGTAAATGTCATCGCGCTTGATGCGCCACACAAGCACCAGACCGATCAGGATCGGGTTGCCCGTCTTGTCATTGACCTTGATCGGATCGACATTGAGGTTGCGCGCCCGCATCGAAATCGGCTTGGCCGACATGAAGGGATTGACCCACCAGAAGCCCGTTTCGTAGAACGTGCCGCGGTAGTTGCCGAAGAAGACCATCACGCGCGCCTCATTGGGCTCCAACAGCATGAAGCCGCACAACCCGATCACAACGGCAGCAAGCCCCACGGAGCCCGCTACAACCATCGCCACCCCGCCCGGCAGCGAAGCATCGACACGCAGGGCGCCCAATACGATCAAGACGATGAATCCGGCCAGCAGAAGCAGTTCAACGGCCAGCGCCACGAATCCGTTGGCCCGCCAGCCACCATAGACGAAGTTTTGGTTTTTCATATTCGTAATGATATTATTTTGATATCACAAATCTATAACATTTTCCGGGACGTTCCAAATTTTTCGGTCATTTTTTCGACTTTTTTTCGACAGCCGCCGGAAGGTTTTCCGGGCGGCCCCGAAATGCCCGCACGGGGGCTCTGGCACAGTTCGTGCAACTCGACTGGCGGAATATACCACAACATCTAAACCTGCAAAGTATGGATCTTTTGAAACACCTGCACGAAGACACGCTGACCGACGTGTTCGGCACCCGAGAGATGCGCTCGCCGGCCCCCACGGAGTTCATTCCCAAAGGCAAGACAGCCCCCGAAGTGGCCTATCAGATGGTCAAGGACGAGACCTACCCCCAGACGCAGCCGCGCCTGAACCTCGCCACGTTCGTTACGACCTACATGGACGACTATGCCACACGGCTGATGAACGAGGCGATCAACGTCAATTACATCGATGAGACGGAGTATCCGCGCGTGGCGGTCATGTGCGGACGCTGCATCAACATCATCGCCAACCTGTGGAACACGCCCGAAAAGGCGGAGTGGAAAGCCGGCGCCGTGGGCATCGGCTCCTCGGAAGCCTGCATGCTGGGCGGCGTGGCGGCATGGCTGCGCTGGCGCGCCAAGCGCAAGGCCGCCGGCAAGCCCTGCGACAAGCCCAACCTCGTCATGAGCGCCGCCTATCAGGTCGTCTGGGAGAAATTCTGCCAGCTCTGGCAAATCGAGCTCCGCACCGTACCGCTCGACGAAAAACACCCGACACTCGACGTCGATGCCGCCCTGAAGATCTGCGACGAGAACACGATCTGCATCGTACCGATCGCCGGCGTTACCTGGACGGGGCTCAACGACGACGTCGAAGCCCTCGACAAGGCGCTCGACGACTACAACCGCAAGACCGGATACGACATTCCGATCCATGTCGATGCCGCCTCGGGCGGTTTCATCCTGCCGTTCCTCAATCCGGGCAAGAAGTGGGACTTCCGCCTGCGCTGGGTGCAGTCGATCTCCACATCGGGCCACAAGTTCGGACTGGTCTACCCGGGTTTGGGATGGGTCGTATGGAGGGACAAGAAGTACCTCCCCGGAGAGATGTCCTTCTCGGTCAATTACCTCGGAGCCAGCATCACACAGGTAGGACTGAACTTCTCGCGTCCGGCGGCGCAGATTCTCGGCCAGTACTACAACTTCATCCGGCTGGGATTCGAAGGATACAGGGAGATCCAGCAGAACTCGATGGATATCGCCGCCTACTGCCACCGGGCCATCGGCGAAATGACCTGCTTCCGCGTATTCGCCCGGGAGGTGGTCAATCCGCTCTTCATCTGGTCACTGGATCCGGCCTACGAGAAAAAAGCCAAATGGACGCTCTTCGACCTGCAGGCGAAATTGCAGCAGAGCGGGTGGATGGTGCCGGCCTACACGATGCCTGCGGCCATCGAACAGACGATCGTCATGCGCATCGTCGTCCGGCAGGGCATGTCGCGCGATATGGCCGACATGCTGCTGCAGGATATCTGCAACGCCGTGGAGGAGTTCGAGGCGCTCAAATACCCCACGCAGTCGCGCCTGAAGTACGAAAAGAACGAAAAGCAGAAAGGCAAGGTCTACACGCACTGACGTTCCGCCCGACCGGAACACCGCAAAAAAGGGTCCGGCACGACACCTCGCGCGGGCACCGGCGACCGACATGGCGAAAAGAGATGCGCTCCTGTTTCGGACGCATCTCTTTTTCACATCCGACCATCCGGACGCTTCCCCGGGCAAAACAAACAGCATCCGCAGAATGCGGTCCTTGACCGGACCGAAAAAAAAGCGTAACTTTACCGCGTTTTACCGCGCAGAGCCCCGCATGGAACACGCATTCAACATCTTTCTGATCATCATGGCGATCCTGGCACTCTTCGTCTTCATCGCCCTGCACTTCTTCGAAGCCGGATACGGCTACCTGTTCGACCGCCGCTACGGCCCGCCCGTACCAAACCGTATAGGCTGGGTGGTCATGGAGTCCCCGGTATTCATCCTCATGTGTGTGCTCTGGGCCGCCTCGGACCGCATGCTGCAGGCCGCGCCGCTCACGCTCTTCCTGCTCTTCCAGGCGCATTATCTCCAGCGGGCCTTCATCTTCCCGCTGCTGATCCGCGGCAACTCGAAGATGCCGCTCGGCATCGTCCTCATGGGCATGCTTTTCAATACGCTCAACGCCCTGATGCAGGGCGGCTGGATCTTCTACGTCTCCCCGGCGGACTACTACGACGGATGGTTCGCAAAGCCCTATATCTATATAGGCGGCGCACTGTTCCTCGCCGGCATGGTCATCAACCTCCACTCGGACTACATCATCCGCCACCTCCGCAAACCCGGGGACACGCGCCACTACATCCCCCGCGGCGGCATGTTCCGCTACGTATCGTCGGCCAACTACTTCGGCGAGCTGCTCGAATGGGTCGGCTTCGCCATCGCCTCGTGGTCGTGGGCTGGGGCGGTCTTCGCCTGGTGGACCTTCGCCAACCTGGCGCCCCGCGCCGCCTCGCTGCGCCGCCGCTACGAACGGGAGTTCGGCGAGGAGTTTACCCGTCTCAAACGCAAACGCATCATACCCTTCATATACTGACCCGAACCATGTCAAACCTCTTCACCCCCTATAAGCTGGGACCCGTTACGCTGCGCAACCGCACGGTCCGCTCCGCGGCGTTCGAATCGATGGGCAAGGACTTCGGCCCCACCGAACAGCTCAAGCAGTACCACGTCTCGGTGGCCCGCGGCGGCATCGGCATGACGACGCTCGCCTACGCCGCCGTATCGCGCAGCGGCCTGTCGTTCAACAAGCAGTTGTGGCTGCGGCCCCAGATCGTCCCGGGGCTGCGCGACATCACCGACGCCATACACCGCGAGGGTGCCGCCGCCGCGATCCAGATCGGACACTGCGGCAACATGACCCACTACTCCACAGCCGGACAGATTCCGATCGGCGCCTCGTCGGGCATCAACCTCTACGCCTACACCCCCGTGCGGGGTATGCGGCACCGCGAAATCGAAGAGGTCGCCCGCGACTTCGGGCGCGCCGTACGCACGGCCCACGACGCCGGATTCGATTCGGTGGAGGTGCACGCCGGACACGGTTACCTCATCTCGCAGTTTCTCTCGCCCTACACGAACCGCCGCCACGACGAATACGGCGGATCGCTCGAAAACCGCATGCGCTTCATGCGCCTGTGTCTGGACGAGGCCGTAGGCACCGCCCGGACCTGCGGCATGGCCATCACCGTCAAGCACAACATGTACGACGGATTCAAGGGCGGTATCGAGATCCCCGAGAGCATCGAGATCGCCAAGGTCATCGAGTCGTACGGCGTGGACGGCATCGTTCTCTCGGGCGGATTCGTCTCGAAGGCCCCGATGGCCGTCATGCGTGGACTGATTCCGATCTACACGATGAGTTACTACTCCCCGTGGTGGCTCCGCTACTTCATCCGCTGGTGCGGGCCCTTCCTGATCAAGCAGTTCCCCTTCCGGGAGTGCTATTTCCTGGAGGATGCCAAAAAGTTCCGCGCCGCCCTCAAGGGGCCGCTGATCTATGTCGGGGGACTGGTCAGCCGCGAAGGCATCGACCAGGCGCTCGACGCCGGCTTCGAGCTGGTGCAGATGGCCCGGGCGCTGGTAAACGATCCGGCCTTTGTCGAGAAACTCCGCACGGGCGACGAAACGACCCGCAGCGCCTGCGACCACCGCAACTACTGCATCGCCCGCATGTACTCCGTGGACATGAAGTGCTGCAAACATTGTCCCGACCTGCCACGCAAGATCGTTAAGGAACTCAACCGCCTGCCCTGATGAATGCCCGAAACCATACGACAGGCCGCAAATGCGGCGCCGTGCAGCCGGGCTCGGCCTGGGCCCTCGTAACGGGCGCCGGATCGGGCATCGGGCGCTGCTACGCGCTGCGGCTGGCGGCCCTTGGATACAACCTCGTGCTGGCCGGAAACCGGGCGGAACCGCTCGAAACGGTCCGCCGGGAGATCGAGGGCGCCGCACCCGGCATCCGGATCCGCACCGTCGCCATCGACCTGGCACGCATCGGCGCCGCCGGAGAGTTGCACGATTTCACCCGGCGCGAAGGGATCGACATCGACGTCCTGATCAACAACGCCGGCATCTTCTCCTTCTGCGATCTGCTCAACACCCCGGCAGAAAGGATCGAACGGATCATCCTCCTGCACGACCTGACCAACACCGAGATGTGCCGGCTTTACGCCGCCGACATGATACGCCGCGGCAAGGACGGCCATATTCTCAACATGTCCTCCTATTCGCTGTGGATGCCCTTCCCGGGACTGTCGCTTTACAGCGCCTCGAAAGCCTACCTGCGCGCCTTCTCCGTGGCCTTTGCCAAGGAGGTGCGCGAGGCGGGCACCCGCGTCCCGCCGGTTTGCCCGGCGGGCGGGGCACCCGCCCTTTACGGTTGGCCGCCCGGCGGGCGGCGTAGCGGGATGGGCGGGGGGCCCCTGATCCCGGCCGTTCCCTGCGCCCGCCGCGGCCTGCGGGGCCTGTGGCGAGGCCGCCGCACCATCGTCCCCGACTGGGGGAACCGCCTCTGGATTCCATTATGCAAACTGCTGCCCATGGCGCTCATCGCCCCGCTGCGACGTTTCACCATGCAATTCCAAAAGTAGATATTGGTCGGTCGATCTCCCGCAACGGGATTTTTCCTATCTTTGTGCCGCCCGAAACGGGCCCGAACAAGAAGCAAACCATCCTATGGAATCCATCAAAAACGTAGTATTCGACCTGGGCGGCGTGCTGGTTCCGCTCGATATGGAACGTTGCATCGCAGCCTTCCGGCACCTCGGCATGGATGCCGTAGCCGAACTTATCAACCCCTGCTACCCCGCCGAGATGCTCGGCCGGCTCGAACACGGCGACATCACCTTCCACGAAACCTGCGACGAGATGCGCCGCCTCTCAAACCACCCCGCCACCCCCGACGACAAGATCGAATGGGCCTCGGGCGATTTTCTACATCCCAAACAGAACAACCGGCTCCTGCAGATAGAGGCGTTGCGCCGACGGGGAATCCGCACCTATGTACTCTCGAACAACAACCCCGCCTCGATGAACTTCGTCGAAGAGATGTTCCGCGCCGACGGACACGACATGGAGTACTATTTCGATGCAGCCTTCCTCTCCTACCAAATGCACGAACTGAAGCCATCCGAGGCAATCTTCCGCCAGATGATCGACGCCAGCGGCATGATCCCCGAAGAGACGCTCTACATCGACGACGGACTGAAAAACATCGAAACGGCACGCCGTCTCGGATTCGCCGTTTACATGCCTGCGTCCGGTGAGGATTTCGGACATGTACTGGAGACGATTGTCTCCGACGAAATCCAATAACAAGACGGTGGAAGCCGCAGCGTCTTACGGGTTATTTCACTGCAAAAATTGGCTTTTCGGGAAAAAGCGGTTATCTTTGCACTCCGGAATCGGGGGATTCCTATCCGGAAGGGATTCCATCCGGAAAAATCCAGCCCCCTCGGAAATAAAATTCCGCAAACCGTAAGATATCGGGGTGTAGCGCAGTCCGGTTAGCGCACCTGCTTTGGGAGCAGGGGGTCGTGGGTTCGAATCCCGCTACCCCGACCAGTTGAGAAAAAAGCACTTGTATGCATACAAGTGCTTTTTTCTTTCAAGGTCCGCAAAAAACAGGCTTTACAACCATTCGGAAGGCTTCGGCATAATGCGGGATGGGTTCCGGAAAGATTTTTTCGGAAATTTATTTTGCCATTTCGGATTTTAAAGTTATCTTTGTGCGCTCTTAAAACAATAAGGGCATTGTTCGGGGTGTAGCGCAGTCCGGTTAGCGCGCCAGCTTCGGGAGTTGGAGGTCGCTGGTTCGAATCCAGTCTCCCCGACCCAATCAGAAAACCCTTTGCCAATTCAAGGCAAAGGGTTTTTCACATTATATGCCCTTCCGACATCCTGTTTTTTCGCAGGGTATCATACAACAAGCCGCCATTTATGCTATCTTTGTCCGCCGATGCAGCATCCCGGAATCCAGACACCGCTCGATCCTCCGAAAACGGGAATCGGCATCCGGCGGAATGGATGGGTAGCGGCAGATTACGATTCACTCAAAAATTATTATCGACATTTTACCATGACCAGAACAGAAAGACTTGTGATGAAGGGACTGTTCCTGCCGATCCTGATTTCGGCAGTCGCGCTGACGACCGTCTCCTGCTCGAAGGAGGATGTTCCGGGCGATCCCGAGGGGACCGCCATGCTCAACATGTACAATGAACAGAACGGAAAGACGATCCTCGACGATTCAGATATCTATATCAACAATGCAGGAAACTTCATCAGCCCGTCAAGCTGCCAAATCTTCATGCTGGGCAAACGGTCGGGACTGGGCGATGTACAGGTCTCCACACTGAAGAATCCTGCGCCCGAAGTGGCCGTAACGGAGGGATACGGTTATGTTGCCGTGCGGGGAGCTACTGCCCGGATGTTCACGTCGCAGTGCACCGCCCTGCCGCTTGATCCCTCCCTGGGTGTAAATTATCTCAAATTCTATGTCGCGGACGATATCGAAGATGACGAGCGCGGGGACCTGGGCGCCGTTGTGAAGTTCGTTATCGAGAATCCCCGGACCTACTGGCTGCCCGAGTGGGGCTCGACGCCCTACAAGTTGGATTATTCGTCGAAAAACCTCGGGGAGAAGATTGCCGTAACCCTGCCTTCCGACAACTTCGAGGCAGAGTTCGATGGCGAAGGTGAGCTCGCATGCGAGAAGCAGGGGCGCAAGCTGGTCTTTACGCTGCTCGAATGGCCGTCGTACGGCTCCGGAACGACCTACTACACCTTACGGCTGCGCGTCGGCGAAAGCTATACGGAGATCCGCGTAGCGCTCGATTATTGATGGGGCGGGAGGAGATTCCGCTCTGTTCGAAAATCACGAAAACGCCCGGAGATCGAAAGACTCCGGGCGTTTCTGTCTACTCGGACGACTGCCCTTCGCGGGGACGGAGCAGCCGGACGACTTTCGCGACGAGCCACTCGTAACCGCTGCGGGCCGCATAGGCCACCTCATAGACCGTCTCGATCTGCGTCCGGATCCTCCGCAGCTCTTCACAGATCGAAAAGCGGTAGATCGCCAGGGCGACAAGTGCGAAAAACGCACCGATGATAACAGCCGAAAGGACGAACGATCCGGTCAGCGACGACAGCCATACGACAAGCGCCGTAAGCACCATCAGCATGGCTGCCAGCACCGAGATTGCAAAAAGGAGCAGTGCGGCGACAAGATGGCCGGAGGCGGAACGGTCGTTCATGGTCTGCGGCGGTTTACTTCTCTTCGCACTGACAGCGGATTTCGTCGATGCGGGTCTCGACCTCTCCGATCTTCTCCTGGACACGGTCCAGCTCGTCGCCGACAAGGTCCTTGATTTTCCGGCGGAGTTCCGGGCCCGACTGGGGCGTGAGGAGCATCGTAAGGGCCGATCCGAGAATCATGCCGCCCACGAGCGATGCGATAACAATGCCTGTGTTTTTCATGGTAATGTGTTTTTATGCCGTGGGAGGTGTTGCAAAGTCCGGGCCAAAAGGCTACCTTTGGAGTATGAACGCAGATCACCGGACAACGGCGGCCTTTACGGGCCACCGCACCTATGACGGCGCAGCCGCCGCGTCGCTCGCCGCCGCCGTGGAGCGGGCCTATGCGCGGGGATACCGCACCTTCCTTTCGGGCATGGCCGTCGGATTCGACCTTGCGGCGGCCGAGGCGGTACTGGCGTTTCGTGCGGAACACCCCGGGGTGCGGCATGTGGCCGTCATTCCCTTCCGCGGACAGGAGGAGCGTTTTTCGGCCGAAGACCGGGGCCGATTCCAGGCGGTGGAAGCCGCATCGGACGAGGTTGTGATCCTCTCCGAGACGTTTCACCGCGGGTGTTATGCCGTGCGGAACCGTTACCTGGCCGATAACGCCTCGCTTGTCGTAGCCTGGTACGACGGCTCTCCGGGCGGTACGCGATATACCCTGCGCCGGGCCTTTGCCCGGCGCTGCGAGGTATGGAATCTCCACCCTTCGGCCGCACTGTCGATCCGGACCGCCGATCCCGAGCTCTTCTGATATCCGTTCGTCTCTGCCAATACGAAAAACCGGAGCATCGTGCGATGCCCCGGTTTGTTGTCGGATCCCTTCGGGAAATTATTTCCAGTTGAGAATCTTGTGGAAGTCGTACTCCTCGGGGTTGGCCACATACTTCTTGGCAGCCTCGTAGTCGGCCGGCGTGATGGCGTTGAGGATGTTCTCGACCACCGAGGTGAACTTGTCCGAGTTGATATCGACCAGACGGGGCGGAATCTTACCCGTCGTGGGATCCTGCAGGTCCTTCAGGTAGAGCGGCGATACGTTGCCCTCGGAATCCACATAGACCATGCAGCCCGTCTTGCCCTCGGCGAAGAGCTTGTGCACGCCGATACCCAGCTCCGAGCAGTAGGTCAGGTCGTAGGCGATCGGGGTCTGGCAGCGGATCTCGTAGCCGAGTTCCACGGGGCGGCTCTTGACCTTGATGCCCAGTTCCTTGAGCTTCTTCTCGATCATCTCGTTGAAGATGTGCGCCTTCGAAACCTTGCCCAACTCGGGGTGTCCGTGCTCGTCGTAGGTGAAGTGCACGCCGCTCTTGCGGATCTCCTCGTCCGAAAGGGCGTGGAAGACACCCTCCGAGATGACGGCGGCGCCGTAGTCCATACCCATGATCTTGCGCTTGATGATCGACGAGATCACAAGGTTCACGATCTTCTCGACGGTAATCTCCGTCTTGTTGAACATCTCGGGGATGACGATCATCGGGTAGTGGCAGGCCTCACCGATACCGAAGGCGAGGTGGCCGGCCGAACGGCCCATGGCAGCCAGCACGAACCAGTTGCCGCTCGTACGGGCGTCCACATAGACGGCGCGGGCGATGACGGCACCCTTGTCCTTGGCCGACTCGTAACCGAACGTAGGCGTACCCTTCGGAAGGGGAAGGTCGTTGTCGATGGTCTTCGGGACGTGGATGTTGGCGATGGGGTACTTCTTAGCCTCGAGGAACTTGGCAATGCGGTTGGCCGTCGAGGCGGTATCGTCTCCGCCGACCGTAACGAGCAGTTTCACGTTGTTGTCGGTGAAGAACTTGAGGTTGAAGTTGTTCTCGAAATCGGCGTCGGTCGGCTTGAAACGGCTCATCTGCAGGAACGATCCGCCCTGGTTGAAGATGCCGTCGGCCATCGGATAGTCGATATCCACGGTGCGGGGCGAGGGGTTGAACAGTCCCGTATAGCCTTCGTGCAGGCCGATTACGCGGTAACCCTTGCGGAGGAACGTCTTGGCGACGCTGCCCACTACGGTATTCATGCCGGGGGCCGGTCCGCCGCCGGTCAGGATTGCGATTGCTTCTTTCATGATCTTGATAGGTTTATTGTGTTTTTTGAACCTGTATTCCGGACTAAAACCGCCCAAAATTACGACCTATTTTTCAAATCGACAAGAAAAAAGAGGCTTCCCCCGATGGAAAGCCCCTTTGAGAAAATCGGTAATTATAGTTTACTCAACTACAGTTACGTTAATGGCCTGTTCTCCCTTGGCGCCCGTGCCGATTTCGAACTCGACCGTCTGACCTTCGTTGAGCGACTTGAAACCCTCCTTCACAATTCCCGAAAAATGTACGAAAATCTCCTTGCCGTTCTCCGCCGTAATGAATCCGTAGCCTTTCTTGCTATCGAACCATTTTACTCTGCCTGTCATAAAAATTGGATTAAAATGTTATTAGGTTTTACAAAGAAAGAGAAAAAACATTGATTTTCAAAACAATTCGATCTTTTTTTTCGGTTTTGCACAAAAAATGCTATCTTTGTAAAATACTAAATCGATGATTCATGAGCAGACGGTTGAAATGGTCGATCCTGGCGCTGCTGGGTTTCTCCACGGCGTGTTCCTCGGTGAAAAACACCGTGAAAAACGATCCGGCAACGGCCGAACAGGCGGATTCTACGGCTGTCGGGGGCAAGGAGCGTCCGCAGATCATTGTCATGTACGGCGTGCGGCCTCCGGTCGGGGATCCGCTGCGGGACCAGCGCCCCGCCGAACGGGTCGAATATCCGCAACAGCCCGCCGCATCGGATCCGACCGACTCCGGCGCTCCGGCCGCCGGCACCGTGAAAAACGGTGGCGACGGGACATCGCAAACCGGCCGCTGACCCATGCGCGGCCGGCGTTTGGGCCTCCGCAAGCGTCTGGCCCTCGATCTCTTCTCCGATCTATACCGGGAACGGGTGCGTGAGCACCGTCTCGATACGCTCTTCTGGGAGTGTACGCTGCGTTGCAACCTCTCATGCCGCCATTGCGGCAGCGACTGCCGCACGGAACCCGGAGTGGCGGACATGCCTCTGGAGGATTTCCTGCGCGTGCTCGACGAGGAGGTAACGCCCCATGTCGATCCGGCGCAGGTGCTCGTTGTCATCTCGGGCGGCGAGGCGCTGGTACGTCCCGACCTGGAACGGGCCGGGGCGGAGATCACCCGCCGCGGCTATCCGTGGGGTATGGTTACCAACGGGCTGGCGCTCACCCCGGAGCGGTTTCGGGCCCTGCTCGACGCCGGGCTGCGGAGCCTCTCCGTAAGTCTCGACGGCTTTGAATCCACACACAACTGGCTGCGCGGCAACCCGCACAGCTATGAACAGGCGCTCGATGCCGTGCGGATGTGCGTGCGCGAGTCGTCGCTTTCCTTCGACGTCATAACCTGCGTTACGGCGCCTCTCGTTCCGCAGTTGGAGGCTTTCCGTGACCGGCTCGTCGCCGAAGGGGTGCGCCACTGGCGGCTCTTCTCGATCTTCCCGGCAGGACGTGCCAAAAACGACCCGAAACTCCGTCTTACGGACGAAGAGTTCCGTACGCTGCTTGAATTCATCCGTCGTACGCGCCGTGAAGGGCGCATCGATGCCAGCTATGCCTGCGAAGGATTCCTCGGCGGCTACGAAGCCGAGGTCCGCGACCACTTCTACCAGTGTGCCGCGGGGATTTCGGTGGCCTCCGTCCGGGTGGACGGGGCGATTTCGGGCTGCACGTCGATCCGCGCCAACTTCAATCAGGGCAACATCTACCGCGACCGTTTCTGGGAGGTGTGGCAGACCCGCTTCCAGCCTTTCCGCGACCGGGAGTGGATGCGTCAGGGGACGTGCGGCGACTGCCGCATGTTCCGCTACTGCATGGGCGGCGGCATGCACCTGCGCGATGACCGGGGCGTATTGCTCGGCTGCCATTACCACCGGCTGTAAAAACCGTCGGGAAGCCTTTCCGCAAAAAAAGCTGGGCGGATTCCGCAATGGAATCCGCCCAGCTGCTATCCAGCGTCAGGACTATTTGCCGAAGTAACGCTTGTAAAGGCCCTCGAAGCCCTTACCGTGGCGCGCTTCGTCCTTGGCCATCTCGTGTACGGTGTCGTGCACGGCGTCGAGGTTCTCCTCCTTGGCCATGCGGGCCAGACGCATCTTGTCCTCGCAGGCGCCGCACTCGGCGTTCATGCGCTTGTAGAGGTTGGTCTTCGTATCCCAAACCACCTCGCCGATCAGCTCGGCGAACTTCGAGGCGTGCTCGGCCTCCTCCCAGGCGTAACGCTTGTAGGCCTCGGCAATCTCGGGATAGCCCTCGCGGTCAGCCTGACGGCTCATGGCCAGGTACATGCCCACCTCGGTGCACTCGCCCATGAAGTGGTTCTGCAGACCCTCCCAGAGCTCCTTGCTGGCGCCCTTGCCGTCGCCGATCTTATGAACGGTAACGAAATCCAGATCGCCTTCCTGCTCTACGACCTCTACGAACTTATCCTTGCCAACCTTGCACATCGGGCACTGCTCGGGTGCCTCGGGTCCTTCGTGAATGTACCCGCATACGGTACAACGCCATTTCTTTGCCATAGTTTTTTCTATTTTAATGTGTGTATTTGTGTATCGTGGTTTTTACCGCTACAAAGGAAACGATTCCTTGTAAAGATCTTGCATAACATCGACCGCCTTTTTTTATGGCCCGATAAGTAAAACCTATATCCGACCCCGGCAACATACCAAACCG
>ERZ1664511.75-NODE-75-length-13454-cov-8.761773_pt1 | contig 13454 bp, 8 predicted proteins | sample MGYA00575336_ERZ1664511 | MGnify/ENA primary metagenome ERZ1664511 (study PRJEB40874, sample SAMEA4040739) | Gallus gallus | biome: gut; material: content | place: India | collected 2016-01-01 | study: EMG produced TPA metagenomics assembly of PRJEB14491 data set...
CTCTTGTAAGTTCAATATATATATAAAATCATACAACGTATATTCATCTATATTATCTTTATGCTGATGAATATTATTTGCATAACATGAAGTCCCATAGCACCACCAGCAAGGCAGTTTCTTCGATCTTATCTCTCCACGGCGGCCCTCACAAAGCCATGGTATATATGAGAATCTATTTTTATAAAAATGATATGATGTAAGAGTTTCTCCAATAGAAATTTTATCGTTATCCTGCATGTTATCATCTTGCTTTACCTCACTAGGACGAGTTCGAATATTCTCACCAAGCCAAACTAATTCCACATCATATGTTTGAGCAAATTCAATAACCGACCTATATGAATGATTTGGAATAATCCACGATTTAATCTCACTGTTATATTTCCTTTGCGGGAATAATTGCTTTATTAAAGAAACACAATCCTCAAAATCATTATTTCTTCGGCTTTTTATATATATGTTACTGCTGTAATCGGGTTGTATCTTAACAGTATATAAAGGGTCATACCCATCAGGATTGTGAAGATATCCCAATGACATTCTACCATTACATCTATCAAATAGTTGAGAACCTATATCTAAACTTAATATTTTTCTATTATTGTTATAGGGACTAGATTCCTTAAGGAACCCGTATAATTCAGTCCAATTCGGGAAAACCTTGTATTCTATTAAATGCAACAGAATTTTGATAACAAAATAAACATTAATATTGATTCTTTCAGGAGCAGCTACAAGTCGTTTTAAATCATCACCTGATATTTTCTTGTACCCATACTTATGCCATTCCATAATCGTACGTAGGAACGCTATTTGATAGTTTTCCTCCAGAGAAGCAAAATCTGGAATAAATTTACTCCAATCTTTTTCCTGTATAGCTCCTTTTAACCATTGCATTATAGGCTTCTCCTCCGTACAATTTACCATACTAACAAGTATCCGTTTTAGAATTCCGAATGATAAAGAAAGCGTGGAGTTGCCAACTCATTTTATATAACGGGCTCTGGTAAACCTTGCAGTAAAATAAGCAACAACCCACGCTATTAGATAGCGTGAAAGATGTCGGCTCATTCTCCTGCTTGAAATTTACCAGATTTCGTTATAAAGAATCAGTCAGACACTTCCTTTTAAGAAAGTCGTATGTAATCCTACTTTTGTAGGCTTTACAAATATAAGCATTTTATACTGAAAAATACCTCATTCTTAAAAAAGTTGTTGCTTGGCAAATATAGGGAAAAGAGTATTTGCATTTTTATTTCTGCAAGCCTTGCAATCTTATTGCTATTCCCATATTACATAATCACGATCAATTGTTATCTTTTTAACTTGACCTCTTTCTCCCGTAACAAAATACGGCTTCATCAGTTCTTCATTAAAATGAGAAATAAATGCCTCTCTAATACGCGAGCATTTTTCATTAATTGAATTTCTATATGGATCTGTTACATAATCCACACTTAATGTTATGCTCTGCGGATTCTCCCTATCGGATAATTGTTTGTATATATCAAGTAATTCCATCCTATAATTCGGCAGATCTTTAAACAAAATTCCCTCTGGATGTTTAAGGAATAAAATGAATACCGCCTTGGGTAATGGAGTCATGGTGATTTCCGTATTATTGTAATCAGTTAAAAAAACACGGAATTCCTTTGTTATTAATAATCGACTAGGCGATATTGGCAATTGTAAGGCTTTGATTGCCATATCATAGAATCCTATAACCCGTAATCGATTAACTCGCTCTCTGATTTCATCTACCAAACGCTCTGCTTCAGAAATGAAATATTCATCAGCCTCCAAAGATGCATTTTCCGGCTGTTGTGGGATAAGTTGATAATAAGGGCCATGAGGATATACGCTAATATATGCATGCGTTGAAAAAAAAGATTCCAGATTAGCCCGATCAACAGGAAATGCAACAAAACGCCGGATTCTACCATTGGCAGGATGACGGCTAATGGATATCACAATAGGCTCATCCGGTCTTTGGCAACCAATCCAGTTAAAAAACTGTTCCGTAAAATAAGGTGTAATATTTGAAGCTTCAACAGAATTATTCAAGTCCTGTGCTGCATTATATGACACCAGTTCGCTCAGATCTATATTATTCAACCAGTTCGGAAGATATATAAATGTACATGATCGCATCCCATATTTCTGCTGGATTGCATTTAAATTCGCTTGTATATAAACATTGATCGTCGAATCATACTCTTTTTCTAAATATAATACCTGATGATATGGAATCTCCGAGAAACCATCAGGTAACTCAAATTCATAGGATATTTGAGTTGACAGTAGCTGATCAATCTTTTCTTTTGACGGAACTTCCGGCATGCTGGAATTACAAATCTCCTTTCTTTGATGTCTTTTTTTGTTCACAAACATAAGAGAAGCAATGCCTATTACTACAAACAAAACAACACTCCAGACTAACATATACACTAAATTTAAGTAAATTATTTCAACACCAAGACTTAACTGCACTCACATACTATAATACAATATTATGAAATAAGTGAGTGAATATTACTCCAAACATAATCTTTATTCCCGGCCTAAACATCCAGGATAAGACATTACAATGCACACCTGGTATCTATACGGACCCCTATCATATTAAATCCAAAAGCCGCGTTACCGTAGCAGTAGATTCTATGCGCTGCAATGGAGTAAATCCCATATTTTTCATTGCACCCACAATCCTATAATTCAATCTATTATGAGATCGTTTTTTCTCAAAGAAACAATGGTATAATTGAATTGCTGCATGACTATTCTTCAACGTTCTTGCTTGAATATTTATTAATATGGCATTCATCTTCTCGAAAATCTCATTACTCTCAATTCGACTTCCTTCAGGGAAATAATCTTTCAGCAGAAGCCTAAAAGGATGATCTTCGACCAAACAGGTAAACAGAATGCTTCTGCGAATATTACGGTACCATGTTTTATTCCACGCAATACCAGCCTTCCCCATTCGAGGTGTTAAAAGTTCTATTAAATCTTTTAATGGGACATATGAATATAGTTCTTTTATACGCAAAAGGAATTCTCTGGCATATCTATTATCTCGACAGTTTCGAATCATTCTATTTAATGAAGCATCCGTGATAGGTCTGCGTTGATTCTCTACCGTTAATTTTTTTATTTCATTCTGAATGTATTGCAAAATAACATTTCTATAATCTATGCGATCAGCTTCTTCCAATCGAATTTGACTTTCATTCTTTTTGTATGAGTGATTAACATATTCTAATATTCGACAAGTTGCATTAATGGATTTTAAGAACTCCTCCCGAGAAGAGTAGGTGTGCATACATAGGTGCTGATACTCCATCAAAGCATCAATGTTTAAATACGCTGGGACTACACGATTCTTGATATTCTTACGGATAATACTAATAGGGCGACTACCCAAAACAGTATGTCTTGCATACTTTACAACAACCTCCTTTATCTCAGAAAAATTAGCAGGTAAAACTTCTTGGCAGGTTTCCTGTATCTCATCTGAACTATTAGCATACTTACTTAGTATTTCCGCTTTTCGAAGATATTCATCTACCGAAACTGGGGCTGTTGGCATTTTAGACCTATACAATCTAAAAACTATGATTTCACTCAATAAACCATCAGGATGTCTACATCTGCCGGATATCTGAAAAAGTTTCTCGGGGGACAACAAGGTTTGTTCTCTCCATGGGTCGGAGACAGAGATGAGGTGATACCGATCAGATAGATCTATTCCTACAAAATAGGTACTTGTTATGAATGTAATAGGCGTTGTCAATCGACCAGAATGCAGAGACCGGTAATATTCTCCAACCATTGCTTGATTCAAAGAACTGCAAGCTACCGAGCAATCAGCCTGAACTTCCGGGGTTAACAATCCAATAACAGTATTAATAGAACGAATAGAATTATATGCTACAACAATTTTATCATTGGGGTACACATTGCGATAATCACTCAATAAGACTGCTACTTCCTGTGAAATATTATTTGTCTCTATAATTTTTATCGGACGTTCTTGAGAAGACTCATAATTTATTTCGAGTATAGGCTCCTCTCTCAACTCTGGATTGGAAAATGGCCGTATTGTCGCAGATACGAGACATCGCCAATGTGGTGGATATGAAAGATAATAATCAAGAACATCCTCCATAGATTCTCGGAATTTACCATCCGACTGAAATGTATCTATCTCATCTACGACAAGATACCATTTCTTAGGAATATGGACCATAGGGGCATCCTGTAAAAACGTAAGCAATCTTTGCCTCCAGTCAGCACCTTGTTTTATAATCTCTTGCACCTGCCACAAATACTCTTTTTGCAGTGATTCCACTCGCAACAATTGCATCATCACACGACGCAAACTATCTGCAACAACAATTATTTTTCTAAATTCCCGATCAGATTGTCTAGGAGATGAAAGATATTCATATATCTGTTCATCTGTTGGACTATCAAGATTCTCTTCGGGAATTTCACTCCCTACATATAAAAACCTATTAATAGTTCGCCTGCTATCATATCCTTGTAAATATTTTTGAAATGCCAATCTTTTGGTGGGCACAACAAGAATAGTATCTCTTGGTTGCAGCAAAGCCAAGGTTGTTGCACCGATTCCCGGGGCACATTTTTTGACTATTCCATAAGACAAGTTATCAAAAATAGCAGCCATTTTGGCTTCTTGACGCAATGTAAGCCGCAAACAATCCACGCGCGTATGAGAATCATCATGATATACAATCTCGTAGCCAAGAGGATTATCCTCCTTTCCGGATATAATTACAGATGACCCATTATAATCATAACATCTATAATTATTATGAATAGAATCTGGAGAATAAATATTATATCGAGAATCTTCTAGTCAAACAATACCTCTGTCCAATACACTGCGAGCACTTTTATATATAACTTCTTTTTTAGGATCTTTATCATTCATAACGGGCTCTTTAATATTACATAAAAACCATTTGATACATGAAAAAGATAGTTTTACATAAAAATAAAAAAACAGTCTGACATTACCAATTCTTGATACCACATAATATAAAAAGGCTTACCCAAAGATGGGTAAGCCTTTTGACAATTGCTACCATTTTTGTTTCTCCGATAAATATCTGAACAAAAAAAGTATCACTTAATAGATCTGCTGTTACATAATCTCAAAACCCTTTGCACTCATTCCACTCTTATCTCTCATTACTATTGGCTTCACTTCACAGAATTCTTTAATCTGAGTTGATTTAGCACGTTTATTTACCCCATGCTGGTCGTATATAAGTTGAAGCTTTTCTTTAATCTCACGGCAGGTATAACGTCCTTTCTTGAATGTTCACTTCACACATTGTCGCAATTCTAGATCCTTAACAACAGTTTCTTTTCCAATCAATTTTGTTTCTAATCTCTGCATAAGCTGTCTTTTTCCTTTTGTCTCAAGCAATTCCTGAATAAGATCTTGTTCCCCAGCCCGTTCGCATAGATCCATCATAGTTTTCATTGTTTTACTTGTTGTATCTGCCCTCTTCATGCATTTTCATTCAAGAGAGCCTTTTCTTTCTTGAATATTTAACCGGGTATATGTTTCCACAATCTTAGCTAACATTTCCTCATTAGTTTGATCTTCTCCCAAGAAATCCGCATCAATCATTTCCGAAGAGGGTTTATATTGCCCTAAAAGATGAGGCAACAATCGCTCATCCTGCTGCAGATACCGCGTCAAATGATACATTCCAACGTAATATTGAGCTGCATAACGATCCTCAACTTCCCCATCAACATTCAATCAATTTACTTCAATTCGATACTCCTCGGTGTTGAATTTCAGCATCTTTCTCCGAAATACACTAGTTCTCAGTCCATCAAGTATATTCATGATTTGCGCCTGTGACGGCTTCTCAGCCTGTCTACAAAGATCCAAAAACATGATTCGGGCATAACCTAAGTTGACATGTACCAAATCTCGAATTGTGCGCATAAGCTCATCTCTATTCATCACTTCATAGGAATTGCTTATCTTGGGTCTAAAAAACAAGGTAGCCGAAAGCACCCCCTCTCGGCAGCGACCAAGAGCCTGCAAAATTTGATTTATACTCAAGACTGTATGAGGTGCATTTAAAGCATCCACAACAAAGATGACGTGAGCCTTATCCTTAATATCACATGCCTGGAAATATGCACATGTTGCAAGAGTTATTCCACCCAAATTACCGTCAAATTCACGATAACGAACCGCTCTCGATTTCGAATCCTTCGCACATCATGTAGAAAATTGTAGCCCGGCCCTATCCAGACATTTTGAGAGTGTCAAAGAGTTAAAAAAAACAATCTTATTTTCCTTCTCGGGTAAACTAGTGATAAAATCCGTAACAGATGCATAAAGCTGGTTCATCGAGTAATAAATATTCAATGGTTGCCTATACTCATACTCTGGAACAATCCGCACCGTTTGCCATTTTGCAAAACACGGATGAGAAAGAGGCATCAGAGTTGCAGTGATGATAGCTTTACGCTCAAAACGCACGAAATAGTTATCAAGGAACTCAGGAAGCATATCCCGGTAACTGGCCGCTTCTTGGAAACAATGAATTTCATCGATTATACACTTGTAGTCATGAAAAATCTGTTCTCCAAGTATGTCATAAACTTTCCAAAAACTGTCAGGTGTAGATATAATAACTGGTCGCAACCCTCGTCCCTTGATTTGAGAAATTTGGGAGGCAATCATACTTCCATCTATACCTCCATATACAGCTATTACGTTTTCAATTTTCTCCTTGCTTTTGATCCCAGCTACATTAGGTGAGATAATTACCGTATAGCCTTCATTAATAGCGGTAGTAGTACCGCCAATCCCTGTAATCCATTTATTGTAAATTGTGTTGTTCTCAAACACTGGAATTACATCGGAAAATCATTGATTCTTTTTAATTTCTATTCTTTTCATGAGATTAATATTTTTATGTATTACAAATATAAGAAAAATTTTTAATATATGCAAATTATTTTTAATTTTTTTATTACAAATAGTAGTTATAACAGGTTTTTCAGAGCTCTATCGATCTGTTCATTCTCAAAACTGTCCAGATAAATACGAGTTACCCGTTCTGAGCTATGACCAAGAGATTCCGAGATAATAGATTCTGGGATTCCTGACCTTTTTAATACAGTAGCATATGTATGCCTCGCAACATAGGTTGTTAACTTTACTGGGAGCTGTAATTCTTCACCTATTTCACTCAATTCCCGATTTATCTTCACAATGACTTTGTGATATCTATTCATTTTTTGCTGCGCCGTTTTATGCTGATCTGAATAAATTGGGAATAAATAACTTCTACCAGATGCATATTTGGCAAGAATATCCATCGCACAGCTACATATTGGCAGATTCAAGAATTTTCCAGTTTTCTGACGCTTGTAAACTAAACGTCCATCAACCACATTTTTCTCTGTAAGATTTGCCATATCCACAAAATTAATACCACCCACCAAATATGAGAAACTAAATAAATCCACAGCCAATTGCTTATAAAAACTTTGGCCACCACAGGGAAATTCCATGATCCTCCTAACGTCTTCTTTTGAAATAGCCCGTTTCTGCGTGTTTTCGTGCAATTTTCCTACTTTAAATTTTCTAAATGGATAGATATCCGTCTTGACACAATTAAGATCTATCGCTCTATTATAGGCCATTCTCAAAGTTCGGAATCGAATACCTATAGTATTCTCAGCTTTACCCTTTTTACGAAGCCACAATTCATAACGTTTGAGCCAAGAGACATCAATCTCAGAAAAATAAATATCCAAGTGCCTGTTGAATTGCAATAAGGAGCGGTATACCTGCTCAATGGATGCAGCATAACCAATCCTTCCACTATCTCTAAGTTCTCCTATGATCTGCTTGAAAAGCTCGCCAACTGTCACTACTTTTGTTTGGCTTGATGTCCGTTCTTTAAGTGACGTTGCCGTAAATTCTCGCTTTTCCACCTTGAATTCCAGAATTTTATCCCTAAATTCCTGAATCTTATCGGTAACGATTTTCTCAATCTCCTCTTTATGTGGGCAATTAGATTTTGGCTGATTCTTAACAAAGTCCCAGTGAGAACTCAACACTGAGATTCCAAGATTCACATACCGCCTCTTTCTATCTTTAGTTATCCTTATTTTAAGTGGTAGCGTATTATCTTTCAGAGGCTTATATTTATAGCATACCACCTCTATAGTAGTACTCATCAGTAAACACATAGGGTAACACAAGCTCGTGTTTTCCGATGTTTTAGGACAAAATAAAAACGACCTGCATTACTGCAAGTCGTTCATTTTCATGTGGTACCACCAGGAATCGAACCGGGGACACAAGGATTTTCAGTCCTTTGCTCTACCAACTGAGCTATGGCACCATCCCGATCAACGGAGTGTTCCGTATTATCGTGGTGCAAAGGTAAGCAAATTTTCACAATTTGCAAAATTTTCAGTATTTTTTTCCAGAAATCTTCCGCACCCGAAAGACAATAACGCCGAATGAGCCATCCTCCGACGAAAAAGCCCCGGACCATATACAGCCCGGGACTTCGTTTTCAAGCGCGAAAGGCGCGTTCTATTCCTCCCCTATCAGGGATTCTGATCCGATGCGGGGATCTGATCATTGTTCTCGATCTCCGAAATAGGGATCTGGTAGAGGAACTTTACATCTTCCTGATCGGCATAGAGTTTGCCCACATCGTAGTGGTTGTTCGCAGCACCCCACGTCTGGTCCGTACGATCCACCGGAATATTCAGGCGGCGGTTGTCCAGATACTCGATACCCTCGCCCCAGAACTCGACGCGCTTCTGGAAGTTGATCTCCTCGATCAGCGAAGCCTTGTCCGTGAAGGTATAGTTGTAATCCGGCTGGCGGGTCTTCATGAAGTCATTGAGTACCGTTACCGCCGACGCATCACCCTTGTGAGCCAATGCCTCGGCCTTGATCAGATATGCCTCTTCGGAACGCAGGTAGATGTAATCGCCCAGGTTCCAGCCCGTACCGTCGCCGCCCGTCTCCACGATACGGCTCCGGCCCGCACCGATAAACTTGACGGACTGGTACTCCACATAGGCGGCATACGGCGTATCGCGAAGCCGCGTCACACGGCCCTTGGGAGTATCAACACCCGTCGAGCGGTCGCAGCAGAACCACATCAGACGGATATCGTTATCTGCAATACGATCCACGAACGGCTTGAAGCCTGCACGCCATACACCGATACCGGCATATCCCGCGCCATATACGTCCATCTGCGAGAACCACGACATGTAGGTCGTCGCATTATCGGACGTAATGTCGCAGCCGAATACCACGTCGGGAAGCGTGATGTCGCTGAAGCCCTGCAGAATCTGCTCCTCGGTCGTCAGCACGGGGAAGTTGTCGATAACAACCTGCGCGTACTTGATCGCATTATCCCAGTCGTGAAGCACCATGTAGGCACGGGCCAGATGCATGGCTACCACACAACCGTCGATGTCGGTCGGCGTAGAGGTCTTCACCAGATTGTTCTGTTCGAAGAGTCCATACGCGGTCTCCAGGTCCGAGAGAATCTGGCTGTAAATAACCTTAAGCGTCGAACGGGGCTGGTCGCCCTCGGTATTTTCGGTAATCAACGGCACACAGAGCTCCTCCGAGTGGTCGTAGGTCTTGCCTTTGCCCCACTTCGTATCATCGGCACCTACATAGTAGGAGAACGAGTAGAGGTAGGTAAGCTGCAGGTAGGCATAGCCGCGGAATCCGAGCGCGATGGCACGGTACTTCTGTACCGTGGGATCGGTCGATTCGGGATCGCACTCACGCAGGATGCTGTTGGCGTTGGCAATCGTATTGTAGTACTCGCGCCAGCGGTTGGCCGTCGGCACATAGTTCTGACCGCGGTAGTCGAGGATGTAGTGATAGATACTCATCGCGTACATACCCGTCATGACCATGTCATTGCCCATGAGCGAGGTCAGGTAGTCGAAACTCTTCTGGCCGAAGTAGTTGTGCGACACGTCGGTATAGACATACTGCTGCATGTCCTGATACATGCCGACCAACGTCGCAGAGAACGCCTTGTCAGGATCGCTCTGCGCAATCTCCTCCCTCTTTCCGTCGGTCAGGTATCCCGTCACGTCGGCATCCTCGATACACGATGCGAGCAGTACGGGAACGCACATCAGCGATATAATGATTCTTTTCATAGGTTTCAATACTGTTTGTTAAGAGATAAGAGATTAGAACGTAAGGTTGATACCGCCGGAGATGATACGCATGGGCGAATAACCGCCGTAGCTGTCGTTGCTACCGCTCATCGAGACACGGGGGTCAAAGCCCTGACGCTTCGACCACAGAGCCAGGTTGTCGGCCGTTACGAAGACACGCAGACCCTCGATACCGAGTTTGTCAAGCCAGGTGCGCGGCAGCGTATAACCCAGCGTCAGGTTGCGGATGCTGAAATACGAAGCCTTGATGAGGTGGGCATCCGACGTCTGCGTATAGGAGTTCGACGAATCCACCGCATTCCAGATCGGGAACTCGCCCTTTCCGGTCTCGGGATTGAAGGTCTTCCACATGTCCTTGTTATGGCCCACATAGTAGGAGATGCTCATGCCCGAAAGGTAGTCGCTGTCGTAGGCCCAGCCGCCGATCTGGAAGGCCGTGGCAATCGAAAGGTCGATTCCCTTATACTTGAGGACCGTGCTCAAACCGCCGTTGAAATCGGGCAGCGCCGACTTGCCGAGGAAATACTTCGTGGCATTGCTGTAGGTCGTGGTCTTCTCACGGGTTACTTTTCCATCCTCACCCGTTACGTCCATGTACCACTGGGGCTGTCCCTTCTCGTTCATACCCGCATACATGTAGGTGAAGTATTCGTAGCGGCTCTTGCCCTCCATGAGTTTGAACGAACCGGAGGTGATGCCGTCCACCTTGTTCTCCTCGGGGAGCGTCAGCACCTCGTTGCTGTAGTGCGAGCCCACGATCGATACAGTCCACTGGAAATCGCGCTTCTTGAAGATGTCCACGTTCAATTCGAACTCGACGCCCTCGTTGCGCATCGAACCGATATTCTCCCAGTTATAGGGGCGGCCGGCGGTCGAGAAGGCCAGCGGGCGCTGGAAGAGCATGTCGTCGGTCTTGCGGTAGAAGTAGTCCACCGATCCGTAAACGCGATCCCAAAGACGGAAATCGAGACCTACGTCGAAGGTCTTCTGCTTCTCCCACGTCAGATCGGGGTTACCATAGAAGGAGATGCTCGTAGCCAGCTCCGAGCCGGTCCACGATACCGAATACTGGTCCTGATAGGGCGTATAGGCGTAGAGGTAGCCCGGGAGGATGTTCTCGTTACCCTGCGTACCGTACGAGGCACGGAGTTTCAGGTCGTTGAGCCACGACGAGGCGCCCTGCATGAAGTTCTCGCCCGAGATGCGCCAGGCAGCGCCCACCGACCAGAAGTTACCCCAACGGTCGAGGAAGCGCGATGTGCCGTCGCGACGATAGGCGGCCGAGAGGTAGTACTTGTGCGCATAGTTGTAGTCGGCCATGGCGAAGTAACCCTCGATGTTGTGGTCGGCCGTGTAGCTGGTCATCGACTCCATCTGTCCGCCGTTTGCCAGCTCGGGGTTCAGCGGATCGTAGAACTGCGTCTTCTGACCGTCGAAATAGTCGCGGCGGTACTGGTAGTACTCATGGCCGATCTTGGCCGAGATACCGTGCGCTCCGATCTCCTTGTCGTAGGCCAGAATCTGGTTGAAGTTGGTCGTGGCCGTATTGGCGCTGGCTTTCGTGCCACGGCCGCCGAACGACATGCCGTCGCCGACCTTCGTCGAGTAAAACAGCGTCTCGTAGTCGTTCGTGAAGTCGTAGCTGTAGTTGGCCGTGAAGGTAAAATCACGGAGGAACTTGATCTGCACATAGGAGCGCGACGTGAGGTTGTTGTAGACCGCACGGCGGATATCCTCCGACATGCTGCAGATGATATTCGAGTTCTGACCCGTGGGACGCGATCCGACCGAGGTGCCGTCGGTCTCGCCGTTGCCCGTATCGTACATCGGCGTGCCGTCCTCGTTGTACTTCATGTTGCCTTCGGCATCATAGGCGTGCACAGGATAGATCGGCGCCCAGTCGCGGGCTACGGCAAAGGGGTTCGATGCCAGTCCGACACCCTCCTGCACGCCGTTCTGCGTAGCGCGGGCATAAGCGATGTTCGTACCCACCTTCAGCCACTTGGTCAGCTGGGCATTGACATTCGCACGGGCCGTGATACGCTCGTAGGAAGAGCCGATGATATAGGAATCATTGTCCAGATAGCCCATCGAAACATAGTAGTCGCTCTTGTCGCTGCCGCCCGAGGCCGAAGCCACATACTCCTGACGGAACGAGTTCTTGAAGAGCGCATCGGCAAAGGTGTCGTCATAACGCTTGCGCGCATTGGCGTTCAGCTTGCCGTCGAAGCCCACGAGCTGTTCACCTTCGGGAATGATGAAGGCATTGTAGTTACCCAACTCCTTGAGCAGGTTTGCCGACGCATACTGGGCAGCCTGATCGAGGTCGTATCCGTTGGCCCAGGCCGTACTGCGCAGACCGTACCAAACCAACTCGTAGAACTCGCCCGGATCGGTTACCATGTTGTAATCCTTATAGGCGCGCTGCGCAACGCCCCAGGTGCCCTGGAACTGTACGGTGAGATTCTCCTTGCGGCCCGTCTTGGTCGTTACCATCACCACGCCGCCTGCGGCACGCGAACCGTAAAGCGAGTTCGACACGGCATCCTTCGATACGGAGATCGACTCGATATCCGCGGGGTTGATGTCCGAGAGCTTGCCGTTGAAAGGCACACCGTCCACGACAATCAGCGCCTCATTGCTGGCCGAGAGCGAACCGACGCCGCGCACGACGATCGAAGCGTCGCTACCCGGCTGACCCGTGGAGCTCACGATCTGAAGACCGGCCACGGCACCCTCCAGCGCATTCGAAACCGATGCCGACTGCGAGTTGCCGATAATCTCGCCCTTGACCTTGCTCACCGAACCCACGAGGTCCTGCTTGCGCTTGGTGCCGAAGGCTACGACCGTAACCTCATCGATGGCCTGCGTATCTTCGGAAAGTTCGATCGTAACCGAAGTACGTCCGTTCACGGCAACCGACTGGGTCTGGTAGCCGATGAACGAAACCTGAAGTGTGCCGTCGGCAGGTGTCTGGATGGAGAACCGGCCTCCTTCGCCGGTCGTCGTACCGACCGTCGTCCCCTCGACCATGACGGTAGCCCCGACTACGGGACTCCCCGACTGATCGACTACCGTACCGGAAACCTGCCGGTTCTGGGCCGATGCAAGGAGCATTCCCATGCCCAATACGGCAATCAACGATAGCAGAAGTTTTCTTACCATAAACGTTAATTCAATTAGTTTTTAAAATAAAAAGTGAAGCG